>Ga0070708_100000484_pt1 | contig 30158 bp, 25 predicted proteins | sample KBSK5503metaG_FD_65469 | JGI IMG/M metagenome (GOLD analysis project Ga0070708, IMG submission 65469) | Corn, switchgrass and miscanthus rhizosphere microbial communities from Kellogg Biological Station, Michigan, USA - KBS K5-50-3 metaG | ecosystem: Host-associated > Plants > Roots >... | reverse complement strand
GGCCTGAGTTTCGTAATCTTAGATCCCATCGTGTGAACTATGCGCCACCCACCAGAAAGGGTTCCAAGCGCAATCGCAGCATGTGCCGACAACACAACCCATAAAGGAATGTCCGGTGATTTGCCCCCCGGTCCCGCCGCTATGAGGCCTCCAGCAACAAGCACCGCGGTAATGATGCCCATAGTTTTTTGTGCATCATTTCCACCATGGCCGAGAGAGTAGGCGGCCGCAGAAAGCAATTGCCCCCGTCTGAAAATTCTATCCACGCGACTCGGAGAAGTCCGACGAAATATCCAGTGAACTGCAACCATGAAGACGAAGCCGAAAAACATACCGATCAGAGGTGATGCCGCGATGAAAATCGTCACCTTGATCCACGCTTCAGGTTTCAAGAGCGCGATGCCTCCGTATGCAGTTACGGCCGCCCCTCCGTAACCCCCGATCAATGCATGTGAACTTGATGTCGGCAGACCAAGGTACCAAGTCGTAATGTTCCAGGCGATCGCCCCCAAGAGACCAGCCAACAAGACATACAGGCGCATGTCCGATTGAATCAAATCGATGTTGACCAGATCGCCGCCGATCGTTTTGGCGACTCTGGTTCCCAAAACAGCAAAGGCGACAAAATTAAAAAATGCTGCCCAAAGAACTGCGAGGTTGGGTGACAGTACGCGAGTCGATACTACTGTCGCGATTGAATTGGCAGCATCGTGGAAGCCATTCGTATAGTCGAACACATATGCGACGACAACAATGAAGACGACTAAGCCAAGTGCGGTTGACATTAACGACAGCTCACTTGTGCAGTTGCATCAGGAAGATCTTATTGAACCGAAAACTATAGATGACCTGCAGCGAAGTGTCTACGCGAGAAATGAAATCCGATGGCGAGATTCAATGAGTTCGAAAAGCGTTAATGCTGTTCACTTATCGGTGCGGCGTGCCACTAGATGAGGATCTGTGGATCACTCGACTGCCTTTGTCATAAGGCGATAACCGACGTTTACCATCGTCTCGATCTGCAGATGGTAAGTCGCTAGCTTGGCGCGAAGGCGGTAAATGTAGACGTGAAGGCTTTCCGTATTAAGAGGCTTATCATTTCCCCAGGCATAGTCCCAAAGATCTTTCGCTGCAACAATGCGCTCTGGCGTACGAACCAAACGAGAGAAGATGAGGAATTCGGTGCGCGGTAGTTTGAGGGAGTTACCCCCACAGGAGACGTAGTAGTTCCCGTGCTCGACGCGAAGGTAACCGTCATCATAAATATCTGGCGACGATTGATTCTGTTCCATCCGCTCGCTTACCGTGGTTTCTATTAACGACATATAGTTTACCAGACTTGCTAATGAATCCTGCCTCGAGCCTACTTCAGTTTGTCGTGTCTCCTTCGGGAGCACCACTTCGAGAGACATCGACAAACTGAAGTGCAGTCGTGCATGGTTACTAGACCTCTTAGAAGTTCAATCGCAGCGCAAACTGAATCTGACGACTCGTGCCCAAGCCAACGTCGCGGACTACCGTCTGACGAAGTAGCCCAAATGTTCCGCCGGCGGCTGCCTGCGTATACGCCTGTCCTGGTTGAGCCACGTTGGACGTGCTAATTGTGTAGAACCCATTGGCGAAGCTGACACTCGGCAGCGCCAGATTCAAGCGCGAACCTGGTATATCAAAGTTCGTCCGGTTGAAAAGATTAAAAATCTCCGTTCTGAATTCCACGTTGGTTGTCTCAGAGAACTTGAAGCGTTTATTGAATACAAGGTCAAACTGCTTGAAGTTCGGTCCTCGCAGCGCGTTACGCGGCACGTTGCCAAAAGTGCCCGGCTGAGGTGCAGTAAAGGCGGCAGGATTAAGTATGAGCCGAGCGTTAGTCAAGTAAGGGTTCACACCGGGCACAAAGTCAGGCCGCCGCACGTTTCGCGATGCGCCACCGCTTGGCGTATTCACCACTGCGATAAAACCTGGCGGTAGAGGGTTCGCAGCATTGACCGTCCCAGGTAGTTGCGCCACAAAACCGTTAGCGTAGGTCGTTGTCGCTCCTCCGGCGCCGGTTTGAACGACGCACCCCGCAGCGTTGCGACACTGAATCGCGACGTCGGGACGTACGATTGCGATCTCAAGCGGCAAGCCCGAGCGACCATTGACGATGGTGCCAACCTCCCAATTACCGAGGATGGCGTTACCTACTGACCCGAAGTCGTACTTCCTACCAGAGCCTATTGGCAGATCGTAAATAGCACTCAAGTTGAATGTGTGGCGGACGTCAAAATTGTTGTAGCCGTTGTCATAGTCAAATTCCCCGATCGCCCGCGCATTATTCGCGGCGGTTCGCGCCTCATTCGAACCTGAAGTATTGCCGAACGAGCGAGAGAACGTGTACTGCGAATTCAAAGTCAGTCCTGTGCTGAAACGTCTAACCAACGACATTTGTAGTGCTCTGTAACTGTCATGGCCGCCGCTCGTCTTGTCGTCAATTTCAGCAAAAGGGTTCAGCGGCGCCCCGGTGCCATTGATAATCGAAAATTCGCGAACCGTGCGCACGGCAACCACGCTACCTCCGGCGTCCGTGACGTTGACTACGCCGACACCGGAAGGAAGTGTCGTGGCGCTTGGTCCAATAACCGCCTGACCCGGTAGAATACGGTTTGCAATACTTCGCAGAAACAGATTGCGGCCCTGGGAGCCGACGAACGCCGTAGTAAGCACGATCTTGTAGGGCAACGCTTGCTGGACGGAGACGCTGTACTGGTAGACCTTCTCAGGTATCGTATATTCAGGCGCATAAGCACGTGGTTGATACTGCCGATTATTTGGGTTATTGAGAAAGAAAGCGGCAATTGTGTTCGGATCCTGCGGAAAGCTCACATTGCTGAGAGTCGAACTGATGCGATTCGATTCGATGGGTTGAATCTGATCTTCAGTTTGACCAGGACCGTAGTAAATTCCGAAGCCTCCACGCAGAACCGTTCGCCCGCCTCCAAAGAAACCATCAGCTGAAGGACTCGGCGACCACGTTAAAGCTACACGTGGCCCAAAGTTATTCTTCGACGAATGGAGCGGATCCTGGCTCGGATCCCGCAACTGCCCAGTGATGATGTCGAAAAGTATTTGCCGGTTATGAGCTTCGCGTAGCGGCGTGTAGTACTCGTAGCGCAAACCATAATTCAAGGTTAAATTCGGCCTCACCTTCCACTCGTCCTGTGCGTAAGCGATGTAGTAAGTCTGTTTTGCAAGGGCCTGTCCAGTCGAGTTGTTGAAGAATGGTGAAGGGGCGGACAAGTCGCCAAGGTACTGCACAGACTGGGCAGTATTTCCTAAAAAGGCATTGATATTCGCGTAGGTATAGGTGATGCCGCCCTGTCGGTCTGTATACAAACGAATCGGGCGAATTTCACCGCCAAACTTAAACGCGTGATTACCGCGGGTCCAGTTCAAATTATCCACGAACGACAGCGAATAAGGCGTGTAAGGCTGACCACGCCCGTTCTGCGCACTGTTAGCCCTTATCAAACCTCCCGGTGTGGCAACTCCAGCATTCGCACCCTGACCTGGCAAAGCAAAACCCGCCACGCTCCCTGAAATATTGAATGAGAGATTGGACAAGTCGATTCCATTTACAGTCGGCGCGGTGCCGATAATGCGCGACAGCGCACCGTTGTAGCCGAACTTGAATTCATTAAGGAGGTTCGGGCTCAACAAAGACTGCAGAGCGACGACGCCGTTCTGCGGTATCTGGCGAATGATAATACGCCGGCCCGTTACGCCATCGGGCTGATCATTTGAGGCTTGATCTCGGAAGAATCGGAAGTACGCCGAGTGCTTCTGGTTGAATCTGTAGTCGATTCGCAGCGCTGCCGAATTCTCGTTGACAGTATTGATTGCCTGAAGTTGAACGGTATCGAAAAGATCGGGTCCCGCTCGCAAAGTCACTGCGCTGGGGGCGCGGAATGCTGGAATAAGGGCGGCCGTAGCGGCGTTACAGGATATGGCACCGGTACCCAACGCACCGCCGCAGATTCGGGAAGCCAATCCCGGGACCGCTTCGATCGAATTGATACCACCGCGCAACCGGTATCCTTCATATGAGAAAAAGAAAAAAGCCTTGTCGCTCTTGATCGGACCACCAAGAGAGCCACCGAACTGATTTAAGCGCAACTTACTTTTTTGTCCGATGATATTGTCAAAAAAGTTTGACGCGTCGAGAGCGTCGTTGCGAAGGTACTCGAAGAGGGAACCGTGAAAACGATTACTCCCGGATTTCGTTACGACGTTGATCTGTCCTCCCGTGCCCGTGCCTAACTCCGCCGGAAAGTTATTCGAATCGACGCGGAACTCCTGGACGTTTTCAAGCGAAGTTTGTAGCCGGAAGGGCGTCGGTATTTCACCGTTTAGATTGCCCGGCGAGGTGTCGATGATGGCGGTACCTTCGATGCCGTCGTAACGAATGATATTCTGTTCCACCGCACGTCCGCTAAAGCGAATGTCCCCGTAGGTTCCTGAGCCACTATTCACAGAACCTGGCGCCTGTAAGTAAAGCTGCGAGAGTTGACGTCCGTTCAGCGGTAACGCTTCAACTTCACGAGGGTTCACATTCACCCCCATTGCTGCTGAGCCTGTATCGAGCTCGCTTTCGCCCGCCGCGCTGATATCAACCTTTGCTTCAACTCCTGTCGCCTGGAGAGTCAAGCCCAGCTTTAGTTCCTGGCCCACCATTAACTGAACGTTGGTTAGGCGAACGGTAAGATTTTGTGCTGTCGCAGTAATCGAATAGGACGAAGGCCGAAGAGCCAATACGAAATAATAGCCGGCGTCGTTTGTAGTCGCAGTGCGCTCCTCTCCGGTGCGCTCATTCTTTATTACTACGGATGCGCCCGGCACGACTGCACCGTTTGCATCCGTCACGGTGCCAACTATTCGACCCTGATCTGTTTGTGCTGAGCCGGTCACCTGCAAGCAGAGCAACGCCACAAAGGCGAATGCAATTAAAGTCACGGCGGCGAACGACCCGGGGGCTTTTGTCTTCATATTAGTCTCCTCTGATAGTCAAACACTGCTGGCGTCTATGGATTCACGTCTTCACTTGAAGAAGTAAGAGCTCAATCAGTGAATTTGCTTTGATTGCCAATCTCAATTTTCGAGGCTGACTCTAGACGGGCGAGGTTAAGGTGCTGTGAATTGCACCTTAAGTTTTTGTTAATGCGGAATTGTAGATGGAATACTGCGGTCTTTGAACGGATCACAACATCGCAGAGACCCCAAGGCGGTTAATTAACATCGTGTTAACATCGACGTAACAGGAACTGTGTAGGATGCCTCCTCTTCCAAACTAAGCACGTCGACGTTTCAGCGGCCCTGACCTCGGTGAGTCTATGGCAATTTCCCACGAACTAAGTACTGACATAGCAACAGCCATACTATCAGCTCAGAAGCGGACGCCCAGCGAACTGAATGCTCTGAAGAAGATAGTTTTGGAGGTTCATTTGACGCTTCAACAGATGACAGAGGAAGCGAGCGCTGCGCGACGAAAGCAGCGCTCTGCTTCTGAAAGAAGCTCAAATGATCATTAATGGTTGCGGTCCAGTGGTTGGTTGTTGCTGAGTTTATCTTAGAATGGCTATCTGTTTTCGTTCATCCAGACCACCAACCAGGCCGGCATCCCAAAGCAGCCAGTAGTGCCTTTTCTTGTTTAGCACTGGATCTTCTTCGACAAACGCCAGACGGACGTACCTGGCTATGAAGGTATTGTCGCCTGTAAGCGGAAAGTAAGTGTAAAAGTAGTCGGTTCGTTCTGGAAGATTGCATTCGCGCCTCATCCGGTTGATGTGAGCTTCACACTCCCCAGTTTCGCCAGCAGAAGCGGGATCACCCGAGTCGTTGACGATGTGGTCCAACTCGTGAAGTATTGCCCACCCAACATCAAAAGCGCTGCGGGCGCGATCGTCCCCAATGACATATTCGAAGTCGGCAAAATCGATAAGCACGACGTAAACAGGTGGACTTCCCGATGAGTGATGCTTCCATCTGCCAGGAACAACCCGACAGAAAACTACGTCAGAACGCTTACTAGCCTCTTCTAGTACGATGACATTGGGGCCCTCTATCGCTTTTGTAACCAACTCCCTCGCTGCTTTGGAACCACCAACAACGTCTTTGTTTCCCACACGCAATGTTCCATTCTGATCAAACGTGAGATCTGACCATCCGGTAATCTTCTGAAGCTTGGCGGCGAGGGCATCGCGGTGCTCGCTGGAGACCTCATCACGACATACAACACTGCCCCGTCGTCTTTCAGCCCTCGTCTCTATTGCGAGAGTAAGTAGAAGAATACTGACGAGCCATCCTGCCCTGAGAAATAATGAGAAGTGTGTTCCTCGAAGTCTGGGTAACAAAATAACGCCCTCCCAGATTGGACCGGCGACAAGGTGTGCGTTCGTCGGTTCAGGCGGCACCGATGTTACGGTGCTGTTGCCATCATGTTACCAGAATGTTAACTAGCCGAGCACGGAATTTTTGGTTGATCGCTTTAATCTGAAGCTTGTCTGAACGACATCTGGCAAGCTCGCGACATTCGTTACGTTCTTTCAGGAGATCGCCGCGCTGATGGACTTGAAAGGTGGTCCAGAATCGTTTCAACACGCACGGGCTTTGATGTCCGATATGCTTTATTAGCTTGTCGCTTACTCGCGGAAGAAGACTCCTCAGAAACCACACGACAAGCTAAACCATATCGGACATCAAAGCCCGCCCACTCACCTCTTAAGATTCATTTAAGGACCCGGTCACTTTCCAGTAACTCCGGCAGGTTATGCACTAGAGGGTAAAGTTTTTCTGAAAGGATCGAGGTATGAAAGACCAACTACAAGAATCGAAAAGCCGGTTTTGCGTCCTCTGCATCTGGTGTGGTGCAAAAATAAGGAAGGATAAGGAAGAGGACTCTCATGGGGTATGCTTGAAATGTTTCTATCGAATTCTGGACGATCATCTCCGATCGTTGCAACCTGGCAAGAATCAGTTTGCCAGTGATCGCTGAGACACGAAAGACGAGCCATACCTCACTCAGTAATCTCCTTCGGCTTAATCGTCAGCTCCAAGATCGCCTTCGCCTGGGAAATCTCACTCCAATCATCTGCTCCTTCAAGGCGAATTTTCGCAAGTGCCGCCGTCGGCATATGTTGCGAAGAACCGGTCAGTAGACTAATAAGTTCTTCTATTCCAGGGTTATGTCCTACCAGGAGGACTGAACAAAAATTATTTTCAATCTGGGAGAGCACTTGGACCAAACGAGGCGGATCTGCTTCGTAGATACGCTGGTCATACCGAATCTCCGCAGTCAGTTTTGCTGTTGTCGTTATGATGCCGGTAGTCTCGCGCGCCCTGACGGCCGGCGAACTCAACACAAGATCCGGTATCATCTTATGTTTTCTAATGTATCGTCCTATCGCGTGGGCTGCTTTTTTTCCCCGTTCGTTCAGTGGTCGATCGAAGTCGCTGAGAGCCTCGTCCCTCCAACTCGACTTGGCATGTCTTAACAAGAGCAGTATCTTCATCGGTGTTCGGTTCGGTCCCATTTAGTCGGCGTTCATCCATTTGTAACACTGAACGCTCAAGATGCACGCAATGATCTCATACGGGAATCACCGCTTTCCTGGCCGCCTCTTCGTCGTTGAGGGTACTGATGGAAGCGGGAAATCGACACAACTAGCGTTGCTTTATCAGTGGCTGAAAGCCGAGGGGTATCCTGTGTTCTTTTCCGAATGGAACTCTTCTCCTCTGGTTAAGGATACGACGAAGCGCGCTAAGAAACGACACCTTTTCACTCCAGCCACCTTTTCCCTTCTCCATGCTACCGATTTTGCGGACCGAACCGAGCGAGACATTATCCCGCCACTTAAAGCAGGGGCAATCGTTCTTGCCGATCGCTACATCTACACGGCATTTGCTCGTGACGTTGCGCGTGGTTGCGACCGTGAATGGGTGCGAGACGTCTATACATTCGCAGTCAGGCCGACCGTGGCTTTTTTCTTCCGCGCGCCACTCGACGTTGCGATCGATCGCATCGTATCAGGAAGACCTAATCTGAAATATTACGAGGCTGGACTGGATATGAGCTGGTCCGACGAACCGGAGGAAAGCTTCACTGTTTTTCAGGGCAAGATTCTCGATGAATACGATCGGATGGTTGAGGAGTTTGGTTTAACGGTAGTCGATGCCACACGCTCCATCGAAAAACAACAACGCGAAATGCGGAAGATAATCAGTCAACATCTGAAGAAAAGGCGGTTCAAGGCCCATTAGAGATCGCATTTTTTACGGCACGCCGCTCCCGGGCGTAGAGCACGAAGAATATTCTGGCAAGCTGATCGTCGTTGAAGGCACCGACGGAGTAGGACGCTCAACCCATATTGCACTGTTGCGGACCTGGCTCGAGTCGCGCGGCCACGCAGTCCTGGATACTGGCATGACCCGTTCGGTCCTCGCCGGAAGAGGAATCAAAGAAGCAAAAACGGGACACACTCTCGGACGTTTGACCATGCAGCTTTTTTACGCCACAGATTTCATTGATCGACTCGAGAACGAGATGTTGCCGGCCCTGCGTTCCGGCTTTATCGTCCTGACTGACCGTTATATCTACTCGGCGATGGCGCGTGCTGAAGTGCGCGGAATAGATTCCGCATGGATTCGCTCTATCTATGGCATGTCGATAGTGCCAGACGCAGTCTTCTATCTCAGAATTCAATCAGCGCAGCAACTTGTTGCTCGTGTTCTCGCATCAGGAAGAGGATTCGATTATTGGGAATCAGGTATGGACCTGTTTTTGGGTGAAGACTTTTACGATAGCTTTATCGAATATCAAAGCAGAATGCTCAAGGTGTTTGACCGAATGAGTGTTGAGTATGGGTTCCATGTAATGAATGCGTCGCGGTCGGTGCGCAGTGTGGCGGCTGATCTTCGCCGCTCAGTGGCAAAAGTGATCGATGAGGCAACAGCTATGGATGATCCAACTGCGCAAACTGCTACGAAAACCAAACCTCTCACTGAGCCACAGAAAACTAAAGCAGTTGTGCTTCCAGAGAAATTCGACAAGGCCGGTACTTGAAGCTTGCAGCAATAGACATTGGATCCAATTCGATCAAACTCGCGGTCGTTGATGCAGCGGCCAGCGATTCGTTTGCCGTCCTTGCGCGCGAAAAGGACGCTGTCAGACTCGGCCATGAAACACTTCGCAATGGACATCTGGCACCTTCGGCAATAGAGCGCGCAACTATTTGCATCAAGCGATTTCGTTCCATCGCGGAAGCTCGAGGTGCGGAAACGATCATCGCCGTTGCCACAGCTTCTGTTCGTGAAGCCAACAATTCCGCTGAATTCATTTCCGAGGTCGAGCGCCAAACGGGTGTCCGTGTCGAGGTTTTATCCGGCATTGAGGAGGCACGCCTGATCGGACTCGCAGCTTCGCAGGGATGTACAGTCCGCGGAGCCACAAATATCAACATCGACATTGGCGGTGGGTCAACAGAGATCTCCATCTCTCGGGATGGTGTTCCGACATCCCTCTTTTCCGTCAAACTTGGTGCTGTAGCGCTGACCGAGAGATACATCATCTGCGATCCACCCAAGTCGAAAGAACTGTCGAGTCTCAGAGGCGAAGTGAAGGCGGCATTTGATCGGCCGGCTCGTGAACTACGTGGTGCTAAATGGCAACAGGCGACCGGTACTTCAGGAACAATCCTGGCCCTGGGCGAAGCACTTCGCTTGCGGACTACCAGCGATGCGGAACGCAAGAACCAGGCGGCGCAGCCGGCCGAAGCTGACATAGTACTCGGGGGACTCCTGGACCTAAACAACACTGTCGCTGGTATGTCAATCGCGGAACGACGCAGTCTTCCCGGCATCAGCTCACAACGCTCCGAAATAATTGTCGCCGGCGGTCAAATACTTGAAGGAGCAATGCGAGCGCTGGGCATCAATGTGTTGCGAACTTGCGATTGGGCATTACGCGAGGGATTGATCATCGATTGGTTGCGCGAGTTGGAAGCAGAGTCGCGTCCACCCTTGCCGGATTTTGGCGATCAGCGACTCCTCGGTGTCCATGCGGTCGGCCGTCGTTTCGGCTACGAAGAAGCTCACTCACATCAGGTCGCGCGCCTGGCTGAAAAGATTTTCGATAGCATTGCCGCAAGCGAAAATCTAACCCGCCATCAACGTACACTGCTATCGGCGGCGGCCCTGTTGCACGATGTTGGCTATCACATTGCACACGAATCCCATCACAAGCATGCGCTTTACCTGATCGCAAATTCTGAATTGACAGGTTTCTCTGAAGCAGAACGGGCCGTCATTGCAAATACAGCTCGCTATCATCGAGGTTCCCTCCCGAAAGAACGTCACGTCGAATACGCGGCGCTTAATACCGCTGACCGGGAAACTGTCGGCCGGCTCGGGGCTATCATTCGCGTAGCCGACGCATTTGATCGAAGCCATGATAGTCGCGTGAGCGATCTGAAATGCACCAGGGAAGAAGACAACGTGCACATCCAGATACACAGCGCTTTGGATTGTGAGAATGAGCTTCAAGAGGCCGACCGAAAGCGCGACCTCTTTGAGCAGGCGTTTCAGTGCAAACTCGAATTCAGCATCCGCAGGACAAAAGTCGGGAAGGAATAGTTTTCATCACATGGCGAAGGCCAAGCAGCTCCCTGGCATAGATTGCGATGGACCAGCCCAAGCAGGCATCGCCCTGGTGCTTAGCTGGCGTTTCGAAGAGATGTGTAAGCTGCGCAGCCGGGCGCTTGACTGGAGTACGCCTGAGGGAGTGCACGATATGCGGGTCGCGTCGCGTCGGTTGCGCGGGGCGCTAAAAGATTTCATGCCTTACCTTCCAAAAAGACGTATCTCCGGCTGCCAGGAACAGATAAGAATTATCGCAAATGCGCTTGGACGTGTGCGTGATTACGACGTTGAGATCATGACCCTGGAACAAATCGCAACAAAAGCACCAACTGAAATTTCGCCAGGAATTGTCCGCTTTGTCGAGTTTCGGCAGGTGGTGCGAGAAGAGGCCCGCGGGAAGCTTTTATTGCCACTGAATCCAGATTCACTGGAAAAGCTGAGAATCAAATTCAATGCGGCGCTTGAAGGACCCTCTTCTCAAAGACGAAAGGAACCCAAGCAAAAGCCCGCAGGGGCAACTCTGACTTATCGACAAGTTGCCCGCGCTGTCATTACCAATCGCCTGGAAGACTTAGGGAGATTCAGCGAAAGTCTTTACCATCCGCTGGAAGTCAAACCACTGCACGAAATGAGAATCTCAGCGAAACACCTTCGCTACGCACTCGAACTTTTTGGCCATTGCTGGGGATCGTCGCTTTCGTCTTTTGCGAAACAAGTGGCTGAACTGCAGTCGTCCCTGGGAAAACTTCACGACTGTGACGTTTGGATTAAGAGCTTTGGCCGCGCAGCAACTCATCAAGGGCCGGCTCTGGACTCTCAAAATCGCGCGACTGCCGTGTGGTTACTCGACCATTTTCTGAAGCTGCGCACCAAGCACGTTGGCAAAGCACTGGCACAATGGAGCGACTGGGAAGCGGAAGAAGTCAGCGCACGATTGCGTCAAACCATTCTGTTAGAATCCTCTGGTACCTCTGTACCCATGCAGACTCGCGTTTGCTAGTCTCAGGCAACAACCCGAGTCTTTATTCTCAAAGCCTGGTCTCCATCACAGCAATTACAACATCCTCAACCGTTGACTAACTGGCAATGATGACCGTCCTGTGTCGAGTAAATCGTCGATGCTCCAGCGCGTACGCTTGCCCCATGAGAGAAACTGTCCGGAGCGATCAACCAGATAGAGCGGAGCGCTGGCAACACCCAAGCGCAGGTCATGAAGCAAGAATCCTCCCTGGCGCGCCGCTCGAACAACGAACTCGCGGCCGTCGGGAAGACTGTAGATGCCATTTTCTTTAAGCTCCATTGCGACTCACCTTTCTGCCAAGCGATGTGATCGTAACGACGCAGAACTTCTCCGTATCTCTAAAGCCGAACGAATCAAAATCAGATCTTTGAGACCGGCAGGTTAAGCGTCTGGTGTTACAGACGTCTTATGGCGCGATGAATCCATCGTTAAATGTAGTGGTGACTGAGTTGCCTGTGAGACTGAGCTGGGTCAGCGGATTTCCGCCTGTCGCACTGCAAGTCTAAATGCCACTCACCCATACTGAATCGCTCAACCTCAGTAATCTGGGATTGAGTCGTCGATTGAATATTGAATGGCTGCACGGCTCGCTAATCGTCGCGGCGGCCTCTGGGTACCCGCACGTTCCTGGCCACTGTCTCGGATTCGGCAGCTTCCTCACGCATACCTAGTCTCAGCGCATCAAAGGCGGGAAGCCGCGCAACCTCGGGCATTGGAAAGTTACCACGAACCGAGTACCAGATTATTCGATTGAGCGTTAACGGGTCGGCCATGTCCGCATGAGACAAGTTCTGTTCCATCGTCCGTTTCATCCAGTAGGCAGTCTCGCTGTCCCGTGCAGTTGATGTCATTAAGTTATCGAGAGCAACGTCAGGTAGCTCAGCTTTGTAAGGACGCAGATCGGGATGCGGCTGAAAGATATCCATGGGACGCGCAGAAGCATCGAGTTGATTCATCGGTGCCAGACCGATTAAGAGTTCCATCGTACGAATCAAACTAACCGTACTATGAAATTCGTGCACCAGAATGCCCGGCTTGTTGTAAGCACTAACTACCAACGCCACCGAGCGATGAGCATCCACGTGGTCCGGTCCATCCTGCGCGTCGTCTTCTACAATGAAGATTGCCGTATCTTTCCAGTAAGGACTGTTCGACACTGTCTCCACAAGTTTTCCCACTGCGTAGTCGTTATCGGCCACAAAAAACTGTGGCGTAGGCATGCCGGCGCTGATACCAGACGTATGATCATTACTGAAGCGCACGATTGAGAGATTGGGGAGACGATCCGGTTTGCCCGCCTCCAGGTCGGCAACGTAGGCCTGAAACTCGTCAAGCCAGGCGCCGACTCGCGAAACGCCACGGAACTTCAGTTCAGAGTTCGCGTTGGTAATCGCGGGATTCAGGCGTCCGCCGGACTCCTTTGTCACGCGATATGACTCCACTGTTAATGCGTCTGGAGTTTTGAGATCAAAGTTTCGAACTGTCGTGCTGTGATGGCCCTCCAGTGATTTCTTCGTCGCGAAAGCCGAGACATTTTCTGATAAATCCGGGTAGAGCTTCGGTCGATTTGCTTTGATAGCCTTGACGTCATCCTGCGAAAGAGTCGCGATAAACTCCCCATAGTTCCGATAGGACAAACCCGCTCGCGCAGCCGCGTCCCATAAATAGAGGCTTTCCGGTTCTGCGGCATCGCGCGCGCCGCTGAGATACGGAATGAAACGGCGCATGAACGCGACCACGTCTTCCGCCACTACCGACCGGCCAAAAAGTGAAGGCACATCCTTGAGCGGGTCGTAATCCGGCAGACGATTGAATCCCTCGTAGTCGTAAGTGCGTCCTCGCCTGCTGTAATTCCAGCGATAAGTCTTATCGACGTAGTCAGTTGAAAACGCAGCCGTGCACCAGTTGTGTCCATCGGGGCTGGCCTCCGAGTTGACAAAGAATCGATCAAACAGACCGAAGCGCAACGCCAGAGCACGATGGTTGGGTGTGATGTTTTGTCGTGGTCCATTAGGGCGCTGAGCCGCATTGGCCGCGCCAAAAATCGCAAGGCTTGCGTCGCCGTCCGCTTGCTGTCCGTTTCCGGCGCGTTCCACATCGCCGAAAACCTGATCGTACGTGCGATTCTCCTTGATGATGTAGATGACGTGCTTGAACGGGGACATGCCCGGAAAGAGCCGTTTCCTTTCGGGTGCAATCAACCCGTTGTTCTGCATGACCTGTTGAGTGTAACGTGCCAGCTCCGGATCTCCTGGCATGGGCACCAGACTCATGTTGCCGGCGACGAGCGCGACACTATACTCGCCTCCCTGCCCGGAGCCACGCCCACTGCCGGCTGGAAACCTATCGTTAGGAATATTCGGCGCACGACCGGAATTATTAACAACAAGCGAAGAATTTTCGAAGCCAGTTCCTTTTCCGTTACCTATCAAGAGTCGGCCTGCTGCGAAAGCAACAGCCGCAGGATATTGCCCGGTGGGTATAAAACCTTTTACCTTGCTGCGATCATCATTCCGTCGAGCAACATAAGCGGGTCGTTCATTTGTCCTCGAATTATCGAGTGAGAGTGGGGCCGGTGCTACGACGGCGACTGAGTTGCTGTGGGCATTTGCCACAAAGAGAAGCGTACCGTCGTTGTTCAATGCCAAACCTTCGGGACTGTTGCCGATCAGTTCGCCTTCCGCCAAACGTACATTGATCCGTTCGACTTCGCGGTCGTACCGAGTCTCAATCATAGATACACTGTCAGCATCTGAATTGACTACGTAAAGACGAGAGCGCGTTCCGTCCCAAAGCATTGCGGTGGGATGGTGACCCACCGAGATGTACGAAACTCGTCGTGCGTTGTTGACGAAATCAAGAACAGCGATAGCGTTCTGGTTCCAGAGAGAAACGTACACCTTTGAAGTCGAGCCGCGTAGGCCAGTGTATGGATCGTTGCGACCTACTGCGGGACCTACCGGGATAGCGACAACTCCATAGGGATAGCTGAAGGATTCAATTTCACTGCTGGGTGCGCTTTTTGCGCCCGGCAAGTCGATTCTTTCCAGTCGGCGCCTTCCGCGTACATGATTGATAATACCGAGACTGTCTCCCAAATTGTTTGCGACGAATAGAGTGTCTCCGTCGGGACTGATTGCGATTCCCGTAGGATAGACGGGCGCCTGGCTTCCGTTATACCGCGGCGACGGTGCAGACCTCGAGAAAGCGTTGACATCGATGAAGGGCGCTTTTACTTCCGTGTCGGGACCCGGCGAAGCTGGCGAGATCGGATTCGTATTGCCCGCCACAAACCTGAAGATCCAGATCTTGTTCTCGAAGCCGCCTGATACGTAGAGGAAATGGGAGCCGTCGGCTTCCGCAACCGGGGAAAACACAACACCTACATTCACGCTTTGGGGCGAGGGGAAGTAGACATTCTGAATCACAACGGGATTCGGATTGGCGTTAAGGTCAATAACCGCGAGCGATTGTTGGCCTCGATTACCTCGGGCGTTGAACTGGATGCCGTAGCCGCTGTTCACGGCAACCAAATAACGTCCTTTCCCTTCCGGCCCGGTATGGTCGGGACTGCGAACAAAATCGACAGTTAGCGAACCAACAGCAGGCTGCCGCGTGGTCCAATCAATGATAAGTGAACCAGCTGGGGTGATCGGTGCTCCTTCGGACGCTGGCTCATTGTTCTGCCGCATTCTTGCCGATGAAGCGAACAGTCCTGCAAGCAGCATTACAGCCAGCACTGAGAGGCTAAGGCTGGAAACGATTTTCCGTCCTGCATGGTTTTTTGAGCTGAGCATAAGGTGTGAGACTTTACTACTTCTGGTGTGTAAACCAAACCGTTCGAGCCATCGGGTAGTGGTTCCAGTTTTGAAAAGGTTTCATTTTATGGTTGTGCCTCGGTTATCGCTAGTTGTGCCTTGGTTATCTCTAGTAATGACCTGCGCTAGACCACTCAAGCTCTTCACTGGGACCGCGGGCGGCCCGCCCGCTAAGAGCGCGCAGCGCGAACAGAGCGTCTGAGGTTGAGCCCTTCCGAGCTCGTCTTACCTTTCGGTGCTCGTAGCGGGCGAGCCGCCCGCGGTCCCAGTGAAGAGCTTGAGTGGTCTAGCGCAGGTAACGAGTACCAAAAGGTATTCGTCTTCCCTCATAAAAGCGCCCCGGCAGTAGGCGGCTGCCGGGGCCTGAAAGCTTTGTCGTTGTGTGCCGCAACGCATTCCGGTCAAGTAATACAAATCGGAATGCGCCGGGTGTTGTTGGTGGGAATACTCAATACCGGTGCAGATCTCGTCTACCCCTTTATCCCGATGGCCCTGGCTTTCCCCCTTGAATTGAACACCATCAGGACCTGAACAAAGACTTGATCCACGAACTGGCATTGTGTCGCTTACGCGAGGTACCAGTATCAAGTATCTGGGACAGACTATGAGCGCGAAATGCTAACTGTCGCTTACCACCAAATTAAATTCTGGTTAAATAGGTCAACTCGGAGAAGCGTTTTCGCCTAACGCGTCATGGCGGGTTCTGCCTGAAAGCAGGTCGATGGCGTGATTGAGAACGGGCTTGATGACTGCAAAACTTTCGCGCACGCCCTTAGGTGAGCCTGGAAGATTTATGATCAGCGTGCCGAAGCGCACGCCGCAAACTCCTCGAGAGATCATAGCCATCGGCGTTTGCTTAAGAGTTTCGGTCCGCATGGCTTCGGCGAGCCCCGGCGCTTCGCGTTCTATCACTTGCAGGGTTGCTTCCGGTGTATTGTCACGCGGTGCTAAACCTGTTCCTCCAGTTGTAATGATCAGATTTACGTCGCGCCGTTCGGCAGAATGGCGCAGGGCATCCGCCAGGGGCTCCAAGTCATCGGAGAGGACCTTCCGCTCCACGATCTCCGCTCCCAATTCCCCAAGGAGTTGTGCGAGCGTTTCTCCTGACTCGTCTTTCCGCTCGCCGCGGGCGCAAGCATCGCTTACTGTTATTACTACGGCACGTATTTGCGCACTCATTGAGCTGTCGACCTGCTGCTTTCCGCTTACATCCTCCGCACATGTTCCTTCAGCCAACATCGATCCATGACAACTAACAAGCCTGCCTCACTCGCACGCTGGACGGCTTCCTGATCGATTACCCCCTCTTGCAGCCACACTGCCTTAGCGTTAATAGCGATCGCTTGATCGACGGCCTTGCCGGCTTCCTCCGATCGTCGAAAGATGTCTACCAGATCTATGTCGACAGGCACTTCAGCGAGACTCGGATAGGCCCTTTCACCAAACACTTCAGTTTCATTGGGGTTGACCGGAATAACTGTGTACCCGTGACGACGCATGTAGGACGAAACATTGTTCGAAGGTCGCCAAGGGTCTGATGAAAGACCAACCACAGCAATTGTGCGGCACTCGTCCAGTATGCGTTGAATAGTTTCTCGGCTATTAATCTCCAAAGCCACTAAACCCCGGACGACACTGCATCCATCGAGCCGCTCATCGCATGGAGTTCCTGCAGTGAGTGAACAGTAGGTGTCTTATTTAACGCGCTTGCCGCGATTGCTTCGACAATAGCCTGCGCACCAGTCATGGTTGTCACGCAAGGCACGTTGTATTGTAAGGCCGCGCGCCGGATGGCTTGCTCGTCAAAATGGGAGACACGACCGAGGGGCGTGTTGATAACCAGCGAAATCTCTCCGCGCTTAATGTGATCGACTATGTTGGGACGACCTTCGTTTACCTTAAAAACATTTTCGACGGTTAACCCGACTTCGCGCAGCCGGGATGCGGTTCCGAGCGTGGCCACGATTTCAAAACCCAAGCGGGCCAGCTTGCGGGCAATCAAAACAGCCGATCCTTTATCCGCATCATTGACACTGAGAAAGGCCTTGCCACTCGCGGGCAAACTCAAGCCCGCGCCCATCATCGCCTTGCCGTAAGCCTCCCCAAACGTTTCGCCGATACCCATCACTTCACCGGTTGAATGCATCTCGGGGCTAAGTATCGGATCGACGCCGGGAAATTTCACAAAGGGAAAAACCGGCGACTTGATAAAGAAACGCTTCACTGTCAGCTCTTGCGGCAACCCAAACGCCTGAAGCTTTTGACCCGCCATCACGAGTGCAGCGATGCGCGCGATGGGTACTCCCGTCGCTTTGGAAACAAACGGCACGGTCCGCGAGGCACGGGGATTCACCTCCAGAACATACACACGATGATCCTTTATCGCGAACTGTATATTCATCAAGCCACGCACTGTCAGTGCCTGGGCCAGTTTACGGGTGTAATGGCGCATGGTTTCCAGATGCTCAGGATCAATGCGCACAGGCGGCAGGACGCACGACGAATCGCCGGAGTGAATGCCCGCTTCCTCGATGTGCTCTTGAATACCGGCAATCACGCAAGCCGTTTCGTCGGCAAGGGCATCGACATCAAACTCCGCCGCCTGCTCGAGAAACTTATCTATCAGCACTGGCCGGTCCGGAGTAAATCCAACTGCGGTGCGCACGTATTTTTCAAGACCTTCCTCGTCGTAAACAATCGCCATGGCCCGTCCACCCAGTACATAACTGGGACGCACCAGAACGGGATAACCAATTCGACTGGCAACTGCTCGCGCTTCATCCACCGAGGCAGCCATGCCGTTTTCGGGTTGCGGTATTCCGAGTTCCTTCAGCAGAGCACCAAATCTCTTGCGATCCTCCGCGAGATCGATCGAATCAGGAGAGGTTCCGATAACTTTCACACCCGCCTTTTGCAAACGCATCGCCAGATTCAAGGGTGTCTGCCCGCCAAACTGCACAATCACACCGTCCGGCTTTTCTACGTCTACGATGTTCATCACGTCTTCGAACGTTAGGGGTTCAAAATAGAGACGATCAGACGTGTCATAGTCGGTAGAGACGGTCTCCGGATTGCAATTGACCATGATGGTCTCAAACCCGGCTTCGTGCAGTGCAAACGACGCGTGGCAACAACAGTAGTCGAATTCAATTCCCTGTCCAATCCGATTCGGACCCGAGCCAAGGATCATGATTTTGGCGCGGTCGGTAGGGTTTACTTCGTCTTCAGTTTCATAAGTCGAATAAAGATATGGCGTGAAAGATTCAAACTCAGCACCGCAGGTATCGACGCGTTTGTAAACGGGAACCAAGCCTAGTTCTTTACGATATGAGCGCACTTCGTCTTCTAAGCGCTCGGTCAAATATGCGAGGCGTCGATCCGAGAGCGCGACCTCCTTGAAAGCACGAAAAAGGTCGAGTGGAATCTCTTCAAGCTTGAGACCCTCAACGGCCCGCTGAATTTCCATGACCTGCTGCAATTGATCCAGAAACCATGGATCAATACGCGAAAGCCGGTAGATTTCTTGTATGGGCACACCGTGCTGCAGGGCGTAAGTAATGTAAGAGAAGCGCTGTGAGTTAGGTCGAGCGAGTTTGCGTTGTAGTTCGTCGTCTGTGACGTCTTCCAGCCGCAGCGGCTTCACTGCTTCCAATGAGCGCAATCCCTTGAAGAGTGCTTCCTTGAAAGTACGCCCAATCGCCATCACTTCCCCAACCGATTTCATTTGCGTCCCTAACACATCTTCCGCTTCGCGAAATTTCTCAAAGTCCCACTTTGGAATCTTCGCTACCACGTAATCGATTGTTGGTTCGAAGGAAGCAGGGGTCTTCTTGGTGATGTCGTTGGCGATCTCATCGAGTGTATAACCCACGGCAAGCTTGGCAGCGATCTTGGCGATCGGGAAGCCGGTGGCCTTCGAAGCCAGAGCCGAGGAACGAGATACGCGTGGATTCATCTCGATTACCCGGATTTCTCCATTCTCCGGGTTCACCCCAAACTGGATATTCGCTCCGCCAGTTTCCACTCCCACTTTGCGAATTATGCGGATCGCCATGTCGCGCATTAATTGATATTCACGATCCGTGAGTGTCTGCGCCGGGGCCACGGTGATCGAGTCACCCGTGTGGACGCCCATCGGATCGAAGTTCTCAATGGAGCAGATGATCACGACGTTGTCCGCCAGATCACGCATCACTTCCAGTTCGAATTCCTTCCAACCGAGAATCGATTCCTCGATCAAAACTTCATGCATCGGCGAGGCGGCCAGCCCGGAGCGAATGATCTCTTCAAACTCTTCAGGATTGTAAGCAGTTCCCCCGCCGGTCCCTCCCAGCGTGAACGACGGTCTAATGATGGCGGGATAACCTGTGCGCATGACAATTTCACTTGCTTGTTCCCAGGATCTCGCAAAACCGCCCCGCGGCATTTGTAAACCGGCTTCATCCATCGCCTGCTTGAACAGTAGACGGTCTTCGGCAACTTTAATGGCTTCCCGCTTCGCGCCGATCATTTCGACGCCACACTCTTCTAGAACACCCGAATCGGCAAGCGCGATCGCCAGATTGAGCGCGGTCTGCCCTCCCACTGTCGGCAAGAGCGCACAGGGTCGTTCGCGACGAATTATCTCGGTTACGGATTCAACCGTTAGTGGCTCAATGTAAGTAGTGTCCGCGGTTTCGGGATCCGTCATGATCGTTGCCGGATTGGAGTTGACCAGCACAACCTGGTAGCCCTCCTGGCGCAACGCCTTGCAAGCCTGCGTGCCGGAATAGTCAAACTCGCAGGCCTGTCCAATGATGATTGGACCAGAGCCTATTATTAGAATTTTATGAATGTCTGTGCGTTTGGGCATTCGAAACTAGGTTAAATCCCTCAAGTTCAAACCTGATAAGTCAAAGCGTTTCACATAACGATATGACCCGCACCTCAAATTCGAGTTGAATCAAACCGCCGTTCGTCCAGTTGTTTGCGATAATCTTCACCTTCGATTAGGACCTCGTGACACATCTCGTATAAACGACTGCGCAATCGTGTGCCGATGCGATCTTCGAGGGTAGTCATCTCGCGAATACGTTCAGCATTCACTTTTCTACTGAAGGTGGGGCTGGTTGATTCGGGTTCCTCCGTCTTCGCGATGCGCGGCTCGTCAAGGTAGTTGGTAGTAAATATCGTAAGCTTTTTATCGTTGTAGCGCTTGTTGATGATTTGGTACATCGTGTCGCGCACCCAATCAGTAGGAATTGTGGCACCAAGCTCATCGAGAACGAGGACGTCAGCCTGGTAAACCGGCGCCAACACGCGCAACTCGGACGACTTGGAAATCGGGTTATAAGAACCCTGGATTTCCTTGAGTAAAGATCCAAACTCAGTGAAGAAACAAGCGAATCCCTTCGCGAGCAGGCCTTTGATGATTGCTACGGCGAGATGTGTCTTGCCAACTCCAGCCGCACCCATAAAGACTAAACCCCGATCGACCGCGGGATAATCGAGGACGAGACGAGAGGCGTAACGAAACGCTATGTTCTGCGAACTATTCTGTTCGCTCTTGAAATTATCGAGCGAGCAATTGATATATCTCAACGGAATCCGAGCCGCGGCTGACAGTTTTCGAGAACGATCTGGTGTTTGGCAGGGACAGGCCACGGCACCTTTCTCCGGATCTAGTTTGGTGCCCGTGCCAAAGCAGTATTCACAAACAACTGTCTTCTCCGTATTGCGCCGCTCGCTCTTGCTCGCGGTTGATTCCTCTATATGATCAAACATTATTTACGAGATTTTTCTTTTTCGCATTATCAGGAATTCCGCAAGGACGCGGCACCAAAAAACTGCTCCAATATCGAGGTCATCAACTTCATCGCGCGGAAATTATAGCATTCGAGTTTTCGAAAGTAACTGACAGTGCTTTGCCTCGGTCTGTTATATGTGATCTGCGATAACAATTCGAGTCAGGAGCCGTATATTGCATCGCTATCTTCGGAAGGAGTGTCTGAACTTAACCCGTATGGTATATTCCTTCCGCATCCAAAAATACCTCCAAACTCTGGATTACTTAACGCGATAATGTCTCTCCATGGCGATTCACACGAACTTGGCAGAACTCGTATGCGCTTGCTGCACTCGCTTCTAAACAAACTGGGTCTGGCGAACACGAAGGTGGAACGCCACCCGATTCGTGTTTTTCTTTTGGAGGACGATGAGCGCCGCCATCGTTGGTTTACGAGTCGTTTCAAAGGAGACTTTCTGGATATCGCCGAAAACGTCGCCCAGGCGCAAGAATTCCTGAGTGCAAATTCCTACGACGCTATCTTCCTCGATCACGACCTGCATCCGGAACATTATCACGCCGACTCAACTGACGATGAACGCACTGGTTACGCGGTGGCACGATGGTTAAGTGCGAACCCTGAACTGCAGCGTGCGGCCACAATCACGGTTCACACCAGAAACGCCGATGGCGCTATGCGGATGGTTGAAGAGCTACGCAGTGGTGGCCGAATGGCAGAATACGTTCCCTTTCCTATGTTGGCTGATCGAATCAAGAGCTACTGGGAAAGATGAGGACGTAGTTGACCCGAAACGTTAGTTGATCATCATTCATGTCTCAAGTTCAACAAAGCCGTACCTGTTAGAATGTTGACGTTAATTGTTTCTATGTCCGATAAGAAACGGTTAGCGATACTCACCTCTGTCAATACTTTTGGCAGTTCGACAAGCTCCTTAATCCGCTCGTGCAATCCTTGTGTCAGCTTACGAATTTCTTCAGACGTGTAGTTTGCAGCGCGGAAGGCGTCCTCAATTTGCCGATCGCTGAGTTGCGATAACCGGCCCGCTATCCATTCAGCATCCTCAACAGTAATATCCTTGAACAAGTTGCTCCTCTTGGCCGAGTAGTGAAAGCGAATGCGTCCATCTTTCACCTTATCGATCATATGTGTCTTCGCATAGGCGTTTGGATTGTTGCGGTCCGGCTTAAATATGAAAACCCGGAAGATCTTCGGCATTCGGTACACTTTCCCAAAGGTACCACCAAGATCAGCGACAAAGTATTTCAGCTCGGTCTCCCCACGATCATTGTGAAGGACGAGGATTTTATTGTTTGAATCCTTGATGTCAAAGTTGTTCAGAAGGACCATCATTACTTTAAGTCCCTTAAATTCCGGTTTGCCGATAAATGGGTTGTCATCCCACTTCCATCCATCTAACCTCTTCACTCCTTTTGGCCTCGCACTGAATCTTACATTCGTATAGGTCTTTTTGAGTCCTTCAATGCGGACGCTGGGAATGAGATAGTCAATGTCTGAGGTATATCCGACGGCCCACATCAGGCGCGTGGCTGCGGTTTCGGACTGGGCTTCCTTTCCCAATTTCGCTACCCACACATGATCGGAGGCATCCTTAACTCGGTACTTTGTCGAATAGCCTCCCGGTTCTTTTTTGATCAGGGTGACTCTTCGCAAGTCGGGCTGCATCTCCTTTCCTCCCTGACCCCAATAGAGATCGCGCGTAGCTATATCTGATGGCTCTTGCCAGAGAACTGGGGTTCCCCGCGGAATCGATTGTTGGGGTTCTTTCTTCGATTTATGCTTCGATTTATGCTGTGCGACTCCGAGTGGCGAAACCGCCAGACTCAGGATGATCGCAATGATACTAAGCCCGCGATACTTCGTTCGTGAATACATCGGTTAGATCTCCTTCCATCGCACTGGCCCATAATTGGTCGTCAGATTAATAATGCAAGGAGTAGCACGAGCAAGACTTGTTCCGATTTTGTCATTTCTTTCAACTATCTATGGATCGTTTTCAACTATAGTAGATTCTGGTTTGTTTCATCTAACCGGCGTTAATCAGTACGATACAATGCTTCGCTATGTACCAATTTCATGCTGTCGTAGTCGCTCGAGTGTATCGTCGCCGCTATAGCTCCTTGAGCACAAGCCTTGCTTTTCTGCACGCCTCGGTGAACTCTCTGAGCGGATCAGTTCCTGCATCGCGTATTTGCTTTTGCTCCGGCAGCACAAAAGAAATCAGGAGGTCGATATGAGTACTACAAACGTCACGTGGGATCAGATAAGGAAGCAGTTCACCGAAACAGATATCGAACACATGAAAAGATTCACGGGCGGCGATATGGATCTTGGGGACTGCAAGAGCGTCCATGATTGGGCGCAGCAAATCTACGAGCAGGTCTCCGCAGGTAGCATGCCTCCCGGAGATCCATGGTCTCCCGAGTGGATCAATAATTTCAAAGCATGGATGGATTCAGGCGCACAATGCCCTAATCCATGAGAAGTCCCTCACCATTGTCCTGCTCCATGAGCGATCCGTGCTGCTAACTCTGAGTCTCCTTGAGCTCGCGCTCGGCTTGCAACCAATCGTCCTGGTCATAATAGCACTTAGGTAACGGTGACTTCGAAATCCCGTCCTGCGGCAAGCTGAACTGCTCCCTTAAGAGTGCCTTCAGCATCTTTAACTAACCTAAGAGTATCGGCAGCAGTACGCCCAAACCCAGCACAAAGAGCCACAGTGCGGGGGCCGGAGTACCGATCGGTCTGCGCAAACGGACTTCTCGAGCTGCCAATCGCGGATCGAGTCTTATCCATTCATCATGGCGTCGCTCAAGCACTATGAACGCAAGCGCTGTTGCCGCACCATACATAAGGTGGCCGATAAGTGATGGCAGTGCCAAACCTGCAGCCTGCGTCGTCCACGTTAGTGAGCCCCCCAAGAGAATCGGGTACAACGTCAGAGGTCCAAGGAACCACCAAACGAGTCCATACAACAGTCCCCATGCCACACCTGACCCCTTATCTGGAGCTTCACGCCGGAAGAGTAGCCCGTAGGTCATACCGATGATTGCGCTGATCACGAGATGGACCACAAGGCCTAACAATGGTGACGTGCCTCCGACCAAACGAGCGACACGCGGCAGAGCGCCTGTGACGAGCATGACTAGACTGAAAAGTATCCCACCGGCTAAGCTTGCCGCTGCTCCCCACCCAAGCGAATATATAGTTCTCGCTCCCGGACCTTCTGGCTCACGATTGATTGGATCAGAATCGGTAAAAAACCCAACCCAAAGCCGATCCGCGACAGCGTAAATCAGTCCGACAATGACCCCAAAAACAATGTGTCCTACGAAAGAACCAAATAGCGCACTGCCATGTTGGTACGACCAGTCTAGAGCCCTGCCCTGGAGCAGTGGCAGAATCGTCATCGGCCCCAGAAACCACCACAAGATTCCGAAGGCCATTCCCCAACCCAGACTGGATCCATAACCGCGGATGTCACGCTGAAACAACAGGCCGAAGCTAGCCCCGATGGCCATCGCTACTAACGAATGAACTGCTAGACCTGACGCGCGCGTGTGAGAATTGACCAGTCCGCCGAGGACCGGGAAGAGATCAACCTTATCCATCCATCTGCCGAAGACCCAACCGCCAACGCAACCGGCCAGGCCACCTGCAACTAGAGCGCGCCTGAAGCTAAAGGCTGCCTGTGTCGGACGGACTTGCAGGCCACCCCAGATTCCCAGAACCATCCCGAGAGGCATTCCGAAGAGCAGCACATAAGCCACCAACTGAGGAAACTGAGCACGCAGGGAATCGACTCTACCAATTGCAGACATCCCCTCCGCTAATGCAACGACGACTCCTGCGCGAACAACAAGCCAGAGCAGGAGAGCAAATCCAAGTCCCCAGATCAAACCAGCACCGGGGCTCACTGCACGCCGGTGGCATAAGACAGCAAAGACTAATCCGAAGATCCCGCCGAGCATGAGGCTGGCGGGGAGCGAGACAGTAACTACCGCGGTGCAAGCTGCGCCTCCTATTACTCCTGTTAAGATGCAAATAATTATCGGAACCACCAGCGGAGTTCCCATCAAAGGGTCGACATGAATAGTAGCTGGAATGAGAATTTCAGGCGAGATTTCCATCGTGCGCCCCCTTTTCATGCAGCTCAATCGTCTGAACGATGTCGCGTGGAAAGAAGAGTTCGATGACCCAATCCGTGAGTACGCGCACTTTGCGATCGAGTCCCGGTAGCTTGCTTAGATAGACTCCGCGCCACAGTAACCAGGCAAAGAGGCCCGAGAATTGAACTGACTTTTCTTTCACAAACGGTACTGTGAGTTCAGCACACGCCGTATGGTGACCAATGACGCACAACGCTCCACGCGAGCGAAAGCGAAATGGCCTAAGCTCTTTTCCGTTGAGGCTGGCGTGAATGTTGTGGGCCAGAGCGCGCGCTTCACGCAAGGCAAATTGCGCTGTAGGCGGACATAGTCTGCCTGTCTTGCCGTCGCTGCAGGCAGCGCAGTCTCCTAGAGCCCACAATCCCTGATGGCCGGGCACCGCCAGTGTGCTGTCAACGATCACTGCGCCGCGTTTGTCGCGATTGAATGGGAGCAAACCAAGCAGCGGGTTAGGCACAGTGCCCGCCGTCCATACTAGTGTCTGCGTTCTAATTTCTTCACCCGACTCCAGGATCACAGCATCCGCACGCGCGTCAGCCAAACGCTCGTTGAGCCTAAAAATGACACCGCGCGCGGTCATTCGTTCAAGCGCATAACGGCCTAACTGTTCGCTCAGCTCTGGAAGGATACGGTCGCGCGCGTGAACGAGGATGACGCACACATCTCCGGCGCGCAGGTTGAGATAATCAGCCAGGATGCCGCGAGCAAAGTCATTCAAGGCGCCGGCCAACTCGACGCCCGCAAAGCCACCGCCAGCGATCACAAATGTCAGCAACTCCTGTCGTCGTACCGGATCGGATTCGCGATCGGCGCGTTCGAACATCTCTATCACTCGGTTACGAATGCGCATGGCATCCGGAAGAGTCTTGAAGTCAAGCGCAAACTCCTTGACGTTCTGCATCGCGCTCGGATAGTTGGTGACCGAACCAAGAGCTAAGACAAGATGATCGAAGAGGAGTTCCTCAGTGACGCCGCTTAGAGTGAATGTCCCACGCGAGCGTCCGTTCATTGCCAGGTAGACGCGGCGATTCTCCAGGTCTATGCCGACGACACGTCCGCGCACGACTTGCGTCCTCCGCAAACCGGTGCGCAGAGCGCTGCTAATATGGGTAGGCTCTAAGCTGCTCCCAGCGACTTCCGCCAGCATAGGAGTGAAGAGCAGTGCGTTTGAGTCACTGACGAGGGTGAAGGTTACCTCTTGATTTGCGCCAAATACCCGCTCTAATCGCTCAGCGGTAGCCATGCCCGCGAAACCACCTCCGAGAATTACAATCTGCTTGGTAGCTATCGTCGGCGATTTGCGTAAGACAGAGTCAGGACCTAGCCACGAGACTGCTATCCTGCTGAGAGTCTCAGCAGCCAAGCCGAGTACAACGCCATACGCCACCCATGCAATCAACTGCGGCAGCATGGTTCTCATTCCCTCAGCGGTCCATCGGGGTGGCCGCCCACTTATAAGCGGGAATACAACTACGCTGACAAAGGCCCAAAGCGGTATGCCGAGGGCGGCAGCCGTCATCACGCTGTCGACGTACAGTCGCTGCACGTTGCGAAAGGCCACCACATATGCGATACCGATGACCGATCCAAAAAGAACTGCAACAGGAATGCTTTCCAAAGTTGCGGAGAGGACGAAGCTGCTCACGAAACCAGCCAGCAGTCCGGTAATGCCAGAACGCAGATACGCGGACCTGCTATCTAGGACCTTAATCTTTGCAGCGTTCACGTGATTTGTAGAGTCCATTGCCTGCCATAGTCATATGCTCGCCAACCTTGCGACAGTCGTAACTTAAATCCTGAGTTGATTCCTCCCATCGATATACCGTCCGTCCCGCGCCGTTATTCCGCGCCACCAGCTCAATCTGCCTGAGTTCCATATCTGAGACTAGAAGTCAACAGCTTGAAAACTTCGGGAATGTTTCGGCACGAAACGCGGTAAGTACATGAGGGAGATGAGGTCTTCTGGGAAAAAATACGCGCGAACTGCGATCGTCAGGCTTATGATTCCTGGCTTATGAATAATTTGTTGCCATAGAGGTCTTCGAGTTCTGTATTGAGTGCTTTGAACCTGATCAATTGAGTTCTCACACAGTCTCTTTCCCCGAACGTCTTGTCTTCAACTAGTGCGAAGCCCATTGGTGGGTTCTGATTAAGCTCCTTCTAACGGACTCGGATCGAGGGTGGGTTGGCCGTACCAGTCATGCTGCACTTCCAGTTTCCAATCAGGATGAACGGCGCCCAGTAGTGTGGGTCCCCAAACCGCGCTTTCGCGTCGCGCTTGTACGCATTCATCCCTCCTTCTATTTCATTCACTATCCCCCGCCTCTCCTCCGACGGTCGTTTGGTCATCTCCTTGCCCTTTAACAGAGCAATCTGCGCCTGCCTCAGCGCCTCCGCCTTCGACCACCGCGGGTTTGCTCCCTTCAACTGATAGAACTCCCGCATCAACACCTCTGTCGCCTCGTCGGCCACTGGCCACAGACTTGCCACCACCGCCTTCGCTCCAAGGTCCTGCGCCACAAACGCGAGGCCCTCGACTTCTTTGCCGTTCGCACCTACGCTTGCAGTATCGCACGCTGAAAGCGGCTCAGTCGTTGTTTGTTTCCAGTATTAATTGGGAACCCGGCTCGGGATCGAGCAAACTAAAGAAATTCTGAGCAGAATTCAGAAAGATTGTCCCTGATTCGTCGAATAGATTGCCGGCAGCAATCGTTTGCGATGATACCAAGGTCTAATTGAATCGCCTCAGTGCGTGTTGTATTGTTCACAACACGAGGCATGGAGTAAAAGAATGAGAGTTGAACTCTTTTCCCCCGACTCTGACACAGAGCCGCGTCATTGGGTACGGCATGATCAAGCCTTCGCAATGATGTTGCGGCCCGGCTCAATTGAGTGGGGCTCGAAGCGTTGCGCGCTGGAAAAGTTCGACTACACGGCCGGCGACTTAGCACTGTGCGATCGTCATGTGGGTGAGTGGGTTGGACTCATGAACGTATCGCATCTGCAGCTCGGTATTTCTGACGCGGCACTGATGGCCTGCTCTGACGGAGCGTACGGCGAGGTAGAACTGCGCCCTTCACGCAAATTTGGGGACCCGCGCCTGAGTGCGCTGGTTGCGGCCGTTGATGCGGAGATGGTTGCTGGCTTTCCGAGCGGGCGGCTGTTTCTGGATTCTCTCGAACAGGCGATTGCCGTAGCGCTGGTCAATGGTCATGCAGTAAGGCACCGTCCTGTGCAGATATACCGAGGCGGACTAGGCTCAGCACGCTTGCGGAGGATCAAAGAGTTGGTCCATGCGAAAATGGAAGACGACTTGAGTCTCGACGAGATGGCGCAATCGATAGGATTGAGCACAGCTCATTTCGCGCGGATGTTTCGCAAGTCAACGGGCCAGACCCCGCATCAATTTGTTCTGCGCCAAAGGCTTGAGCGTGCTAAAGCGATGTTGCGTGCTCCAGATGCGCGGGTATTGGACGTGGCCGTGGCCTGTGGCTTCAAGACCCAGCAGCACTTTGCACAGGTCTTTCGTGACGTCTGGGGAGTTAGCCCGACAGAGTATCGCCAGGATCTTGTCCGCTCTGAAGCGACTTGCGCGTCGGAAACCTGCTCCCAGGATACGCCACGCCTGGTGATTAGTGATTCGCAGCCAGAACTTCACTCTCACGGGTTGCCGTTCACTTCCTTGTTAACGTCTAGCCGGGTCCGGAATTTGTAACTCATCGCTCCTTGCACCCGCCTCAGCACCCTGTCCTCCGTCAACAATTCTGACTCGGCCACGCCGTAGCTCATTCGAACTCTCGTCGTCGTTCCCTCAAGACAAACCCCAGACTCAGGTGTAACTAGTTGGAGCTCTCTCTCGGGGAGCATGAATTTAGCAAGATTCCGACCATCCCAGCAGAAATCCGCACAAGTCCGTTTCCGATCTGCAGTTTACTCACAGTTGTGAGCAGGGGCCGGTCAATCGGCTGGAACTAATTCAACACCGGAGGGTAACCCAATGGAAGCAATTGGATTGTTAGTCACGCTCGAAGCACGCGCAGGCAAGGAGGATGATGCCGAGGCATTTCTAAAGTCAACTCGGCCACTCGCGCTGAATGAAAAAGCGACCTTGAAATGGTATGCGATCAAGATCGGGCCGGGGAAGTTCGGCATCTTCGACACCTTTGCAAATGAAGCGGGCCGCAATGCCCACCTTACTGGCGAGATCGCGAAGGCGTTGACGGAGCGGGCCAGCGAATTATTTGCGGTTCCCCCCCAGGTGGAAAAAGTAGAGGTCCTTGCAAACACACCCTTAAAAGGCTGAGTACGAGCTTCAGGCTATCCGGAAAGCGTTGAAAAGGAGAATCACATGAGTCAAACAGCTAGCAGCATTAAACAACAGAAGTATGACGTCACCGTAGCGAGAGTCGACATGAACCTCGAGGTCGACGTCATCCCCGTGTCGGACGTCGAGCGATCCAAGCAGTTCTACCAACTCTTGGGTTGGAGGCTCGACGCGGATGACGCCCCGGCAAAGAACGTTCGCATCGTCCAGTTCACGCCCCCCGGCTCAGGGTGCTCGGTTACCTTCGGCAACGGACTAACTGCGGCAGCGCCTGGCTCGGCCGCGGCGGCGCTGATTGTCTCCGACATCGAAGCGGCTCATGACGAACTCATCCGCCGTGGCATCGATGCGAGT
>Ga0070708_100000483_pt1 | contig 30274 bp, 28 predicted proteins | sample KBSK5503metaG_FD_65469 | JGI IMG/M metagenome (GOLD analysis project Ga0070708, IMG submission 65469) | Corn, switchgrass and miscanthus rhizosphere microbial communities from Kellogg Biological Station, Michigan, USA - KBS K5-50-3 metaG | ecosystem: Host-associated > Plants > Roots >... | reverse complement strand
CGGCGACCATCCGCACCGCCCGCTCCCGCAGCTCCGGCGGGTAGTTGCTTCCTCCACGTCCCACGGCTCCATCTTCCTCTCACGAGATGGAGCCTCCGGAAACTCCGGGACGGTTCAACCACCGAGGCGCAATGAGGGCAGCGACCGAAGACGAGGCCCGCGACCTTGAGCCTGCGGCAGTGTGGGACGAACGCCACCTGCTGCCCAGGCTTGTCGAAGGGCTTTCCGAGAGATGACCGATCGGCATAACGGCACTTCCGCGCACGGAGGGCGGCATGAGCGGATGTCTAGACGCCTAGCCAGCCGGCAGTTACTCGCTACGTCGGCTTGCTCTAAGTTGCGGAATCCAAGGCACCCTCGGTAAGGGCAGGATCAAGACGAAGCTGAATTGGGAACTCATGCAGGCGGAACTCGCGACGGATCGTGGAGATCAGCGCTTCGAGCGCGGCTTCTGGCCCGGCTCTGCGGTATCTCCATTCCTCCCATGTCAGCTATGCGTTCCTGGCTTCCAGGAAGAGCTCAGTGATCCGGTTGTCCAATTCCTTCACCGCGGCGCTCACCGACTCAGAGCCATGTAGCCAGACGGCAACGACATCACGCTCCCACTTGGCGCCCACCTCCAGAACGTGATCAACGGCAAGATCGGACTCGGCGGTGCCTGGCTCAAGCGTGCTCAGTATGCGTATTGCCTCTCTCAGTTGGTAGTAGGTTCCGGCCAGCTCCTCATAGCAGCGCATCCGCGTGTCCCGCCGCCAAGTCGCGGACTCGGAGATCCGATCCCAGAACCTACCGAGCAACAGGCCGAGCAAGCCTGCTACTGCGGCGATGAGGGCTGCTTCCACAAGTCGTCGCCTCCACGCCAGCCATCACGGACGTCTCCAGCTATACGCAAGGATTACCGCAGCCAACCCGCGGCGTCCAGACACCGTATGCGCCCGGTCCAGGCACCATCGGCGGCAGAAGAGTGAACCGCACGAGGCCCGCCTAGCTCGCGACACCGTGCCGAGTGTCAGCGTACGAACGGGTTACGGAACCTGTCTACATGCAATGTCTCCCCGCGGAGGAGGCCGGTCTCGATCTCGGTGGGATATGCGATGCCGTCCTCGTACAGCAGATGGCCGAAATAGAAGGTGCCGGGTGTTGTGGCCGCTTCTCGTTCCAATTCCCGGAACCGTTTGCCCTGGCTCGACCAGCCGCGGTTCAAGTCCCGGCACTGCCGGAAGATGTTCGGGCCGAACTCACCTCCGGAAAGATGGGGAATGAGATGTCCTCGGTCCACCGACGTGCCATCGGGATCGGGCGGCAGCGGGAATCCGCGCTGGTAGGAAAAATCGCGCTTGCTGACTGTGGCCGGTGTTATGGCCCAGGCTGCCAGTGTGCGATCCTCCTGCTTTGCCCCCACGGCACTTGCCAGGTCGAACAGGTAGGTGGCTCCAGACTGCACGAATTGCAGCAGGGAGCAATGCGGGACTTGATGTTCGTAACGCTCCGCCACCGCGTCGAGCAGCGCCGCGCCAAGATCGGCACGTGCTAGCGGCATCCGGAGGCCATACACTAGCCCTGTGTAGTCCACCGACAACCGGGTCATGCCACTGTCTACCTGCTGGCCAGTAGTGGGCGACACGAACCGCCGGCGCCCGATGCCGCAACAGTGGCCCGCGAACGGCGTCAACTCGGCACCTCTACGCGCTGACTGCCGCAGAAGTGGATGTCTGCCCGTCATGGAGGCCGGTCTGCGTGCGACCACGGCAGGTGCTAACGCCCACGCCGTTCCCGTACGACCTGACATTGTCGGTGCTTCCCCACTGCTAATGGTATGGGTCATTGGCTAGCCTCTTGCGTGTCATCAGCGGGGTTCTGGAGGCAGCGCGGATGGGCGGCACAGCCCGCAACGCTGGGCAGTTGAGTCAGTGCGGCTCAGCATCCATCGGTCCAGGGCGTCAAGAGAGTTCGAGTAGACCTTTATGTAGTAGCCTGACGTAAATGGCGGAGTACGGGAAATCGTGGCGCAGGCAGCGCGGTGGAGCACTGGGTTCCCGCCACCCCGCGGGCCGGTATTCAGCACCCAGCCGTCGCGGTGCGCCTTGACCCAGGCCAGGTAGTCCGCATCGCGCTTGCGGAACTCGAGGACGCCCGCGCTTGTCTTAGCCTCTCCGAATTGGTCGCCCAGCCCAGGCGTTGCCGGTGGTGCCTGATGAGTTATCACGCCGGTCGCATCGGTACTGTTGCCTGGTGCGGCGTCCGGTGGGACCCGCTTCTTGCCAGTCAGCAGCTCGTCTGCCTCTGTGGCCTCGCCCGCGGCGCGCGCTGCACGCAGCAGCCGCGCAATCGTGTCCAGCGCCCGCGTGACGTCAGCGTCGGAAAACGCCTCGAAATGAGCCCATCGATTCGCGACCTCCCGAATCTCCCGCACATAGGCCAGGTCCAGTTTCGACAGCGAGCCGAGGAACGCTTTCGGGTTTTCTTCGATCACCCGCAGCAGCAAGCGCGCGTCGGACCGGGTCAGCATCGGCCATCTGCCGTCCCGCCGCGCACGATCGATCATCACCTGCAGCCAGGTCTTACTACCAGGCCAGAACGCCGCCATGCGCCGGTCGACCCAGGGCGCCAGGCCACGAGCAAGGATCTCCAAGCCTCGCCCAACCCACTCCCGGTTGCTCAGCTCCACGTTCCTCCCGCTAAGCCCGTCGATTGCTCAAAGCCTGGGTCGGTGACTGCACCCACCGCGCGGTTCCCGCTGCCGGGCTGCCTTCGTTGAGGAACAAGGCCCCTGGGGCCTGTTGACGGCATGTTGCCACGCGGCGCTGATCCCGGAAAGTCGCGCGGTACCAGCGGCATGGCCGCGGAAGGACCGCATCTATCTCACGGTCCTGCGCTCCGGGGAGTAATAGTCGTGCAGTGCTTGTACCTGCCCGACCCAGAACTCCAGCCTCTCCTGCGCCGAGGCCTTGCGGGCAAGCAGGCCCAGATCTTGCGCCAACGCGTAGAAGCCGCTGCCCGCGTCATTGGCATCCAGGTAGCTGACCAGCGCCGAGATCATGAGGTCGGTCGTGGGCCGGTTCAGCCCGACGATCAGATACAGCAAGTGACCCATCGCTGCGCGCTCGTCGGCGCGGCTGAACTCGAAGCCGGGCAGTCCTGTGCGCCGGATCAGGGTGGCGTTGAGTTCGGTGTAGGAGGTCAGCTTACCCATCCCTGCGTTCCGCATAATTCGCGCTGGCTAGAGCGTCGATTGCTGATCTGACCTGGGAAATGGCATGATGGCGGGTCGCGGGGCGTGTCTCTAGGCCGCGGCCCGTGCCGGAGGGCTTGGATCAGGTGCGTGGGGCGGTGAGCTCGTGGATCTTGCGGGGCGGGGCGATGGCGAGCTTGGCGAGCAGGTCGCGGGCGGGCTTGGCGGGTTCGGTGAGCTGCCGGAATGTGCCGGCCGGGCCGGTGAAGGTGCCGACGTGGATGCGGTCGAGTTCGCGACGGATCTTCGGCCAGGTCTGCCCTGCCTGGTTCTCGGCGACCCGGATGAGCAGCAGGGCGAGCCAGCACAAGATGACGTGGGCGCGGATGCGTTCTTCGAGCCGGTGGCAGGCCGGCCGCAGGTCCAGGACGGATTTCATGTCGCGCCAGCCGCGCTCGACTTCGAGGAGCTGCTTGTAGCCGAGGGCGATGTCCTCGGCGGTCATCGTGGGGTCGGCGCAGCGCAGCAGGTACTTGCCGTCCAGGTTCTCCTCCGCCTTGGCCTTGGTCTTGTCCGCGCGCAGCAGCCCGCCGGGGGTGACGCGCAGGAACCGGTTCAGGCCTGGCATCGTGGAGATCTTCCCGCGCAGCTCCGCGCGTTTCGTCGCGGACAGCTGGTCTGACCTGGCGATCATGTCCTCCAGCTTCGCGATCAGGTCCGCGCGGACTGCGGCGTCCCGCTCGGCGGCATCGGGGTTGAAGCAGATGACGAAGCGGTCGGGTGCATCACCGATGCGGACTTCCTTGACCTGCAGGTGCAGGGGCGAGATCAGCAGGCCCTCGGACATCAGGTCGGTGACGCCCATGTCTGGTGTCCCGCCGATGTCGGGTACATGGGCGGCGGTGCCGGTGAAACCGACCAGGGCGCCGTTGTGGAAGACCGGGGTCACCATCGCGATGTCGGGCAGGTGACCGGTTGCGATCCAGGGACCGTTGGTGATGACGATGTCGCCGTCCCGCCAGCTGTCCGCGGGGAACCTCGCCAGCAGCTGCCGGGTCAGCACGCTCATGAGGGCGGCGAAACCCGGGATGCCTGCGTGGCATTCGGCGATGGTCTGGCCCGAGGTGTTCATCACTACGACGGTGTAGTCGTTGGACTCGCGGATGATCGTGGAGAACGCGGTGCGCAGCAGGGAGGTCGCGGCCTCGTCGGCGATCGCGACCAGCCGGCTCCACCACACCTCGAGTGTGATCGCGTCCAGGGCTCCGTCTTCACGGCACGACCACGCTGGCCAGCGGGACGTGGTGCTGCCCGGCATGCATGTCCCGGTCGTGCAGGCTGCCCTGGACGACCGGGCGCGGGAAGGACACCTTGATCACGTGCAGCTCGGGGAGGCGGAAAATCTCCAGTGACGCGGACGAGACGTGGTACAGCTCGCTGATCAGCTCGGCGGTGATGAGCGCGTCCGCGATGCAGTAGGTCTCCGCATCCGGCATGAACGCCTCCAGGGTCATCCAGAACGGGCCGGCGTTCTTCGACCGCACCTCGAGCGCGAGCTCGCCCAGCGTGCGAGGCGCGTCGCCGCGGTCAGGCATCGCCCGGCTCCGTCATCTCCAGGCGGAACATCTCGGTCGGCGAGTCGACGTCGACGACGTGATTGAGGACGAACTCGTACGCCGCGCCGCGGTCGATGTGGGCGGGGGAGGTGGCGAACGCGAAGCTGGGCAGGTACCTCATCGACGGCAGGGGCAGGTGCAGCAGCAGCGGGTTGGCTAGCTTCGAGATCGCCGTCGCCGTCTGCTGATCTTCCCCGCTGACTAGCAGCATTACCCCCACTTCCTGGGGTGTGGCCGGTGCCTGCTCCAGCTCGCCGAGGATGGCGTTGTATCCGTAGAGCCGAAGGTCGGCTCCCCACGAGTCGGTCGCCAGCTCGAGCACGGTCTGCACCCGCTCGGTCAGCGTCTTGGTAAAGAACTCGGCCCACTCATCGATCGAGGCGAGGATCTGGGGATCGCGGATGCCGGTGAAGGAGACGGTTTCGTATCCGGTGACCGCCGCTCCCTCGAGCTTGACCGTGTACGGGCTGGCGGGCTCGAATCGCGATCCCTCGACCCGCACGGTGCGCTCGTCGATGGCGATGTAGCGGGCGCCGGCCACCTCGATGGTGCCGCCTGGCTCGCGGATCGTGTACGGGTTCACGGTCTCGTACAGCATCTGCGCGGCGACCGACGTCGGCGTGCAGGCCGCGTCCGGGTCGAGCGGCTCGACGGTGAAGCCCGCGTGATCGATCCGGGCGAACACTCCACCGGAAGCGGGGTTGGTGGTGCATTGCCCGCCGCACTCGATGATCTTCGCCGCGTGCCAGGTCGGTCCGGGCGGCATCCCGCGCATGAGGGCGAAAGCGGCGGAGACGGCCGTGTCGGTCGCCCGCCCGGCGAGAACGACATGCGCGCCGGCGCGCAGGGCCTGCTCAATGGGCTCGTGGCCCATCATGCCGACGATGTGCTCGCACCTGCGGAGCGTGGCCGCGTCCAGCGGCCCGCGGGGCGGCAACGCATGAATGCGCCCGCGCTCCAACTCGGCGATGAGCCGCTCGGCGCGCTGCTCACTGAAGATCTTCGCGACGGTCAGGTCGAGCCCGTCTTCGGCGCGGATCGCGTTCACGATGCCGGCGACCCAGTTCACGCCGGAGTCCGCCCCGCTGGTGCCGCAGGAGCCGACGACCAGCGGTATCCTGGCCCGGCTCGCGGCCGCCAGGAGCAGGCGAAGGTCGCGGCGCACGGCGCGCTCGGTAGTCTTCGCCGTGCCGGTTCCCAGGTAGTAGGGGCCTGAGTCGGTCGAACCGCCGTCGACGGCGATGACGTCGGCGCCGAGAGAGATGCCGCGCGTGACGGTTTCGGGACTGAACCCAGCGCCGAGCATGCCGCTGGGCACCAGGATGCCCACGCTGTCGGGCGGGCCACACTGGTCAGGCATATATGCCGCCTTCCTGGGCGGTAGGAGTCGTCAGCTGGGCCGGTCTGGTCCAGCCGGGGGATGGGCTCACTCGACGAACGTCGCGACACCGGGGGGAATGCGGACGCGCACCGGCCCCTGCGCCAGTGGGCATTGCGAGCGCACGCTCAGATGCAGAGTTCCGACGGCGACGCGGTACTGGTAGTGGTCACCGAGAAAGGAGGCGTCCACGACGGTGCCCGCGGGGCCGCTGCCAGGTGCGTCGGGCTGGCTGATCTCGATGTCCTCCGGCCGGACGGCGATGGTCCCGCTCGGGCCGGCATGATGCTCGGGTACGGCGATGCCGTCGCCGAACTCTGCCGTCCGCAGGATCGCGCTGCCATCCGGTCCGGCGGTGACGGCGCCGGTGATGAAGTTGCATTGCCCGAGGAATTCGGCAACGAAGCGCACCCGGGGCCGCCGGTAGGTTTCTTCTGGCGTGCCGTCGCGCAGGATCCGCCCGCCGTTCATGACCAGGATCCGGTCACTCATCGACAGCGCCTCATCCTGGTCGTGGGTCACGAAGACCGTGGTGAGCCCGAGGGTGTGCTGCAACGCCTTGAGCCAGTCGCGGGCGCGTTCGCGCAGCTTGGCGTCGAGGTTCGAGAACGGCTCGTCAAGCAGCAGCACCGCCGGCGAGTAGGCGATGGCGCGGCCGAGGGCGACCCGCTGCTGCTCGCCGCCGGACAGCTGGTGTGGGTAGCGCCCAGCATGCTGGCCCAGCTCCACGAGAGCCAGAACCTCCCCCACCCGGGCTGTGATGGCGCGCCTGGACATCTTGCGGACGCGCAGCGGAAACGCCACGTTCTGCGCCACGGTCATGTGCGGCCAGATCGCGTAGGACTGGAACACCATCCCGAGGTTGCGCCGCTCGGCCGCGAGGTCGATGCGAGCGTCGCGGTCGACGAAAGTGTCGTCCCCGCAGGCGATGAGCCCATCGTCGGGGGTCTGGAGACCGGCGATGCACAGCAGGGTCGTGGTCTTGCCGCAACCGGAGGATCCGAGCAACGTGACGAGCTCCTTGTCCTTCACGGTAAAGCTGACGTCGTCAAGGACCCTGGTGCCGGAGAAGGACTTGCTGAGGTGTTCGACGCGGATGTCAGGCACGGCGTAGCCTCCGAAGGACCCGGGCCCCGAGCAGGAGCACGACGGCGACGATGACGACCTGAACGACGGCCAGCGCGGCGACCGGCCCGACGACTCCCCGCTGCCAGGTCTGGAGCATCGTCACGCCGAGCACCTCGGTACCCGGTTTCTGCAGGAACACGACCGGGTCGTAGTCGCTGAGCAGCGTTATGAACATGAGCACGAAGGCGGCGAGCAGCGGTGGACGCAGGATGGGCAGCAAGATCCGCCGCGCGATCGTCCACCAGCCCGCACCGCTGGAGCGGGCCGCACGGTCGAACTCGGCATTGATGCGCGCGAGGCTGGGGTATATCACCAGGTAGGCCAGGGTCAGGTTGCGCACGCACAGCGCGATCAGCTCGCCCCACAGGTTGTTACGGACCAGGGCTCCGGGCGTGAACATCAGGTAGGTCCAGAAGAAGCCGATGCCGAGGATCACTCCGGGCACAGCGCGCGGATAGATCAATGCGGGGGCCAGAGTCCGCCGCAGCGGGAATCCCGATCGGTGCGCGATCAGCGTAGCCGCCGCCACCAGCAGCACGGTGGCCGCGCCGCCGCCTCCGGCGATGAGCAGGCTGTCGGTAATGGATCGTCGCAGCGTCGGGTCGGTGGCGACGAGGTGCCAGTTCTCGGCGGTGAACAGGTGCCAGGGCACTTCCAGTGTGCTCAGCGCCTTCACGCATGACATCAGCACCAGCCCCAGGAGCGGGATCGCGCAGGTGATGCCGATGTAGATGGCGAGCCCGATGCTGGCGGGCCATCGCCAGCGTCCCAGATCGAGCGGGCGGTGAGCGCCGCCACCGCGGGCGCCCGCGGCGATAAACCGCTGTTCCGAACCGGACAGCCGCGCCCGCAGGATCAGCAGCCCCGAGACGACCAGCAGAAGCAGCACGGCGCCTGCGCTGACGAACGGCGGGTCCGCAGTCACGCTGCTATTCCACGACCGGTACAGGTAGCTGGCGTAGAAGTCGATGTTCGACGGCGTCCCGAGGAACAACGGGATGCCCAGGATCTCCAGGCACAGGGCGAAGATCAGCAAGGTGCAGTTCAGGATGGCCGGCCGCAGCATTGGCACCGTCACCCGGGCGATCACCCGCACTGGTCCGGCGCCGCTGCTGCGAGCGGCGTCCTCCAGCGAGGAGTCGGTCCCCGCGAGTGAGGACTGGACGGTTAGGTACACGATCGGGATGGTGATGACCGCACCGAGCACCGACATGCCGGGGATCGACGACAGGTTCCAGACCGGCAGGTGCAGGTTCTGGCCGACGAGCTGGGTGATGTAGCCGCCTTGGCCGTAGATCGCCAGCCAGCCGATGATGAGCCCGAGCGGCGGGATGACGATCGGAGCCATCAACAGCAGCCGGTATGCCTTGCGCCCCGGCAGGTTCGTCCGGTTGCAACCGATCGCCAGCGCGGTGCCGCCGACCACCGCTAGCAGTGTCGTGCCCACGGCGAACGAAGCGGTATTCCTCACTGCCTGCCAGAACAGCGGGTCAGCGAACAGTGTCCGGTAGGCCTGGAGCGTGAACGTCCCGCCCGGCAGGTAGATCGGCTTGCTGCGCAGCGACGAGTAGACCAGCGGGAAGAAGGGGCCCACGACGAGCGCGACGACGACAAACCAGACCACTGCGTGCCCAGCGCTGGCCGGCATCCACCGTGCCCGGGGTGTCGCCGTCACCGGCGCCGTGACGTCGGGCGGCCGCTCGATCGTGCCCGCCATGAGCTTCTTCTCCCCTGGGGTCTTCTGGCGCGCTGCTAGCGGTGGAAGGCCTGATTCCAGCGCTGGGTGATCGCGTTCTGCTGGTCAAGCACCGCCTGGCTGATCGGCACCAGGTAGGTCGTGCCCGCCGGGACCTGGCTCTGCAGCGCGGTCAGGGACGCGGTGCAGCCGTTGGCGGGGTGGAAGTTGGTCATCGTCGCCTCGAAGCCGCCCGCGCAGAGGGCGTCCTGGCCGGCCTGGGTGTACAGGAAGTCCAGGAACAGCTGAGCTGAGGCGGGGCTAGCCGCCGCCTTGGTCACCGTGATACCGCGAGGAATGAGCGGCGTCGCGTCCTTCATGAAGGTGTAGCTAGCCAGGCCCTTGTAGTGCGGAAGGAGGCCCTGGGCCAGCCCTGAGCTCATGTAGCCCACCGACGCGGCGCCCTGCAGGATCTGAGCAAGAGCAGTGAGCCCGTCATCGAACGTCCTGGTCTGCGGAGCCATGGCGTCGTAGTAGCTCCACACCTTGGCCGCTCCCAGCAGGTGAATCAGACCATAGATCCCGGCGTAATCGAGCTGGTTGGTGATCGCGTACGACACCAGCTTGTACCTGCCGGGATTCGCCTTCGCGTCCGCGGCCAGCTGCGCCCATGAGCGCGGCACGTCGGCCAGCGTCAGCAGCTTCGGGCTGTAGGCGAGCAGAATGGGCTCGGCCGACATGACGAAGACGCCATGGCCCTGGTTCACCCAGGACGGGAACGCGCTCAGGCCTGCCGGAGTGACGCCGGCACTCACGCCGTTGTGTTCCCCCTGGACCCACGCCGCTGGGGCGCTGGCGATCAGCAGGTCCGCAGTTCGCGCTCCCTGGGCGGCTTCAGCCTCGTATTTCGAGAACACCGCGTTGTCGTCGAGGTCAGTTTCGCTGACCTTGATGAATGGGTACTGCCGGTTGAACACGGTGATGACGGGCTGCAGGTACTGCACCGGTATGTTCCCGTAGATCACCAGGCCATGTTCGTGATGCGCGCGCTGCACCAGGGTCGCGGCCGACGCCGGTGACGAGGACACCGATGACGACGCCGCCGGGGATCCGCCGCCGGTCGAGCAACTGGTCAGGGCGGCCGTCAGAGCGACTGCGGCCGCCAGCGCACCGATTTTCAGCGAAGCTGGCATACTAGCCTCCTGTTGGCTACAGCATGCATGCTATAGCATAAATGATCGGGATGTGCTGTTGTGCGCGAGGGAATCGCGCCCCCGTGCTGGCTGAACCGGCTCCCTCCGCGGTCAGCGGCGGCGAGGCCTGCTGGTTGCACCTGGCTCCCGTGCAGCCGACGACCGCACGATGTACGCTGTATGCTATAGAAACATGACAGGAGAGTAGCGGCAAGATGTCATGGGGCATTATTTGCCAGCGGTCGGCCAAGCCCGCGACTTGGCATAGCAAGTGGTAGGTTGCAGCTACCTGGATGTGGATGCCTACCCCTTCATGGAGCCGCATGACCAAGACGTCGGATCTGCCTCCCCTGCTGCGCGCGGAGTCGCTCGCCGAGCAGGCGTACCAGACGATCCGGGAGGGCATCGCGACCGGCCTGATCAGCGCCGGCGAACGGATCACCGAGCGCGGCCTGGCAACCAGGCTGAACGTCAGCGCGACCCCCGTACGAGAGGCACTCAGACGGCTCGAGCAGGAGGGGCTGATCGAGCGGGTCTCGGCGCGGCAGCTTCGCGTCGTCGATCACTCCTCCGGCACGCTGCGCGAGCTCCTGCTGGCTGGTGCGGCGCTCCGGGCCCTGGAGGCCCGGTTCGCGACCAGCAAGATCACCGATGCGGCCCTCGACCGGATGGCGGACCTGGTGGAAGCCCTAGCCAGCGGACGCAGGATGGATATTGCCGGGCAGCTGCGGATCGCCCGCGAATTCGACATGGAGATCGAGCGCGCTGCCGGCAACCCCACGCTGCGGAGCATGATCCTCAGCCTGTCCATCATCGGCCAGGAGCGGCGGGCTCAATATGCGGAATCCATGTGGCGGCGGCCGGAGGTGGGCGCGCGCCGGGTCCAGGGCCACCGCGACATGCTGGCCGCGTTCCGCAGCCGCGATCCGGACCTGGTAGAGCAGGTCTTCCGCCGGCACGCCACCGAGGGAGTCGAGCTTCTCCTCGACGACCTCGATTAGCCTGCCAGCGGTCCGCCACGCCGCCGAAAGCCACCATCGCTGTAAGCGGGCTAAAAGGGTCGCGAACGTACCGTCTTGGTGCAGAGCAGAAGCGGCCGCCAGCATCAGCGGCCGGGCCCGCGACGAGAGCAGAGACGGCCCATGAGCCCCGGCCTGACCAACCACCTGCTGCAGTCCTATGGCTCCGACGCGGTGTTCGCGTTACTACGTGATGTTCGCATTCATCGCGCCGGAGAGCCTGGGAGTTCCGCTGCCCGGCGAGACGACTCTGATCCAGCGGATCACGCAGCACATTGGTCCGCGGTCGAGGACCGAGTGTGGGCGCTCGTTCCTTGCCGGGACCTTTCAGCGGACGACCCTTTGGGCGCATCGACATCCTCACTGTCGACGAGCAACCCGGATTGATCAAATTTGCTACAGCATATGGGTTATGGCATGCTGCGTCTGTCCACCGGAGGTGTTCTGCCATGGTCCGTGCTGCCGCCTTGCCGCCCGCACGGCAGGTCGGGCCCACCGCGATCGTCGTCCTGGTGGCTGGCTACGCCGCAGTGTGGTTCGCGGCCCGCCCGGCCGGCCAGCCGACGGTTTCGTATACGGGGCAGTTCCTCGGGGCGGAAGCGGTGCTGCTGCTCTCGATCGGGATGGTGCTGATCAGCACCCTGCCCTGGGTCGAGACATGGTTCGACGGCCTCGACCACGCTGCGATCTGGCACCGGCGTGTCGCGCTCAGCGGGATGACCCTGCTCGTACCGCACTTCCTGCTGTCGGCGAACCCGCGCAAGTCAGGCCTGGGCGTTCCGCTGGCCATCACAGGCGTGGCAGGGCTGCTCATCCTCGCGGCGTGGGCCATCCTGCCCCGGTGGCGTTCGCTGGTCCCTATGGTCCTGCACGGCCCGCTGCTGGCCGTGCGCGGCGCCCCGGTGATCCGCCAGCTGCGCATGGTGACCGGCCGGTACGAGCGGTGGCGTTCCTTCCACCGCCTGACCGGCCTGTTCGTCGCGGCCGGCTTCACGCACGGCTTGCTTGATGGCACGCCGTTCGGCCACGCCCCGCTGCTGCGGTGGAGCTTCGTCGCCGTCGGCGGGACCGGGCTGGCCTTCTACGCGTACCGCGAAGTTCTTGCCCGCCACCTCGTGCCCCTGCTCGACTACCAGGTCGTCAGCGTCCGCGACACGGGCCCCGGAGTAGCCGAAATCGCGCTCACGCCCCTCGGGCGGCCGGCTGGCTTCGCCCCCGGCCAATTCGTCATGCTCTACCTGGAGGGAATAGACGGCTGGCACCGGCATCCGTTCACGATCGCCAGCTCCCCGGCCGAACCCGTGATGCGCTTCGCGATCAAGGCTCTCGGTGACGACACCTCCCAGCTCACCGAGGTCCTCAGGCCAGGCATGCCCGCCGTAATCCGCGGCCCATTCGGCCGGTTCAGCCACCAGAAAGGCACCATCCGCCAGGTCTGGATCGCCGGCGGTATCGGGGTCACCCCGTTCCTCAGCTGGCTGCGCGCTCTAGGCAACCAGTCATTGCGCGGCCCGGTCGACTTCTTCTACACCTCTCCGAGCGCCGACCCGCCCTACGCCGACGAAATCAAGGCACTCGCCGACCGCCACGCCATGCTGCGCGCGCACATCGTCAACAGCAGCCGCGGGGGGCGCCTCACCGCCGGGCAGGTCCTGGCCGCCGCTGACGTGAAGCCGGATGCGCTCTCAGTCTTCCTCTGCGGCCCGGCCAGCATGGTCAGCAACTTCCAGAAGGACTTCCGCCGCGCCGGCGTAACCAGACGCCGCATCTACCGCGAGTACTTCGACTTGCGCTGAGACCCGGCCAGACGTGGCCACAGCACGCTGATCGCCAGCCGCATGCGCCGGGAGGCGGACCAGAACCTAGATCCTGGTGACCTACATCAGCTCGCCGGAATATTCAAGATCGCCCTTGCTGGCTCGGTCTATCGGCGCGACCTTGATCAATGCGAGGTAGGTGATGGCCGCGATGGCCAGGTGCATGAGCATCAGGACCACCACGGGACCGGTCGGGTTGCCCGGCGTCCCCAGCAGCAGGAAGTCCGGTATGAGGAATAGCGCGGTTACCAGCGCGGCCAGCCGGGTGAGCAGCCATTTCGGCCGGGAGCTGAGCCTGGTCAGTGCCCACCAGGTAGCGGTCGCGCCGACGACCCCGAGGACGGTAAGCAGGGCGTAGGTGCCGAACACGAACTTGCCGAAGCACGCGGGAATCGTGAACGCCGCCTGGCCGATGGTGGCGAGAACGACGTCCGCGGCCAGCGAGAGGACGGTAGCGGCCAGGCCGGCGGCCATCAGTCGCCAGTGCACCGGGGGAACCGTTTGGGGTTCGGGGCAGGTTCCGGTGAGCCGGGACGCACGCTGTGCGATGGACATGGAGCTCTCCTCTCTAGTGATGACTGGACCGACGGTGGCTCGACACAAGCGCTAGGTGGTACGCCCGCCGGTGCAGCGGAGGCCCGTCTCGGGGCGGGCCTCCGCTGCACGGCCTACGGCGCCGCGACGCGGTCTAGGGGACGCCCCGCCGGGGTCTGGTCGGCCTGTTCGCCGCCTTCGAGCTCCAGACGGGGCAGGCGGCGGTCGAGGAACGCTGGCAGGGCCCAGTTGGCCTTGCCGAAGGCGTGCATCACGGCGGGAACGAGCACCGTGCGGATGAGCAGGGAGTCGATGAGGATCGCGACGGCCATGCCCAGGCCGATCATCTTGATGGTGCGGTCGGTAGTGATCACGAACGATGAGAAGACAACGATCATGATCGCGGCCGCAGCAGTGATGGTCTTGCCGGTAATCGCCTGGCCGATCCGGACGGCGGCGTCGTTATCCCGCAGTTTCAGCCATTCTTCGTGCATTCGGCTGACCAGGAATACCTCGTAGTCCATGGAGAGCCCGAAGAGCACCGCGAACATCAGGATAGGCACCAGCGGGGTGATCGGCCCGGTATGGGTAACCCCGACCAGCCGGTCCAGCCAGCCGAACTGGAACACAGCCACGATGACCCCGAACGCGGCGGCGGCCGAGAACAAGTTCATGACTGCTGCCGTTGCGGGTATCACGAGGCTCCGGAACAGGAGCATCAGCAAGATGAAGGACAGGGCCACGACCATGCAGACGAACAGCGGGAGCTTGGCCGACAGCTGGCTGGCGAAATCGTCGGCTAGTGCTGTCTGCCCGCCAACGAGCACGTCAATCTTGCTGCCGCTGCCGTGCAAGGCCGCGGGGATGACGGTGCCTCGCAGCTGCCCGATCAGGGCAGAGGTCGAGGCGTCCTGCGGCGAGCCGGTCGGATACACGTTGGCGACATCGACGCCACGATGACCAGCGCCGCCGGGCAGTAGCTGCGGCCCGGCCGTGGCCGCCACCCCGGGGGTGTGCGCCGCGGCGGCGACCACCATGGCGAACTGCGCCTGGTCGGCGGGTCCGTTGACGGTCGCCACCAGCTGCAGCGGGCCGCTGAAGCCCGGACCGAACCCCTGGACAAGCATCTCGTAGCCTCGATAGGTGGTGGTCGTGGTGCTGGTGGGATCAGTGCTGTAATCGGCCGATCCCTGCCGCATCGAGAAGAACGGCACGCCGAGGGCGACCAGGACGCTGAGCACACCGAGCGCGTACATGACGCGGTGCGCCTCGACTCGCCTGGCCCAGCCGAGCCACCGCTCGGAGGCCTCTGGAACGTCCGTTTCGCCGCGGGCCAGCGCTGCGCGCTGACGGCGGGTCAGCGTCCGCTTGCCGACGATCCTGACGAGCGCGGGCAGCAGCGTCTGCGCTGCCATCATCGGGAACAGCACCGCGATGGATGCGGCGATGGCGGCGCCGGAGAGCACGCTGACGCCGACGGTGAGCATCCCTAGCAGGGCGACGCAAACGGTGATCCCGGCGAACATGACCGCCCGTCCCGCCGTGGCCGCGGCTGTCGTGACGGCGTCCTGGACACTCAGCCCACGGCGGATGCCGCTGCGGACGCGGGTCAGGATGAACAGCGAGTAATCGATGCCGACGCCCAGGCCGATCAGCGTGCAGAGCTGGGACGTGAACGAGGCCATGCTGAAGGTATTGGACAGCATGCCGACGACGGACAGCCCGGCGAACAGCGCGATCCCGGTACTGATCAGCGGGAGCAGGGCCGGGAGCAGCGAGCCGAACACGATGAGCAGCACGATGAACGCGGCGCCGATGCCGATGAACGTGCCGTTGCTCGAGGACGGGTTAGTCGAGGCGGCTACGCTGCCGACCACGTCGACCTGCAGGTGCGGCGAATTGGGCGCCCGGGCCAGGTTGACCAGCTGGGTAGCCTCGCTCGCCGGGATCGCGGTATCAGCCTTGGTGAAGTTCACCTGGGCAAACGCGATCTTGCCGGTGGCGCTGACCTGTCTGGCGCCAGCCGCGGCGTAGGGGGAGGTGATACCGCTGACGTACCGCAGGTGCGAGACCTTCGCGAGCATCTGCTGGATCTGCGCCCTCACCGCGGGGTCGGTGACATGGCCGGTCTTCGCCTCGAACACGATGGTCTCGGTATCGCCCGCGACCGACGGGGCCGCGCGCTGCAACAGGGCGGCCGCCTGAGCGCTCGGGGTGCCGGACAGCTGGGTGCCAGCCGAGTAGTTGGAACCGGTGCTCGACGCGCCGAGGAACGCGGCGAAAAGGACCACGATCCACCCACCGAGCACGAGGAAACGATGCTGGTAACACCAGCGGGATACCGATCTCATCAGGGGCCTCCGGTGGTGGTCCCCGCCTGCCGGGAACCTCACCACCGACGCTAAGAAGCGCACCCCCAGGCCCGCGTCGGCCGCCAGATGCCTTCTTCTCGCGGGCTTAGTCCGCGGGAGGTACGCCCGGAGCACGCACCTGGCCCGGGACGACAAGGCCGCTCTCGTAGGCGATGACCACGAGCTGGGTCCGGTCCCGGGCATCCAGCTTGGTCAGGATCCGCGACACATGCGACTTGCAGGTCAGCGGGCTGATGAACAGCCGGGCGGCGATCTCGGAGTTGGTCAGGCCTCCGGCGATCAGCGTGAGGATCTCCAGCTCCCGCGAAGTGAGCGAGTCAGGCAGCGCCAGCGTGCCGACCGGGGCCGGTTCGGCGTGCTCCTGATTCACGTAGGCCTCGATCAGCCGCCGGGTGGCCCCCGGCTCCAGCAGCGCGTCTCCTCTGGCAACAGTCCGCACCGCCTCGATCAGGACCGGCGGTTCCGCTCCCTTCAGCAGGAAACCGCTCGCTCCCGCCTTCAGCGCACCGAAAACGTACTCGTCAAAGTCGAATGTGGTGAGGACCACGACCCTGGTGCTTCGCAGTTTCGGATCGGACGTGATCAGCCGGGTCGCCTCCAGGCCGTCCATCTCCGGCATCCGGATATCCATCAGCACGATATCGGGTGCCTCGTCGCGGGCCAGCTCGACCGCCTCGGCGCCGTTCTTCGCCTCACCGACCACGGTGATGTCGCTTTCGATGCTCAGCACCGACTGGAATCCGGCCCGGACGAGCGAGTGGTCGTCTGCGATGAGGACCCTGATCAGGTCGGTCAACGAACCTCCCCGTCGATCGGTATCCGGGCCCGGACCCGCCAGCCACCCCCTGGCAGCCGCCCGGCCTCGCAGCTGCCGCCGAGCGCGGCCGCACGCTCGCGCATGCCCAGCACGCCGTGCCCGCCGCCAGCACCGGTGGCGGGGCTGGCCTGCCCGTCGTCGAGGACCTCGACTAGCAGGACGCCCTCATGTTGCCCGATCCGGACGCGGGCGTGTTCGGCGGTCGAATGGCGCAGCACGTTGGTCAAGCCCTCCTGCACGATCCGGTAACCAGCGTGGCCGATCACCGGCGGTATCCCCTCCGGTGCCGCCGTCACATCCAGGTCAACCGTCAGCCCGGCTCCCTTGACGCCGGCGATCAGGTCACCCAGGTCCGCGAGTCCGGCCCCCGGCGGCCGCAGCGGCACAACCTCGCTCTGGTCACTCCGCAGGCCCTTGAGCGCGGCGCGCAGCTCGCCGAGTGCCTCGGCGGAGACGGACGCGATCTCGTCGAGCGCGGCGACCGGGCTCACTGGCTGCTCCCGGCGCGCGAGGTGAGCGGCGGCGGAGGCGCGCACGTTGATCGCCACCAGGGCGTGCCCGACGACATCGTGGAGTTCGTGGGCGTACCGAAGCCGCTGCTCGTCGAAGCGATGCTGCGCCAGCGCCGCGCGTTCGCGTTCCTCCTCCTGGGCCAGAACCCGCACGAGTTCCTGGCGTGCCCGGACGGCATCGCCCGCTGCCAGCGCCCCCAGGACGAGTGCCAGGTACGCGACCGTCTCGGTTACAGAATCGCTGCCGAGGCGGTGGCTGGTGACCAGCACTCCCGCCGCCACGACCGGCGCCATCAGGGCGCCCACGACCAGGGCGCGGGCCCGGTGGCCGTGCAGCCCGACGGTGAACACGACCACCATCACGATCGCGGCTGCGGTGCGGTCGGGATGGAAGACCGCCAGGCACACCAGCAGCAGCGGCACGATGGTGACGAGCACGCCCAGCGGGTACCGGCGCCTGAGCACCAGCGGCGCGGCCGTCACCACGGCCAGGCCTGCCGCCAGCGGCGACAGCTCCTTCACCTGATGGGTAGCCAGCGGATCGATGAGCAGCGCGGCGAACGCGGCGAACGCCAGCACCACATCGAAATCCGGCCCGCGGGCCAGCCCTCGCAGCGCGGCGACTGCACCCGTGCCGCTGCGGGCCACTAGCGCGGACTCCCCGCTTTGATCGGGGGCACCCAGACCATCGCCGGCCCTTCTTCCGTTCGCCGGTCACGTGACCGCACCCAACTATAGAAGCCGCTGCCAGCGGGAACATCAGCTGCGCGCACGCTCCCGGGCCGCCGCGACAGCGGCGATGCATCCCAGGTACTAACTCTCCCAGCCGAATGGACGCATCGACCACCCTCTCGCAGCCGATGCCGCCGCACGACGCTGCTGCGGCAAGCCACTGGTCACGAAGTGGTGCGCTCGTCGGCGTCCGGCCCGGCGTTGAAGTCGCCGCACACGACGACGGGGTGACGGCGGGTGAGTTCCTGGACGAACCCGGCGAGCTGGCGGACCTGGGCCTGCCGCACCGCGCTCGCGTCCAGCGGGTAGTCCAGCATCACCACGAACAGCTGGATCGGCCTGCGGTCGCCGTCCACGAGGGCGAACAGCGCCGATCCGGCGCCGGATCCGTCCGCACCGCGCAGCGGGCGGCGCTCGTGCGAGGTCACCGGCCATCGCGAGACCAGGCCGGTCCCCGACACCCAGTCCTCCTGCTGCCAGCGGTCGGCTTGGGTGCGCAGATCTGGATAATCCATACTGGTCAACGTGAGCGCGCAACCCTGCCCTTCGTCACACGGATTCGGCAGGGAGACCCCCTAAGACGGGACCGTCCTCATCGCGCTGTGTAATCAACCCTCTTCTGGAGCAAGGCGCGCACTGCCGCCGCTCGGCGCGGCCAGTGAGCCGTCCGCTGTGGGCCTGGTCTCTACATGGCGGCAGGGCTGGCGGCCTCTGTGTCTTCTGATGTGCCTCGTGCGGCGCTCAGCAGTCCGTGGATGTGCTGCGGCGGCTGGCCTGCGTCCCAGGCCAGGACGACCTGGCCAGGCGGGATGCCGTCGACGCGGAGGAACCTCACGCCGGGGGGCGCGATGGCTGTCGTTATCGGCAGTGTCAGGAACGCCACCCCGCGGCCTGCACGGACGTACGCGACGATCTCTTCCATGTCGTGGACGTTGGGCCCGGGTCGTGGGTGGCTGCCGTCTGGGCGAGGGTCAAAGGTCCAGAAGGCGTTCCACTCGGGGCGGGCGTCGGCGTACTGGAGGACCGGTTCGTCGGCTAGGTCAGCGATTCCGACCGAGGTCATTGCGGCCAGCGGGTGGCTATCAGGCAGCGCCACACAGACCGGTTCCTGGTACAGCGCCCGTATCTCCAGTCCGTCGGTGGGCAGCGGCAGGCGGACGAACCCGGCGTCGACTCGCCCGTCGCGGAGCGCAGCGGCGTGGTTCCACCACCGCAGGCGCTGCAGCTGGATCTCAACCTCCGGGTGGCGGCGAGCGAACTGCGCGAGGACCGGGGCAATGTCCATCCCGAGCATGAACCCGACAGTCAGGCTCTGCCCGCCGTGGCCGGCGCGGTGGGCCCGGGCGACGGCTGCGTCGCTGGCGGCGAGCAGCCGCGCGCCGTCTTCGGCCAGTCGCTTGCCGGCGGCCGTCAGGCTGACCTGCCTGCTGCTGCGCTCAAGTAGCTCGACGCCGAGCTCTTCCTCGAGCTGGCGGATCTGGCGGGACAGCGCGGGCTGGGTGATGTAGAGCGCGGCCGCAGCCCGGCCGAAGTGCAAACGTTCGGCGACCGCCAGGAAGTAGCGGAGCTTTCGCAGATCCAGGTCCATCCGGCCCCGCACCCCCTTGACGTGCGTCAATGCCTACTGGTTATCAGCGCTGACAAGACAAGCCTTGGACGCCGCCGACGATCTCATGCGAGAACCGAAGCGTAGATCCAGGCGATCAGAGAAAGCCAGTGATGAAGGACACTGCACCCACCAGGGTCGCGACCGTCACCGGCCGTTCCGGCGGCATCGGCTGGGAGACCGCGACCGCCTTGCCGCGGGCGGCATGGCCGCGGTCGTGTCCTACGCCGGCAGCCCGTCCGCGGCGATTTGGTCCGCACCCCTTCTACCGCCGGGGTGGTGTCGATGACCTGCTCACATCCGGACTGGGCGGCGCAGTCCGGCACATCTGCGGACATGTCGGCGGACATGGCCGGCGCCGGGCAGGTCCCGGGACGCCGGCAACCATGGGAGATTGCGATGAGCATGGACGTTGTTTCGTCGCCGCTGGAACGCGGATCTGGGGCCGGGGCGGTCGTGCTTACCGTCAACGGTCAGGTCCACGAACTGCGGATTGAGCCCCGGGTGAGCCTGCTCGATGCGTTGCGCGAGCATCTTGGGCTGACGGGTTCGAAGAAGGGCTGTGACCAGGGCACGTGCGGCGCCTGCACGGTGTGGGCGGATGGCAGGCGGGTGCTGGCGTGCCTGACGCTGGCGGTCACGTGCGAGGGCCGCGAGATCACCACGATCGAGGGGCTGGCCCCCGGCGGGGAGCTGCACCCGATGCAGGCGGCGTTTATCGACCGCGACGCGTTCCAGTGCGGCTACTGCACGCCGGGCCAGATCATGTCCGCGGTAGCGCTGCTGGAAGAGGGCCACGCCGCTGATGATGCGCAGATCGCCGAGTGGATGAGCGGCAACATCTGCCGGTGCGCGGCATATCCGAACATCCGCGCCGCGATCCGCGACGTACGCGGTGGTGCGGCTGGTGGTGAGTGACGATGCGGCCGTTCCGGTATGCGCGGGCAACTGACGCCGACAGCGCGATCGCGATGGTCCGGGATCACCGTGATAGCGCGTTTCTGGCTGGCGGTACCACCGAGATCGACCTGATCCGCCAGGACGTGCTGCGCCCTGGGCTGCTGGTCGACATCAACGACCTGCCCCTGAGCGACGTCGAGGACCTGCCGGACGGCGGGCTTCGCATCGGCGCACTAGCGAGGATGAGCGACGTCGCCCAGGCGGCCGGCGTGGTGGCGCGGTTCCCGGTCATCTCGCAAGCACTGCTGCTGGGCGCCTCTGCGCAGCTGCGGAACATGGCCTCGATGGCCGGCAACCTGTGCCAGCGGGTGCGCTGCAGCTACTTCCGCGACGCGACCTCGCCGTGCAACAAGCGCGATCCCGGCAGCGGCTGCGCGGCCCTAGATGGCTTCAACCGCGGGCACGCCATCCTGGGCACCAGCGACAAGTGCATCGCCACGCATCCGTCGGACGTCGCGGTCGCGCTGGTCGCCGTGGATGCGGTCGTGCATACGCGCGGGCCGGGCGGTGAACGGGCCATCCCGGTTGACGACTTCTTCCTGCTTCCCGGTGACACCCCCGAGCGTGAGCACCCGCTGGAGCACGGCGAGCTGATCACCGCGATCGAAATACCCGGGGCCCCAGTGGCCCGCCGGTCCGTGTACCTGAAATTCCGCGACCGCGAGTCGTATGAGTTCGCCCTGGTATCGGTCGCGGCTGCGGCGCGTATCCAGGACGGCACTGTCGCCGACATCCGCCTGGCGCTCGGCGGGGTCGGCACCAAGCCGTGGCGGGCGCGACACGCGGAGCGAAGCCTGCTCGGCCAGCCAGCCGGGGAAGCCAGCTTCGCCGAGGCGGCCACCCAGGAGCTGGCCATGGCCACGCCGAGACCGCTGAACGCGTTCAAGGTCGAGCTCGCGCGGCGGGCGATCGTCCGGGCACTGGCCACAGTTACGAGCGGAGACGGGCGATGAGCGGAGTAATCGGGCAGGAGGTCAGCCGGGTCGACGGCCCGGCGAAGGTCACCGGCGCTGCGCGGTACTCCGGCGAGATCGCGCTGCCGGGCCTGGCCTACGCCCAGATCGTCGGTGCGGGGGTGGCGAGCGGCCGGGTTATCTCGATCAATACCACAGACGCTGCGCGAGCCCGGGGAGTGGTCGGGATCCTGACGCACCACAACATGCCGACGATGAAACAGGTTCCCCTGGTCCCGTCTTTGATGGGCGGCCCGGCGCCCGGCGAGACGTTCTTCCCGATGCAAGATGACGTGGTTCACTACGCCGGCCAGCCGGTCGCGGTCGTCGTGGCCGACACCCTCGAGCAGGCTCAGCACGCGGCCACCCTGGTGCACGTTGGTTATGCCGAGAACCCGTCGGTCACCACCATCGAGCAGGGCCGGGCTGACGCCTTCATTCCCGAGAAGATCTTCGGCGGCTTCATCCCGGGGCAGGTGCGACGCGGGAACATTGAGGACGGGTTCGCGGCCGCGAATGTGCGCCTCAGTGCGTCGTTTCGTTTTGCCGCCAACCATCACAACCCGATCGAGGCGCTGACCACCACGGCGGTCTGGGATGGCGACCAGCTGACGCTGTATGACTCCTGCCAGGGGATCAAGGCCGTGCAGCTGACCGTGGCCGCGCTGCTCGGGCTATCTCCGTCCAAGGTCCGGGTGCTGACCCGCTACGTCGGCGGAGCTTTTGGCTCCAAGGCGATGGTGTGGCCGCACGTGACCCTCACAGCACTGGCTGCCCGGCACGTGCGGCGTCCGGTCCGGCTCGTGGTGCCGCGGGGCCAGATGTTCACCTCGTGCGGGCACCGCGAGGAACAGGAACAGCACATCTGGCTCGGCGCTGCCAGCGACGGCACGCTCACCGCGATCCGCCATCACAAGATCTCCGTCACCTCACCGTTCGATGACTGGGCCGAGCCTGCCTTCGGCGTCGCCTCCCAGCTGTATGCCTGCCCCGGCTTCGAGGGCGTCCACCGCCTGGTGCGCGGCAACACGATGACCCCCACGTTCACCCGCGGGCCGGGTGAGGCGGCCGGCGTGTTCACCCTCGAGTGCGCGATGGACGAACTCGCCAGCCAGCTCGGGATCGACCCGGTCGAGCTGCGGCTGCGCAACATCACCGACGTCGACCCCAATACCGGCCACCCCTGGTCGAGCTACGGGCTGCGGGAATGCTACGAACGCGGGGCGCAGCGATTCGGCTGGGCCGGGCGCAACCCGCAGCCGCGGTCTGAGCGGGACGGGAACTGGCTGATCGGCACCGGGATGGCGACCGCCGGGTACCCGGTGGCGTTCTTCATGCGTACCCAGCGCGCCCGGGCGCACCTGTACTCCGACGGCACCGCCGTCGTGCAGACCGCCACGCAGGAGTTCGGGACCGGGATGGCGACAGTGATGACCCAGGTGGCCGCCGACGGGCTCGGCATCGACCTGGCGAATGTGCGGTTCGAGTTCGGCGACACCGGCCTGCCAACGGCTGGGTCGCCGGTGGGCTCGAACGGCGCGATGATGGTCAGCGCTGCCGTGCATAAGGCGGCCACCGCCGTGCGCGATCAGCTGATCGCGCTGGCCGTCAGCGACAGCGGCTCGCCGCTGTACGGCGCCGACCCGGCCAGGGTCGCCGTGGCCGGCGGACGGATGACGCTCCCCGGCGACACCACCACTGGCGACACCTACGCCAGCTTGATGCAGCGTCACCTCATTGGCGACGCCGAAGCCATCGGCAGCTGGGATCCGCCGCCGCTGGACACCCCGTACGGACTGCTGACCTTCGGCGCCCAGTTCGCCGAGGTGGCGGTCGACGCCGACCTGGGCATAATCCGCGTCCGGCACATGACCGGGGCGTTCGCCCCCGGCCGGGTTCTCAACCCCAGGACAGCCCGCAGCCAGCTCATGGGCGGCATGCTCTGGGGCATGAGCCAGGCGCTGCTCGAAGGCACCCGGATGGACACCCGCCACGGCCGCTGGGCCAACGCCAGCCTGGGCGACTACCTGGTGCCGGTTAACGCCGACGCACCCGATGTCGATGTCGAGCTGATCGAAGTGGAGGACAACGTGGTCAGCCCGCTGGGCGTCAAGGGCGTCGGGGAGATCGGGCAGGTCGGCTCGGCGGCCGCGATCGCCAACGCGGTGTACCACGCCACCGGCTACCGGGTCCGCGAACTGCCGATCGCCGTCGAGCACCTGCTCGCGCATCTGCCGTCCGGGCCAGCGGTCGCCGCGGCAGGAGCACCTCCGGACCTGACGTGACCGGCCGGGCACCAAACCGCGCGCGGCCAGCCGGCCTGCTCACCAGTGGCGTGCCGGGGCCGCTGCCCGCCCGGCCGCTGCTGACCACCCCGCCGCACCTGCAGCACAAGGCGTTCACCGAGCTGCAGAACCGGCGCCTGGCCGCGCAACCCGGGCTGGGCGCGGCGGGGCTGCTGCTCGCCGCGGTTGTCTTCTTCGCCCTCGCCCTCGGCGCCGGCAGCACCCAAACATCGCTGCTGATCGTCGGCCCGATAACGACGTTCGCGCTGCCCGCCGTCGCCATGGTCGCGTTCTGGTGGAACGACTGGCCCGGCTCAAGGCTCACCACGCCCTGGACCGGCCTGATCGACACCGGCCTGGTCGCCGCCGCCGCGCTCGTGCTGACCATCGCGGGCCAGGCCATCGTGGAGCGGCCCGGCATCCGGGCGGTGTTCGAGGCCAATCCCGGTCCGGGTGTCCCGGCGACGTTCCCCGCCACCTTGCCCCTAGCCGGCGCGGCGTTCACCGCCATGCTCCAGCTGTCGCTGGTCTGCGAGCGCTGGCCACTGGGCGGCATCGGCCGGCTCCGGTCCGGCATCGCCGCGCTCGCGCTGTCCTGGGCGGCCGGGACCGGCGCCTACTTCCTGTTCGTCAACCTCAATGCCGTACCAGCCGCCGAGCGCGCCGCCGCCGGGCTGCGCAACCCCGGCGGCCCCATCGCCGCCCCCGACTTCGGCTCGGCGCTCATCGCCGTCGGGGTATGGCAGGCGGTGTTCTTCATCGCCCTGCGCGGCTGGCCAGTCAACACGATCACCCGGCGCTCCCGCCGCCTGCCCGCCGGCAACGCCCTCGTCCTCGCGCTCGGCGCACTCACCTATACGACGCTCCGCAACCTGGCGCACTGGCAGCCAGCCGCCATCAGCGCCGCCTGCGGATGCGTCATCAGCGCGGCACTTGTGGTAGCCATGGTGTTCGAGGGCTGGCCCGCCGCGCAGCTCCCCCCCGCACCCGGCCGCGCCCTCACCATCGCCCTCACCGCCCTGGTCGCACTCGCGCTCGACCGCGCCCTGGCCGCCTACGCCGACAGCGTCCACTGGACCAGGGCCACCCCCGACGACTGGATCACCACCGCCGCGCTCAGCTTCATCGGCGCCGGCATCATCCTGCACGTCGGCATCGGGCTCCGCTGGCCGTTCGCCCAGAAGCACCCATCGATAAGCACCGCGCAACTATAGGCGCGCCGCTCGGCGTGGGCGTGTGGTGCCCGGCTACCCGCGGCTCGTTACTCCACGTGCTCACTGAGGCTGCGGGATTTCCTGGCTGCGATCGGGTCAGAGTTGCCGGTGGCTGCCAGCATAGGCACCGCAGCCGCGCTGAAGCTCCAGGCCAGGCACGGAGTCTGCGGGCGCGAGCACGGGCTGGTCAGCCGGCCGGGCCGAGGGCCTCGGCGGGCCGGAACCCGTCGATAACAAGATCGAGCAGCCGGGCCGCCTGCGCCTTACCGCCTTCCCCTGGCCCGACGCGCCACAGGAAGCCCATCAGGAGCAGCACGTCCGCCGGGTCCAGCCCGCGCCGTATGAGCCCGGCGGCCTCACATGCTGCCAGCAGCTGGCCGACTGCTGCGGTGACCGGCGCGTAGGTCTGGTTCACGGCGTCCTGCACCGCGGCAGAGTGCAGCGCCTCGCCGAGACCGTGCTTGACCCGCACGTAGCCGGCGAGCCGCTCGAACCACACCCGGAACGCGTCGAGCGGCTCATGCCCGGCGAGCACATCGCTGACCGAGTCGACGAGCACCTGGACGTCGTTCCGGTACACCGCCAGGATCAGCGCCTCGCGGGACGGGAAATGCCGGTACAGCGTGCCCGCGCCGACACCGGCCCGGTGCGCGATCGAGTTCAGCGACGCGTCGTCCGACTCGGCGAACGCGTCGTGAGCCGCCTGCAGGATGCGCTCCCGGTTCTGCTGCGCGTCGGCCCGCGTGGGCTCGTGCCGTGAGGTGGCCAAAAACCCCCCAGTGTCTGCCGTACGTCCGTTGTCAAACGGAGAACTCTCCGCTATGGTGATCCGAGTATCGGAGAACTCTCCGCTTCAATGACTACTGTAGGAGCACTCATGCGCTACATCAAGCTCGGGAGTACCGGCCTCGACGTTTCCCCGATCGCCATCGGCGCCATGACCTACGGCGAGCCCAGCCGTGGGCACCCCGTATGGTCACTCGGCGAAGACGACAGCCGTCCCCTCATCAGGCACGCCGTTGAGGCCGGCATCAACTTCTTCGACACCGCCAACGTCTACTCCCAAGGCTCCAGCGAAGAGATCCTGGGCCGCGCCCTGCGGGACTTCGCCGACCGCGACGACATCGTCATCGCCACCAAGCTGCGCCACCCAATGCGCCCTGGCCCCAACGGCAAGGGCCTGTCCCGCAAAGCGATCCTGACCGAAATCGACCACAGCCTGCGCCGCCTCGGCACCGACTACGTCGACCTGTACCAGATCCACCGGCTCGACAACTCCACCCCCCTCGAGGAAACCCTCGAAGCACTGCACGACCTCGTCAAGGCGGGCAAGGCCCGCTACCTCGGCGCCTCGTCCATGCCCGCCTGGCAGTTCAGCAAGGCGCTGCACCTGCAGAAACACCACGGCTGGGCCAGGTTCGCCGCCATGCAAGACCACTACAACCTGCTCGCCCGCGAAGAGGAACGCGAGATGCTGCCGCTGTGCGCAGACGAAGGGGTGGGCACCATCGTCTGGAGCCCGCTGGCCCGCGGCCGCCTCGCCCGGCCATGGCACGAGCCCACCGCACGATCGACCGCCGACCCCTTCGCGGACATGCTCTACACCAACACCGACAGCGACCGTGCCACCGTCGAGGCCGCCGCCGCCGCCGCCGCCCGCGGCGTCACCCAAGCCCAAGTCAGCCTGGCCTGGCTGCGACGCAACCCGGTCGTCGTCGCGCCGCTCGTCGGGGCCAGCAGCACCTCCCAGATCGACGACGCCATCACCTCCCTCGACATCGACCTGACCGACCAGGAAGCCGCCGACCTTGAAGCGCACTACACGCCCCGCTACGACTTCCAGGGCATCTCCGACGACGCCGAACTCGACAGCATCATGGCCCGCCTCCCCGGCTTCACCCCGGCTCCCGCCTGACAGATCTGCCCCAATGCCTCACCTGCAGAATCGCATGCGCCCCTGCGCGTGTTCTTGCCAGAAGGCCCCACGCCATCAGCATCAGAGCCCGCTCATCAGCCACTCTCGCGCGGATTCCCTCGCCCCCCTTGAGATATCTACCCGGATCGCACTGCCGACCGTGATCGCCGCGATCATCTCGATCCGCGTCACGCGCGAGAACTGGCCAGCACTCAGCAGAAGATGGCCGACCTGCTCCAACGGCCCGGACTTGAACGTCGCCGCGGCGTGCACCAAGACGTCGCACCGGCCGTGCCGGTCCAGGACGAGCCTCGCCGCCCGGCGCACATCGTCCGGGTCGCCCAGGTCGACGGCGACATCCCCGGCGCGGTCGAGGACGACCACGGTGTGGCCGGGTGCGAGCCGCGCGACGATCGCGCCGCCGATGGCGCCGGCGCCGCCGGTGACTACGGCAACACGACGGTCTCCTTCGCCGTTGCTGGACATCAGGGGGCCCTCCGTTCTTTGGGTTTGTCAATTGGCTGGTGACCGGGCTTGCCGCCGGGAGAATCGGCGCCCCGTCCAGCAGCTGCCGGTCCCCCCCGGGCCCGGGGGGCCGTGCGGCCCACGAGCTTGACCGTGGAGGCGGCGATGCCGGCGCTGACGGCGATCGCGAAGCCGAGGATTGTGTCCTTCGGGCTGACGTGGCGGGAGAGCGTTATCCCGACGCCCACCACCGGCAAGGACAGTCCCACGAACGCGGCGACAAACATTCCCGCCAGCGACTCTGCGATTCGGTCCGGCGGCGCGATGGTCATGACCGTCCCGACCGCGCCCCTGAAGATCGTGCCGCCTCCCGCGCCGATCACGGCGCCGCCGGCGATGAACAGCGCCAGGGACGGGGGACGCAGCCAGACCGCCAGGACCGTGAGCCCGAGTCCGGTGACCATCGCTGTCATGCCGGCCTCGAACTCGCGGGTAACCGGCCAGGCCGTGGTCAGGATCTGCGCGGCAACGGACGACGCGTACACGGCACCCAAGACGGCCCCCGCGAGCGCGAGAGACGGCTGATGAAACGTGATGGCCAGGAACAACGAGGCCAAGCCGGTGAAGAGACCGAGCGTGGCGAAGGCCATGAAGGCGCTGAGCGCTGCAGCGACGAACGTGCTGCGCTCGTCGTGGGGCACCGAGACGCGTTGCGGGCGGTAGCGCGGGCGAGGTTTTGGACCCTCGCGGGTCTCCGGGGACAGTGCGACGCCGATCGTGCCGGCCAGGAGCGCTGCGAGGAACACCAGGAACGGCACCGTGAGCGGGTGCGCGACCCATTGTGCGAGGACCCCCGCGACCAACGCGCCTAGTCCTATCCCGCCCACGGGGATCGCCGACGCGGTAAGTTGCGCCCTTCGCGGGGACGCGTCCGGTCGGCCGACGGCGTGGAGCTCCGTCAGATATGCAGTCGCTGTCGACACGACGATCCCGATTGCGACCCCGTTGAGGAGCCGCCCGACGAGGAGGCCTGCGAGGCTCTTCGACGTCAGAAAGACGATCGCGCTGGCAATCGCGGTACCAAGCGCCGGGAGCAGCAGGCGCCTGCGCCCGTACCAGTCGGAGAGATGACCCGCAAGAAGCAACGCGCCGATGACACCGACCGCATACACCGCGTATACGACCGTGACCATAAACACGGAGAAGTGGTCACGTGCGCGGTAGAGCCCGTAGAGCGGACTGGGCACGGCGGAGAACGCCATCACCGCCAGAAACGCGAATGACACCATCCAGAACGCACGCCGATGGCGCCGGCTACCGACCACAGGTCACCACACCCTTCATGCCGCCGGAAGACATCGACCTCGTCGCGGGGGCGCGATCCCGCTCCTCGTCGCTGATGTCCCCGAGCCTGCTGAGGTCCGCCGGCGCGGCGGGGTCGCACAGTGCGCCGACCCGGCCGAACTGCCGAGCGCCAGGTCGACCAGCGCCTGGCAGCCGGCCGGCTCGGTGAGATGGCCCAGTTGCTTGGAGACCATCTCTCCACCCGCGCCGCGCACCGGCTCGGCGGCGGGCTGCCCCGCGCCGCAGCCGACTGCCAAGCGCGCCCTCGCGGGCAAAGACGAGAGCCGACGCACGGCCCATGCTCCCGCCCCGTGCCCGTGATGACACAGACGTTTCCCTGACGCCGACAGGACATCTACCCTGCCATTGCGGCTCGGACGAGGGCCGCCTCGTTCTCGGCGATCCCCACCGTGTCCGTCACCTTGGAGACTTCGCCGAGGTACCAGACGGTGACCTCGCGGGCCGCGTCGGCGAGCGGCCCGGCCCAGTCGCGGAACCACTCCATGACCACCGCGAGCGTCGTGTTTGGCACAGCCCCGGCGAGCGACATGCGCTCGATCCCCGTCAGGTGCGCGACTTGGGATCGGCCTCCGACGGCGTCGGTCACAAACTGGGCCTCGTAACCGGCCTTCAGGGCCTCGATTACCGCGAAGGTCAGGCAGACCTCGGTTTGCAGCGCGCCGAAGATCAGCCGGTTGCGCCCCGTCGCTGCCACAGCCTCACGGAACGCCTGATCCTCGAACGAGTTCATCGAAGATCGGTCGATCGGCTCGATGCCCTCCAGCTCGGCGGCGATCGCGGGTTGCGTCGCGCTGAGCCTGCCAGAGGCGACCCCGACAGTCGAGAGCACGATCGGCACGTCGAACGCCTTGGCGGCTCTCGCCAGCCAGCGGGTATTGAGCTCGATCAGATCCTGCGGCGTGTCCGAGCGGATCGACTCGAACTGCTCCGGCTGGTAGTCGATCAGCACCAGAGCGGAGTCCTCGCTGGTCCAGACCCCTAGGTCCCTGTTCATCGTTTACCTCCTTGGTTGCGCCCGTAACGGGCGTTGATTGGCTTGAGTCGGCACGTGGTCGCCCTGTCGGTCGTTCCAGCACGCGGGTTTGTCAGAACAACATGCGCTGTAGGTAGTCGTAGTGCTTGCTTGCGTGGCCTTTGCCGAAACCGCAGCGCAACTCGACAAACATGACTTTGTGGAACTCGCGGTAATCGCACAACTCGGCGGCGTCGAACGCGATGGAGACGGGCGGCGAGACGCTCGGGATCCTCTCGTCCACGCGAATGCATTGCTCGCAGGCGCAGGAAATCGAGTGGTAGCGCAAGGTGCCAGGCATTGCGGTGCGCATCCCATGTGCGTGGGCGAACTGCGCCGCGTGCACTACGCCGGTGGGTGACTCGGCCGATACGGCGACATCAAGGCTCAGACAGCGGAGGGCCGGTGACGTCATCGTGGTCCTCCTGTGACGGACGGGGAGCGGCACCTTCTGGGTGCCGGCCGGACGTCCCTGACGGTAGTGACCACCGAGGTGAGCGACTGTCACTCGATGGTGGTGATTCGCCGTGCGGT
>Ga0070708_100000482_pt1 | contig 30278 bp, 28 predicted proteins | sample KBSK5503metaG_FD_65469 | JGI IMG/M metagenome (GOLD analysis project Ga0070708, IMG submission 65469) | Corn, switchgrass and miscanthus rhizosphere microbial communities from Kellogg Biological Station, Michigan, USA - KBS K5-50-3 metaG | ecosystem: Host-associated > Plants > Roots >... | reverse complement strand
AAGGTCGTGATCTTCGCCGCCGGTACCGGCAATCCGTTTTTCACGACCGACACGGCCGCCGCGCTGCGCGGCCGCGAAATGAACGTTGATATCGTCCTCAAGGCCACCAAGGTGGACGGCGTATATACCGCCGACCCGCTCAAGGACGCGGCCGCCACGCGCTACCTGACGCTCACCTTCGACGAGGCCATCGTCAAGAACCTGAAGGTCATGGACGCGACCGCGCTGGCGCTTTGCCGTGACCAGAATATGCTGCTCAAGGTTTTTTCGATCTTCGTCCCGGGCGCCCTGAAGCGCGTCGTGATGGGCGCCGACGAAGGCACGCTGGTGCATTGCTAGCGGACGGGCAAGGAGGACGCATGATCAGCGACGTCAAGAAATCCGCCGAGCAGAAGATGATGAAGTCGGTCGACGCCCTGAAGGCGGACCTGGGCAAGGTGCGCACCGGCCGCGCCCACACGGGATTGCTCGACCACATCCACGTCGACTACTACGGCTCGATGATGCCGCTCGCCCAGGTCGCGAACGTCACGCTGGTGGATGCGCGCACGATCGGCGTGCAGCCTTGGGAAAGAAAGCTGATTCCGGTCGTGGAAAAGGCTATCCGCGACGCCGACCTGGGATTGAATCCCGCCACCAGCGGCGATCTCATCCGCATCCCGATGCCGGCCCTCACCGAGGAGCGCCGCCGCGAGCTCACGAAGGTCGTCCACAAGGAGGCCGAGGCCGCGCGCATCGCGGTGCGCAACATCCGCCGCGACGCCAACGAACACCTGAAGAAGCTCCTGAAGGACAAGCAGTGTTCCGAGGACGACGAGCGCCACGCGCAAGTCGACGTGCAGAAACTCACCGACCGCTTCATCGCCGACATCGACAAGATCCTGCATGCGAAGGAAGCGGACCTGATGGCGGTCTGATCCTTCGCAAGCCTTGGCGGCCCAAGGCGACCGGCGCAATTTCAGGCGCTGTTCGCTGTCCCGGCGTCAAGGCACACTTTCCGCACCAGTCCAGCGATCCTTCCCTTCGTGTTCAAGAGCTCCACGCGCGATATTCCCGACACGTTGGCCGTGCCACGGCACGTCGCGATCATCATGGACGGCAACGGGCGCTGGTCGAAGCAGCGCTTGCTGCCGCGGGTTGCGGGCCATCGGCGAGGCGTGGAAGCTGTGCGTAGCACGGTCCGCGCGGCCATCGAACGCGGGATCGAATTCCTGACGTTGTTTGCCTTCTCGAGCGAGAACTGGCGCCGGCCGGCCGACGAAGTGTCGATCCTGATGGACCTCTTCCTGCGCGCGCTGGAGCAGGAGGTCGCGAAACTTCATGAGAACGTCATTCGCTTCAAGACGATCGGCGACCTCACGCCTTTCGATTCGCGCATTCGCGAGCTCATCGCTGCCGGCGAGGCGATGACGGCCAGCAATACGCGCTTGACGCTGACCATCGCCGCAAACTATGGCGGACGCTGGGATATCGCGCAGGCGGCGCAGCGATTCTTCGCGGCGCACCCGGACCGCGCGAGCGGAGCGCCGATTCCGCCCGAGGCGCTGGAGCCTTACCTCGCGTTGAACTACGCGCCCGAACCCGACCTTTTCATCCGCACCGGCGGCGAGCAGCGGGTCTCCAATTTTCTGCTTTGGCAGTTGGCATACACGGAACTCTACTTCACGGACCTCTTGTGGCCGGACTTCGATGCTGTCGCGCTCGACGCCGCGATTGCCTCGTATCGCCAGCGCGAGCGGCGCTTCGGCCGCACGAGCGAGCAGGTCGAGGCCGCCGCGCGCCAATGAAGACCTCGTCGTTGCCTGCGGATTTGCTCTCACGATGTTGAGAACACGCGTCGTGACCGCGCTGATCCTGATCGCGCTGGTGCTCGCGGCACTCTTCCTGCTGCCGCCGCGCGGCTTTGGCGTGGCGGCGCTGGCCGTGATTGTCGTCGCCGCGCACGAATGGGCGCGACTTTCCGGATTTGCGCCTCGCATGCATCTGCTCTTCATCATCGGTATCGTCGGCGTCGGCGTGGGCCTCCTCTATGCCCCGGCATCGGGCTTCGCCCGCGGCTGGCCCGACGGTGTCGTTCTTGCGGCGTGCGGCGCGGGCGCGCTCTTCTGGTTGCTCGCCGCGCCGTTGTGGCTTACGCGCCGCTGGCCGACAATGCGCTCGTTGCCGATGGTCGCGTGCGGCTGGATCGTGCTGATCGGAGCGTGGATGGCATTGGTCGAGTTGCAGGCGCGTTCGCCATGGCTCGTACTCGCGGCGATGGCCGTCGTGTGGATTGCCGATTCCGCCGCGTATTTTTCGGGACGCGCATTCGGCCGGAGGAAACTTGCGCCGCAAATCAGTCCGGGAAAGACCTGGGAAGGCGTCTACGGCGCGCTGGCGGCGGTGATGGTGTACGCAGTCTTTCTGCTGCCCCTTGCGCGTGATGGCGGGTTTACGCGCGCTTTGGACGCCGTCACGGTCGCCCTGTGGCTGGGCTTTGTGCTGGTCGTTGCGGCCGTTTCGATCCTGGGCGATCTTTTCGAATCGCTGCAAAAGCGAAACGCAGGTGTCAAGGACAGCGGGAACCTGCTGCCCGGGCACGGCGGGGTACTCGATCGTATCGACGCACTGATCGCGGCGATGCCGCTGTCGGCGCTCGCCGCGCAATTTTTCCTGGTCAAGAACTGATGCGCACGCTGACGCTGCTCGGTGCCACGGGTTCGATCGGCGCGTCGACGCTCGATGTCGTCGCGCGGCATCCGGATCGCTTCCGCGTCGCGGCCCTCGCGGCGAATACGGACTGGCAGAAGCTCGCGCTGCTGTGCGGCAAGCATCGCCCCCGGTTTGCAGCGATGCAAGATGGTGCGGCGGCGCGGGCGCTCGCGCAGGCGCTTGCGGCGGAGGGCATTGCAACGCGCGTGCTGGCGGGTTCCGCCGGACTCGCCGAGATTGCCGCGTTGCCGGAGGTCGACACCGTGCTCGCCGCCATCGTCGGCGCTGCCGGCCTGCCTTCGACGCTCGCCGCGGTGCGGGCCGGAAAGCGCATCCTGCTCGCGAACAAGGAAGCGCTCGTCATCGGTGGAAGCCTCTTCATGCGCGCCGTGCACGAGGGCGGCGCGACGCTGTTGCCGATCGACAGCGAACACAACGCGATTTTCCAGTGCCTGCCGGCGGGCTACGACCGCCACCCCGGGCGCTCGGGCATTCGCCGCCTGCTGCTCACCGCGTCCGGCGGGCCGTTCCGCACGCGCGCGCTCGCCGAATTGCCGCACGTGTCGCCCGACGAAGCGTGCGCCCATCCGAACTGGCGCATGGGCCGCAAGATTTCCGTCGACTCGGCGACGATGATGAACAAGGGCCTCGAGGTCATCGAGGCGCACTGGCTGTTTGGCGTGCCGGCATCGGCGATCGAAGTGGTGATCCATCCGCAAAGCGTCATCCATTCACTGGTCGAATACGTTGACGGCTCTGTGCTGGCCGAACTGGGACATCCCGACATGCGCACGCCGATTGCCCAGGCGTTGGCCCTGCCGGAGCGCGTCGAGTCTGGCGTGCCGAGTCTCGATCTGCCCAAATTGGCCGGCCTGTCGTTCGAAGCGCCGGACCACGACCGGTTCCCGGCGCTCGCCTTGGCGTACGAAGCGCTGGCCGAAGGTGGCACGGCGCCGGCCTGCCTCAATGCGGCGAACGAGGTGGCGGTCGCCGCGTTCCTCGACGGCGCGATCCGATTCACAGACATCGCCGCCGCGTGCGCGGCCACACTCGCCCGCGTACCGACGCGCGCGGCGGATTCGTTTGACGACGCGCTCGCAGCCGATGGCGAAGCGCGTCGCATCGCGTCGCAGTGGCTCGAGCTGCCTCAAGAATCTGCGAAAATCGCGACATGATCGATCTCGCCTACAAGGTCGTCGCTTTTCTGTTCACGCTCGGCGTGCTGGTCGTGTTCCACGAATTGGGCCACTTTGTCGTCGCCCGATGGTGCGGAGTCAAGGTGCTGCGCTTTTCCGTCGGTTTCGGACGAATCATCGTCTCGCGCCGGGTTGGCCCGGATAAGACCGAATGGGCGCTTTCGGCGATCCCTCTCGGCGGTTATCTCAAGATGGCCGACGAGCGCGAAGGCGACGTTGCCGCTGTCGATTTGCCGCGCGCGTTCAATCGCCAAAATGTCTGGAAGCGCATTGCGATCGTCGCGGCAGGACCAGTGGCCAACCTTCTGCTGGCCGTCGTGCTTTTCGCGGGCACGTACATCGTGGGTATTCCGGGTCAACGCGCGTTGCTCGCCGAGCCCGCAGCGGGCACCGCGGCCGCGGCGGCGGGCGTGCGTGGCGGCGATCTCGTCGTTTCGCTCGATGATGATCCGGTGCAAAGCTGGCAGGACCTGCGCTGGCGCCTTCTTCGTGCGCAGGGTCTGCCCGTCGTCGCGCTTGGCGTCGCGCCGCAGAATGCCCGCGCAGGGGACGCGCCGGTGATTCGCATGCTGCCGCTGGACGGCGTCAAGGCCGCGGACTGGGAAGGCAACGCCAGCGCCGTCCTCGGATTGCGACCCGATCTGGGAGCCCCGCTCGTGGTCGAGGCCGTCCCGGGCAAGCCCGCTGCGCGCGCAGGTCTCGCCAAGGGTGACCGCATCACCGCCATCGACGGCATCGCCGTGCGATCTCCGGGCGACGTCGCGCAGGCAACGAACGCCAGTCCCGGCGTATCGCTTGCGTTCCGCGTCGAGCGCAGTGGCGGGGCGGTCGATCTCCCCGTGACGCCGGAAGCTGCGGAAATCGGTGGGAAGACCGTCGGCCTTGCCGGATTGCGGCTCGCCATCGATCCGCAGGAGGGAAAGCGGTTGGCGGTGACCGCGCGCTTTGGCGTCGTCGAATCGTTGCTGCAAGGCGCGCGCAGGACGTGGGAGCTTTCGGTATTCACGCTGAAAATGCTGGGCCGGATCTTCACCGGCGACGCGTCGCTGCGCAACATCAGCGGGCCGCTGACGCTGGCTGACTTCGCGGGCCAATCCGCGCAAGCGGGCGCGCTCGTCTTCGTCGGCTACCTGGCCCTGATCAGCATCAGCCTGGGCGTGCTCAACCTGCTGCCGGTTCCGCTGTTGGATGGTGGGCATTTGCTGTATTATTTCGCCGAAGTCGTCAAAGGCAGTCCCGTCTCCGACCGCGCATTCGAGGTCGGCCAGCGCATCGGCATGGCGATGCTCGCCGTCCTGATGGCCCTCGCACTCTTCAATGATTTTTCCCGACTGTTCTGACCGCCGTCCGGCGGATCGCGCGCGGGCGCACACGGCAAAGCGCCGCGCACGCCGCACCACCTTGCACTTGCGTGCGCTGTCGACGCTCGTCCGCGCGCTCGCCTGCGTGTCGTTGGCGCTTCCGGGGGCCGCCCTGGCGTTCGATCCCTTCACGGTTCGCGACATCCAGGTCGAAGGCGTGCAGCGCACCGAGGCCGGAACGGTCTTTTCGTATCTGCCGATCAAAGTCGGCGAGCGCATCGACGATCAGAAGGTCGCGGACGCCGTCAAGGCGCTGTATGCCACAGGTTTTTTTCGCGATGTTCGCATCGAGGCCCAGGGCGACGTCCTCGTGGTCATCGTCCAGGAACGCCCGACCATCTCCTCCCTCACGTTCGTGGGAAACAAGGAGTTCGACACCGACACGATCAAGAAGGCGCTGAAGGATGTCGGCATTGCCGAGGCGCTGATCTTCGACCGCTCGGCGCTCGAGCGCGCGGACCAGGAACTCAAGCGCCAGTACATCACGCGCGGCAAATACGCGGCGCAGGTGCAGACCACGGTCACGCCGCAGGAGCGCAATCGCGTCGCCATCAACTTCACGATCATCGAAGGCGAAACCGCCAACATCGCGCGGATCAACATCGTCGGCAACAAGGCGTTCACGGAGAAGGAGCTGCGCTCCGAAATCATTCTCACGACGCCCAACTGGCTGTCGTGGTACACGAAGGACGACCAGTATTCGAAGCAGAAGCTGACGGCCGACCTGGAAACGCTGCGCAGCTTCTATCAGAACCGCGGATACCTCGAGTTCAACATCGAATCGACGCAGGTGTCGATCTCGCCCGACAAGGAGGAGGTGTTCATCACGGTGAACATCGTCGAGGGCCCGCGTTACACGATTTCCGCCGTCAACGTGCTGGGCGACCTCGTCGTTCCCGAGTCGGAAATTCGCCGCCTCATTCAGATCCGCCCCGGCGAGAGCTTCTCTCGGTCGAGATTGCAGGCTTCAGTCAAGGACATCAGCGAACGGCTGGGGGCGGACGGCTATGCGTTCGCCAACACCAATGCGGTTCCCGATATCGACCGGGCAAAGGCGACGGTTGCCTTTACATTCTATGTGGACGCGGGGCGGCGCGCCTATGTCCGGCGTATCAACATTTCCGGCAATTCGCGGACCCGCGACGAGGTCATCAGGCGCGAGTTGCGGCAACTGGAAGACGGGTGGTACGACGGGACGCGGATCGAGCGGTCGAAGGTGCGCGTGCGCCGGCTGGGCTACTTCGAGGAAGGCGGCGTCAACCTCGAAACGCCGCCGGTCCCCGGAACGCCGGATCAGATCGACATCGACTTTACCGTGGCGGAAAAGAACACGGGCAACGTCCTCGCGGGCGTCGGCTACTCCAGTTCGGAAGGCGTCGTGTTCAATGCGTCGATATCGCAACAGAACATCTTCGGCTCCGGCAACGCCCTTTCGCTGGCGATCAATACCAGCAAGATCAACCGGACGATCGCGGCGACTTTCGTCGAGCCGTACTGGACCGTGGACGGCATTTCGCGGACACTCGAAATCTACGACAAGTACACGGATCCCAGCTCGCTGCAGGTGTCGCAATATTCGGCGTCGACGCTGGGTGCCGCGATCAGCTTCGGGATCCCGGTCTCGGAAATCGACACGATCAATACGGGCTTCCGCGTCGAGCACACGAACTTGACGCTGTTCCAGCAAAGCCCGCCGATCTACTATGAATTCGTCCGCGAATTCGGATACTCGACGAACAGCTACATCTTGTCCGGCGGCTGGGCGCGTGACACCCGCAACGACATCCTCTATCCTACGTTCGGCCGGCTGCAGAGCTTCCTGGCGGAGGTCGGCTTGCCGTTCGGTGACCTCGCCTTCTACAAGCTCAACTACGTGAATCAGGCCTTCTGGCCGATCTACGGGGACTTCGTACTGATGCTGCGCGCTGATCTTGGCTACGGAGACGGGTATGACGCCAAGCCATTCCCGTTCTTCAAGGCGTTCTACGCGGGAGGCGTGGGCTCGGTGCGAGGCTACGACGCCGGCACGCTGGGGCCGCGCGACATCTACGGCAACACGCTGGGCGGCAAGCGCAAGATCGTCGGCAACGCGGAGGTGTCGTATCCGCTGATCAAGGGGGAGAAGGCGGTGCGCATCGGAGGCTTCTTCGACACGGGGCAGATCTACGCCAACGGCACGCAGCCTGAATTCGAGAACTTCCGCTACTCCACCGGCATCGCCGTGGCCTGGAATTCGCCGATCGGTCCACTCAAGTTCAGCTATGCGTTCCCGCTCAATTCGATTCCCGGCGACCACATTCAGCGCTTCCAATTTCAGGTCGGATCGGCGTTCTAGCCGCCGCAGGAGACAATCTTGAAACGCAGCCACATCGTTGCCGCCGCCGTGACCTTTTTTGCGGTCATTGCATCCGCGGCCGCCGCCGAATACAAGATCGGCTTTGTCAATGCCGAACGGCTGTGGCGCGACTCCGCGCCCGCCAAGCGCGCGCAGCAGAAGCTGGAAAAGGAGTTCGCACCGCGCGAGGCGGAATTGCAGAGGCTGGGAAAGCAGGTGCGCGATCTGCAGGCCGCGCTGGACAAGGATGGCCCGACGATGGGCGACACCGAGCGGCGCAACAAGGAGCGCGATCTCGCCAACCAGTCGCGCGACTTGCAGCGCATGGAGCGGCAGACGCGCGAGGACTTCAACCTGCGCCGGGCCGAAGAGCTTTCGGCATTGCAGGAGCGCGCGAACAAGATCCTGATGCAAATCGCCGAGACCGAGAAATTCGACCTCATCCTGCAGGACCCGGTGGTGTACGCGAGCCCGAAAGTCGACATCACCGAGAAGGTGATCAAGGCGCTCGCCGACAAGTAACGCGCCCGTGCGGCGGTGCGGCCGCGCCGCATCCGGCCTTCGAACTCGAGACTGCGATGCCGTCGAATCCTGCGCACCCCGGTATACGGCTTTCCGAACTCGCCCTGCGCATCGGCGCCACGCTGCAGGGTGACGGCGACGTGCGCGTGGATCGCGTGGCGACACTTGAGAATGCCGGCCCCGGCGGCCTCGCGTTCCTCGCAAGTTCCCGGTATCGCGGGCTGTTGGCGACGACGCGCGCTGCGGCGGTCATTGTCGATCCGCAACATGCGGGCGCCACCAGCCTCCCCAAACTGGTTCACGCCAATCCCTATGCCGCTTATGCGGCCGCGGCGGCGCTTCTGCATCCTGCAAGTCCCGCGACGGCCGGCGTCCATCCATCCGCAATCGTCGATGGCTCGGCGCGCGTCGACGCGACCGCGACGATCGGTCCTCACGCGGTGATCGGCGCCGGCGCGCGCATTGCGGAGCGCGCACAGGTGGGGGCCGGGTGCGCGATCGGCGCGGACGTCACGCTGGCCGAGGACACCGTCGTGCATCCCAATGTCGCGATTTACGCGCGCACCGTGATCGGTCCGCGCACGATCATCCACGCGGGAGCCGTCATCGGGTCCGACGGCTTCGGCATGGCCGAGGCGGATGGGCGCTGGCGGAAGATCCCACAGGTCGGGCGCGTCGTGATCGGCGCCGATTGCGAGATCGGCGCAAACACGACGATCGATCGCGGCGCCATCGACGACACGGTCATCGAAGACGACGTGAAGCTCGACAACCAGATCCAGATCGGTCACAACTGCACGATCGGTGCGCACACGGCGATCGCCGGCTGTGTGGGCATCGCCGGGAGCACGCACATCGGCCGCAATTGCAAGATCGGCGGCGCCGCGATGATCTCCGGCCATCTTCACATCACCGACAACACGGTGATCTCCGGATGCACCGGCGTGTTCGCGTCGATCGACAAGCCGGGCGTCTACACGGGTGCGTTTCCGGCGCTGCCGCATCGCGAATGGCAGTATGCGATGTCGGGAACGCGCAGGCTGCGCACGCTCGAGGCGCGACTCGCCGCGCTCGAGCGCGCGGCCGGCGGCAGCAGCGATAACGCGGGGAAGGAAGACTGATGCCTGGGGGTCCAATGACCGCTTACGACATCACGGCCATTCTTGCGCCGTTGCCGCACCGCTATCCCAGGCTCTTGATCGACCGTCTGTTGGATCACGAGCCGGGCCGCTTCGCGCGCGCGCTCAAGAACGTCACGGTCAACGAAGCATTTTTCCACGGGCATTTTCCGGCGTATCCGGTGATGCCGGGCGTCCTGGTGATCGAGGCGCTGGTGCAGTTGTCGGCGCTGCTTGCCCACGACCAGGGCCTGGCGCTTGACCTCTCCGGCATCGCGGGCGCGCGCTTCAAACGCCAGGTCGCCCCGGGCGATCAGTTGCTGCTCGAAACGCGGATGGGCGCGGTGGCCGATGGCGGCGGAAAATTCGATGTGCAGGCGTCCGTCGAAGGTGAATTGGCGGCCGAGGCGCAGTTGCTCGCCGTCCTAGTGCCGCGTTCACCGGGCGAGCGCTGACGCATGTCCAACATCCATCCGACGGCCCTCGTCGACCCCGCCGCGCGTGTCGCCGCGGACGCGCAGGTCGGCGCCTATACGATCATCGGAGCGGGCGTGGCGATCGGCGCCGAAACAGTGGTGGGTCCGCATGTGGTCGTGACCGGGCGCACGACCATCGGTCGGCGCAACCGCATTTTCCAGTTCGCCTCGATCGGCGACATCCCGCAGGACCGGAAGTACGGTGGCGAGCCGACGACGACCACGATCGGTGACGACAACGTCTTCCGCGAATTCGTTTCGATCCACGCGGGCACCGCGCAGGACCGCGGCGACACGAAGATCGGCAACGGCAACCTGTTCCTTGGCTACACGCACGTGGCGCACGATTGCGTCGTCGGCAATTTCACGACGTTTTCCAACAACGCGCAGATCGCCGGTCATGTGCGGATCGATGACTGGGCTGTCCTCGGCGCGTACGCCGGCGTGCACCAGTTCGGCAGGATCGGCGCGCATGCCATGCTCGCGGCCTACGCCGTCGTGCTGCAGGACGTGCCGCCGTTCACGACAGTCTCCGGTTACCCGGCCAGGCCACACGGCACCAACAACGAGGGCCTGCGCCGGCGCGGTTTCAGCAGCGATGACATTCTCGAGGTGCGCCGGGCATATAAGGCGTTGTACCGCGAGAATCTCGCACTGGAGGACGCGAGGGCGAAGATCGGCGCCGCCGCAGCGGCCGCGCCGGTGTTGAACCCGCTGGTCGAGTTTCTTGCGGTCCCGGGCCGCGGAATCGTTCGCTGACGTGGCCGGGATCACGATCGGCATTGTCGCGGGCGAGGCGTCCGGCGACGCGCTGGCGGCCACGCTCATTTCGGCGGTGCGTGCGCAGCACCCCGATATCCGGTTCGTCGGCATTGCCGGGCCGCAAATGGAGGCGGCGGGCTGCGAGGCGTGGTATTCGGTGGAGCGGCTCGCCGTGCGAGGATTCGCCGAGGTCGTCGCTCACCTGCCGCAACTCGTGAGGCTGCGGCGCCAGCTGCGCGCGCGCCTGCTTGCCACCGGCATAAGGCTTTTCATCGGCGTCGACGCGCCGGATTTCAATTTCGGTCTCGAGAGGAAATTGAAACAGCGCGGCGTGCGCACCGTGCACTTCGTCAGTCCGTCGGTGTGGGCGTGGCGCCGGCAGAGGCTCGCAAAAATCGGCCGCGCCGTGGACCGGATGCTCGCGCTGTTTCCCTTCGAGCCGCCGCTGTATGAGGCGCACGGCGTCCCTGTGACTTATGTCGGGCACCCGATGGCTGCCGACGCCGCGACGCACGCCACGCGTCGCGAGACGCGCGAGCTGCTCAAGCTCAAGGCGGCCACGCCGGTGTTCGCGCTGCTTCCCGGGAGCCGGCTCTCCGAAATCGAGATGCACGCTGAACTTGTGCTGGCCACCGCGGCGCGCATCCGCGACGCCCGCGAGGACGCGCGCTTCCTGGTGCCGTTCGTCACCCGCGCCACCCGCGACGCCTTCGAGACCGCGATGCATAAGTCAGGACATGACGGGCTGCCGATCACGCTCTTGTACGGCCACGCCGAAGATGCGCTTCGCGCCGCCGACGTCGGCGTCGTCGCCTCCGGGACCGCCACGCTGGAGGCGGCGCTGGCGCGCTGCCCGCACGTCATTTTCTACCGCGTCTCGGCGCTGACAGCCCGCATTGTCGGGAGCAAACTGCTGTTGCCCTACGTCGGCCTGCCCAATGTCCTCGCCGGCGGCTTTGTCGTTCCCGAATTCCTGCAGGAGGATGCAACGCCCGTGAATCTCGCGCAGGCTGCGCTCAACTTGTTCGACGATACGGTCACGCGCCGGCGGCTGGAGGCGCTGTTCGCGGGATTCGCGGCGGAGCTTTTCGCGGATACGGGCGCGCTGGCCGCGACGGCGGTGCTGTCCGAATTGCGACTGGCGGGCGCCGCGTGCTGATCGCCGGCATCGATGAGGCGGGGCGCGGTCCGCTCGCCGGACCGGTCTTCGCCGCGGCGGTCATTCTCGATCCGGCGCGGCGCATTCGCGGCTTGCGTGACTCGAAGGTGCTGACGGCGGAACAGCGCGAGCACTTCGCCGTCGAGATTCGAGCGCATGCCATCGCGTGGGCCGTGGCGTCGGCCGACGTGGCCGAGATCGACACGTTCAACATCCTTCAGGCGACATTGCTGGCGATGCGACGCGCCGTCGAGGCGCTTTCGGTGCTCCCGGTCGAGGCGCTGGTCGACGGCAACCAATGCCCGCGACTCGCGTGCCCCGTCTACGCAATCGTCAAGGGCGACCGCGACGTCGCGTCGATCTCGGCGGCGTCGATCCTGGCCAAGACCGCGCGTGACGCCCTGCTGGTGGAGCTCGACGTGCAGTATCCGGAATATGGCTTCGCGCACAACAAGGGGTATGGCACGCCGGAACACCTGGCCGCGCTCGACCGCCATGGGCCGTGCGCGATTCATCGCCGGACGTTCGCGCCGGTCGCACAGATGCGCATCGAATTCTCGTGATAGCAGCCGTCACCGGGCCACGACCTGCGCACATGTGCAAAAATGGGCGACACCTGCCTGACGCGCGAGGGAATGACCGATGATTCACTGCGTATTGCATGACCCCAACGATTCGGTCGCCGTCGTCGTCGTCGAGGGCGTTACCGCCGGCATGACGCTGACCGGGCTCGTTCTCGACGACGATCGCACGCTGACGTTTCCCTGCGCTCAGGACATCCCTCTGGGGCACAAGATCGCGCTGAAGGACATGGCGGTCGGCGATACGGTGATCAAGTACGGCGTCGACATCGGCAAGGTGGTTGCGCCGATCGCGCGGGGGCAGCACGCCCACGTCCACAACATCAAGACGAAGCGGTGGTAAAGGTCGGAACGAAACCATGAGAAACACTTTTCAGGGCTATCGTCGCGAAAACGGCCGCGTGGGCGTGCGCAACCACGTCATCATTCTTCCGGTCGACGATCTGTCCAACGCCGCCTGCGAGGCGGTCGCCCACAACATCAAGGGGGCGATGGCGATACCGCATCCGTATGGCCGCCTGCAGTTCGGCGCCGACCTGGACTTGCATTTCCGCACATTGATCGGCACCGGGGCGAATCCGAACGTCGCCGCGGTCGTCGTGATCGGCATCGAGGAGCAGTGGACGACGAAGGTCGTCGACGCGATCAAGTCCACCGGCAAGCCCGTCGCCGGATTCGGCATAGAGCTCCACGGCGATCACGACACGATCATGCGCGCGTCGAAGGCGGCGCGGGAATTCCTGCAGCGGGCGAGCGAGCAGCAGCGCGTCCAGTGCGACTTGAGCGAACTCTGGGTCTCGACCAAGTGCGGCGAGTCCGACACGACGTCCGGGTGCGGCAGCAACCCCACGGTCGGCAACGCGTTCGACAAGCTTTATGCCGCGGGCTGCACGCTGGTCTTCGGCGAGACCACCGAACTGACCGGCGGCGAGGCGATCGTTGCGGCGCGCTGCCGGGACGATGCCGTGCGCGCCGACTTCATGCGCGTCTTCGACCGTTACCAGGCCGTGATCGACCGCCACAAGACGAGTGACCTCACCGACTCGCAGCCGACCAAGGGCAACATCGCCGGGGGGCTGACGACGATCGAGGAAAAGGCGCTCGGCAACATCCAGAAAATCGGCAAGAAGTGCATCGTCGACGGCGTGATCGACAAGGCGGAAGTGCCCACCGGCCCAGGGTTGTGGTTCATGGATTCATCGTCGGCCGCGGCCGAGATGGTCACGCTGTGCGCGGCGGCGGGTTTCGTCGTCCATTTCTTTCCGACGGGGCAGGGCAATGTCATCGGCAACCCGATCCTTCCCGTCATCAAGATTTGCGCCAATCCGCGCACTGTGCGCACGATGCATGAGCATATCGACGTCGATACCGCGGGACTCCTGCAGCGCGAAATGACGATGAATGATGCCGGCGACAAGCTCATCGAGATGATGTTCCGGACCGTGAACGGACGACTCACGGCTGCCGAAGCGCTCGGTCACCGCGAGTTCGTGCTGACGCGGCTCTACGAGAGCGCCTGAAGTCGATGGAAACCGTTTCGGCCACGCCAGACACGCTGGCATTGCCCGATATCGCGGCGATCCGCGAGGCGCATGCGCGCATCGCGCCCCACATCCATCGCACGCCGGTCCTCACGTGTGCGTCGCTGGACGATCTTGTCGGCGCGAGGCTGCATTTCAAGTGCGAAAATTTCCAGAAAGTCGGCGCATTCAAGGCGCGCGGCGCGTGCAACGCCATCTTCTCGCTCGCGGCGGCGGAAGCGGCGCGCGGCGTGGTGACGCATTCCTCGGGCAATCACGGTGCGGCCGTTGCGTATGCCGCGCAGCGAAGAGGCATCCGGGCGTTCGTCGTGATGCCGGAGAATGCAGCGAAGGTCAAGCAGGCGAACGTCGCGCGCTTTGGCGCGACGATTCGTCTTTGCGCGCCGACACAGGCTGCGCGGGAGCAGGCGTGCGCCGACGTCGGGCGCGAGACCGGCGCCACGCTGATTCATCCCTACGACGATGTGCGCGTGATCGCGGGGCAGGGAACGGCCACGCTCGAGTTGCTCGAAGCGATACCCGATCTTGACGTCGTCATTGCGCCCGTCGGCGGCGGCGGGCTTCTTTCCGGGACGGCCATTGCGGCGGCTGCGTGCAAGCCGGGCATCACGATTTATGGCGCGGAACCTGCAGGCGCCGACGACGCCGCGCGCGGATTCGCGTCCGGGAATGTCGAGCCGATGCTCCATCCGTCCACGATCGCGGACGGACTTCGTGCGACGCTGTCGGAGCGCACGCTGCACGCCATCAGGGGCCACGCCGCATTGATCGGTACCGCGGGCGAGGCGGCCATCGCGCGCGCAATGCGCACGACGTGGGAGCGGATGAAAATCGTCATCGAGCCGTCGGCGGCAGTGCCGCTTGCCTGCCTGCTCGAGGGCGCGCTCCCGGTCAACGGCCGGCGCGTGGGGATCATCGTGAGCGGCGGCAACGTCGATCTCGACCGACTTCCGTGGCAGTAGCCAGGCCGCCGTGCCGACTTTCACGTTGTCGCAGTTGACCGACCTCTCGCAACGCGCGCTCGAGAACGCCGGCGCCCGTCACGAGATGGCGGTGGCGGCGACCAAAGCGCTGGTTGCGGCTGAGGCGCAGGGCCTGTCGTCGCACGGGATGTCCCGCCTCCCGCAATACGCGCTGCATCTGCGCAACGGCCGCGCCGATGGCAATGCCGTGCCCGTCATCGTCAAAAGCAAAGGGGCCACGTTGCTGGTCGACGCCGGATCGGGTCTCGCATTCCCGGCCTGCGCGTTGGCTGTGGCGGAAGCCATTCGCCGCGCGCGCGAATCCGGTGTCGCCTTCGCCGGAGTCACCAACAGCCACCATTTCGGTGCGGCGGCGTATCACTTGTTGCCGGTCGCCGACGCGCGCATGGTGGGCCTGGCGTTCGGCAACTCGCCTGCAGCGATGCCCGCCGCCGGAGGCACGCGGCCCTTGTTCGGCACCAATCCGATCGCGGCCGTGTTTCCGCGGCGCGCCGCGGCACCGCTGACGATCGACCTTTCTCTTTCCGAAGTCGCGCGCGGCAAGGTGATGGTGGCGGCGCGAAAAGGCGAGCCGATTCCACTCGGCTGGGCGCTCGATCGCCAAGGCATGCCGACGACGGATGCGAATGCCGCGCTCGCGGGTTCGATGTTGCCGATGGGCGGCAACAAGGGCGCAATGCTGGCGCTCATCGTCGAGCTCCTCGCGTGCGCGCTGACCGGCGCGGCGTTCGGGTTCGAGGCCGATACGTTCTTCGAAGGCGACGGCAACCGGCCGCGGCTGGGCCAGGCGTTTCTCGTGATCGATTCCGATGCGCTGGCAGGGCGCGCTGCGTATTTCGATCGCATCGAGACGCTGGTGGCGGCGATGACGGAAGATCCGGGCGTTCGCCTTCCAGGGGTTCGTCGCGACGCGCTCGCGGCGATCGCTGCGCGCGAAGGCGTCGAGATTTCCAACGACTTGGCCCGCGAGCTCGCGCGACTCACCGACGGGTGACGCAGACGTTCCTTAGCCGGCTTTGGGCGAGCCCTTGACCGGTTGCGCCCCCGCGGCCGCAATCGCTTCGCGCAGCGGATTGAAGAGCCCGGGCGCGGCCGCGATCACTTCGTTGCTGCGCAGGAAATCGGTGCCGCCCGCAAGGTTGCCGACGCGGCCGCCGGCTTCCTTGACCAGCAGCGCGCCCGCGCACACATCCCAGGACTTGAGGCTCGTGACCCAGAACCCGTCGAGCCGCCCGGCGGCGAGATTCGCCAAGTCCAACGCGCAGGAGCCGGCGCGGCGCAATCCGGCGCACCTCGCGGCGAGGAAGTTGAACGTGGGCAGGTAGGACGCGAGCTTCGGACTTTCGCGCGCCGGGAACACCGTTCCCACCAGCGCCTCCGAAAGATCGGTGCATCCGGAAGCGCGCAGAGGCGTGCCGTTGCACAGTGCGCCCTTGCCCTTGACCGCGGTGAAGCATTCGTCGCGCACCGGGTCGTACACGACGGCATGCGTGATGTCGGTTCCGCGAACGAGCGCGATGGACACCGCGTAATAGGGAAAGCCGTGGACGAAATTGACCGTGCCGTCGATTGGATCCACGATCCACTTGAAGCCGCCACCCTCCCGAGCGCCCGCAATGTGGCCGGATTCCCCGCCCAGGATCGCGTGCTCGGGGAACGCCGCGCGGATGGTCGCGACGATCGCGTCCTCTGCCTCGACATCGGCGGTCGACACGATCTCGCCGTGCCCCTTGGAAAATGTCGGCAGCCGCTTCAAGTCGCGCGCGGCATCGGTGACAACGCTCGCAGCACTGCGCGCCGCGCGCACCGCGACGGCAAGGACGGCGTCACCGGCGGACATCGATGTCCCGACTGGTCTTTTGTTTCACGGCGCCCATTCTATTCCTCGGGACCGACGGGCTGTGTTGGCGCGCTGGGGGGCGCGTATTTCGCCACGAACGCGCGGTCGATCCCATCCTTCCATTGCCAAACCCAATCGCCCTCGAAGACGAAAGCGCCGCGCGCTGCGATGGCACGCTGGCCGCCGGTCGCGATCAGCGAAAGCGCATGACGTTGCGGGATGTATGTGGCGAGTGGCTCGTTGCGCAACACCCGGCGCAGGTTGGCAGCGAGCGGAGGGCCCTGGCGCACAGCGAACGCGCTGGACTTGGGTCGCGGATGCGCGACCTGCACGGCGCAATCGCCGGCCGCGAACACGAACGGATGCGACGTCGAGCGCAACGCATCGTCGGTCTGGACGAATCCGCGGGGATCGCAGGCCAATCCGGCGGCCGCCGGCCATGGCTGCGATCCCGCCGACACCGACCAGATGATGCGGTCGACGGCGATACGCCGATGATGTGTCGCGATGACGGCGCCGGGCTCGACGGCGATCGCGCCACTGCCCAAGTGCAGGATCACGCCGCGGGCAACCAGCAGCTTGCCGAGGCGCGCGCGCACGCCGGGCGCATGGTCCGGGAGCAGTTGTGGCTGGTCGGTGACGAGTGCGAAGCGCGGCGCGGCGTCGCGCAATTCGGTGTAAAGGCGATACTGCATCGCCAGCAGAAGCTCGACGCCCGCGACGCCGCCGCCGACGACGGCGATCGTGCCGACCTTGCCGCTGGCCGCGTCCGCCTGCAGCGCTTCCCACGCGGCAAGGAATGTCGCGGCCGGCCGTGCGGCGATCGCGTTTTCCCGCGCACCCGGAACTTGTGTCGTGTCCGGTGCGGAGCCGACATCGAGCGAGACAAAATCGAAGGGCTCGGCCTCGCCGTCCCCAAGCGCCAAGGTCTTGGTCAGGAGGTCGAGGCCGACGACGGCATCGCGGACGTAGCGCGCACGCGCCCACGCCGAGAGCCTGAGGAGGTCGATGTGCGATTGCGCAACGCTGTAGTGGCCGGCGACGAGCCCCGGCATCATTACCGAGTGCGCGGCCAAAGGCGAAGGCGCGATCAGTGTCAGATCGAGTTCGGGCTCGGGCTCCCGCGCAAAACGGCGCAGCACTTCGACGTGGCTGTGGCCGCCACCCACGAGAACGAGCCGCGTCGGCCGGGTTCTCATGCGACGCTCATGCGACCGACACGCCCAGCATCATTCCGCCATCTTCGTGCTCCAGGTTGTGGCAATGGAACACATAGGTCTGCGGCCCGGGGAAAGGATGCGTGAAATCGATCGCGATGCGCACCGATTCGCCGGGCCAGACCAACACCGTGTCCTTTCGGCCGAGATCGGTCGCGAGGCGTCCCTGGACATCGATCGCCCATGCGGCGATCGCATCGGGACTGGTCTCGCGTGCGAGCACGTCGAAGGGGAAGCCGTGCAGGTGCATCGCGTGCGGCATGCTCGTGTGGTAGTTGCGGATGAGCCACGTTTCCACGGTCCCGCGCATGACCTCGATCGGCGTGACGCCCATTTCGAACACGCGATCGTTGATCCGCCACCGGCCCTTGGCGAACCCTAGGCGGAACGGCCGCTCGGCGGCGTTGGTGGTATCGACGGCGATCGGAGCGGACAGGCGATCGGGGATCCTGCGGTCGTAGGCAATCCGGGTGCGCACGCGCAGCTCGAGCAATGCGCGAGGCGCGCCTTCGGGCCACGCCGCGGCGTGCTGGTGAGTCGCTGCGGAAGGCGATGTGGAAGGCGCGGCATGCATCGAATGATCGATCGTTGCGCCGTCCGCCGGCGCCGCCGCGCCCACTTCGGCGTGCATCGGATCGAACACCAGCGTTTCCAGCCGCACGCTGTCGCCCACGGCGGCGCGGCGCAGGTCAACGAGGACATCGATGCGCTCCGCCGTGGCGAGGTAGAGTTGCTTGCACAGGATCGGCTTCTCGAGGAGTCCGCCGTCGTTGCCGATCAGCGTAAAGGGCACCGGCGTGCCGGCGGCCGTACGGAACCCGAGCAACAGCGTGCGCGCGTTCGCGGCGTTGAGGATCCGGAAGCGGTAAAGGCGCGTGGCGACGTCGAAATACGGGCAATGCGTTCCGTTGACGAAGATCTCGTCGCCCAAAAATCCGTGCATCAGGTCGTGAGGCGTGGGGGCGTAGTCGGTGCCGGCTCGCCGGTCCTGCAGCACCAGAGGAACCTCGGTCGTGCCCGGCGCGACGTCGAGGGCGGAGCGCAACGCGCGTTCGTCGTCGTCCTCGACCATGATGACTCCGAACAAGCCGCGATAGGTCTGTGCGGCGGTCAGGCCGTGCGGGTGCGGGTGGTACCAGTACATGCCGCCCCGGTTGCGCACGACGAAATCGTAGGCATAGCGTCCGGCGGGAGGGACGAGGACCGAGCCATTGCCATCATTGCGCGAGTCGACGACGAGGCCGTGCCAATGAACGATGGTCGGCTCGGCGAGCGCGTTGATCAATGTCATCTGCGCCCGTTCGCCGCGTTGAAATACCAGCGTTGGATTCGAATACCTCCGTCCGCGATTGCGCACCGCATAGCCGAGCGATCCCGGGGTAAGCGCCGACGGTACGCCTCCGGTGACGCCGGCCGTGAGCGTCAGCGCGCCACCGCGCGGCGCAAGTCGACCGAGGTAACCCGCGTCGCCCGGAATGTAGAGGCGCTGCGAATGGCGATCGCCGGTGCGGCAAAATGCATCGGCGCCGTCGGGCTTCGCGAGGATGTCGGGGCGTACGGAACGCGCGGCGGCGCAGGCGCCCAGCGCTGCGATACCTTGCAATACGCGACGGCGGGATGGATGTCGGATCGTCACCAAATGGCCACGCCCCAGGGCAAATCGCCCACCGGGATCTCGGCGATCTTCCTGTACGTTTCGGTATCGACGACCGCGACGGCGTTCGAGCGTCCACATGCGATGTAGAGCTTCTTTCCGTCCGGCGTGAGCGCCATGTTCCACGGACGCTTGCCGACCGGGACCTCGGTCACGATGGCGTTGGTCGCGGTATCGATGACCTGCACCGATCCTTTGCCGCCGGACGTGACGAACACCCGCTTGCCGTCCGGGTGCACCAGCACGCCGTTGGAGCGGCTTCCGGCCTTGATCCGGGCGATGACATCATGCGTGGCCGTGTCGAACACGTTGACCGTATCGGCGTTCTCGGCGGCGACGTACGCGCGACTGCCGTCGGGCAGGAAGCCGATGCCGCGCGGGCGGTCCCCGACCTTCACCGACTTGACCACCGCATTCTTCGCGAGGTCGACGATGTCCACGCTGTCGGCCTCTTCCGCGCTGACGTAGAGCCACTTGCCATCAGGGCTCCAGACCGCATGTTCCGGGTTCTTGCCTTTCATCGCGATCCGGCGGTCGATTTTCAGCGCCGTGGTGTCGATCAGAATGACCTGGTCGTTCTCCTCGATCGCGGCAGAGAGCCACTTGCCGTCCGGCGAAAGATAGATGGCCTCCGGCGAATCGCCGAGCGCGATCGTTGCGATCGCCTGGCCTTTGACCGTGTCGACGACGACCAGCGCGTTGGCCGTCTGGTCGGACAGGTAGAGCCGCGACCCGTCTTTGGCGACGGCAATGCCGCGGGGTTTTTTTGCGTATCGGACGGTGGCCGTGACCTTGTCGGTCGCCGTATCGATCACGCTGACGGTACCGCTTCCCTCGTTGGAAACGTAGGCGGCGCCCGCCCAAAGCGGGCCGGCGGCGAGCAGGGCGGCAAACGCCGAGGCACGGGTCAAGCGCGACGACATCGGGTTCTTCCCTCGCAACAGGTTTATGGGTGACACTTGGGAACGCGGGCGGTTTCTTTTATCCTACACGACGCCGCGCTCCGGCCACACCCGCCCTGCCACCCCCGACATGCCCACTCCGTTCGCCCGGGATCGCCGCGGTGCCTTTGCGTTGTCTCTTGTTGCCGGCGTGCTCGGTGCAGCGTCCGTGCGCGCGCAAACGCCGCCGGCGGCCGACGTGACGCTCGACCCGATCACGGTCACCGCAACCCGCAGCGCGGAGCGGCTCTTCGATGTCCCGGCGTCGGCCGACGTGATCGACGGCAAGACCATTCGCGACGGCCAGCCCGCGATCAACCTGTCCGAATCACTGGTGCGTGTTCCCGGCGTGTTCGCGGCCAACCGCAACAATTACGCGCAGGATCTGCAATTGAGCTCGCGCGGGTACGGCGCCCGCGCGACGTTCGGCGTGCGGGGTGTGCGGCTCTATCAGGACGACATTCCGGCGACGATGCCGGATGGCCAGGGGCAGACCGGGAGCTTCAGCCTCATCTCCGCCCGGCGCATCGAGGTGTTGCGGGGACCCTTTTCCACGCTGTACGGCAATGCGTCGGGCGGCGTCGTGTCCGTGTACACCGAGGACGGGACGGCCGTGCCGGTCGTGAATTTCACGGGCAGCGTCGGCAGCTATGGCACGTCGATGGTCGGCGTCAAGGCCACCGGGATCCAGGATGGCGTCGGCTATGTCGCCGCATTCAGCAATTTCGATACCGACGGCTATCGCGAGCATTCCTCTGCTCTGCGTCAGGTCGCCAACGCCAAGCTCACCTTCAACGCCACGGACGCGACGCACGTCACGCTGATCGCCAATTCGCAATACCAGCCGCAGACGCAAGACCCGCTCGGCCTGACGTACGCGCAGTGGCAAGCCGATCCCCGGCAGGCCGATCCCTTGGCGATCCTGTTCAACACCAGCAAGACGATCAACCAGGCGCAAGGCGGCGCGGCCGTGGACCAGGTGATCAACGCCGAGACCAGCCTGCGCGTGACCGGGTACGGCGGGCAGCGGCAGATCCGCCAATATCTTGCACTGCAAGGATCCGGGGCGACCTCCTCGGGCGGCGTGGTCGATCTCGAGCGCAGTTTCGAGGGCGCCGGCGTCCGGCTGATCTATCGCAACGTTCTTCTCGATCGGCCGTTCACGCTGAATGTCGGTGTGGACGCCGATCGGCTGCACGAAACGCGGCAGGGGTTCGTCAATAACAACGGCGCGATGGGCGCACTGCGGCGCAACGAAGACGACACGGTCGGCAGCGCAGACGTCTATGCCGAAGCGCAGTGGTTCGCCCTGCCGGCGCTGTCGCTGACGCTGGGCGTGCGGTCGAGCCGCGTCAAATACAATTCCGTCGACCACTACATCGTCGGACCCAATCCCGACGACAGTGGCTCGCGCACGTTTTACAACACGAGCCCCATCGCGGCCGTCGTCTGGCACGCCGCCGATGATCTCAATGTCTACTTGAGCTACGGACAGGGATTCGAGACGCCGACCTTTGCCGAAATTGCCTACCGCCCGGTGGGCACCGGATTGAATCTTACCCTCGATGCGGCGACGTCGACCTCGTACGAAATCGGAATGAAGTGGTTCCCCGCAGCCAACCAGCGCGTCAACCTCGCTGCGTTCACCGCCACCACCAACCAGGAGATCGTGATCAACGCCGCGACCGGAGGGCGCACGACTTTTCGCAATGCAAGCAAGACGAACCGGCGTGGATTCGAGGCCGAATGGGATGCCGACCTGGGGCGAGGGTTTGTCGCGCACGCCAACTACACGTACCTGCTCGCCGAATTTGCGGATCCCTACGTCACGGGCGTTCCTCCGGTCGTCACGCCTGCGGGCGCGCGCCTTCCCGGCGTGCCGCCACAACAGGTATTCGGCGTTCTCGAATGGACGCCCGGTGGCTATTACGGCTTCGGCGTGGCCGGCGAAGTTCAATACGTCGGACGCATCTACGTCAACGATATGAACAGCGCGTTTGCGCCCGCTTATACGATCGGCAACATCCGCTTGGGCTTCGCCCAGGACGTGCAGCGTTTCCGGATCTCCGAGTACGTTCGAGTCAACAACATCGCGAACGTGAATTACGTGGGCTCGGTGATTGTCGGGGACACCAACGGCCGGTATTACGAGCCGGCTCCGGGACGCAACTGGTTCGCCGGGGTGAGTGTCAGTGCCGCGTTCTGAACGCTACACGCGAACCGCCATTGCGCTGCATTGGATGATCGCGCTGGCGGTCATCGTCCAATTCAGCTGGGGCTGGTGGATGCAAACGATCCCCAAGCAACCGCCGGGGTTCCGCGCGGATGCCTTCAATCTCCACAAGTCCGTCGGACTGACCATCTTGACGCTGATGACGCTGCGCTTGCTGTGGCGGTGGCGGCATCCGGCGCCGGCGCTTCCCGCCATGCCGCGCTGGCAGGCGCGGCTTGCACACGTCAATCACGGATTGCTCTATGTTTGTCTATTCATTCAGCCGCTCGCCGGATACTTAGGCTCCGTGTTCAGCGGCTATCCGGTCAAGCTGTTTGGCATGACGCTGCCCGCGTGGGGGTGGGCGGACCCATCGCTCAAGGATTTGTTCAGCGCCATCCATTACGTCAATAGCTGGGTGCTCGCAAGCGCGGTCGCGCTGCACGTCGCAGCGGCGCTGAAGCACGCCATGGTCGACCGCGACGGATTGCTGGCACGCATGGGACTCGGAACTGCCGTCAGGTGATTTCAGCGGGCGGCGTCAAGCACCGCCGCCGTTTCGTCGAAGTGCTCGTCGCGCGCCATATCGGCTGCTGTCTTGCCCCGATTGTCCTTGAGCGCGGGTGAGGCGCCTGCCGCGAGCAGGGCTTTAACCGTCTCGGTCTTGCCGAATCCCGCCGCCCACATCAGCGCGGTCAGGTCATTGGTGTAAATCGCGTTCGGGTCGACGCCTCGTGCCAGCAGCAACACCACGACATCGGTGCGCCCCGCGCCCGCGGCATAGGTCATCGCGTTTTTCTTGAGACGGTCGAGGGCGGCGACGTCCGCGCCCTTGTCGAGCAACTGCTTCGCCATCGCGGTCTGGCCGTTGAACGCCGCGGTCATGAGCGGCGTGATTCCGTTGACAGCGGCGAGGTTCACGTCGGCGCCGGCCGCCAGCACCATTTGCGCGAGATCGACTTTGTTGTTCTTCAGCAGAATGACGAGGGCGCTCTCGCCCAGCCGGTTGCGCGCATTGACCGAGGCGCCCGCAGTCAAGGCGCGCTCGAGGCCCGCCGCATCGGCGCTGCGCGCGGCGATCAGGAATCTCGCGCTCGCCGTGAGATCGCTGTCGGCTGCCGACTGGCCGGCGGCGGTGCCGATAAGAATGGGCAGGAGCAGCAAAAAAGCGGTGCTTCGCTGGAACACGGGAACCCCTCGCGGACGATAGCGGAATGATGCGCCGCACAACGGTTCATTCATTGCGGCGACGAACGAAAAGTACTATAAACGACAACGCGACGAAGCGGTTCGGCTGCGCGCCCAACCGACCTCGTCTGCGCATGAAATCCGGTCCAACAAGAAATCGAATGGAGGAGGCAAATGCGTAATCCATTGAGAATCGCCGGCCTTTTCGTCGCCACCGCATTTGCCCTGGGCTGTCTCGGTAGTGCGGCCGCGCAGGAAGTCGCCGGAGGCGCGACTACGACGGCCAAGCCGATGGCGAAGAGCCCGAACGTTTCGCAAGCGGCCCTCGACAACGGCGCCAAGGAAACGAACAACTGGCTGCATTCGAACGGCAGCTATGAGCAGACTCGCTACTACCAGGGCAATCAGATCAACGCCGCCAACGTCGCCAAGCTCAAACCCGCGTTCGTGTTTCAGACGGCAGTGCTGGAATCGATGGAGACCGCGCCTCTGGTCGTCGATGGCGTGATGTTCCTCACGACGTCGTTCAACCACGTCTACGCGATCGACGCCGTGACCGGCGAGGAGTACTGGCACTACAAGCACAAGCTCGGCCCGATCGTGACGGTGTGCTGCGGCAACAACAACCGCGGCGTCGCGATCGAGGGCGGCAAGCTCTTCATGGGCACAATCGACGCCAAGCTGGTCGCGCTCGACGCCAAGTCCGGCAAGCTGATCTGGGAAAAGCAGATCGCGGATCCTGAGAAGGGCTATTCGGAAACGATGGCGCCTGCAGTCGTCGACGGCAAGGTGCTGATCGGCACCAACGGCGGCGAATACGGCGTGCGCGGCTTTGTCAAAGCGTTCAACGCCGCCGACGGCAACCTGCTCTGGACGTTCTACACGATCCCGGATAAGGGCCAGGAGGGCGTGTGGGCGGTCAACGATGCCACCGGCCGCGACATGCACCGCGACATCGCGGCGGAGAAGAAGGCACTGACCGAAAAGGGCGGTGACTTCTATCAGACGCTCGGCGGCGGCGTGTGGATGACGCCCGCGGTCGACAAGAAAACGCGCACGGTATTCTTCGTCGCCGGCAATCCATCGCCCGACCTCTATGGCGCCATCCGGCCCGGGGACAACCTCTACACCGATTCGATCGTCGCCGTCGATCTCGACAAGGGCACGTACAAGTGGCACTTCCAGTACATCGCCCATGATGTATGGGACTTGGACGCGGTCAGCGCCACCGTTCTGACCGAAGCGAAAGACGCCTCCGGCAAGATGGTCGACGTCGTCATCCACGGCGGCAAGACCGGCCATATCTACGTTCACGAGCGCAACACCGGCAAGCTGATTCGCTTCTCCGAGGCCATGATCCCGCAGGAGAACATGTGGGTGCTGCCGACCAAGGAAGGGGCGCGGATGCTTCCGGGCGCGAACGGCGGCGTGGAATGGTCGCCGTTGGCCGTGAACCCGAAGCTGCGAATGGCGTATGCGGCCAACTTGCACCAGCCGATGACCTACCACGTCGAAGAATCGCCGTATCCGGGCGGCAAGCTGTGGTTGGGCGGCGCGTTCAAGACCATTCCGAGCGAGGAGCAATGGGGACGCTTGGTCGCGGTCAACCTGGATACGGGCAAGGTGGCTTGGGGCGCCAAGACGCCGCAGCCGCTGATCGGCGGCGTGCTTGCCACGGCGGGCGACATCGTGTTCAACGGCGAGGCCAATGGCTGGTTCAAGGCGTTCGACGCCAAGACCGGCAAGGAATTGTGGAAGTACAACTGCGGCGCGGGCGTGAATGCGCCGGCCGTCTCGTACATGGTCGGCGGCAAGCAGTATGTCGCCGTGGCTGCGGGCGGCAACAACCAGATCGATGCGAAGCGCGGCAACAGCGTCTTCGTGTTTGCGTTGCCCTAAGCACTGAACTTCACCATCGCGCGGCCACTCCGATGCAACGGGGTGGCCGCTCTTTTTGTCCTTCGTTTGAGGAAACGCACCCGTGTCGAAGCTCCTCGTTACCGCGCTCGTGCTCGCGGCGCTCGTACCAGCCGTGAATGCCCGGGCGCAAGGCGCGCCGGACGCGGCCGTGCGCAAGCTCGCCGAGCCATGCTTCGCCTGCCATGGTCCGAACGGCAATTCGCAGAACCCGAACTACCCGGTCCTGGCCGGGCAGTCGTGGCGGTATGTTTACATCGAGCTCCGGGACTTCAAGGAGGGCCGGCGCACCAATCCCGAGATGTCCCCGATGGCCGCGAGCCTGTCGCGCGAGGACATGATGGCACTGGGGAATTTCTTCCAGGCCCAGAAACCCGCGCCCATCGCTTTCAAGGCCGACGGCGCCCGAGTCGAAGCCGGCCGGAAGACGTCCGACGCCGTGTTGTGCCCGATGTGCCATCTGGGCGGCTTCGTCGGCCAGAACGAGATTCCCAAGGTCGCGGGCCAGTATCCGCAATACATCAAGAAACAGCTGCAGGACTTCCGCGCCCGGCGCCGGACCAACGACGCCGGCAACATGACGAGCGTCGCGGGAACGCTGTCCGACGAAGACATCGAGAACCTGGCACAGTACATCGCTAATCTGTAACTGCCACCCAGGGGAAGCGAACGCACCGCATTGCCGTCACATGATGCGCGCAGTATGCTTCACGCTGTTGCGCATCTTTCAAACCGGCCGCGGGAAAGAGCATGTCCCCATTCCGCGGCGCCACCCGAAGGAGGAGCTCGTGTCCGTCAAGCTATCGCTGACCGTCAACGGCAAGGCCGTGAGTGCGGACGTCGATTCCCGCACGTTGCTGGTCGATTTCCTGCGTACTAACCTGGCGTTGACCGGCACGCACGTGGGTTGCGATACCGGGCAATGCGGAGCGTGCACGATCCATCTCGACGGGCGCGCGGTCAAGGCATGCAACATGCTGGCCGCGCAGGCCAACGGCGCCGCGGTCGTCACGATCGAAGGCCTGGCGGCTGCGGACGGCACGATGCATCCGATGCAGGCGGCGTTCAAGGAATGCCACGGCCTGCAATGCGGCTTTTGCACACCGGGCATGGTGATGAGCGCGATCGACCTCGTGCAGCGGCACCCGAAGGCCGATGAACAGGCGATACGCGAGGGCCTGGAAGGCAACTTCTGTCGCTGCACCGGATATCACAACATCGTCCGCGCGGTGCGTGAAGGTGCCGCCGCGATGGGCAAGTAAGGCAAACCTCTAGGAGCGACGAATATGGGTGCCACTGAGCAAGGCGTCATCGGCCAATCGGTACGTCGCAAGGAAGACGTCCGGTTCCTGACGGGCGCCGGGCAATACACGGACGACGTCACGTTCGCGCACCAGACGTGCGGCTACTTCCTGCGTTCGCCGCACGCGCACGCCAGGATTCGCAGTATCGACACCGCCAAGGCCAAGGCCGCGCCCGGCGTCGTCGCGATTTTCACAGGCGCGGACCTGACCGGCGTCAACGGGCTCCCCTGTGGCTGGCTCATCACCGGCACGGACGGCAAGCCGATGAACGAGCCGCCCCATCCGGTGCTCGCGCAAGGCAAGGTGCGGTACGTCGGCGACCAGGTCGCATTGGTGATCGCCGAAACAGCGCATCAGGCGCGGGACGCGGCGGAATTGATCGACGTCGACTACGAGGTGCTGCCGGCGGTCGTCAATTGCGTCGACGCGCTCAAATCCGGGGCGCCGCAGATTCACGATCAGGCACCCGGCAACAAGTGCTACACGTGGGCGCTCGGCGACAAGGCCGCTGTCGATGCCGCATTTGCCAAGGCGGCGCACGTCACCAAGCTCGACATCGTCAACAATCGCCTGATTCCCAATGCGATCGAGCCGCGCGCGGCCGTGGCGTCGTACAACCGCGCGGACGATTCCTACACGCTGTACGTCGCCAGCCAGAATCCCCATGTCGAGCGGCTGCTGATGACGGCGTTCGTGCTGGGCCTGCCTGAAACGAAGGTGCGCGTGATCGCGCCCGACGTGGGCGGCGGCTTCGGATCCAAGATCTACCTGTACGGCGAAGAGACCGCGATGGTCTGGGCTTCGAAGAAGGTGAACCGGCCGATCAAGTGGGCGGCGGACCGCAGCGAAGCGTTCCTGTCGGACGCGCACGGCCGCGACCATGTCACGCACGCCGAATTGGCGCTGGACAAGGACGGCAAATTCCTCGCGATGCGCGTGCACACGACGGCCAACATGGGCGCCTATCTGTCGACATTCGCGTCGTGCATCCCGACGATCCTGTATGCGACACTCCTTGCGGGCCAGTACACGACGCCCGCGATCTTTTGCGAAGTCACAGCGTCGTTCACCAATACGGCGCCGGTCGACGCGTATCGCGGTGCGGGCCGGCCCGAAGCGACTTTCGTCGTCGAGCGGCTCGCGCATCAGGCGGCCGTGGACACCGGAATCGCACAAGACGAGATCCGGCGGCGCAATTTCATCCGCAAGTTTCCCTATGCCACGCCGGTGGCGCTCACGTACGACACCGGCAACTACGACGCAACGCTCGACGAGGCGAACAAGATGGCCGATGTCGCGGGCTTTCCCGCGCGCAAGGCCGAAGCGGCCAAGCGCGGCAAGCTGCGTGGGATCGGCTACGCGACCTACATCGAGGCGTGCGGTCTGGCGCCGTCGAATGTCGCCGGTGCGCTGGGTGCGCGGGCGGGACTGTTCGAGTGCGGCCAGGTGCGCGTCAACCCGACGGGTGGCGTCACGATCTTCACCGGATCGCACAGCCACGGGCAGGGGCATGAGACGACGTTTGCGCAGATCGTCGCGTCGAAGCTCGGCATCGACATCGCCAATGTCGAGGTCGTGCACGGTGACACCGGTCGCGTCGCATTCGGCATGGGAACCTATGGCTCGCGCTCGCTGGCGGTCGGCGGCACGGCCATCGTCAAGGCGCTGGACAAGATCGTCGCCAAGGGCAAGAAGATCGCCGCGCACCTGCTCGAGGCGGCGGAATCCGACATCGAGTTCAAGGACGGAAAATTCACGGTCGCCGGCACGGATCGCAGCAAGGCGTTCGCGGAAGTGTCGTTGGCCGCCTACGTGCCGCACAACTATCCGCTGGACAAGCTGGAACCCGGGCTCGACGAAACCGCGTTCTACGACCCGACCAATTTCACCTATCCGGCGGGCACCCACATCTGCGAGGTCGAGATCGATCCGGAAACGGGTGTCGTGAAGGTCGTCAACTTCAGCGCGTGCGACGACTTCGGCAACATCATCAATCCGATGATCGTGGCGGGCCAGGTGCACGGGGGCCTGACGCAGGGCATTGGCCAAGCGCTGCTCGAAAGTTGTGTGTACGACGCCGACAGCGGCCAGCTGCTGACCGGCAGCTACATGGACTATGCGATGCCGCGCGCGGACGATGTGCCGTCGTTCAACGTGTCGACCAAGGTGACGCCCTGCACGCACAATCCGCTCGGCGCCAAGGGTTGCGGGGAGGCGGGCGCAATCGGCGCGCCGGCGGCGATGATGAACGCCGTGCACGACGCGCTGCTGGCGGTCGGCGTCAAGGGCATCGACATGCCGGCGTCGCCGCACCGGGTATGGCAAGCCATTCAATCGGCCCGCGCGTAAAGGAGACCGTCATGTACGCATTCGAATTGCACAAGGCCGAATCGCTCGCCAAAGCTGCCGCACTGCTCGCGCAAACCGGCGGCAAGGCCCTCGCGGGTGGACAGAGTCTCGTCGCGGCGATGAAGCTGCGGCTGGCGGTCCCTGGCGCGCTGGTCGATCTGTCCGCTGTTCCGGAGTTGAAAGGAATCCGCAAGGAAGGCGACGCGGTCGTGATCGGCGCGATGACGCGGCACGCGGAGGTTGCCGCGTCCGACGTCGTCAAGGCTGCCATTCCGGCGCTCTCGGCACTTGCCGAAGGCATCGGCGACCGGCAGGTGCGCAACATGGGCACGCTGGGCGGCTCGCTCGCGAACAACGATCCGGCCGCCGATTATCCGGCTGCGGCGCTGGGACTCGGCGCGACGATCAACACCAACAAGCGCAAGATCGGCGCCGACGAGTTTTTCAAAGGCATGTACGAAACGGCGCTCGCCGATGGGGAAATCATCACCTCGGTCAGCTTTCCGGTTCCGAAAAAGGCGGCGTATGCGAAGTTCCCGCAGCCCGCGTCGCGCTTTGCTCTCGTCGGCGTGTTCGTCGCGCAGACGGCCGCGGGTGTGCGCGTTGCCGTCACCGGCGCGGCGTCGGCCGTGCACCGGTCCCAGGCCATGGAGCAAGCCTTGGCGAAGAGCTTTACGGCCGATGCAGCCAAAGCGGTCAAGATCGAAGCCAAGGGCCTCAACAGCGACTTGCATGGGTCGGCGGCGTATCGGGCGCATCTCGTCTCGGTGCTTGCTGCGCGTGCGGTGGCTGCCTCCGGCTAACGCAGCGGTTCCAAGGTGTTGCGACGGGCGACGGGATTCCCGCCGCCCGTTTCTTTTGCGGCTCGTCAAGATAGCACCCAGTTTTCGGTTGACTTGGGACGGCACAACCCGAAATACTCGAAAGTGCG
>Ga0070708_100000480_pt1 | contig 30280 bp, 29 predicted proteins | sample KBSK5503metaG_FD_65469 | JGI IMG/M metagenome (GOLD analysis project Ga0070708, IMG submission 65469) | Corn, switchgrass and miscanthus rhizosphere microbial communities from Kellogg Biological Station, Michigan, USA - KBS K5-50-3 metaG | ecosystem: Host-associated > Plants > Roots >... | reverse complement strand
CACGGAGAAGGACTGCGAGGCGCTGCGACAGGCGGTGAAAGATGGGACCATCGACGTCATCGCCACGGATCACGCGCCGCACCACTATGACGAGAAGGAGCGCGAGTTCGCCGATGCTCCAAACGGAATCGTCGGGCTCGAGACCGCGCTGGCGGTCATCGTGACGAATCTCGTCGAGAAGGGCTACATCGGCTTTCCCGATCTCGTCGAGAGAATGTCGTGCACGCCCGCTCGCGTCTTCAATCTGCCGGGAGGATCGTTGAAGCGCGGCGCTCCCGCCGACATAACCGTGTTCGATGCAAAGGCTCGCTGGACGGTTGACGCCTCTCAATTCGCCAGCAAGGGCAGGAACACTCCGTACAACGGAATGACCCTCGTTGGGCGCGCCGCTTGTACTATTGTGGCAGGGTCGGTCGTCTATCGATCGGGGATGCCTGTCCGCGGTCGGGAAGGGGGCGGCACTCGTAGGCAGACGAAACGAGCAAAGGGATAAAGGACGATGGCTGATAAAGAGCCAGTCTCGCTGGACGCGCTAAACGGACTCTTAAAGGAAAGACAAAGATACGAGGAGTGGCTCACCGCGCTCGAGCAAAGGCGCGCGAACACTTCCGAGTCTGTTTTTGCGCGCGTCCACGCCGATTATCAGACGCGGCTCCGTGAGGTATCGAGCAAACTTGCCGAGCGCGCCGGCGAGCTGCGCGATAGCATCGAGACCCTTGCCGCACGGCTCGAAGAGATCTCGCGGCAGGAATTGCAGCAGCGCGAGGCGCGTCAGGAAGCGGAACTTCGGGCGGCCGTCGGCGAGTACACGGAAAAGCAATGGAAGGAAATCGGTGGCGCCTGGGATAAAGAGCTTGCCAGACTGGTGAAGGAAAAGAGCGTCGTCGACGCGCAGCTTACCGAGCTCAATCGCATTTTCGCGCTCAGTCTGAAAGAGAAGCAGGCAGAAGCAATTCTCAACCGGGTTGGCTCCGAAGACGGTTCACGTACGCCGATCTCGCCCGTCGTGCCGCGCCCCGCGATTCCGGAACCGCCCACACTCAATCCACCGAGTCGTGTCGAGCCGGTTGCGCCACGTGCGCAGTCGCCCGCGGGGAGCTCAACTCAGGCGCGAACACCATTCGATGAGTTTCCTGTGTTGCGACCTGGCACTGGAACGGTCTCGCCGCCCTCATCGGCAGCAGTTGCAACGCCGCCGTCAGTTCCGAAGAGCGGCGGAGCGCAGGACCCGCGGTCGGAGCAGCACAAGACGCTCAAATGCCCCGAATGCGGCGCGGCGAACTACCCGACGGAATGGTATTGTGAGCGATGCGGTGGCGAGTTGGCCACGATGTAAAAAAGGGGCGCCGTGAGGCGCCCTTTCTAGTTTCTGCTTGCGGCGCTTATTTCGCCGCTTTGGCGAGACGACTCTTATGGCGCGCGGCCGCATTCTTGTGGATCAGGCCTTTGCGCGATGCGCGGTCGAGTAGTCTGACTGCCGCCATTCGGTCCTCAGCAGTGCCGCCAGACGCGCGCTTGAGCGCGGTGCGAAGCGCGGATTTCTGGGCGCGGTTGCGGATGGCAGCGGCCCGTGATTTCCGCATGTTCTTTTTGGCTGAAGCAAGATTCGGCACTAACTGATCTCCGGTATTTTTTGGTGGTGTGTAGCAGTTAAATTTGCCCCTCGACCGCTCTCGGGTCAAGCTGCCGAAGTTGTTCAGAGGTGCTAACTTCCAGCGCAGATCGGACTCTTCATTCTCACTTTCCAGCACGCCGCCTTCGTCACTTGAACAAGTCGCTCGAACAGTTCATCCTCGTCGTGCCCGTGCTCTTGTTTTCGATGGTCGCTCACGAGTACGCCCACGGGTACGCTGCATTGAAGCAAGGCGACACGACCGCCTACACACTGGGCCGGCTGACCTGGAATCCGCTTCCGCACATCGACCCGTTCATGACGATCCTGCTGCCGCTGCTGACTTATTTCACGACGGGGATTGCATTCGGCGGCGCCAAACCGGTTCCGGTGATTCCGCGGAATTATCGCAACTTCAAGAGAGGCGACATCATCGTGTCGCTGGCGGGAGTCGCAACAAATTTCGTCATCGCCATTTGCTGCGTTCCTCTCATCGTCCTTGTCGGTCTCATCGGTCGTGGAGTGCCGCTGCTCTCGGACACGGGTGCGATTCTCCAGGCAATGCTGCTTTACGGCGTGCTGATAAATCTGGCTCTGGCGGCGTTCAATCTGATTCCGATACCGCCCCTGGATGGATCGCACGTCTTCAAGTACATCCTGCCACCGGCGTGGGCGCTCAATTACCAGCGACTCGGCGCACGGGGATTGCTGATACTTTTCCTACTCATTGGCTTCGGAGCCCCAGTACTCGATTTCTGGTTTTCACCGGTTTTTCTGCTCAGTAAACTCGCAACGCGGGCTGTCTTCCCCTATATCCTGCCCAGTCCATGGACGATGTGACGCTGATGCATTCGAGCTCGACGGCCGTTGCTGACTCGGCGGCGTCCGAAGTTTTCGTCGTCGAGCTCGCCGAATACTCCGGCCCACTGGACCTGCTGTTGACTTTGATTCGTGACGAGCAGATCGATATCTACGACATTCCGATCGCGCGCATCGCCGAGCAGTTTCTCTCGCGCATTTCCTCGTTGAGGCTCGATGAAGCTGCCGATTATCTGGAGATGGCGGCGCGGCTGGTTCGCATCAAAGCACAGATGCTGTTGCCGCGGCGTGAGGGCGAAGACGTCTGGGAAGATCCGCGCGCTGAACTGGTGCGACGACTGCTGGAGTACCAGCAGGTGAGGGAGGTCGTCGACGTACTCGAGCGACGCGCCGAGGATCGTCGATCCAGATTTGCGCGGGCGTACACGCAGGCGGCGGTACAGATGCCGGTCGCCGGTCCGCTGACTATCTCTCTGCCGGAGCTGCTCTCCGCAGTCGACCGAGTGCTGCGTCTGGCGCGGAAGCCCCACGTGCACGACGTCGTTCCTCGCGCACTCGACATCGATGGCGCAATTGGAATCGTGCGCGCACTGCTGGCGATTCGGGCGCGTGCGCAGTGGAAAGACATTCTGCCGCGCAAGGCCGAGCCATGGGAAGTTCTTTCGCTGCTGCTCGCATTGCTGGAGCTCGCCAAGCGGGGTGAGCTCCGGTTGGCGCAACCGCGCGCGTTCGCCGCCTTCGAGATAACCCGTGACTCCCCTAGCGAAGCTGCTTGAAGCGGCGCTCTTCGCGAGCGCCGTACCGGTCCCGGAAGAATCGCTGCGCCTGATGGCGGCGCACGCCGACGATGGCGAGACCACGCTGGAATCTGCCCTCGAGGAGCTGCGCGACCATTACGAGAACGACGGTCACGGTGTCGAGCTGGTAGAGGTTGCCGGAGGTTGGCAGATACTGACGCGACCCGAATACACGGAAGCTATCGAGAGGGCGCAGCTCGCTGCGCGGCCACAACGTCTCTCGGCGGCGGCGCTGGAGACGCTGGCGATTATTGCCTATCGGCAGCCGATCGGCAGAGCAGAAATCGAGGAGATCAGAGGAGTCGGTGCCGGTGCCATCCTCAAATCGTTGCTCGAGCGCGGACTGATCGACGTCACCGGCCGCGGTGAAGGCCTGGGCCGTCCGCTGTTGTACGGCACCACGCCGTCCTTCCTCGAACAATTCGCGCTCCGACACCTCGAGGAGCTGCCGCGCTCGGACGAGCTGGCGATCGCCCTGCGCGCGCCCCGTCAGGCGATGCCCGCCGTCGCCGCTGCACCATCCAAGGAAAACGGCGAGGCGGCCCCTCGGGCAGATTGATGCCCGAATCGATGCGCATTCAGCGCGCGATCGCGCGCGCCGGAGTTGCGTCTCGCCGCGCGGCTGATGATCTGGTCGCCGCCGGACGCGTGCGTATCAATGGCCGAGTCGCTGTCATCGGCCAGACAGTCGATCCCGAGCACGACGAGATTCTCGTTGATGGGAAACCCATCGCCCGTCCCGCCAAGCCTCGGTGGATCGTGCTCAACAAGCCGACGGGCGTTCTGACCACGCGTTCCGACCCGGGCGGGCGGCGCACAGTGTTCGACATCATCGACGACAGTCCGGGGATGACCTACGTCGGCAGGCTCGATTACATGACAGAGGGCGTGCTTCTCCTGACCAATGATGGAGAAGCGGCGCACAAATTGACACATCCGAGCGGCGAGATTGAGCGCACCTACCTCGCAACAGTACGCGGCGATGGCGCCGAAGCGGCACGAGGGGCGACGAAGGGTGTAGAGCTGGAAGACGGCATCGTGGTGCCGAGGGAATTTCAGGCGCGACGAATTGGCCGCGGGCTGTGGGAGATCGAAATAATCATCGCGGAAGGAAGGACGAGGGAAGTAAGAAGGTTGTGTGAAGCGCTGAATCTTCAGGTCGAGCGACTGCTGAGAACGCAATTCGGACCAGTAAAACTGGGATCGCTGGCACCGGGAAAGACGCGGAACCTGACGGCACGAGAAGCGGAGATCATCACCGCGCTCACGAAGAGCGGCGGCAACAGAAAGAACACTACCAGAGGACCAAGACGTGAGCGCACAAACCGTTACAGCCGCTGATGCATCCATCGTCCACGAGGTCGTTCATCAGGTAGGCCGACGCATCGTCGGTCAGGATTACGTGGTCGAGCGGCTGATGATAAGTCTGCTCACCGGCGGTCACGTGTTGCTCGAGGGTGTCCCCGGCCTGGCGAAAACGCTGACAGTCCGCACCATGGCGGAGACGATCAATACGTCATTCAGCCGCATCCAATTTACCCCGGATTTGTTGCCTGCTGACGTCGTCGGCACGCAGATCTTCGACCAGTCGAATGGAAAATTCTCGGTGAAGAAAGGACCAATCTTCGCCAACATCATCCTCGCCGACGAGATCAATCGCGCACCGGCCAAGGTCCAGGCTGCACTCCTGGAAGCGATGCAGGAAAAACAGGTTACCATCGGCGGGACGACGCACATCCTCGAGGAGCCCTTCCTCGTTCTCGCGACGCAGAACCCAATCGAACAGGAAGGCACGTACCCACTTCCCGAAGCGCAGGTCGATCGCTTCATGCTGAAGTTGCACATCGGTTATCCATCCCGCGACGAAGAGAAGGAAGTCTTGCGGAGAATGGCGAGCGGTGAGCCCATTCCCGTCGATCAAGTCGCGTCGCCAAGGCAGATTCTGGAGACGCGTCGTCACATCGCCGAGCTGTACATCGACGAGCGCGTGGTCGACTACATCGTCGACATCGTTCATGCCACGCGCAATCCGGATCAAGCCGGTCTCGGCGAGCTCAAACCGTTGATCGAGTTCGGTGCCAGCCCGCGCGCGACTCTGGCGCTCGCCCAGGGGTCGCGCGCTCACGCGTTTTTGCGCGGACGCGCGTTCGTCACTCCCGACGATGTGAAGGCGATTGCCCCCGACGTCCTGCGGCACCGCGTGTTGCGCACTTACGAAGCGGAGGCCGAAGAGGTGACCAGCGACGAGATCGTTGGGCGAATTCTGGAGGCGATTCCGGTTCCATGATCGGCATTTTCCGCTCGCGCCGACGCAAGGAGGCCCCCAAGCGCACGCCCGAGAAGCCAATGGGAGTGCCGCCGGAAATCCTGCGCCAGGTGAAACTGATCGAGCTGCGCACGCGCGGGCTCGTCAATTCAGTTTTCACGGGAGAGTACCGCTCGGTCTTCAAAGGCCAGGGCATGGAGTTCTCCGAGGTCCGCGAATACCAGCCGGGAGACGAAGTTCGTTCCATTGATTGGAACGTCACCGCGCGAATGCGGCGGCCCTTCGTAAAGCGATACATCGAGGAGCGCGAGCTGACGGTCATGCTGGTAGTCGATCTTTCCGGCTCGGAGCGTTTCGGTACGGTGAGAAGGTTCAAGAGCGAGCTGGCGAGCGAGCTGGCCGCGGTGCTGGCGATGTCGGCGGTCCGCAACAACGACCGTGTCGGAGTTCTTCTCTTCACCGATCGTATCGAGCACGTCGTTCCGCCGCGCAAAGGACGCCGCCACGTGCTGCGCATCATTCGCGATCTGCTCGCCTTTGAGCCGGTGGGGAGGGGAACAGACATGGTGCGCGCGATCGATTACGTGGCGCGGATGCTCAACGAGCACGCCATCGTCTTCATAGTCTCGGATTTCCTGGAAGAGGACATCTCGCATCCGCTGAAGCTGCTGGCGCAGCGGCACGATGTCGTTGCCGTAACGGTCGAGGATCCGAGTGAGCGCGATCTGCCCAACATTGGCATCGCCCGTCTGATCGACCCGGAAACGGGCGAGACTTTCGAAGTCGACACGAGCAGCCCTGTTGTTCGCACCGCTTATACAGATCGAGTGATGGCCGAGCGCGAGGAGCGCAAGCATTTGCTGCGTCGGCTGGCGATCGACGAGATCGCCGTTCGTACGGAAGGCGGTGTCGTGGAGCCGCTGCTCCGCTTTTTCCGGACGCGCGAGACGCGCTTGCGCCGGTGACGTTCGTCGGTCTTCTGCTGCTGCTGATGCAGGCGGTGCAGCCCCAGGCCGCGCCGAGCCCGGGGAACGAGCTACCGGTGCAAATGGGCTATCGCGTCAGCCCCGACACCGTGGTGATCGGGCAGCCGTTCAGTCTCTTCATCAAGGTCGTCGCCCCGAAAGGCGTGCGCTTCGAGTTTCCTTCCGGACCAGACACTACGACGCAGAACGGCGTCCGCCCAATCGAGCTGCGCGGCGAAAAAATCGTCACCATGCTTGGCGACACCGCGGTGGCGCTGTACCATCTGGTCGCCTGGGACATTGGCACTCAGCCACTCAGGTTTCCTGACGTTCGCGTCACTTTCGAGGGGCAGGAGCGGCGACCGCCGTTGGGGGGCGCTTCGGTGTTCGTCAAATCGGTGCTTCCGGCAGACACCTCGCTAAGAGTGCCGAAGCCGACGAGGCCGCTCATCGTCCTTCCGGTTTTCAACTGGCTGCGCTGGCTGGCGCTGTTGGCGGCGCTGGTCGCGATTGCACTCGCCTGGTGGGCGTGGAGACGATACCGCAACAGACCCAAGCCGCCCATCGACCCCTACGTCCGTGCGCAGCAGGAGTTCGCCAAAATCGAAGCGCGTCGTCTCCTCGAGACGGGAGAACCCGAGGAATACTTCGCGGCGATGGTAGATGTCACCCGCGAATACCTGGTAGCGCGAGTTCCTGGCGTCCGTCGGTCGGACACGACCAGCGAGCTGCTGCGAACGATGCAGCCCCGGGAAGGTGCGGAAGCCGAGCTGCCGCGATTACTCGATCGCGCCGACATGGTGAAGTTCGCGCGCGCTGATGCTGCGCAAGAGGAAGCCCGCGAGGCCGGTGCTAAGTTGCGGGCAATCGTGGACCACGTCGAGGCACGGGTCAATCCGGAATCGGAGCCCGCAAAGCGGCAGGCTGCGGCGAAGGGGCGAGCGGCATGAAGGTTTTCGGTCTGTCCGAGCTCTTCACGCCGGAGGCGCTCTGGCTGCTGTTGCTGCTGCCAGCATGGTGGCTCTGGCGACGTCTTCGCAGAAAGGACGCGATCGTGTTTTCGCGGACGCCGGTCCTGGCTGCCGGTCCGCGCGTCGGCGGCTGGGTACCGCCGGCAATTTTCACGCTGAGAAATCTCGCTCTCGCGTTTCTCGTCCTTGCTCTCGCTCGCCCGCGATCGGGAGCCCACACAGAAACTCAGACGAGCGAAGGAATCAACGTCGTTCTGGCGATCGACTTGTCGAGCTCGATGCTGGCGCTCGATTTCCGGCCGAACAACCGGATTGAAGTTGCCAAGGCGACGGTGAAGCAATTCATCGCCCGACGCACTTCCGACCGAATCGGCGTGGTAGCATTTGCCGGCGAGGCGCTGACACAGGTGCCGCTTACCACTGATTATGCTGTGGTCCAGCAGGCGGTCTCGAATCTTCAGGCGGGGCAGCTGGAGGATGGAACGGCGATCGGAAACGCGATCGCGACGGCCGCCAATCGTCTTCGTGATGCGCCTGGCAAGTCGAAGGTGATGATCCTTCTCACCGACGGCGTCAACAACCGAGGATCTATCGAACCGCTCGTTGCGGCCAAGGCCGCCGAAGCGTACGGCATCAAGATTTACGGAATTGGAGTCGGCAGCGTAGGAATGGCGCCAGTGCCGGTCGGAAGAAATGCAGCCGGTGGGCTGCGCTACGAGTATCAGCCGGTCGAGATCGATGAAGCATTGCTGACCAACATCGCGCGCATGACCGGCGGCAAATACTTCCGCGCCCGCGACGCCGCAGCATTGAAGAACATCTACGCCTACATCGATCAGATGGAGCGAGCCCCCGTTCGTTCGACGACGGTTGTGCAATACAGCGAGCTCTATCGCTGGCCCCTGATCCTGGGACTGCTGGCGCTGTTCGCCGAGCTGTCGGTCGTTGCCTGGAAGGCGCCGCTGCCATGAGCATCATGCCGTACCTTCAATACATCCAGTGGCCGTGGGCGCTGGCACTGGCGATCGTGCTGCCGGTCGTAACCGGCTGGCTCGTTCGATGGGGACTGCGCGCGCGCCGCGAGCGACTTGCCCGACTCGGAACGGAATCGATGATTGCGCGCCTCGCACCATCCGTCACCCGGCAGCGCACCTGGTCGGCGGTTCTACGCGCCGGTCTGGCTACGCTTCTTCTCGGAGTCGCCCTCGCCGGCCCCCGCTGGGGCGTCGAACAAAACGTCGTCAAGCAACAGGGCGTGGATGTCGTGCTCGCGCTCGATGCGTCGCTATCAATGCTGGCAACCGACGAGAAGCCAAGCAGACTGCTGGCGATGAAGCAGGACATCGATCGACTGAGAGACTTGTCGCCCGGAGACCGATTCGCTCTGCTCGCGTTCGCGGGGCGCAGCTACATCCTGACGCCCCTTACGATCGACAACAGCGCGCTCGATTTATTTCTGCAGAATCTCGATCCGACGATCGTCGGGCAGGGAGGCAGCTCGCTTGCAAGTGCCCTGCGCCAGGCGACGAATCTCCTCTCGCTCAGCAAATCGCAGGGCGACAAAGCAATGATTCTCATGAGCGACGGCGAGGGCTTCGACAACCCTGAGGAGGTTTTGTCAGAGGCTCGACGCGCGCGCGAGATGGGCTTCGCAGTCATCACCGTCGGGTTCGGAACGACGGAAGGCTCGACGATCCCGATCGTCGAGAATCGCGTCGTGACGCAGAAGCGCGACGAGAACGGAAACATCGTGGTGACTCATTATGATCCCGTGTTGCTCAAGTCCATCGCCGATGAGGCTAAGGGAACCTTCATCGACGCGCGCACGCCGAACAAGGCGGGGCGGATCAGGGTCGCTCTGAATACCCTGCACGCAAATCCGCGATCTCTCGTCTCCGGGGAGAACCTCGGCGTGCAATTCCAGTGGTTCGTGCTGGCGGCGCTTCTCTTTCTTGGCATCGATACCATCCTGCAAACCAAGCCCAGGCGGAGGCGGGCGGTGGCGGCCGCCGCGACCACCGCGACCATGCTGCTGCTGACGACGATCTCGTGCAGAAGGCCCGAGCGGGACAAGCCGGCTATCGCATTGTACAACGCCGGAACGACTCTGCTGCTTCGCGACTCGTTGAAGCCAGCCATCGAGCCACTCACGAAAGTCGTCGATTCCAAAGACGCCGAGGTCCGTCACCATTCGCGATTCAATCTCGGCCTCGATTATCTCGTGCAGGGCCGACGCGCGAAGGATTCAGCCGACGCTCCGCTGGACAGCGCGTTGTACCGCTACAAGCAAATTCTGGAAGTTGCCGTCGCCGATTCAGACGCCCGCTGGAATTACGAGTTGGCACTCCGCCAGAAGCGAGGCGGCGGCGGTGGCGGCGGCGGGGGCGGCGGCGGTGGAGGAGGAGGCGGACAAAGCAACACACCAAGTCCTAAACCTGCGCAAAGCCCCAATCAGGCTCAGGCTCCGAAGCCGGTTCCCGGGATGACGCCGCAGCAGGCAGAAGCCGTCCTCAACGCCGCCGAAGACAAAGAGACCGACGTGCAAGGCAAGCGACAAAAGAAGAACGTCCCCACCCCACCGAGGGGTAAGGATTGGTAGTTTGGATATCACCATGTCGGTGATTTCCATCCTCCCTCCCGCCGTCGCAGACCAAATCGCCGCCGGAGAGGTCGTCGAGCGGCCGTCGTCGGTCGTCAAAGAGCTGGTCGAGAATTCCATCGACGCTGGCGCAACAACGATCGAGGTATCACTCGAGGACGGCGGCCGGAAGCTGATTCGCGTGAGCGACGACGGATCCGGCATGACAGCCGAGGATGTTCCGTTGGCACTGGCGCGACACGGAACATCGAAAATCAGAAAAGCGTCGGATCTCGTCGGCGTTTCGACGTTCGGCTTTCGTGGCGAGGCACTCCCGGCGATTGCGTCGGTCTCGATCTTCGAGATCGAGACGGCGGCGGCTGATGGCGAGGGCACCGCGACGAAAGTTGCCGGCGGAAAAATCTCCGCCCCGCAGCGCATCGCCCGCCGCCGCGGCACCACGGTCATCGTCGGTCAGCTCTTCTACAACATTCCCGCGCGGCTCAAGTTCCTGCGCAGCGCGCGCTCCGAATGGCGGAGCGCGGTCGAATCGCTCACCGCACTTGCGCTCACGCAGCCCTCGATACGCATCCACGTGTCGCACGACGGCCGAAGCGCACTAACTTTGCCGCCGGTGGCGAGTGTCCGCTCTCGACTGGGGGCGATCTGGGGCGGGCGCTACGCGGAAGACCTGCTGGATGTGGAAGAAGTCGCTGGCGTGATTCACACCAGTGGCCTCGTCCAGCGCCCGGGCGACGTGGGGACATCGACACGCCGCGCATTCCTGTCGATCAACGGCCGCGCGGTCCGCGATGCGGGAATCGCTCGCGCGGTAGAAGCGGCGTATCGGTCAACGATTGTCGCCGGAGTTCGTCCGTCTTTCTTCCTCGACATCACTCTGCCCGCCGACGTGGTCGACGTGAACGTCCATCCCGCGAAGGCAGAAGTTCGTTTTCGCGATCGCTGGTCCATTGAACGCGCCGTGGAGACCGCTGTCAGGCGGGCACTGGGCACCTTCGACAGCGCGGCCGCGCTCGGATTTCGGGGCTCGAGTTTCAGCTTCCGTCCGATTGACCTGGTCTCCAGCGTGGACGCGGAGATTCTTCGGCCCCAGTCGGGGATCGATTCTCCGCTGTTTGCGAATGGAGCCGGCACGGGCTCCGACGCGCACGAAGACTACGCGGCCGTCGTCTCCACCGGTGTGGAGGAAGCCCAGCCCGAAACCATTCCGCCGTTATTTCAACTGCGCCGCACCTACATTGCGTTCGAGCACGAAGATGGAATCGTTCTCATCGATCAACATTCTGCTCACGAGCGCGTTCTCTACGAGCAATTCATGCACACGCTGGAGAGCGGAGCTGCTCCCGCACAGCGACTGCTGCTGCCGCTCACCCTTCATCTTGGTCCCGCCGAAGGCGAGGCCTTTGATACGCATCGCGAATATCTGGAGCGCCTCGGCTTCGAAGTCGAGGGCTTCGGTGGCCACACTCTGATCGTCAACACGGTGCCGATGCCACATCCGCGATTCGATGCCGAGCGCTGTCTGCGCGAGACACTCGATGCGCTTACCGGCGACCGCGTTGCCGGAGCTGCTGCAAAACACGAGCGGCTCGCCGCGACTGTTGCCTGCAAGGCCGCCATCAAAGCCGGAGAAGAGCTGTCGCAGGGTGAGATGCGATCACTGTTTGCTGCGCTCCGCGATACGACCCTTCCAGCGCACGACGTCCACGGTCGCTCAACGATCATTCACCTTACCTGGGACGAGGTCGAGCGCCGCTTTGGCCGGCGATAAGCTGCGCATAATCTGTGGGCCGACGGCGGCGGGAAAGTCGTCGATCGCGCTGGAGCTCGCGGAAGAGGATAACGCGGCGATTGTCAGCGCGGATTCGCGTCAGATCTATTGCTATTTCAACATCGGCACCGCCAAGCCGACGCGAGAAGAATGCGCCCGGGCAACGCACTACGGCGTCGATGTCGTCGAGCCCGAGGAGCGATACTCGGCGGCGCGCTGGGCAACGGAGGCCGAGGAGTGGATCGAGTCCGCGGCGGAAGTCGACAAGACGCCAATGATCGTGGGCGGCACCGGGCTCTATATCAAGGCCCTCGTGGAACCTCTGTTCGACGCACCCGAAGTTGACCCAGTGCAACGTGCGCGGCTCGAGGGTGAGCTGGAAGGGAAGTCTCTGCAGGTGTTGCGCGATTGGTGTCGGAGCCTCGATCCATCACGTGCACACCTCGGACGCGCGCAAGTCGTGCGGGCCATCGAGACAGCAATTCTAACCGGCTTTCGCATCAGCGATCTGCACGCAGCGCACAAAGCGGCGTCATCACTCCTAACTGGCTCTCACCCTATTTATCTCGTCGTCGATCCCGGCCCATCTCTGGCATCACGGATTGAAAATCGCGTAGCTGCGATGCTGAACGCGGGCTGGGCGGAAGAGGTTCGTGATCTCATTGATAAAGTGCCCGCCGACGCACCGGCGTGGAAAGCGAGTGGATACCAGGCGATCCGGGATCACGTCGAGGGCCGTTGTGATTTGTCAACCGCAAGACAGCGGGTCATTATTGAGACGCGACAGTACGCGAAGCGGCAGCGTACCTGGTTTCGACATCAGCTGCCTCCGTCAGCTGTGACATACGTAAATCCTGAAGACTCTAGCTCTCGCGCGGTCGTGCGAGAGTGGTGGGAGAGAGCCGAGTGAAGATTGGCATCACCTGTTACCCGACCTACGGCGGGTCCGGCGCCGTAGCTACCGAGCTCGGCATTGCCCTCGCCGAACGTGGGCACGAAGTCCACTTCATCACCTATCGGCAGCCATTCAGGCTGCCAGCGTTTCTCCCACGAATTTTTTTCCACGAAGTTGACGTCGGGCGCTATCCCCTCTTTGAGTTCCCGCCCTACGACCTCGCCCTCGCAGTGCGCATGCACGAGGTCGTGCTAACACATGGCCTCGAGCTTCTCCATTGTCATTACGCGATTCCCCATGCGGCCAGCGCCTGGATCGCTCGCGAAATGCTGCGTGAAGCGGGACAGGATGTGCACCTCGTCACCACGCTGCATGGCACCGACATTACCATCGTCGGCCAGGACCCATCGTTCTATCCGATTACCAAATTCTCGATCGAAAAATCCGACCGCATAACGGCCGTCTCGCAGTATCTGCGAGAGGAGACCTGCCGCGCGTTCGGCTGCGAGGGTCCCGAGATAGAAGTCATCCACAACTTCATCGACCCCGATGTTTACAACCGCGACAAATACCCACCGCTGCTGAAAAACGAATTCGGAGCGACAAAGCCGATTCTGATGCACGTCTCCAACTTCCGGACGGTGAAGCGTGTGCGCGATGTCGTCAGGATCTACGCCGAGGTGAATCGCGAGCTGCCGAGCGTGCTGGTGATGGTCGGTGACGGGCCGGATCGCCCGGCTGCCGAGGAGGAGGCACGAATGCTCGGCGTCGAAGATTCTGTTTCGTTCCTCGGCAAGCTCGATCAGATCGCGCCATTGCTCGCTGCCGCCGATCTCTTCCTCCTGCCGAGCCAGAATGAATCCTTCGGATTGAGTGCCCTGGAGGCGCTTGCCACTGGCGTGCCAGTGGTGGGAAGCAACGCCGGTGGACTTCCTGAAGTCGTTCGCGACGGAGAGACGGGATTTCTGTGCGGGATCGGCGACGTACCGGGGATGTCCGCCGCTTCCTTGACGATTCTGAGCGACCGCAGGCGCTGGAGCGAAATGAGCAAGCTTGCATCGTCCGACGCGCGTGACCGGTTCTCGAAGGACGCAATTGTCAGCAAATATGAAGCACTTTACCGCACTTCACTTCCGGCCGGCAAAACATGACACCACTTCAGGCGACGGTACTCGGCATCCTTCAGGGCCTGTCCGAATTCCTTCCCATCAGCAGCTCGGCGCATCTCACGCTCGCACCCTGGCTTTTGGGTTGGGAGGATCCCGGACTCGCGTTCGATGTCGCTCTGCATTTTGGGACGCTGCTGGCTGTCCTCTGGTACTTCCGCATGGAATGGCTGGCGCTGATCAAAGCCGCGTTTGGAATAATCACCAGCGGACGGATCGAGACTCCTGAAAAGCGGAAGGTTGTCTACCTGATAATCGCCACGATTCCAGGCGCCATCGGTGGATACCTGTTGCAGAGCAAAGCGGAATCCGCGTTCCGTAGTCCACAGATCATTGCCATCGCCTTGATCGTGATGGGAATTGTGCTCTGGCTCGTCGACAAGCTCGTCGACCAGCGAAGAATCCTTGGCGAGATGCGGTGGATCGACTCGCTTCTCGTCGGATTGTCGCAGGTGATCGCGCTTATTCCGGGCGTGTCACGATCCGGATCGACGATCACCACGGCGCGGGGTCTCCGCTTCGATCGTGAAAGCGCCGCCGAATTCAGCTTCCTCATGAGCATGCCGATTATTGCGGCGGCGGTAGTTCTCGAAGGCCCGAAAGCGCTGCACGAGGGAGGAATTACAAATGAGCTTATTTCCGGTGTCGTCGCATCAGCAGTGAGCGGATGGCTCGCCATCTCGATTTTGATGCGCTACGTCAGCAGACACAGCTACGGAATTTTTGCTTTTTATCGCGTGGCACTTGGCATTGCTGTCCTGGCGGTGATCTACGCGCGTGGATAAGGGTGTCCGCTTCGACGGCGCGACGCGAGAGGAGATGGAGCGAGCGCTCGACCTGCCGCGGGTGGAGCTGCTCGAGACGACAACTTCCACGCTCGATGTCGCGCATCGCCTTGCCAGTCAGGGAGCGCTGTCTGGCACGCTGGTGATCGCAAATGAGCAGACGGCTGGAAGGGGCAGGGAGGGTCGAAGCTGGCAATCCACCGCCGGCGCCGGGTTGTGGCTGACTTTGATCGAGCGACCGAAAGAGACGTCCGGACTCGGCGTGCTGTCGTTGCGCGTGGGACTCGTTGCCGCGGAGGCTCTCGATCGGTTTGCGTCCGAGCCGATTCGCCTCAAGTGGCCAAACGATCTCTACGTCGACCGGGGGAAGCTCGCCGGCATCCTCGTCGAAGCCCGCTGGCGGGAGTCGACGGTTGAATGGGTGGCGATTGGCCTGGGGGTCAACGTTCGCGCACCCGACAACGTGGAGTCTGCCGCCGGACTGGAGCCGGGAACCGATCGACTCGACGTGCTCGGCGAGCTGATACCGGGTATTCGCGCTGCCGCGCAAGCCCGCGGTCCGCTGCGACCCGAAGAATTGGAGGAATTCAACGCCCGGGATCTTGCCCGCGGCAAGACCTGTATCCAACCAGTGCTTGGCAGAGTGGCCGGAATTTCCGCGGCAGGCGAGCTCCTCGTCGCTTTAGCGGACTCGGTCACGCCCTTTCGTTCCGGATCCCTCGTGCTCGAGGAATTGCCGTGATCGTCGTGTTTGATGTCGGCAATTCCGAAATCACCATCGGCACCTTCGAAGGCGCGGAGTTAACCTCGCACTGGCGTCTCACTACCGCCGCGCCCCGCACCGCTGACGAGCTGGTCCTGCTCATACGCTCGATAGTCGGACCAGATGTGGCGAAACCAGGCGGAGCCGAGGGGTCAGCGATCTGCTCGGTCGTCCCGGCGATAACTCCGATGCTTGCCGAGGCCTGCGCGACGTCGTTCGGTGCGAAACCGATCATGATCGATGCGCGCGCAAAGCTGCCGATCAAGTTGGATGTCGAAGAACCATTCACTGTTGGCGCTGACCGGATCGCTAACACCCTGGCAGCGAGCCGGATCCACAAGCGCGACGTGATCGTGGTCGACATGGGAACCGCGACGACCTACGACTGCATCACTGCCGACGGCACTTTCCTCGGCGGCGTCATTCAACCGGGCATCATGATCTCGGCCGACACGCTTTTTCGACGCACGGCGCAGCTTCCCGCGACTGACATCGTTCCGCCAAAGCGGGTGATAGCGCGCCGAACCGACGAATGCATCAGGGCGGGCGTGCTGTATGGGGCGGTGGATTCGATCGATGGAATCGTCCGCCGGATCAAAAAGGAGTGGCCGGGGAAAGCGACGCCCCTGGTGATTGCGACGGGGGGCATGGCCGAGACGATCCTGCCCCACTCCGGCGAGCTGGAATTGGTCGACTCCTTTCTGACCCTGAAGGGCATCCGCGTGGGCTACGAGCTTCTAACTCGCTGACCGGTAACGGATTGGTTACGGCGGGGTGTTTCCGGGTTGACCCTCGGCCAGGGAGCCGTTAACTTAACGGCTTAGCACTCACTAAGGTCGAGTGCTAACAGCAGAGCCCCCCTACCTAATAGCCACTTATTCCAGCAAAGGGCAGCTAACTATGGCCACAAAAACACAAACCAGCACGAAGGTCGCCCCCCTCTCCGATCGCGTCGTCGTCAAGGCGCTCGAGGACACGGAGCAGATGCGCGGCGGTCTCTTCATCCCCGACACCGCCAAGGAAAAGCCGCAGCAGGGTGAGATCATCGCCGTCGGGCCCGGTCGTTACGAGAAGAACGTCCGCGTTCCGATGGAGCTCAAAGTCGGCGACAAAGTTCTCTACGGGAAGTACAGCGGCACCGAAGTCACCATCGACACCGAGCAGTACCTGATCCTTCGCGAGTCCGATGTGCTCGCGGTCGTGAACTAAACCAGAAACCAAAAGAGCGAACATATGGCAGCCAAGGAATTACACTTCAACACCGACGCGCGTGCGGCTCTCAAGCGCGGCGTCGATCAGCTCGCCGAGGCGGTCAAGGTTACTCTTGGCCCCAAGGGACGAAACGTCGTCATCGACAAGAAATTCGGTGCGCCGACCGTTACCAAGGACGGCGTGACCGTCGCCAAGGAAATCGAGCTCTCTGATGCGCTTGAGAACATGGGCGCGCAGATGGTGAAGGAAGTCGCGACCAAGACTAGCGACCTAGCGGGGGATGGCACTACCACCGCAACGGTACTGGCACAAGCGATTTTCCGCGAAGGCCTCAAGAACGTCACCGCCGGTGTGAACCCGATGGCGCTCAAGCGCGGCATCGATTCCGCCGTCACGGCCGTCGTCGACGAGCTCAAGAAGATGAGCGTCCCGACCAAGGGCAAGAAGGAGATCGCTCAGGTCGGCTCCATCTCCGCCAACAACGACAAGGAGATCGGTGATCTGATCGCCGAGGCGATGGAGAAGGTCGGAAAGGACGGCGTCATCACTGTGGAAGAGGCGAAGGGCCTCGAGACGACACTCGAGACTGTCGAGGGCATGCAGTTCGACCGCGGATATCTCTCACCGTACTTCGTCACCGATCCCGAGAAGATGGAAGCGGTACTCGAGGACGCGCTTGTCCTCATTCACGACAAGAAGATCTCGTCGATGAAGGATCTCCTGCCGATTCTGGAGAAGGTCGCGCAGCTGGGCAAACCGTTGCTCATCATCGCCGAGGACATTGAAGGAGAGGCGCTGGCGACGCTCGTCGTCAACAAGCTTCGTGGCACGCTGCGCGTCGCCGCGGTCAAGGCCCCGGGCTTCGGCGATCGTCGCAAGGCGATGCTCGAGGACATCGCGGTCGTGACGGCCGGCCAGGTGATCTCAGAGGAGGTCGGGTTCAAGCTGGAGAACGCGGTGGTCACCGATCTCGGCCGCGCCAAGCGGATCGTCATCGACAAGGAAAACACCACCATCATCGATGGCCAGGGCGAGGAAGAGAAGATCAAGGGGCGTATCAAAGAGATCAAAGCCGCGATCGACAAGACGACCTCGGATTACGATCGTGAGAAGCTCCAGGAGCGTTTGGCCAAGCTCGCCGGCGGTGTGGCGGTGATCAACGTCGGCGCGCCCACCGAGAGCGAGATGAAGGAGAAGAAGGCAAGAGTCGAGGATGCGCTTCATGCAACCCGTGCCGCCGTCGAAGAGGGAATCGTTCCCGGCGGTGGCGTCGCCTTCGTGCGCTCGCAGAAGGCGCTCAAGGCTCTCAAGCTTGAGGAAGCCGACGAGCAGATCGGTGTCGACATTGTCCGTCGCGCGATCGAGGAGCCGATGCGGATTATCGTCCAGAACGCCGGCGGTGAAGGCTCGATTGTGGTTGAGAAGATCCGACAGTCGAAGGAGATCAACTACGGCTACAACGCGCTAACCGACGAGTACGAGGATCTGGTTGCGGCCGGTGTCATCGACCCGACCAAGGTTACGCGTACGGCGCTGCAAAACGCCGCGTCGATCGCTGGACTTCTGCTCACGACCGAAGCGTTGATCGTGGAGAAGAAGGAGCCGGCTGGGGCGGGCGCAGCGGGAGGCGGTCCTCCGGGCGGTATGGGCGGAATGTATTAAGAGCAGCTAGGAGCTAACGGCGAGCAGCCGGGGGCTACTGCTGAGGGCGAGGAGCGTTATTGGCTCCTCGCCTTTTTTACGCGCCCCCTTGACCGATCGTCAAAGGGCGGATATCATCACCAGACAATCGAAATACCTGTGGTCATTTGCCGCGTATTGCAGCCACGTTAAATAAATGCTAAAAAGCGAGGAACGCCCGCGGCCACACAGCCCCGGGCGTTCTGCTTTATGCGCGGAGTCTTTCACTGAGGATCCACATGACTCCCCTGCAGCAGCTCGAAGTAGCCAGCTCACCCGAGGCTCGATTTCCCCTCCTGGCGGCGAGCATCGGAATCAATCGCCAGGCCTCGAGGTTCACTGACAGAATCGCGCAATTTGATTCCGTCTCGACCAGGCCCCAGCGAACCATTCGCATCGCACTTGCCGGGTGCGGTGTCGTCGGCAGCGGGCTGGTGCGATTACTCCACGACTCTGCTTCGGCGATTGCTTCCCGTTTCGGGGTTCGCTTCGCGATCACCAGCGTTCTCGTCCGGGACACGACGCGTGACCGGGGCGTTCCCATCGATTCCCGGGTCTTCACTAACGATCTGGAGTCCTTTCTCGCGCACGACGCCGACGTTGTAATCGAAGCGGTTGGCGGCGAGGAGCCGGCGCGCACCATTGCCATCAGTGCGCTGCGACGTGGCCGCAAGCTGATCACCGCCAACAAGGAGCTCATTGCTGTCCATGGCGAAAGTCTCGATGAGCTCGCCAATCTGCATCGCACCGGACTCGACTTCGGGGCCGCTGTCGGCGGCAGCGCACCCGTCATATCCACGCTGCGTGACCTCGTTGGCGCCTCGGCGCCGCACTCGGTGCGTGGGATTCTGAACGGGACATCGAATTTCGTAATCACGCAGCTCGAGCGTGGAGTGACGCTTGAGTCTGCACTCGAGTCAGCGTGCTCCCGTGGCCTCGCTGAAGCCGACTGCTCGCGGGACCTCGACGGAAGCGATGCCGCGGCGAAGCTCTCGATCATTGCCTGGATCGCTTTCGGAATCCGACCGTCCTCACTGCAACTGCGCCGCCTCTCCCTGTTGCCTTGTCTCGAGCAACTCACGCGAATCGCTGTCTCGCGCGGCGGTCGTCTGCGCCTGATCGCCGAATGTACGCGGCTGGACGAGAATCGCGTCGTCGCTGCCGTCGAGCCGGTAATCGTCTCCGAGTCCAGTGCGTTCGCCCGCACCACGCTCGAGGAGAATCGCGTTGAGGTGGATCTTGGCTGGACATCACCACTCTGTGTTTCGGGGCCGGGCGCTGGTGGGGAGCCAACGGCGGCGGCTCTGTTGAGCGATCTCGTGCGCGTTTCCGCGCCGCCAAACGACCGTGGGGCAGAGGCGATTCAATTCATCTCGGCTCGCGATGACCGTGATCATTGCTGGCTGATAGGTGCGAGAGTCGATGCCGTGACGCTGCGTACGCGGGCAGCGGCCGTGGGTTTACCGATTCGCGATCAGCACGGTGACGGCGATCACCAGGTTCTCATCACCGAGCCAGCGAGCTGGGAGTGCGCCAAGCCGCTCCTGGCCGAACTCGAGGCGCTGAATGCCGTGCCCTTCGTCGCGCGGTATGAAATCCCGGACTGCGGGGAGGGACTCCGATGACCGCCCTGGCACTCCTGCGCGAGTGTGAGCCGCTGGCCGAAGCTTCTGCCTCTTCGTACGAAATCACTGGCGCCGCGGGCGCGCCCGTCGTCGCTGTCCTCGGCGGCATCTCCGCATCGAAACACGTGACATCATCGGCGTCTGATCTGCGACAGGGTTGGTGGGAAGACGTCGTCGGTGAAGGTCGCCCGATTGATACCAGGGAATTTCGCGTCATCTCCATCGATTATCTGACGCACTCGAAGGGAAGTCCGCCAATTACGACTCAGGATCAGGCATGCGCTCTGGCAAGGGCTCTCGACGAATTAGGCATCGACCGCTTGCAAGCCGTCATCGGCGCCTCCTACGGCGGAATGGTTGCCCTGGCTTTCGGCGCTGCCTTTCCGGCGCGCGCCGATCGGCTCATCGTGATCGGCGCTGCCCACGAGAGTGATCCAATGGCAACCGCGCTCCGGCATCTGCAGCGGCGCGTGGTTGAATTGGGCACTGCGGTAGGTCGCGAGCGCGATGGACTGGCCATCGCCCGCGGCATCGCAATGACGAGCTACCTGACGCCTCGCTATTTCGAGGAGCGACTAGCCGAGGATGATGGAATTGACATACAAGCAACTGAAGATCGAATCGGTCGCTACCTGAAAGCCCAGGGCGAGCGGTTCGCAGATAAGTGGACGTCGGAGAGGTACAACTCACTGTCGCTCTCACTCGATCTGCACAATGTGCGACCGGAGGAGATCACTACGCCTACCACAATCATCGCCGTTAGCAGCGACCGGCTCGTCCCCATTGCCCAATCGCGGGAACTGGCCAGTCGCCTGGGCGGACCGAGGCAGCTGATCGAGCTCGACTCGTTGTTTGGTCACGATGCGTTTCTCGGCGACTGGCCGCGCGTGGCTCCGTTCATTAACGAGTTGCTGCAGCTGGAACGGAGGGTCTGGTCATGAGCGATAAGCGGCCACAGCAGTCCGCTCGCGGTTCGAGGAAGCCGGCGACGTGCGCCGTGCGCGCGGGAATCGCGTCCGATTTGCACCATGGCGCGGTCGTTCCTCCCATCCATCTGTCTTCGACCTTTGCGTTCGATGGCTTCGGCAAGAAGCGCCTCTACGATTATACCCGCACGGGTAACCCGACGCGTGAATACCTCGCCAACGCGCTCGCCGAGCTGGAAGGCGGGGAAGGCGGCGTGGTGACGAGCACCGGGATGTCAGCCGTGGCGCTGGTGTTGCAGCTCGTGCGCCCGGGTGACTTGATCCTGGCCGCGCACGACTGTTACGGAGGGACGCATCGCATCCTCCGCTCACTGGCGGCCCGCGGACATTTTGACGTCGTGTTCGCCGATCTGACTTCTGAGAACGCAGCCGAATTAGTCAACTCGCGCCGGCCGAAGCTGCTCTGGATCGAGACGCCGAGCAATCCGTTGCTGCGCATCACCGACCTCTCTGCTGTCGTCGCCGCAGGTCACGATGCGGGTGCAATAGTGTGCGTCGACAACACTTTTCTCTCGCCGGCACTGCAACGGCCGATCGAATTCGGTGCCGATCTCGTCGTCCATTCGACCACGAAATATCTCAACGGACACAGCGATGTCGTCGGCGGCGCAGTAATCGCAGCGGATCCGAGCCTCGTCGAGGAGCTGGCGTGGTGGGCGAACTGCCTTGGCATCACCGGCGCTCCGTTCGACAGCTTCCTCACTCTGCGTGGAGTGCGAACGTTGCACGCACGCATTCGCGTTCACTGCGAAAACGCCCGTCGCGTGGTCGAGACGCTGTGCGCTCACTCCGGTGTAAAGCGCGTCTATTATCCCGGTTTGGCATCGCATCCCGGGCACGCGGTCGCTGCGAGCCAGCAGGACGATTTCGGTGCGATGGTGAGCTTCGAGGTCGAAGGCGGAATCGCTGGTGTGGAGCGCTTCGCCAACAACCTTCAGTGTTTCACGCTGGCAGAATCGCTGGGCGGAGTCGAAAGCCTTGTTGCGCACCCGGCGACGATGACTCACGCGTCGATGGATGAGGAGGCGCGCCGTACGGCCGGCATCGCTGATTCGCTGCTGCGGCTGTCGGTCGGGATCGAGGACGGCGACGATCTCGTCGCGGATCTCACTTCGGCGCTCGACGCGGTCCTCGCCCGTTCCGATGAGTTGGCAGACCCCGAGCCGGAGGAAATCGGCGCGGGCATTTGAGCTGTTGCGAGCGTGAGTGCGGCGGTGCAGTATCTAACGCTGGCTTCAACCTCACGCTATCGCAGCAGGATGCTCTCATGTCGATGAAACTCGCATCAGCCGCGGTCTTCCTGTTCGCTGCCGCTCCCCTCGCAGCGCAGGCGCCGGCCACGGCTTACATCGTCACTCGGCTTGGCGTTGACACCGTTGCCATCGAGCGGTACACGCGCTCGGGTGACAAGCTAGAGGGAGATCTCGTGCTTCGCCATCCCAGAGTCCGCACGATTCACTACATAGCCGATCTCGGTCCGCAGGGGCAGATCAAGTCATTCGCCACGACCGTTCGCCGGCCCGGCGCGGATCCAACTGCGCCCCCAGTCCAGCGGACCGTCTCGAGATTCGGCGACACGCTTGCCGTCATTGAAGTTCAGCGCAACGGACAAGCAGACACCGCGTCGAGTGGGAGAAAGGGTTATCACGGTGGCGTTGCTCCGATGATCGGCGTCGAGCCAACGTCGTACGGGATTTATGAGCAGCTGTTGTCAGCGGCGAAACTCGGCCGTGATAGCGTGGCGTACGCACTCATCGCTCCGGGCGCAGGACCGACGCCGGCGATCATTCTGCGTCGCCGTGGCGCTGATTCGGTAGCGTTCACCAGCACGTTCTTCCCTGGTTGGACGGAAGTCGCGCGGGTGGATTCGCGCGGGCGCATCCTGGGCGTCGACGCCGGCGCGACAACGGTCAAGACCGTCGCGCAGCGTGTCAACACCATGGATTTCGACAACATCGTGAAGTCATGGGCGGCGATCGAGACAGCGCGCGGGGGAACAATGGGGCAGATGTCCCCACCCGACACTGCGAGGGCGACGATCGGCGGCGCCAACCTGACTGTCGCTTACAGCCGACCGTTGAAGCGTGGCCGCGTGATCTTCGGCAACATCGTCCCCTGGAATCAGGTGTGGCGGACGGGTGCGAACGCAGCAACCATGTTCACGACCGATAGGGATCTCGTTTTTGGATCGACCCTTGTGCCGGCGGGGAAATACACGCTGTGGACAGTGCCTACTCCGACGGGCGCAAAGCTGATCTTCAACAGCGAGACGGGTCAGTGGGGAACCGACTATCACGCTGACAGGGATTTTGCGCGCGTCGATCTGGCCGCGAAGCAAGTATCGCCACCCGTCGAGCAGTTCGTGATCGGCGTGACGCCGCAGGCAAGCGGCGGTCTTCTGAGCTTTACCTGGGATGACCGTCAGTACAGTGTCCCTTTCATGGTGAAGTGAGCGAATGACAACCCCGGACATCACGCCCCCGAAGGATCGCTGGCTACGCGCGATCGGCTACGGATTGCTTGCTGAGATCGCGACGATCATTACCATCGTCGCAGTAGTTCTCCTCTATAAGTACGTGTTTGCGCGTGGCCAGTCGGACGATGACTACATCGCGTTTGCGGCCCGGGCGGGCGCGATATTGGGCGTCATTGGCGGGACTCTTTACGTCTACCTATTCGCGCATTTACTAATGCGTCGGCTCTCGTCCCGTTTTGTTGCTCATGGTATCGTAGTCGCGATCGCGGCGATCGTGCTTTCTGTAGCCGGCTCGCTCGCCGGGCATCAGGGAGTACCGCCCGCCTACCTGCTGGCGTCGGCGTTGAAGCTCATCGCCGGTGGCTTGGCGGGGTCAATTGCATCGAGACGTGCGCATTTGACCAGCTAGCGGAGCCACCAACAGAAATAGAGAAGGGCCGACGGAATCCGTCGGCCCTTTTTTCTTATTGGAAGTCAGTCGGATATTACCAGCGAAACCGGGTTGTCGAGGTAAACGACTTGCTCCTCGCGCCGGAAGTGGATGATTCGCCAGAACCAGTTCTCACCGCGTGGCTGGCCGCCGTGCTCCATGATCATCTTCGCCAGGTCGCCAACTTCACTCGGATCCATTCTTAGACAGCCGTGCGATTCCGCGCCGCCCAGGCTTTCGATGTCATCGGTGCCGTGGATGTAGTAGTCGGGCTCCTTGAAGAAAATCTTTACGACTTTCATCGGGTTGCCGGGATCGCCGGGACCCTTCTCGGTTTTTCCTTTTGCCCACGCTGCGCCCGGTGGCGGTTTCCAGCTCGGATTCCACACGATCTTCCTGATCATGTAGATCCCCGGTGGCGTCGGGTACTTGGGCTGCCCGATCGCGACGGAGTAGGTCCTGAGGTTGGAGTTGCCTTGGCTGGCGGTGAGAATGCGCGCGCGGAGATCTGCGCGAAGCTCGAGCGGCGCATCGGTGACCAGCGCACTCGGCTCCGGCTTGCCGCTATCTCTTCCCGCCGTCGGCGCTGTTCGCGGCACCTCGATCTGCGCACAAGCAGGGAGTGAAATGAGTCCCGCCATTAGAAATGTGAGCGCTACTAAAGTCCTACGAGATATGGTCATTTATAGGTTTATTCGAGTCATTATTGGTGTTCAGGCATACACATGATTATTCAAATGCCGTTCCACCGAACCTGGCTCTGCAATGGCTGGCCGGCGCGAGATGGCCATTGCATTTTCTTGCGTATTCACTCACCGGGAGTCGCCACCTGAGCGCAGCAAAAAACTGTCGCCGTCCACTCCTGCCGATCTGCCTGATTGCAATAGTCGCAGCGGCAACCGATTTGCCGGGGCAGGGCGATGCGTCGCTGTACTCGAACCTGCAATGGCGGATGATCGGGCCGTTCCGCGCGGGACGCACCGTCGGCGCGAGCGGAGTTCGCGGGCAGCCCAACGTCTTCTACGTTGGCGTCAACAACGGTGGCGTTTGGAAGACGACTGATTTCGGACACACGTGGACGCCGATCTTCGACGAGCAGCCGACCGGGTCCATTGGTGATCTGGCCGTCGCACCATCAAATCCAAGCGTGGTATACGTCGCAACTGGCGAAGGATTGCAGCGACCCGATCTCTCTACCGGAGACGGCGTCTACAAATCAACCGATGCCGGAAAAACCTGGCGCCACCTCGGACTGCGTGACGGTCAACAAATCGGCGGAATCATCGTCGACCCGCGTGATGAGAACAGGATATTTGTCGCGGTCCTCGGCCACCCGTACGGACCGAACACCGAGCGAGGCCTTTATCGCTCTACGAACGGCGGCGAGACGTTCGAGAAAGTTCTCTACAAGGACGAGAACACCGGAGCGATTCAGGTAGCGTTCGATCCGGCCAATCCGCAGACGATTTACGCCGCGCTATGGGCCGGCCGACAAGGACCCTGGGAAAACTCGTCCTGGAACGGTCCGTTGAGCGGGCTGTTCAAATCAGTCGACGGTGGCTCGACGTGGCGCCAGGTCGGCACCGGATTCCCCACGCCCGCGCAGGGACTTGGCAGAATCGGCTTCACCATTGCGCCAAGCGATCCACGCCGGATGTACGCAACGGTCGACGCGCCGACGCTAGGCGGGATTTATCGCTCCGACGACGCCGGCGAGACGTGGCGACGCACCAACTCCGAGGTTCGTGTCTGGGGACGCGCATCTGATTTCGCCGAGGTGAAAGTAGACCCTCGGAATCCGGATGTGATGTACTCCGCGAACACGTCGACTTATCGCTCGACCGATGGCGGAACGACCTTCACCGCAATTAAGGGCGCGCCCGGTGGTGACGACTATCATCGCATTTGGATCAACCCTGATAACCCGGACATCATGCTCATCGCCTCCGATCAGGGCGCGACGATCACCGTTAATGGCGGAAGGACCTGGAGCTCGTGGTACAATCAGCCTACCGCGCAATTCTATCATGTGATCACTGACAACCAGATTCCATATTGGGTGTACGGCGGTCAACAGGAGAGCGGCTCAGTCGGAACAATGAGCCGCGGCGACTACGGGGCGATCACCTTTCGCGAGTGGAATCCCATTGGTGCCGAAGAATACGGTTACGTCGCGCCCGATCCGCTCGACCCAAACATTATCTATGGCGGCAAGATTTCGCGCTTCGACCAGCGCTCACGCGAAGTCCAGAATATCAGCCCCGAAGCGGTCCGCTCTGGCAAGTACAGGTTCCTGCGCACCGCGCCCGTCATTTTTTCGACGGTCGATCCGCACATCCTTTATTTCGCGGGCAACGTACTCTTCAGGACCACCAATGGTGGACATAGCTGGGACGTCATCAGTCCGGACCTCACTCGGCAGAAGTACGACGTCCCCGCGAGCTACGGAATTTTCACCAATGGTGATGCGTCGAAAGCGCAGAATCGCGGCGTGATCTACACCGTCGCGCCCTCTTTCAGAAACGTCAATACGATCTGGACCGGCTCCGACGACGGAGTGATCAATCTCACTCGCGATGGTGGAAAAACCTGGATGAACGTCACACCGTCTGCGCTGAGTCCCTGGAGCAAGGTGTCGTTGATGGAAGCTTCACACTTCGACGACGCGACGGCGTATGTGGCGATCAACCGATTCAAGCTCGACGATCTGCGGCCGCACGTTTATCGAACGCATGACGGGGGAAAGAGCTGGACGGAAATCGTGAACGGGATCCCCAGCGGCGAAGTTGTGAACTCGGTGCGCGAGGATCCGGTAAGGCGTGGCTTGCTGTTCGCCGGCACGGAGCGATCGGTGTATTTCTCGCTCGACGATGGCGATCACTGGCAGAGCCTGCGCTTGAACATGCCGGCGACATCGATTCGGGATCTCGTCATTCATGACGACGACATCGTTGTCGGCACCCACGGCCGCTCGTTCTGGATCCTCGATGACATGACCCCGTTGCGACAGCTTGATGTCAAGCCGGCCGCCGAGACTTTTCTCTTCAAGCCCAAGCTCACCTACCGGTTCCGTCGCAACAAAAACACCGATACGCCTTTACCGCCGGAGGAACCAGCCGCGAAGAACCCTCCCGACGGCGCAGTTATCAACTACCGGCTCGGCGCCGACGCCGCCGGAGTTGTCTCACTCGACATCGTCGACAACGCGGGCAAGATCGTGCGCAGCTTCTCGAGCGCGGATTCAGTGGAGCCCATCGAAACGAATCTGAACGTTCCTACGTATTGGGTCCGCCCGCAGCAACGTCTCGCCGCGGACCGCGGCACGCATCGTTTTGTCTGGGATCTGCATTATCCGCCGCCGAAAGTCTTGGCGCACGACTACCCGATCGCGGCGATCTATGGCGACACGCCTCGCTTTCCGTTGGGCCCAGCGGTGCTACCGGGGACCTACACGGTAAGACTGACGGTGAATGGACGCCGTTATGAGCAGCCGCTCACTATAAGAATGGATCCTCGCGCGCGGATCACCGGCGCCGGACTGCGACTGCAGCACGACATCGGCGTGCGAATGAACGACGCCATCAGCCGCGACTTCGCCGCGCTCAGTGAGCTCCGCGCGCAACGCGGATTGCTACGAACCCAGCGCGAGGGCGCCAAGGCGAAGGAAGTTGCCGATTCACTCGTCGCTCTTGATTCGACCCTGGCGGCCATCGAAACGGGAACGCGAGGCGGACCGGCGGCCGGTCTCGTGCAGCTCAACGAGCAGCTGGCGAGTGTGCTCGACACCGTGGAGGGAGCAGACGCCGAGCCGACGACTCAGGCCGCACAAGCGGCGGCGGATCTTGAGCGAGCACTCACCGCTCTGCTTAGGCGCTGGACCGAGATCAGGGGCACCAGATTACGCACCGAGAGGAAGTAGAGTTCCGCATGCGCACCCAAGGGAGAACGTCATGACGACAAGCAAGGAAACAGAGTGGATGAATCATCCGCGGCTGCGGAAACTCGTTACTGCGATCAATGAGTTGACCCTGGCCGAGCGAATTACGCTCGTGAAGGGTCTGGTACCGGCGATCGCCGATGATCTCTCAGATACGGAGTACGAGAGGTTCGTCGACGCGATACGGTTGAAAGGAGAACGCTTTCACGAAGCGCAGGCGCATCCGGGAGAGGGAAGGGCAGAAAGGAAAATTCCCGGCGAGCGCGATATCGAGGGCCGATGAACTTCTACTGGCTTTTTGGACTTATCGTTGTAGCGGCGGTGCTGTTCGCGTTTGTCGCCGGCAGTCGCCGACCAAAGCCCTGAGCTAGAGCCCCAGCGCCAGTTGCACGGGCGCCAATGGGGTTGAGACACTCGGCGGTCCGACGCAGATCGGTCCTATGACGTTGCTCTGTGACGCCGCGGTCAGGCGCCCCTTGAATCGACCGCGGCGCAGAGAATCCCCAACAGTGTTGAGCGCGACTCGTGGTGTGTTGTTCTGTTCACTTAGGTGCGCTAGCACGATGTTGTTGAGACCGGAGTGAATGCTCCCACCCGCCAGTTTCCCGGCGTCGGTGTTGCTCAGATGTCCGAATTTGCCGCGGATTCTCGCCTGTACCGAAGGCGGATACGGACCCGCCCTCAGCATGGCTTCGTCGTGATTGGCCTCGATGACCAGAATGTCGAGCTTATCAAGCGCACGTGAGATCGTCTCCGTCACGTGCCCCAGATCGTAAACAATCCCGGCTCTGGCTCCTTCACCTATCGAAGTCACGATCACTGCGATTGGCTCATTGGCATCGTGCGCGACCGGAACCGTCTCCAGATGAAAATCGCCAACGACCACCGCGCTCTTTCGTGGCGTGAGGATCGTCTTGACCTCCACCCACTCCGGGCACATCATCCGCGTTCCTGCGGTCGAGACAATAGTCCAGCCCCACTTGCGAGCAGCTGCCGCGGCTCCCTTGGCGTGGTCGGTGTGCTCGTGGGTGACGACGACCGCTTCGATCGATTTGGGTGCGACACCGGCAACGGCAAGGCGCTGCTTGAGCACGCGCGGAGAGAAACCCGCGTCCACGAGTATTCGCGAACTCGCTGTCTCCAGAAGTATCGCATTTCCACTGCTACCGCTGCCAAGAACCCACAACTTCATCAAACGCTCCAGCGCCTCTTGTGTGCTTCGCTCAGCTGCTTCCGCGTGTTATCGCCCAGCTCGACATGACGTCGCAGCATGACGCGCTCCGCTACTGTCAGGAATTTAGTGACGTCGTAAGTGTCGTAGGGTTCTCCATCTCCCCACGCAAACGGCGGAACGACCTTGGGAGGCGTGTTCGAACCGAAGAGGTTGGCACCGGCCCCAATCACCGTCCCAGTGCTGAGCATGGTGCCGATGCCTGTCTTGGCGTGATCGCCGAAGATCGTACCCAGAAATTGTTGTCCGGTGCCGCGCACCCCTGACGGAGTCCAAATCTGAATGGGGCCGTACGTGTTCTTGAGATTGCTGGTCGCGGTGAGCGCGCCGAGGTTGACCCATCGGCCAAGATACGAATGGCCGACAAAGCCCGCGTGCCCTTTGTTGCTATGGCCGAGCACAATCGAATTGCTGAACTCGCCCCGCACTTTGCAGTGATCGCCGATCGACGAAGTGCCGACGCGGTCTCCCATAATTTGAGAACTCCGTCCAACTGCAATCGGTCCGATCAAATGCGTGAAGGGAGCGATCACCGCGCCGCGACGTATCAATATCGGTCCGCCTGACGCGTCGAGCACGACTTGTGGTCCGATCTCGGCGCCTTCTTCGACGAACACGCCGTGCTCGCCGACGGTGGTCGCACTGAACTTCGCCGTGGCCGGCATCGCTTTGGCGCGGAGTGGAATGTCCTCCATCAGCTGCTCAGTCAGGGTCGCAACGTAGTCCCATACTTCGTTCATCCAGCGCCCTTGAATCTTGCGGCCGCCAAGGCTCGTCTGGATGCTGCCGATATCGACTGATCCATCGGCGAACTGAGCGACTGGTACCGATCTGGCCAGTCGCACCGCGCACGCCGCGCCCTCGCACATCAACAGGTCGAAGCGATCGAGCTCCAGTCCCAAAGGAATCACGCAGCGCGAGTTTACGATGACCGATCCCGCCGGGATTTCGGTCTTGGGCGGCACCGCCGGTGGAGCGTTGCCTTCCTCGAAGTGGGCGAGGTGCGGCGAGCTGATGAACCCAGCGCTGTCGAGCGACGTCGCCCGCTCCCAGCGGCGACGTATGAGCGATGTCCCAGCTCGCAGCTCGGACGCCGGCCGAGTCAGCGCAAACGGCTCGAACTGCCTGGCGCGTGCGTCATCATAAAAGTAGAGCGCGCTCATGCGTCACCCTTCTCCTGCGCCGGAAGCGACTGAATGAGCCGCTTCAGGTCCGCCGCCTTCTCCCTCGTCGTGACCAGCGTCAGGCCATCGTGCACCACTACTACCAGATTGTCAACGCCGTAAATGACGAC
>Ga0070708_100000479_pt1 | contig 30281 bp, 34 predicted proteins | sample KBSK5503metaG_FD_65469 | JGI IMG/M metagenome (GOLD analysis project Ga0070708, IMG submission 65469) | Corn, switchgrass and miscanthus rhizosphere microbial communities from Kellogg Biological Station, Michigan, USA - KBS K5-50-3 metaG | ecosystem: Host-associated > Plants > Roots >... | reverse complement strand
CGGCCGCGGCCGCGACGATGGCGAGAATGACGTCGCGCTGGCGCGCGCGCGGCCAGGCGCCGCCGAGGATGTAGGTGCCGAGCAGGCTGCCGTAGGTGACGGAGGCGACGCTCAGCGCGAGCTGCACGACGGGGGTGTTCTGGTCTCGGAACGCCATCGCGCCCGCGACCAGCACGGCCGTCCAGAGCAGCGTGAGCCACCGTCCCACCCCGAGGAGGTGGGCCGGGTCGCGCCGACCACTCAGGGGCGCGTAGAAGTCGTGCGTGGACGCGGAGGCAAGCGAGTTGACGGCCGACGCATGACTGCTCATTGCGGCGGCCAGGATCCCGGCGACCACGAGCCCGGCCAGCCCGGTCGGCAGCTGGGTGATCACGAACGTCGGGTAGATCGCGTCGCTGCGCATCCCGGCGTGATCGGCTCCCGCCAGCCACAGGCACGTCCCCACGAGCAGGAACAGCGCGAACTGCGCGATGATGAACACCCCTGATCCGACGAGCGCGCGCTGCGCGTCCTTGAGCCCCCGCGCGGCGAGCAGCCGCTGCACGATCACGTGATCGGTCCCGTGGGAGGCGGCGGCGAGCAGTGCCCCGCCCGCGATCCCGCCCCAGAATGTGTACAGCACGGTGAACGACGGCCGGAAGTCGAACAGCACGAGCTTCCCCTGCTCCCAGGCGCGGGGGAAGGCGCCCACGCCTCCGGCGAGGTGGGTCGCGACGACGATGGTGGCGACCCCGCCCAGGAGATACACGCCCAGCTGGATCACGTCTACCCACACGACGGCGCGCAGCCCTCCGACCCAGGTGTACACGAGGGTCACCACGCCGATCGCCAGGATGCCGGCCGCGATGTTCCAGTGGGTGATGATCGCAAGGGGGATCGCCGTGGCGAAGATGCGGACGCAGTCGGCGAGCGCGCGGGTGAAGAGGAACACACCCGACGCCGTGCGCCGGGCCGCGCCCCCGAAGCGCCGCTCGAGACGCTGGTAGGCGGTGTCCTGGGTCCCCTCGAAGTAGCCGGGGAGGAGCAGCGTCGCCACGCCGATCCGGCCCACCAGGTAGCCGAAGGCGATCTGGAGGAAGGTGAGGTTGCCCCGCGCGGCGAGCCCGGGGATCGAGATCACCGTAACGGCCGACGTTTCGGTCGCGACGATCGAGAGCATGAGCGCCCACCACGGGAGTCCGCGGTGGCCGAGGAAATAGTCGCTGGCATCGCGCTGGCGACCGGCGAAGACGAGCCCCGCCGCGATGACGGCGACGAAATAGACGATGATGACGGCTACGTCGAGCGGACGCACCTACGGGAAGCAAAAAAGCCCGCGCCGTGCGCGGGCTTGGGACGCCGCCTCGAGGCTCGCCAACGGGCTCAGACCGTGAAGGACGACCCGCAGCCGCAGCCGCCCGTGGCGTTCGGGTTCTCGAACGCGAAGCCGGACTCTTGGAAGTTGCTCTTGTAGTCCAGGGTCACGCCGTTCAGGTATTGGGCGCTGAAGCCGTCGATGAAGCAGCGCACCCCGGCGCTCTCGATCACGATGTCGTCCTCGGCCGGCTTCTCCTCGATGTTCATGCTGTAGCGGAACCCCGAGCACCCGCCCGGGAGCACCGCGATGCGGAGCCCCGCCGCATCCGGGGACACCTGCTCCTCCGCCATGAACTTCCGCACCTCGGCCGCCGCCTTCTCGGTCAGCGTCAGGGTGATCGGGGTCTGCGTCGTCGCCATGATCTATCCTCCAATCGCATAGTAAGTTAGACGCGCCGGGCCGGCGTGTCAACCACCTGCTTGCATCCCGGCGCGTCGTTCCCTCAATTGGGTGTCCTCCGGAACGGATCATAACGCGCCATGCGTCTCGACGCCCTCGATTGGTCGATCATCGCTCTCTACTTCGCCTTCAACGTGGCGATCGGTCTGTATTACAAGCGCCGCGCGGGTCGTGACATGGCCGAATTCTTCCTGTCGGGCAGGAACGTGCCCTGGTGGCTGGCGGGCACGTCCATGGTGGCGACGACGTTCGCGGCGGACACGCCGCTCGCGGTCACCGGGCTGGTCGCGAGGAACGGCATCGCCGGGAACTGGCTGTGGTGGAACCTGGTGGCGAGCGGCATGCTGACCGTGTTCTTCTACGCCCGTCTGTGGCGGCGCTCCGGCGTCATGACCGACATCGAGTTCTCGGAGATCCGCTACGCCGGGCCGCCGGCCGCGTTCCTGCGCGGCTTTCGCGCGCTGTATCTCGGGATCCCCATCAACTGCATCATCCTCGGCTGGGTCAACCTGGCGATGGTGAAGATCCTCCAGCTCCTCTTCAACGTCGGAAAGCTCGAGGCGTTGGCGATGGTCCTCGGCCTCATCGTGCTGACGTCCACGATCTCGACGCTCTCCGGATTGTGGGGCGTCCTGGTGACGGACCTGTTCCAGTTCGTCATCAAGATGAGCATGGTGATCGTGCTGGCGGTCGTGGCGGTGCATGCGGTGGGCGGGATCGACGCGATGAGGGCCAAATTCGAGGCCAGCGGGCGCGGCTCGGTGCTTGGCTTCGTGCCCGAGATCGGCTCGGCCTGGATGCCGATGATCACGTTCCTCGTGTACGTCTCGGTCAACTGGTGGGCGACGTGGTACCCGGGCGCCGAGCCGGGCGGCGGCGGGTACGTGGCCCAGCGGATGTTCAGCGCGAAAGACGAAAAGAACTCGTTGCTCGCGACCCTCTGGTTCAACATCGCGCACTATGCCGTGCGCCCGTGGCCGTGGATCCTGGTCGCGCTGGCGTCGCTGATTCTCTATCCCGGGCTCGCCGACCCGGAGACGGGATATGTCCGCGTCATGATCGACTATCTCCCATCGTCGCTCCGCGGGCTCATGGTCGCCGCCTTCGCGGCCGCGTACATGTCGACGATCGCGACGCAGCTCAACTGGGGCGCGAGCTATCTGGTGAACGATTTCTACCGCCGGTTTCTGCGGCGTGACGCGAGCGAGGTCCACTACGTGCAGGCGTCACGGGTCGCGACGGTGCTCCTCACCGTGATCTCCGCCGTCGTAACGCTCTACATGGGCTCGATCGCCGGCGCCTGGAAGCTGCTGATCGTCACCGGGGCCGGCACCGGAACGGTGCTCCTGCTGCGCTGGTACTGGTGGCGCATCAACGCATGGAGCGAGGTGTCGGCCATGATCGCCGCGTTCGTGGTATCCCTGCTGATGCAAACCGCCGTGGGGCTCGACAGCGACCGCCCGGTCGATTTCGCGTGGATCATGATCGTCACGGTCGCCGTCACGACGATCGTCTGGCTCGCCGTCACGTTCCTGACGGCGCCCGAGTCCCGGGATACGCTCGTCGCTTTCTACCGGCGTACCCGCCCCAGCCGCTTCGGCTGGGGGCCGGTCGCGGCCTGGGCGCCCGAGGTGCGAGCGTCGACCGACGGGCTCGCGAACCTGCTGGACTGGATCGCGGGATGCGTGCTGATCTACGGCGTGCTGTTTGGCGTCGGCAAACTGCTCCTGCACGACACGCTCCCCGGCGTGCTGCTGGTGGGTCTCGGCGGCATCGCCGGTGCGGTCATCTACCGCGATCTTTCGCGGCGCGGTTGGCGGGCGGTCGTGGAGTGAGGCGGCGGCCGGCCGTGAGGTCGGCGCGGCGCGGCTCTCCGTCATGCCGGGCGGCGTGTCGGACCAGTCCGTTACAGCTCCGGGCGAGTGAGGGCGTCCATCACGAGGTCCGCCACGCGGGGCCGGACGCGGAGGATGGCCGTGTTGGCGCGAGTGGGATGGACGCGGTTCGTCAGCAGGATGATGAACAGGTCCTTCTCCGGGTCCATCCACAGGGATGTCCCCGTGAACCCCGTGTGGCCGAACGCGCGCGCCGACAGCTTGGTGCCGGCGCTGGAGGTGACGGTCGGGTCGTCGCGCCGCAGGGACGGCGTGTCCCATCCGAGCGCCCTGGTGGAGCCGGGCGGGAGGTCTTGCCGCCGCGTGAACTCGGCCACGCTCTCCGAACGGATCAGTTGGACGCTGTCCCACGAGCCCTCGTTCAGCAGCATCGCCGCGAAGCGCGACAGGTCGAGGGCGTTCGAGAACAGCCCGGCGTGTCCCGACACGCCGCCCAGCCGGCCCGCGTTCTCGTCGTGCACCTCGCCACGCAGCATCCGGTGGCGGAAGCTCGTGTCGTTCTCGGTGGGCGCGATCCGGTCGCGCCAGCTCTGGGGTGGAAGGAACCGGGTGGCGGGCATCCCGAGCGGCCGGAACACACGGGCGTCGAGGAACGCGTCGAGCGACTCGCCCGTGATCCGCTCGACCACCTCGGTGAGCACGATCGCTCCCAGGTCGGAATACAAGTACCGCTTGCCCGGCGACGTATCGAGGGGCGTCGTGTTCACGATCCACAGCGCGGTGGCGCGGGAGTCCGCTTCCGCGTACAGCTGGCGCCACGCGGGAAGCCCGGAGGAGTGCGTGAGCAGGTGGCGGATCGTCACCTGCTCCTTCCCGGCGCCGCGGAACTCGGGGAGGTAGCGCTGCACCGCGGCATCGAGGGCGAGCTTCCCCTCGTCCACCAGGATCATACAGGCGGTCGTGAGCCCCACGACCTTGGTGAGCGAGGCCAGGTCGTAGATCGTCCCCGCCTCGACCGGCCGATGGTCGTCGACGCCGTAATGACCCACCGCGGCGGCCAGGGCGAGCCGGCCGTGCCGCCCGACCGCGAGCACGGCGCCCGGAAAGGCGCCGCTGTCCACTTCGGCCTCGAGATAGGCGGCCGCGGCGGCGAGCCTCGTGCTGTCGAAGCCAAGCGCGGTCGGCGCCGCGTGCGGGATGCCGGGGCTCGCCGGCAGCGGCACACCCGCCCGGCAGGCCGCGACGAGGCCGGTGAGCGCCGCCAGGCCGCGCGGCCTCACGGGTGCGCGTCCGAAATCATCACCCCGAAGCCGATCGGGTACTCGGGCGGGATGCGGATCGGGAGGTGGCCCGTGATCGGCGTCTTGCCGAGCAAGGCGAGCGCCACGGCGCGCTCCGCCGCGCGCACGCCGCTCCACGCGATCAGGTAGCAGTGCACCGACGGGGTCTGGTTCAGCAGGTAGGGACTGCCGAGCGAGACGAGGACCGTGGGGCGCGAGCCGTCGGTGGCGGTGACGAGCTGTGCGAGGGAGTCGGGGAGCGCGATGTTCCCGCGCCAGGCGATCGGCCGCACGTTCGCGACGAAGACCGTCGCGGGCGCCCGCGCGATCACCGCCCGCGCGGAATCGTAGGACAGCGGCCCAGACATCGGCCACAGCCGGAAGTAGTCCACGGTATCGCCCCCCTGGCGCAGCAGGTCGGTCAGGTACTGCCCCACTGAGGCGTTCGCCTCGTCGGCGTAGGCGACGAGCGCCAGGCGCGAGGCCCTGGCCCGCAACGCGTGGAGCCGCCCGCCGACGTCGCGCACGAGGGTCAGCGCGCGGATGGCGATGTCGTTGGCCTCGTCCTGGAAGCGCTTGCTTCCGACGATGCCCATGATCGAGTCGAGCGCCACCGTGCGCCGTTCCAACAGGCCGAGCCGGCGCTTGAGCTCGAGCACCCGCCGCACCGACCGCTCGAGCCGCTCGCGGCTGATCCGCCCGTCCCGCACGGCCGCCGCCATGGCGTTCAGCGCCGAGTCGGGGTCGGAGGGCATGAGCAGCAGGTCCGACCCCGCCAGGAACGCCCGCACGGTGGCCTCTCCCGCCCCGTACTTCGCCACGATCGCGCCCATCATGAGGGCGTCGGTCACCGCAAGCCCCCGGAAGTGCAGCGAGTCGCGCAACAGGCCCGTGAGCACGGCGGCGGACAGCGTCGCCGGGTCGTCGGAGCCCGTGAGCGCCGGAAGCGCGATGTGCGCGCTCATCACCACGTCCGCGCCCGCCGCGATCCCCGCGCGGAACGGCGCCAGCTCGATCGAGTCGAGCCGGGAATAGCCCGCCGTGATCAGCGGCAGGCCGATGTGCGAGTCGGTCTCTGTGTCGCCGTGACCCGGGAAATGTTTCAACGTGGAGAGCATCCCGTGCTCGCGCACGCCCCGGACGTACTCGGCCACGAGCCGGGACACGGCTCGCGGGTCCTCGCCGAAGGAGCGGATGTTGATGATCGGGTTCAGCGGGTTGTTGTTGACGTCGGCATCGGGAGCGAAATTGACGTGGATGCCCACCGCCCGGCCCTCGGTGGCGGCGGCCTCGCCGATGGCGTACGCATCGCGCGGGTCGCCGCTCGCGCCCACGGCCATGATGTGCGGGAAGGCCGTGCCCCCCACGACGCGCATCCCGGCTCCCCACTCGAGATCCGCCGAGACCAACAGAGGGAGGGGGGACCGCCGCTGCAGCACGTTGAGCTTCGCGGCGATGTCGAAAGGGGACCCAACCGAGACGATGAGGCCGCCGATCTCCAGCGAGTCCACCCAACGCGCCGCGACCTGGAAGAGCGAATCCTCCAGGGAGGCGTAGCTTCCGGAGATCCAGGGGACGACGAGTTGGGCGACCCGCTGGCGGTCGGAGAGACTGCCGAGGATCGAGTCGATCGACCCGGCGGCGCGGGCGACCGCCTGGCCGCCCAGGTCGGGAGGGCGGGCAGGGGGTCGGGCGGTGGCGCAGCTCGACGCGGCCGCGAGTGCCAGAAGTTTATGGGCCTGCATCATCTCTCGGTGTCGGGATCACTCGGTTACGGGCGCGGGCCTACCAATCTACAGCCTCTGCCGCGGAACGTCCTCGGCCGACACCGCGGCAAGTACTTGGTCTATTGAGACTTTTGCAGGGGCGGGGTAGTTTCCCCCGGGCCATGAACCTCATCCCCCGGGCAGTACGAGACGCATTCGGCTGGGCCCTGACTCCGATCGTCCGGCTGCTGATCCGGATGCGCGTTCGGCCCAACGTCGTCTCAACCGCCGGCACCGTCGTTATCGTCGGCTCCGCCGCGGCGTTCGCGCTCGGTATGATCCATTGGGGCGGGTTCCTGCTGCTCGTCTCCGGCCTGTTCGACATGGTCGACGGGCGGGTCGCGCGCGAGGGAGCAATGACCACCCCCTTCGGCGCCTTCTTCGACTCGACGCTCGATCGGGTTGGGGAGTCGGCGCTGTTCACAGGGATCGGCGTGTTCTTCCTTCGAGGTGGCGTGGAGCCGGACCGGCTGACGCTCGCCCTGGTGGCCTGTTTCGTGGCGCTGGCGGCATCGCTCCTCGTCTCATATGCCCGCGCGCGCGCCGAGGGGCTCGGTTTCACCTGCAGGGTGGGGATCGCCCAGCGGGCCGAGCGCGTCATCCTGCTGGGAGCCCCCACGATGTTTTTCGGGGCCGGGAACCGCGGCGCGTTGCTGCTCTGGATAATGGCGTTTCTTGCGCTCGTCACCACGGTGACGGTGGTGCAGCGCGTGGCGTACGTCGCTCGCGTCGCCGGCAGGCCGGTCGCGGGCCATTCGCCCCGGCCGCGGGACGCTCTCCCCGGCCACGCGTCGGCGCTACCCTCCCGGAAAGGACACTGACCGTGTCTGCGCAGGTCGGTCGCAACGTCGCGCCCGCGACGGGGAAGCTCGGGGTGATGCTGGTCGGGTTGGGCGCCGTGTCGACCACATTCATCGCGGGAGTGGAGAACGTGCGCCGCGGGTGCGCGCTTCCGATCGGCTCGCTCACGCAAATGGGGACGATCCGGCTGGGCAAGCGGACCGAGAAGCGAAGCCCGAAAATCAGGAGCTTCGTGCCGCTCGCGCGGCTCGAGGATCTCGAGTTCGCGGCCTGGGATCCCATCCCGGACGACGCGTACACCGCCGCGCGGAAGGCAGGCGTGCTGGAGCCGCAGCACGTGGAGCCGATCGCGGACTTCCTCAAAGGTATCACCCCCCTCCCGGCCGCGTTCGATCGTCGCTACGTCAAGCGGCTCGATGGCACGAACGTCAAGAACGGGAGGTCGAAGCGCGACCTCGCCGAGCAGATCCGCGCGGACATCCGGACCTTCAAACAAGCGTCTGGCGCCGAGCGGCTGGTGATGGTGTGGGCGGCATCGACCGAGGCGTTCCTGACGCCCGGTCCGGCTCACCAGAGCCTCGAGGCGTTCGAGCAGGCGATGGAGCGGAGCGACCCGGCCATCGCGCCATCGATGCTGTACGCATGGGCCGCGCTCATGGAAAACCTGCCCTTCGCGAACGGCGCGCCAAACCTCACGGCGGACATCCCGGCGCTCGAGCGCCTCGCCGCGGATCGCAAGATCCCGATCGGCGGCAAGGACTTCAAGACGGGCCAGACGATGATGAAGACGGTGCTGGCGCCCGCCTTCAAGGCCCGCATGCTCGGGCTCGCCGGTTGGTATTCCACCAACATCCTGGGTAACCGCGACGGAGAAGTGCTCGACGACCCCGAGTCCTTCAAGACCAAGGAGGAATCGAAGCTCGGTGTGCTCGACTACATCCTCCAGCCCGATCAATACCCCGAGCTGTACGGGAACGTTTACCACAAGGTGCGGATCAACTACTATCCCCCCAGGGGCGACAACAAGGAGGGGTGGGACAACATCGACATCTTCGGCTGGCTGGGCTATCCGATGCAGGTCAAGGTGGACTTCCTGTGCCGGGACTCCATCCTCGCGGCCCCCATCGTGCTCGACCTCGCGCTGTTCTTCGATCTCGCCCAGCGGGCGCGCCTCGGCGGGATCCAGGAATGGCTGTCGTTCTACTTCAAGAGCCCTCAGACGGCGCCCGGCCTGTATCCCGAGCACGACCTCTTCATTCAGCAGACCAAACTCAAGAATACGCTGCGGTGGCTGATGGGCGAGGAACAGATCACCCACCTGGGCATCGAATACTACGAGCAGTCGTGAGCGTCGCGCAGTACGCCGTCACGGCCGCTGGCTGTGCCGCCATCGTCTGGGTGCTGTGGTATTTCCTCTTCTCGAGCGGCGCCGCCACGGCCGCCACGGTCGCAGAGGGAGTGCAGGAAGTGCGAATCACGGTCCAGGGCGGATATAGCCCCGATACGATCGTGGTGCAGGCCGGGAAGCCCGTGCGGCTGCAGTTCTACCGCGCCGAGACGGCGGATTGCTCCGAGCGTCTGGTGTTCGAGCAGTTCGGGATCGACGTCCCGCTCCCCGCATTCGAGACGACGAGCGTCGAGTTCACCCCGAGCGAGGCGGGGGAGTATCGGTTCCGCTGCGGCATGAACATGCTGAAGGGACTCCTGGTCGTCGAGCCCGCCACCGCGGATCGCAGGCCATCCGCGTCGCCGCACAAGTTCCATGGCTAAGAGTCGCATCGTCCTCCCGATCGAGGGGATGAGCTGCGCGTCCTGCGCGGCGACGGTGCAGGACGCGCTCGCGGGGGCGAACGGCGTTTTCAGCGCCGCGGTCAACTATGCCACGGCCAAGGCGGCGGTGGACTACGACGACGCGCGGACCGGCGTGGCCGACCTGATCAAGACGGTCCGCGCCGCGGGTTACGACTGCGGCCAGGCGACGGTGAGCTTCGGCGTGCAGCAGCTGCATTACGCGCCGAGCGTCGTTCCGCTCGAGCAGGCGCTGCTGCGCGTGCCGGGCGCGATCCGGGCGGCGGCGAACCAGGCGACCGAAACCGTCACCGTCGACTACGTCCCGGGCGTCACCACGGCCGGGGCGCTCGAGCAAGCGGTCGAGCAGGCGGGGTTCGAGGTCGCAGAACCGATCCCCACCGAGGATCCCGTCGAGCGGGAGCGGATCGCGCGCGAGCGTGAGATCCGCTCCCTCACGGGGAAGTTCGCGCTCGCCGCCGTGGTCGGGGTCGTGACGCTGCTCGGGTCGACGCTGCTCGCGGCGGAGGTCCCGGACAGCTTGCTCGGGCAGGTCGATGTGCTCGGCCGGCTGCTCATGCCCCTCGGAATGAAGCTGCGGGACGCTCTGGGGGGAGAAGGCGCCGTCGACCCGGAGTGGGTGAAGCGAGGGCTCGCGCTCCTCACCTTGCCGGTGGTGGTGTGGTCGGGCCGGCAGTTCTACCGTGGAGCCTGGAGCGGTTTCCGCCACCGCACCGCGGACATGAACACCCTGATCGCGGTAGGCACCGGGGCCGCGTACGTCTACTCGCTCGTGGCGACCTTCCTCCCCGGCGTGTTCACGCGCGCCGGACTCCCCGGCGACGTGTACTACGAGGCGGTCTCGTCCATCATCGCGCTCATCCTGCTCGGCCGGCTGCTCGAGGCTCGCGCCAAGGGCCGGACGTCGGAAGCGCTGCACCGTCTCGCGGGGCTCAAAGCGAAGCGCGCGCACGTGCTGCGGGACGGCAAGGAAACGGAGACGGCCGTGGAGGCGGTCGTGCCGGGCGACCTCGTGGTCGTGAAGCCGGGGGAGAAGATCCCGGTGGACGGGGTCGTCACCGAGGGGGCGTCGGCGGTGGACGAATCGACGCTCACCGGGGAGCCACTGCCGGTGCCGAAGAAGATCGGCGATGAGGTGATCGGCGCGACCATCAACACGACCGGGAGCATCACGTTCCGTGCCACGCGCGTGGGCAAGGACACGGCGCTTGGCCAGATCGTGCTGCTGGTGGAAGAAGCGCAGGCGACCAAGGCGCCGATCCAGCGCCTCGCCGACCGCGTGGCCGGCGTGTTCGTGCCGGTCGTGATCGCGCTCGCCATCGCCGCGTTCGTCATCTGGTTCGACCTCGGGCCGCAGCCGGCGGTGATCTACTCCACGGTCGCCCTCATCACGGTGCTGATCATCGCCTGCCCCTGCGCGCTCGGGTTGGCCACACCGACCGCGATCCTGGTCGGGACGGGGAAGGCGGCGGAGCACGGGATCCTCATCCGGAGTGGCGCCGCGCTCGAGGGGCTGACCAGGGTGCGCACCGTGCTCCTGGACAAGACGGGCACGATCACCGAGGGGAAGCCGACCGTCACGCACATCGTCGCGGCCAAGCGGCCGGACGGCACGCCGATCGCGCCGGCGGACGTGCTCAAATGGGCGGCCTCCGTCGAGCAGCGCTCCGAGCACCCTCTCGCGGCGGCGGTGTTGAAGGCGGCGCGGGAGCGGCAGGTCGACCTCCTGCCGGTGGAGCGCTTCGCGGTCATGGAAGGGCGGGGCGCGCGCGGCATCGTGGACCGCCGCATCGTCGAGATCGTCTCGCTGCGCCACGCGCAGGAGCGGAACCTCGAGTTCGGCAGCCTGGGGCAGGATGCGGACCGCTTGTCGGCGCAGGGCCGCACTCCGGTGATCGTGGTCGTGAACAACACCGTGTACGCCGTGATCGCCATCTCGGACCCGATCAAGCCGACGAGCGCGGAGGCGGTGGCCCACCTCAAGAAGCTGGGCCTCACGGTCATGATGGTCTCCGGGGACTCGAAGAAGGGCGCCGAGGCTGTGGCGAAGGAAGTGGGGATCGAGGAGGTCCTCCCCGAAGTGCTCCCGTCCCAGAAGGCCGAGCTCGTGAGGAAGCTGCAGAGACGGGGGCGAGCCGTCGCGATGGTGGGTGACGGGATCAACGATGCGCCCGCTCTGGCGCAGGCGGATGTGGGGGTGTCCATCGGCACCGGGACCGACATTGCCATCGAGGCGTCGGACTTGACGCTCATCCGCGGCGATCTGCGCGGGGTCGTCACGGCCATTCAGCTGGCGAGGCGCACGGTGCGGACGATTCGCATCAACCTCTTCTGGGCGTTCCTCTACAACACGCTGGGGATTCCCATCGCGGCGGGGGCGCTGTATCCGTTCTTCGGGGTGCTGCTGTCGCCCGTGCTCGCGAGCGCCGCGATGGCGTGGTCGAGCCTCAGCGTCGTGCTGAACAGCCTCACGCTGCGGCGCTTCAAGCCGGCACCGGCCGGTTGAGGATGAGTTCCCGGGCAGCGCGCCCCCTCAGGGCGCGTAACACGAGGAGACGAACCCGTGAAATATTTCCACCGCGCGACGCTATCGCCCGACGAAGTGCTCGCGGCGGCGAAGGCGTTCTTCGGGTCCCGCATGGCGCCCGCCGAGGAGGCGCCGCGGCGACGCGTGTATGCGGGCCCGCTCGGCAAGGTGACCGTCACCGCCCGGGCGGAAGGTGGGCACTACACGTTCGTCGAGGTGAGCACCGACCAGGTGGGCGAGTCCGAGCTCGACAGGCTCGCGAAGCGCTTTCTGGCGGAGGTTCACAAACAGGTGGAGCCGACACACGACCTGCGGGGTTCCTACTAGCCGTCTAGCTTAGCCAGCCAGCTTCGCCCCGTATCCAGCCTGCTTCACCGCCGCGACCAACTGGTCGGTGGTCGTGGTGTCGTCGTTGAAGTCGATCTCGGCTTCGCCGGTCTCCAGCTCCACGATCGCGGAGTAGACTCCCGCCGTGCGCTTGAGCGCGCTCTCCACCTTCATCTGGCAGTGCCCGCATGTCATGCCGCTTACGCGCAGCTTGAGTGTTGCCATCGTGTCCTCCGATCGCCTCGGGCTCGGGGCTGCTATTGCTTCTCCCGTTCCCCTTGGTCAAGTTTCACGCCCACTAGAATTTACGTCATGGCATCGCACGCCGCTCCGACCGCTCAATCCCCGCCCATCCCCGCGGGGCTGTCTCGCGATCAATTGTTGGAGATCTGCCGTTATCTGCGACTCACGCGGACGCTCGAGGAGCGGCTCACCGCGCTCTACAGGCAAAGCAGGGTCGTCGGCGGGTTGTTCCGATCGCTGGGGCAGGAAGCCGAGTCCGTCGGGTCGGCCTACGCGCTGGAGCGGGGGAGCCACCGTGACTTCATGTCGCCGCTCACCCGCAACCTCGGCTCCATGCTGGTGATGGGCGCCGCCCCGATCCAGATCCTTCGGCAGTACCTGGCCAAAGCGGAGTCCCCGACGGGCGGGCGCGACCTGAACATTCACTTCGGCGACCTGGAGCGCGGCTACCTGGGCCAGATCTCGCACCTGGGAGACATGATCCCGGTGATGGCCGGGATCACCCTCGCGTTCAAGCTGCGGCGAGAGCCGCGCGTCGGGCTCGTCTACATCGGGGACGGCGGGATGTCGGCGGGCGCGTTCCACGAGGGAATCAACTTCGCCGCGGCGCGGCGCGTGCCGCTCGTCGTCATCGGCGAATACAACCACTGGGCCTACTCGACCCCCCCCCGCAAGCAGTTCGCGGTCGAGCATCTCGCCGACCGGGTGAAGGGCTACGGCATCCCTGCGGTCAGCGTGGACGGCAACGACGTGCTCGCCGTCTACGAGGCGACGAGGTTCGCCGTCGAGCGCGCGCGCCAGGGCAAGGGCGTCCACTTCATCGAGGTCAAGACGTACCGCCGCAAAGGGCACGCCGAGCACGACGACCAGCGCTACGTGCCCCAGAATGAGCTCGAGTGGTGGGCGAAGGAGAACGATCCTATCGACCGCTACGTGCAGCGGCTGCTCGGCAGCGGGTGGGCGGAGGAGCAAGAGCTGAAGGAGATCGACGAGCGGGTGCGGGTGGAGATCGACGCGGCGGCGGACGCCTGCCTGGACGAGCCGGCTCCAAGCCCCGAGTCGGCGCTCTCGCACGTGTACGGCGATCCCCCTGCGGCCGAGCGACTCTGGTTCCGGAGCGTGTGATGGGCGAGGTCACCTATCTCGAGGCGTTGCGCCAGGGGTTGTGGGAGGAGATGGAGCGCGACGAGCGCGTCTTCATCCTGGGCGAAGACGTGGGGGCCTACGGCGGGGCGTTCAAGGTCACGGAGGGCTTCGCCAAGCGGTTCGGAGAGGAGCGCGTGATCGACACGCCGATTTCCGAGGCGGCGATCGTCGGCGCCGCGGCGGGAGCCGCGCACATGGGGATGCGGCCGGTGGCGGAGATGCAGTTCATCGACTTCATCTCCTGTGCCTATGACATGCTCACCAACTACGTGGCGACCGCGCGCTACCGCGCCGGGCTGCCGACGCCGCTGGTCGTGCGGGGGCCCTGCGGCGGGTACGTGCGCGGCGGGCCGTTCCACTCCCAGAACGTCGAGGCGGCCTTCTTCCACACCCCCGGCCTGAAAATCGTGTATCCCGCCACGGCGCGCGACGCGAAGGGACTCGTCAAGAGCGCGATCCGTGACGACGACCCCGTGATCTACCTCGAGCACAAGTGGCTCTACCGCCGCATCAAGGAGCGGCTTCCCGAGGGCGAGGAGATCCTGACGCCGATCGGGGCGGCGCGGGTGGCGCGCGAGGGAAAGGACCTGTCGGTCGTCACCTACGGCGCGACGCTGTGGAAGTCCCTCGAGGCGGCCGAGCAGCTCGACAAGGACGGCGTCTCGGTCGAGGTGCTCGATCTGCGCACGCTCCTCCCCCTCGACGACGCTGCGATCATGCGCAGCGTCAAGAAGACGAACAAGCTGCTGATCGTCCACGAGGACACGCGCACGGGCGGTCTGGCGGGGGAGATTGCGGCGCGCGTCAATGAGCAGGCGTTCGAGTGGCTGGACGGACCGATCATGCGGGTGACGGCCCACGACGTGCCCCTCCCCTACGCGCCGACACTGGAAGATTTCGTGCTGCCGCAGACGGAGGACATCGTCAAAGCGGCGAGATGGCTGGCGAACTACTGAGGTGTCAGGTGCCTCGTGTCGGGTGTCGGGTTCTGAAGTCCCCGACCCCTGACACCCGACACCTGGCACCTGGGAGCAAGCAATGGCCCGCATAGACGTCCTCATGCCCCAGATGGGTGAGTCGATCGCCGAGGGCACGGTCAGCAAGTGGCTCAAGAAGGTCGGCGACGAAGTCAAGCGGGACGAGCCGCTGTTCGAGATCTCGACCGACAAGGTCGACGCTGAGATCCCGTCGCCCGTAGCCGGGGTGCTCGCGGAGATCAAGGTGCAGGAAGGGCAGACGGTCGCGGTGCAGACTCTCGTCGCAGTCATCGAGACGGAGAAGGGCGCCGCGGCCGTGACGGCGCCGGCGCCCCCGTCCCCCTCCATATCGGCCCAGCGGGCACCCGCTGCTCCGGCGGGCGCCGTCCGGGCCGCGGCATCTGCCCCGACCGCCCCCGACCGCGCTCCACCGCCCTCCACCGCCCCGGTTGGGAAGGGTGGGGACGGGGACGAGACCGCCGAAGATCGGCTGCGCCGGCGCTCCACGCCCCTCGTGCGTAAGATCGCGGCCGAGCATCACGTCGATATCTCGGCCGTCACGGGGACCGGATTCGCCGGCCGGGTGACGAAGCAGGACATCCTGGGGTTCATCGAGGGTGCCGCCACCACGGCGGCACCCAGCGCGGCCCCGGCCGTGCGCCCGGTTTCTCCGGCGTCCCCCTCTCCTGCCACGCCCGCCACACCAGCTCCAGCGCCCGCACCTGCGGGTCGGCAGCCCCCGGCGCCCCGCATCGCCGCTCTGGGCGCTCCCGCCGGCGCGGTGGAGCATCCCGTCGTCGAGCCGTGGCCGGGGGACCGCGTCGAGCCCTTCTCCAAGATCCGCAAAATCACCGCGGACCACATGGTCATGTCGCGCCGTGTCTCGGCGCACGTGACGAGCTTCTTCGAGGTGGACTACACCCGCGTGGCGGAGCTCCGCAGCAGGCACAAGCAGGCGTACGCGGAGCGTGGGGTCAACCTCACCTACCTGGCGTTCATCGCCAAGACCTGCGCCCAGATGCTGCGCAAGCATCCGGTCGTCAACGCTGCGGTGTCGGGCGACAACATCATCTATCGGGGCGACGTCAATGTCGGAATCGCCGTGGCGCTGGACTGGGGCCTCATCGTGCCCGTCATCAAGCGCGCCGACGAGCTGTCGCTCGCGGGCATCGCCCGGGCGATCAACGACCTGGGCGAGCGGGCGCGGACGAAGAAGCTCTTGCCCGACGAGATCCAGCGCGGCACGTTCACGATCACGAACCCCGGTGTCTTCGGGTCGTACGCCGGCGCGCCGATCATCAATCAGCCGCAGGTGGCCATCCTGGGCGTGGGTGTGATCGAGAAGCGGCCCAGGGTCGTCACGCTCCCCGACGGCACCGACACGATCGCCATCCGCACCATGGGGGTGCTGTCCATGTCGTACGACCACCGCATCGTGGACGGCGCCGACGCCGACCGGTTCCTGGCCGAGGTCAAGGGGACGCTCGAGGCGTTCCCCGAAGGGGCGATGTAACCATGCCCAAGGTGTTGACCGTGGCACGCGTGCGCGTCGCCCCCACGAACGAGGCCGACTACCTCGCCACCCTGAGGGAGCTGTGTCAGTTCGCCGAAGCGCGGGGCCAGCGCATCTGGTTGTTCCGCAACGCGAAGGATCCGCAGCTGTTCACCGAGTTCTCCGAAAGCCCGACGGAAATGTCGCATCGCGCGCAGTCGTCGCGGCTCCCCGAGGAGCTCAAGCTCGAGAGGCGCCTCCAGAGCCTCGGCGCCTATGCCCCCGACGCCTGGGAGCTGTGGACCGAGGTGTCGCTCGCGGCGCCCACCGAGGCGTAGGAGGGCCCATGGCGCGACGCCGGATCGTCGTGGACGGCGAGACGTGGGAGGCCTATCCGTCGGGGCGGGTGACCGTGTACGACAAAGACGAGTTCGGGCTCGTGTTCCAGCACGGCACCGGGCCCGAGCGCAAGCGCCGCTTCACCCGCTACTCGCCGGTCCGGAGCCGCAGCACGGACGCCGCGTTCGCCGAGCTGTCCGACCAACAGGTGCTGGACCTGTTCCACGCGTCCCAGCCCGCCTGGACTTCGCCCGAGAGTGCCTACGGCGCACGTTGACCTCCACTGCCACTCCTCGGCCTCCGACGGTGAATACCCGCCGGCCGAAGTGGCGAATCGAGCCAGGGCGGCGGGGCTCGCGGCCATCGCCCTCACCGATCACGATACGACCGACGGCGTCGAGGACGCGGCGCGGGAGGGAGCGAGGCTGGGGGTCCGCGTCGTCCCGGGGTGCGAGTTCAGCGTCAAGGCGCCATGGGGGGAGCTCCACCTGCTCGGGCTGTTTCTGCGGCCGGGGCATCCGCGGCTCGCGGAGTTTCTCGCCACGACCCGCGCCGCCCGGCGGCGCCGTGCCGAACAGATGGTCCAGCGATTGCAGCGCCTCGGCGTCGACATCGAGCTCGCGGACGTCGTGAGCGGGGCCGGGGACGGCGCGCTCGGGCGACCCCATGTCGCCCGGGTGCTGGTGGAGCGGGGCGTGAGCACCGATATGAGCGACGCGTTCGGACGCTACCTCGGTCGCGGCAAGCCCGGCTACGTGGAGAAACCGCTGCCCACGCTCGCTCAGGTGACGGAGCTGGTGCACGGCGTGGGTGGGATCGCGGTCGCGGCCCACGTGGGGGACCACGGAACCGAGAGCCAGATCCGCGAGTTTCAGCGCCAGGGGCTCGACGGGGTCGAGGTGCGACACCCGAGCCACTCCGCTCAGACGGAGCGGCGGCTCATCACGATCGCCGAGCGCCTTGGGCTCGCGATCAGCGGCGGGTCGGACTGGCACGGCGACACGGAGCTGGGCGGTGCGCACGCCGGGCTCGGCGAGCTCGACGTTCCGATCCAGTGGCTGGAGCGCCTGGAAGAGCGGTGCAGGCAGACGACCCGCGCGCGCAGGTCAGAAAGGCCAGAGGACACTCCATGAGCGACCTCCTCCCCGTAGGGGCCCCGGCCCCGCTGTTCCGAGCCGCGGCGTCCGACGGCAAGACCTACAGCCTCGGCGACGTTCTCGAAGGGAGGCACGTCGCGCTCGTCTTCTATCCCGGGAACGACACGCCCGGTTGAAACCGCCAGCTCTCCGCCGTGCGCGATGAGATCGTGAAGTTCGAGAAGGCGGGCGTCCAGCCGTTCGGCGTGAACCCGGCGGGCGCCGCGGCCCACGCCGGCTACGTGAAGAAGATGGGGTTCAACTTCCCGCTCCTCTCGGATCCCGACCGGGCGATCGCCGCGGCGTATCACGCCCTGAAGGAGGACGGCAAGAGCATCCAGCGCTCCGTGTACGTGGTCCGGAGCGACGGGACGATCGCTTTGGCCCGGCGAGGCGCGCCGCCGGTGGACGAGATCGTCGCCGCGCTGGACGCGGACGGGACGGGCGGCGGCCGTGCCGGCTGATTTCTCGGGCAAGGTCGTCCTCGTCAGCGGCGTCGGCCGGATCGGCCAGATCGGGCACGCCGTCGCCCGCGGGTTTGGGCGTGCCGGGGCGAAACTCGTCATCGGCGCCGTGAACGCTGTCGCGCTCGCCCAGCGGGCGGAGGAATTCGCGGCCGAAGGGTTCGCCGTCCGGTCCTGCGCCGGCGATCTCACGACGCCCGAGGCCGCGCGCCGGGCGGTGGCCGAGGCGAGGGTGCAGTTCGGCGGGCTCGACGTGGTCGTGAACGTCGCCGGCGGGCTCGTGAATTACGGATCCGCCCTCGATCTCGAGCCCGAGCAGCTGGACCGTGAGCTCGCGGTGAACATCAAGACCACCTTCTTCGTGTCGCAGGCCGCGATCCCCGCGTTGCTCGAGCGCGGCGGCGGCGTGATCGTCAACTTTGCCTCCATCGCCGTCCTCAAGCCCCAGAGCCAGATGGCGTCGTACATCGCGGCCAAGTCGGCCGTCGCCGGCCTCACGCGCGCCCTCGCCCGCGAGTTCCGCGACCGCGGCGTTCGGGTGAACGCCGTGGCCCCCGGCACGATGAGAACCGCCGACAACCTCGCCCAGATCAAGGATGCCAACGTGCGCTGGGTGGAGCTGGACGACCTCGTGAGCGCGGTGCTCTACCTCGCGAGCGACGAGGCGAAGGCGATCACGGGCGCGATCTTGCCCGTGACCGGGGACGTCTCGTGAGCGACGCCGCGCCAATGCGGGACGTGGTGGTGGTCGGCGGCGGGTGCTACGGGACTTTCTACGCCCGTCAGCTCGCGAAGGCGAAGGAACGAGGAAAGGCGGGCTATCGTCGCGTGATCGTCGTCGATCGCGATCCCAACTGCCACGCCCAGGTCGAGCTGGGCGAGGCGCCGGACCGCGCGTTCGTGACCGGCGAGTGGTCGGACTACTTCGCCCGGTTCCTCGGTCGGGCCGAGCGCGCTCGGCCGGGTGAGCCCCGAGATTTCATCGTGCCGTCGCCGCTCATGCCGCATCTCATGTTCGAGTGGGTGCTCGCGCGCGCACGGCAGCGCTGGCCCGAGCGCTCGGTCGCAGTAGCCCCGGTCCCGGGGAGCCTGGGCACGCCGTACGACCGCACGGCGCCCGACCACGCCCGCTACGTCTCCTTCGCCGACTGGATCTGCCCCACGCACTGCGTCGAGCCGGCGATTTGCCCGGCGATCGGGGGCCCCCGGACGTGGGAGATGGGCGACGCCGTGCGCGCGCTCGTCACGAGGCTGCAGGGGCAGGGCGAGCGCGTGTTCGGGCCGGCGCTGTTCGTGTGCCGGCACCATGTGTTCGGCGTCGGGACGTTCGCGGTGGATGCCGTGCTGGAGGGCGATGAGACCGTGAAGACTGCTGGGGCGAGCGGCGAGCCGGCCGCGGTGTTGGTGGGGACGGTCAGCTCGTGCCACGGGGCCCTGAACCTGCTGAGAATCGGGCGGTGGAAGGCGGTCGAGGGCGGTGAAGGGTGGTGAAACGCGAGCCCCACCGCCTTTCACCGCCCTTGACCGCCCTTGACCGCCCCTGACTCCCGACGGACGCCGAGCGATCCTCACGCGCGCCCGCGACCAGTTCAACGCCGGCGAGTACTGGCTCGCTCACGAGTCCCTGGAAACCATCTGGCGTTCTATTATTACGGAAGCGGCGGCGCCCGTGTGGCAGGGGTTGATTCAGGCGGCGGCCGCGCTGCTCCATCGAGAACGCGGCAACCGTCACGGCGTGGATGTCGTCGGTGGGGCGGCCCTCGAGAAGCTCGCCGGCCCCCAACGGACGGACGTCGAGCTCGAGACCGTGCATTTTCGCGCGCAACTGGCGCGCGCCCTGGCGGGGGAGGGGGATCCCCCGCGACTGGAATTCCGGACGGATGACGGACAAGGCGACTAACGGGTACGACGTGATCATCGTGGGCGCCGGGCCCGCCGGGCTGTGCGCCGCCATGTACGCCGGCCGGGGCATGCTCAAGACCGTGGCGATCGAGCGGGGCGCCCCGGGGGGCGAGCTCCTGAACACCGACCTCATCGAGGACTACATCGGGTTCGAGAGCGTCAAAGGCTGGGAGCTCGCCCAGAAGATGGCGGCGCACGCGCAGAAATTCGGCGCCGAGATCGTCACCGACACGGTCGAGCGGATCCGCAAGGCGGACGACGGTTGGTTCGAGGTGACGACCGCCCGGGACGCGCTGTTCCGGGCGCCGGTCGTGATCCTCACCGCCGGCGGAACGCCGGTGAAGCTCGGCGTGCCCGGTGAACGGGAGTACGCGGGCAAGGGCGTGTCCTACTGCGCGGTGTGCGACGGGGCCTTCTTCAAGGGCGAGGTGCTGGCGGTGGTGGGCGGCGGGGACGCCGCCCTGGAGGAAGCCGACTTTCTCACGCGGTATGCGAGCAGGGTGTACATCGTGCACCGGCGCGACCGGTTCCGCGCGTCGAAGATCCTACAGGAGCGCGCGTTCGCGAACCCCAAGATCGAGGTGATTTGGAACAAGCGGGTCGTCGAGGTGGTGGGCGCCGAGAAGGGCGCCGACCATCTCGTGCTCGAGGACACCGTCACGGGAGACCGCTCGACGCTCAAGATCGGCGGCGTGTTCATCTTCATCGGTTTCAGGCCGAACACGGGCGTCGTGGAAGGCCACTTCGAGCACGACGCCGCCGGCTACATGGTCACCGATGAGCGGATGATGACGTCCATCCCCGGTCTGTTCGCCGCGGGGGATGTGCGCAGCCAGCTCACCCGCCAGATCACCACCGCGGTGGGCGATGCCACGACCGCCGCGATCGCGGCGGAGAAGTACCTCACCGCGCTCCGGGAGAAGGAGAACGCCGGAGTCGTCTCGTGAAGATCGTCCAGATCCCGAACGGGCAGTTCGTCGAGAACTGCTATCTCGTGATCGACGAGGTGAGCCGGGAGTGCGCGGTCATCGATCCCGGGGAAGAGGCAGGCCTGATCCTGCGCCGGATCACCGAGGCAGGCGTGCGGCCCGTGGCGATCTGGGTCACGCACGCGCACCTCGACCACGTGATGGGCGTCCCACGACTCAGTCGGGAGACGGGCGCCCCCATCTACTTGCACCCCGCCGACCGGGAGCTGTACGACCACGTCATCCAGCAGGGGTTGGCGTTCGGGATCCGGGTCGAGTCCCTGCCGCCCCCCGACCGGGAGTTCGTCCCCGGGGAGACCGTACAGGTCGGCACAGTGGGCTTCACGGTGCGACACGCGCCGGGCCACTCGCCCGGGAGCGTGTGCCTCGTCGGGGACAGCGTGGTCTTCACCGGCGACGTCCTGTTCGCAGGGTCTATTGGCCGCACCGATCTCCCGGGCGCGGACTTCGACACGCTGATGCGGAGCATCGAGCGCGAGTTGCTGGTCCTGCCCGATTCCACCATGGTGTACAGCGGTCATGGACCCGAAACCACCGTCGGACGAGAGCGCGGAACCAACCCCTTCCTCACCGGCGTCGACCGCATCGCCTGAGATGCGCCCGGCCTGCCTGCGCTGCGGCGCCGCGGTTCCGGCCAAGCCGTGGGGCTGCAGGCACCCGTGCGCCAACTGTGGCTTCCTGTATCCGCTGGGTGACTGCTCGGATTGAGCCGACGCTCGTGATTGGCCACCTGCTCGCGCTTGCGCTGCTGGCGCTCGACTTCCTGGTGCGCGCCTGGCGCATCCAGCTCGCCGTCTGGACGGCGGGCGCCCGGCTCGCCTTCAACGACGCGGTCCGCCTGAATCTGTACGGCGAGGCGGCGTCACAGCTCACGCCGAACCGCCTGGGTGGCGAGCCGGCGCGGTTTCTCGGCCTCACCGAGGCGGGCTTGCGGCCGGTCACCGGGCTCGTGGCCATTGGCCTCGAGGTGGCGGGCGAATGGCCGGTGTTCCTGGTGCTCGCCGCGGCGCTCATCGCCTACTACGTCCCGGACTGGCACGTCGCCGCCAGCGGGTGGCTGCGGCGCCATCGGGCCCGGGAGCTCGTTACCGTGGAGCTCGCGGCGCTGTCTGTGCTGCTCGCCGTCTACCTGCTTCAGCGCCTCGTGCGTTCGGGGATGATCCGCCACCGCGTCCGGCGCCAATGGCGCGTCGCCTTGGCGCACGTGCGTCGCGCGCCGTGGTGGGTGCTCGGGGCGGGTGGACTGCTCACTGTCGTGAGCGTCGCGGCCCGCGCGCTCGTGCTGCCCGCCCTCGCCTGGGGACTGCACGGCCGGCCGCCCTTCGCGCAGATGTTCTACGGCTCGCTGGCCCTGCTCCACGCCCCGCTCGTCGTGCCGCTTCCCTCCGGCGGCGGGGGGCTCGAGGTGGCGTTTCTGCAGGGGTTCGCCGGCGACTTCGGGTCGCGCCAGGTGACGATGCTGTTGCTGTGGCGCTTCTACACGGCCGTGCTCCTCACCGCACTGGGCGTCATCGCGCTGCTGAAGAGCATCGGGCTGCGCGCTGCCATGGAGCTCTTCAAGATCGGATGGGGAGGGCGGAGGCGGACGGAAGGGTAGGGCGCCACGCGAGAGGAGGCGAGAGAGCCCATGCCGGGTCCGCGGATCCAACCACTCGTGCCGGACGAAGCAGCACCGGACGTGCGCCCGATCTTCGCTACGTACCTGAAGGAGCGCGGCAACATCCCGAACATGTTCAGGACGGTCGCGCTCCGCCCGAACCACCTCCGCACGATGGTTGCGCATTTCCGTACCGTGATGAACGAAGGCACGGTGCCTCTTCTGCTGAAGGAGCTGCTGTGGGTGCGCATCGCTCATCTCAACCGCTGCCGCTACTGACTGAACTCCCACACTGTCTTGGCAAGACAGAAGGGAGCGACCGATGAGCTGGTCGCCGCGATCCAGGACCGCGGGCGGCGGGAGGCCGTCGAGGGTCTCGAGCCCGGCTGGCGGGCGGCGCTCGAGTATGCGGACGTGATCCACATCTCGGGGCACGACGTGACTGATGAGCTGTACGGGAGACTGCGAGAGGCGTGGGATGACGGGCAAATCGTCGAGATCACGCTCGTCATCGGCATGACGGAGTACTTCAACCGGTTCAATGATGCCCTGCGGGTGGAGCCGACCAAAGGCTAGATTGGTGCCGTGAGCGAACGGACGGGTGGGACGGGGGCGACCCGCATCGAGCGTGACCCGTTGGGAGAATTGCCGGTTCCCGCGGGCGCGCTGTATGGGATCCAGACCGAGCGGGCGCGCCGCAACTTCCCGATCTCCCACCTCGCTCCGCTCGCCCCGTTCGTCGACGCCGTCGTCCTGATCAAGAAGGCCGCCGCCCTCACCCACAAGGAGACGCGGCGGCTCGACCCCGCGCTCGCGGACGCGATCGTGCGCGCGGCGGACGAGGTGCTCGGGGGCCTTCATCGCGACCAGTTCGTCGTGGACCCCTACCAGGCGGGCGCGGGGACCTCGCACAACATGAACTGCAACGAGGTCCTCGCCAACCGCGCGAACGAGCTGCTGGGCGGGAAGCGCGGCGAGTACGCCCCGGTGCACCCGAACGATCACGTGAACATGGCCCAGTCCACGAACGACGTGATCCCCACCGCCATCCGGCTCGCCGCCCTGGCGCGGCTGCCGGCGCTGCTCGAGGCGGCGGGCCGGCTGGCGCGCGCCTTCCTCGCGAAGGGTGAGGCGTTCGACGGGATCCTCAAGTCCGGCCGGACGCATCTCCAGGACGCGACCCCCATCCGGTTGGGCCAGGAGTTCACCGCCTTCGGCCGTACTATCGAGCGCAACCGCGACCGCATCGCGGCGGCGGCGGACGCGCTGCGCGATCTCGGCATCGGCGGCACGGCCGTGGGCACCGGGCTCAACGCCGAGCCCGAATACCCGCGGCTCATGGTGAAGCACCTTCAGGCGATCACCGGCTTCGAGCTCCGGGAGGGGAGCGACCGCGTTCAGCTGATGCAATCGCTGGGCGACGCGGCGGCGTTTTCAGGGGGGCTGCGGACGTACGCCGTGGACCTGGGGAAAATCGCGAGCGACATCCGGCTGCTCGCCTCCGGCCCCCGCACCGGGCTCGCCGAGATCGCGCTGCCGGCGGTCCAGCCGGGCTCGAGCATCATGCCGGGGAAGGTGAACCCGTCGATCGCCGAGATGGTGAACATGGTGTGTTACCAGGCGCTCGGCTGCGATGTGACCATCGCCGCGGCGGCGGAGGCGGGGCAGCTCGAGCTGAACGTGATGATGCCCGTGATCGCGCACAACCTGCTGTTCACGATGCTGATCCTCACCAACGCCTCGCGGGTCTTCGCGGAGCGGTGCGTGGAGGGGATCGAGGCGGACCGGGCGCAGTGCGAGCACTGGCTCGAGCGGAGCCCGGCGCTGGTCACGGCGCTCGCGCCCAGGATCGGCTACGCCGAGGCGGCGAAGCTCGCCAAAGAGGCCGTGGCGAAGAACGTGACCGTGCGGCAGCTTGTCATGGAGAAGGGCATCCTGAAGGGCAAGGATCTCGAAGACGTGCTCGATCTGATGGCGATGACCGAGCTCGGAGTGCCGGGCCGGCGCAAATGAGCGTCGGCGAAAACATCCTCGTGACCGGAGGTGAACGCGTGAACTGGATCGTCGCCGGACTGATCACAGGCGTCGCGGCCTACGTCGTGGACTTCGTGATGTGGAGCAAGGTGTTCAACAAAGGGATGGACCAGTACGTCACGCCGCCCCCCGCAGGGCAGAGGATCGAGATGGGCGCCATGCTCGCCAAGGCGGCCGTGCTTGCGCTCGCGTTCGGCCTGATCGTCGCCGGCCTGTATCAGCACTTCAAGACCAGTCTGTGGGCGAGTGGTGTCCTGGGTGGAATGGAGTTCGGCACGATCCTGTGGCTCACCATCGGGCTCGCGACGATCGGGACCAGCGTCTGGTTCGACAAGGTCCGGACGCTCATGAACGCCCAGTTCTGGGCCTGGCTCGTCCGGGCGAACGTGGCCGGGATCGTCGTCGCGGTGCTCATCAAGTAGCGTCCGGAGCGGGCCGCTCACCGCGCCCGCGCGCACGGCGGCGTCGGGGTCGATGTGTCGAGCGGGCACCTCACCTGGGACCTCAATTCCCGGCTGCACTAGCTGCGGCGGAATTCCGGGGAAAAGGTGTTTGGGGTGCAAGTGGGAGTGAGTGTGAGTCCGAACCTCGGCGGCACAGGGGCTAAGAGGCCAAGGGGCTAAGGGGCTAAGGGGCTAAGCTCCCCTTGGGCCATCAGTCACTGAGCCTCTTAGCCCCTTAGCCTCCGAGCCTCTTAGCTCCCATTGAATCCCGTAAGTCAGTCCAGCATATTGACCCTATGCGCGTCACCACTTGGGCCGAATACGGCCTGATCGTTTCACTGAACCTCGCGAAGCGGGCGGGGCAGGGACCAGTGGCGGCGCGCGAGCTTGCCGAGCAGGAAAAGCTTCCCCACGACTACGTCGAGCAGATCCTGCTGCGCCTGCGGCGGGCCGGGCTGGTCGACTCGGTGCGCGGTGCCAAAGGCGGGTACCACCTGGCGCGCGACCCGCAGGCGATCACGGTCAAAGACGTGATGCAGGCCTCAGAGCACGTCACCTTCGAAGTCAACTGCGATCTCCACCCGGTCGATCCCCAGCGATGTAGTCCGGACACATCCTGTAGCATCCGGCCGGTCTGGCGGATGCTCGAGCAGCGCATCAACGAGCTGCTCGGGGGTATCTCACTCGCGGATCTGATGCATGAGGAGCGCGAGTTGTATCAGATCGCCGGGGTCGTGGCCGGGAACTAAACCCGCCGTTGCATGTGTTTTTTTCCACTGAAACCCGACTCGGCCAGTCGGGTTTAACGAATTGGAGGTGTCTGTGGGATATGCTCATCCCGAGGTGCTTGTCTCCACGGATTGGGTGGGGCAGCATCTCAACGACCCGGGGCTCCGGCTGATCGAAGTCGACGTGGACACGACCGCGTACGACTCCGGGCACATCGCCGGGGCGGTCGGCTGGAACTGGCAGTCTCAGCTCAACGATCGCGTGCGACGAGACATCCCCGACAAGAAGGCGTTTGCGCAGTTGCTGAGCGAGGCGGGCGTGACTCCCAAGACGAGCGTGGTGCTGTACGGTGACAACAACAACTGGTTCGCCGCATTCGCCTTCTGGTTGCTTCAGCTGTACGGGCACACCAACGCCAGGCTGATGAACGGGGGGCGCGCAAAATGGGTGGCGGAGGCCCGGTCGCTCGTCACCGAGAAGCCGCAGGTTACGCCGACCAAGTACCCGGTGCCGAAGAAAGTCAACGCGGCGCTGCGGGCCAAGCGGCCCGACGTCGAGCGCGCGCTCAAGAGCGCCAAGACCGCACTGGTTGACGTGCGGTCTCCCGCCGAATACGTGGGAGACATCGTCGCCCCCCCGGGCATGACCGAGACCGCGCAGCGCCCCGGCCACATTCCGGGCGCACGGAACATCCCGTGGAGTCAAGCGGTGGCCCAGGACGGGACTTTCAAGCCGCACGACGAGCTGTCGAAGCTCTACAAGGGCGCGAAGGTGATCGATGGCAAGGACCAGATCATCGCGTATTGCCGAATCGGCGAGCGCTCGAGCCACACGTGGTTCGCGCTCAAGTATCTGCTCGGCGTGAAGAAGGTGCGCAACTACGACGGCTCCTGGACCGAGTGGGGCAACTTGGTCGGCGCGCCGATCGCGAGGGGGGCCGAGTGAAGACGGCGGCGGTAGAGGGCGGTAGAGGACGGCAGAGGACGGTAGAAGTCAACCGTGCCGAGCCGGCACTCTGGGGGCTGGTCGGCAACACGCCGCTCATCCCTCTACCGCCCTCTACCGCCCTCTACCGCCCTCTACCGCCCGTCCTTCTGAAGGCCGAGTGGTTCAACGCCGGCGGCTCGGTGAAGGACCGCCCTGCGCTGTTCATCCTGCGGGACGGGATCGCGCGGGGGGAACTGCCGGCCAAGCGCTTGCTCGACGCGTCGAGCGGTAACACGGCGATCGCGTACGCGATGCTGGGCGCCGCGATCGGCGTCGGCGTGACGGTATGCGTGCCCGGGAATGCGAGCGAGGAGCGCAAGGCGCTCCTCGACGCGTACGGCGCGGAAGTCATTTTCACCGATCCGCTGGAAGGCTCGGACGGCGCCATTCGGGAGGCGCGGCGGCTCGCCGCCCTGCGGCCCGACGAGTACTGGTATGCGGATCAGTACAACCATCCGGCGAACCCCCGCGCGCATTACCTGACGACGGCGGAGGAGATCTGGCGGCAGACCGAGGGCCGGGTGACTCATTTCGTCGCCGGCCTCGGCACTACGGGCACGATGGTGGGGACCGGGCGGCGCCTGAAGGAGCTGAACCCGGAGATCGTGCTCGTGGGCGTGCAGCCCGACAGTCCGTTCCACGGACTCGAAGGCATGAAGCATCTCGAGACCGCGCTCCTCCCCGGCATCTGGGATCCCCGCGTGCCGGACCGGATGGAGTTCGTGTCGACCGAAGAAGCGGAGGCGGCGGTGCGGCGGCTGGCCCGCGAGGCCGGGTTGTTCGTGGGGTGGTCCACCGGCGCGGCGCTGGTGGCGGCCGAGCGGGCGCTGAGCTCCGTTGCCCGCGCCCCCCGTCTTCCCTCGTCCGCCCTGGTGGTCGTGCTGGCGCCGGACTCCGGGGTCCGCTACCTGAGCGAGACGGAGCGGTTGAGAGGAGTGCTGCCGTGACCCTGATCTTAGAGCCGCGGCACGCGGCCGCCATCGGACGCCACGGGGAGGCAGACTACCCGGCCGAGGCGTGCGGGCTGGTAGGCGGAACGGTCGAGGGCGACCGCAAGGTTGCGGTGCAGGTGGTGCCCCTCGCGAACCAGCGCAGCGACTCGTTGCGCAACCGCTACTTGATCGATCCCCAGGCGTTCCGGCGCGCAGAGGCGCAGCTCGCCCGCGACGGTCTGGAGGTCATCGGCGTTTACCATTCGCATCCGGATCACCCGCCGGCGCCGTCGGCGTTCGACCAGGAGAACGCGTGGCCGTGGCTCTCGTACCTGATCGTCGCCGTCGCGCGCGGGCGCGCCGGCGATCTGAAGAGTTGGGTTCTATCGGACGACCGTTCGGGGTTCGTCGAGGAACCCGTCACCATAGAGGAACGGAAGGTCGTATGGCAGTGACCGTTTTGATCCCAACCCCGCTGCGCCCGTACGTCGATGGGCGCGACGCGGTGCAGCTCGAGGCAACCAACGTCGGCGAGCTGCTCGACAGGCTGGCCGCTCGCTACGAGCCGCTCAAGGGACACCTGTTCGCCGACGATGGGCGGTTGCGCAGCTTCGTCAACGTGTATGTGAACGATCGCGACATCCGCCAGCTGTCGCAGCGCCAGACGCCGGTCAAACCGGGGGACACGATCTCGATCATCCCGAGCATCGCCGGCGGGACGGCCGTCGCGGAACAGCGGCCCGCGCTCTCGCACGAGGAGATCCTGCGCTATTCCCGCCACCTGATCCTCCCCGACGTGGGGGTGGAAGGGCAGCGGAAGCTTAAGGCGGCGCGCGTGCTCCTCGTGGGCGCCGGCGGGCTCGGCTCCCCGGCGGCCCTGTACCTCGCGGCGGCGGGCGTGGGCACGCTTGGCCTCGTCGACTTCGACGTCGTCGACAAGACGAATCTCCAGCGGCAGATCATCCACGGCACCTCGACCGTCGGGCGGCCCAAGCTCGACTCGGCGAAGGAGCGGATCGAGGACCTGAACCCCAACGTGCGGGTGGAGACGTTCGAGACCCGGCTCACGTCCGAGAACGCGCTCGACATCATACGCGAGTTCGACATCGTGGCCGATGGGACCGACAACTTTCCCACCCGCTACCTCGTGAACGACGCCTGTGTCCTGCTCGGCAAGCCCAACGTCTACGGGTCGATCTTCCGCTTCGAGGGCCAGGCTTCGGTGTTTTACGCGAAAGAAGGCCCATGCTACCGCTGCCTCTACGCCGAGCCCCCGCCGCCAGGGCTGGTGCCGTCGTGCGCCGAGGGTGGCGTGCTGGGCGTGCTCCCGGGTATCATCGGCTCGATTCAGGCGATGGAGACGATCAAGCTGATTCTCGGCGTCGGCGAGCCGCTGATCGGGCGGCTGGTGCTGTTCGACGCGCTGAAGCTCGAGTTCCGGGAGTTGAAGCTCGAGAAGGATCCCGACTGCCCGGTCTGCGGCCCCCATCCCACGGTCACCGAGCTGATCGACTACGAGGCGTTCTGCGGGATCGGCGCGGAGCCGTCCTACGACGGGGCCGAAATCACCGCGCAGGAGCTGAGGCAAGAGTGGGAGCGGAACCCCGATCTGCTCGTGATCGACGTGCGCGAGCCGCACGAGTACGAGATCACGCACATCGACGGGGCGGTGCTCATTCCCCTGGGCGAGCTGCCGAGCCGCCTGAACGAGCTCGACGGCCACCGCGAGATCGTCACGCACTGCCACCACGGCGCCCGGTCGCTCAAGGCGCTCGAGATTCTCAAGGCGGCGGGCTTCTCGAAAGTGCGGAGCCTGCGGGGCGGGATCGACGCGTGGGCGGTGAACGTGGATCCGTCGCTGCCGCGGTATTGAGGACGGCGTGAGCGGTAAGCGGTAAGCGGTGAGCGGTGGGCAGTGAGCGCTACGCGATAAGCTGTACCGCTCACAGCTTACCGCTCACCGCAGTGCCGAAGGGGGGACTCGAACCCCCACGGGCTTTCGCCCACTGCGCCCTGAACGCAGCGCGTCTACCAATTCCACCACTTCGGCGCCATGGAACGGCGAATATAGGCCGCGGTATAACCTCAAGTCAACTCGTCGCTTGACCACCTCCGACCCGGTTCCTATCTTGGCGTTGCCCGGTGGACAAAGGCGCCATCGCCCGCAACCCGCGGGCGCGACATGACTACCACCTCCTGGAAACGTGGGAGGCGGGTGTCGTGCTCACCGGCACGGAGGTCAAGTCACTCCGCGCGGGGAAGGCCAGCCTCGGCGAAGCCTACGCGCAAGTGCGGAATGGGGAGGTCTGGCTCGCGGGGATGACGATCTCTCCCTACCTCCCCGGCAGCTACAATAACTCTCCCCCTGCCCGCTCTCGTAAGCTGCTGCTGCACGCGCGCGAGATCCGCAAGCTCATCGGCGCCACCAGCCGCAAGGGACTTACCATCGTCCCCCTCGAGCTGTACTTCAAGAACGGCATCGCGAAGGTCACGATCGCTCTCGCCAAGGCGAAGCAGCAGCACGACAAGCGTGAAGAATTGAAGCGGCGCGCGGAGGAGCGCGAGCTCGGGCGACATATCAGGGCCAGGCGCGGATGATCGCGCTGGCGTGGTGGCTGCTGATCGCACCGACCGCGGCCCTCGCGGCCCTCGCGGCCCCCGCGGCCCCCGCGCCTCCCCCCGCTCGCCCGGCGGTTCTGATCGCCACGCCACGCGGAGAAACGAGCGTCCCGCTCACGATGGAGCGGGGCAGCGCCGCCGTCGCGGTGTC
>Ga0070708_100000478_pt1 | contig 30282 bp, 28 predicted proteins | sample KBSK5503metaG_FD_65469 | JGI IMG/M metagenome (GOLD analysis project Ga0070708, IMG submission 65469) | Corn, switchgrass and miscanthus rhizosphere microbial communities from Kellogg Biological Station, Michigan, USA - KBS K5-50-3 metaG | ecosystem: Host-associated > Plants > Roots >... | reverse complement strand
CGGTGGTGAATCTGATGCTGGTGGGCGTGGGTAGGGAAATCGTCGGGTTCCCGGTCACGAAGGTCCTCAGTGCGCTCGAGCTGGATTCCCGCGAGATCTCAAAAAACGGGGACGGCTCGCTCTTACCGCACAGCCAAGGACTACTCCCAGTGCATCTGCTCTCCGAATTGCTGGGTTTCCCGGCTGCCGAGGGACGCGGCAGTCGCCCCTACATCGTCGTCGAAGGAGACCGCGGTAAGGTCGCACTCGCTGTCGATCGACTTCTCGGCCAGGAGGAGGCGGTGCTCAAAACGCTCACCCGCCCCCTGGACCTTGTGCCTGGCGTGTCAGGCGTTACGATTCTAGGCACGGGACGGCCGGTCTTCATCTTGGATGTTCCGGGGTTACTTGCCTCATGAGCTCGAGTCAGCCCAGCGAAGCGCAGTTCGACGCCCTCCGAGAGGTGGCGAACGTGGGCTGCGGCCACGCGGCCAACGCATTGTCCAAGCTGGTGGGCGGTCGCAGCATTCGAATCGACGTGCCCCGAGTCGTGCTTACCACCCCCACGGACGCACTGGATCTCCTCGGCGGCGCGGGGACGATGGTCGTGGCGACTTCGCTGGAAATCCTCGGCGAGCTTCAGGGTTGCCTCCTGCTTCTGCTGAAGGAAGGCGAAGCGAGGCGGCTCTCGATCGAGCTTCTGTCGAGCCCGAGGCACTCGCTTGTCGATCCCGAGGTGAGAGCGCTCGAAGAAGCGGGAAACATCGTCGCTTGTGCGTGCCTCAATGCGATCGCCGCGTTCACCGGTCTTCGGCTGTTGCCCTCCACCCCCAGCGTCGCCAGGGCCCCGCTCGAAGAGGTCGTCGAACAGATCATGGGGGGCATGGAGCCCGGAGCCGGCATGGTGATGCTCCTCGAGGCGCGATTCTCGACCAGCTCCGCTCCGCTGGTCTCTGGACGACTGCTCGTCGTCCCCCGCAAGCACAGCGTCCAGGTGCTGTTGGAGAACTTGGGCGTCTAAAGCAGTAAGGTGCGGCGGCCGATGGATGAGAAGGCTCTGCACAAGCTGCTGACGCAGGTGCGATCGGGAAAGATTCCCATCGCCGGGGCGCTGGCCACGCTTAAAGACATTCCCTTCGTCGAGCTGGGTTTCGCCACCCTCGACACCCACCGCAGCTTGCGCTTCGGCTTCCCCGAGGTCGTGCTCGGCGAGGGGAAATCGGTCGAACAGCTGACCGGGATCATCGAAGCGCTCCGCGCGCGGAAGCAGGCGGTGCTGGCCACCCGCGTCTGCGCGGAAAAGGCGAAGGAGCTGCTCCTTCGCTTTACGAAGGCCAGCTACGACCCGGTGGCCCGCATCTTTCAGATCCGGGCCCGCCGATTCAAATCCGGAACCGTGGCGGTGGTCAGCGCCGGGACCTCCGACATCCCCGTCGCCGAAGAGGCGGCGGTGACCTCGGAAGCGATGGGCGCGACAGTGCGAAGGGTGTACGACGTGGGGGTGGCGGGCATCCACCGGCTGCTGCGCCGGCGGGCGGAAATCCAGGAAGCGGATGCCGCGGTGGTGGTGGCGGGAATGGAAGGCGCGCTCGCCTCCGCCGTTGGAGGCCTGGTCGGCATTCCCGTGGTGGCGGTACCCACCTCGATCGGTTATGGGGCGAATTTCAACGGGCTCTCGGCGCTTCTTGCGATGTTGAACTCATGTGCGCCCAACGTTGCTACGATGAATATCGACAACGGCTTCGGCGCCGGTTTCTATGCGGCGCTCGTCTCGCGGCGAGGGCGCCGGCGATGACGTCCCGGAGGATTCTCTACCTCGAGCCGATCGGCGGGATTGCCGGCGACATGTTCCTCGCTGCGGGAATCGATCTCGGCATCTCCGCCGAGGAGATTACGCGGGCGCTCGCCGGCCTGAAGCTTCCCGGCTGGAGGTTCTCGGTGCGCAAAGACGTCCGGCACTCGATCACCGGCACACGCCTGGACGTGGACCTCGAACCGGGGGCCACCGGCGAACGAACCCTGACCGAGATACTGGCGCTGATCGAGAATGCGTCCGGCATTCCCGCGCGGGCCAAAGACCGGGCGAGACGCGTCTTCCAGGTCATCGGTGAAGCGGAGGCGAAAATTCATTCTCTGCCTCTGGAGCAGGTCCATTTCCACGAAGTGGGGGCGATCGATTCGATCGTCGATATTTGCGGCGCCGCGGTGGTGCTCGAGCTTCTCGGTGATCCTGAGGTGTATGCAGCCCCGCCGCCGCTGGGAAGCGGCACGGGTCGATCCGCCCACGGCTCAATCCCCATACCCGCCCCCGCGACGCTGGAGATTCTTCGCGACCTCCCGGTCCGCTTCGAAGGGGTCGGCGAGCTCACCACGCCTACCGGGGCGGGCTTGCTGAAGGCGCTCTGCAGAATGGAAGCGCCGCCCCCGCTCACCGTCGAGGGTGTGGGTTACGGCCTGGGGACAGAGGACTTCGCGGATCGCCCCAATGTCCTTCGCGCATCGCTGGGGCGGGCCGCGGGCATCGTCCCGCCAGCCATCTGGGTCATCGAAGCCAACCTCGACGATTGCAGTCCGCAGATCCTGGGTGCCCTGGTGGAAGAGCTTATCGAAAAAGGAGCGCTCGACGCGTTCGTCCTGCCGGCGACGATGAAGAAGGGCCGACCCGGACATCTCCTCGGTGCGGTGGTTTCCGCCGACCGCAAGGACGTCATTGCCGAGACATTGCTCGCCGAATCCACCACGCTTGGCATTCGGTCCTACCCGGTCGAGCGCATTGAGCTCGATCGCCGTTTCGAGGAGGTGGAGACGCGATACGGTCGGGTGCGAATCAAATTAGGATTCCGCGGCAGCGCGGTCGTCAACGCGCAACCCGAGTTCGAAGACTGCCGTCGGCTGGCGCGCCAGCATCACGTACCGGTGAAAGAGGTCCAGGCCGAAGCGCTCGCTTGTTATCGCCTCGGCCGGCCCAGGGCCGGGTGAGGCGCCGCCCTGCGTTGGCGAAAGCAATCAAGCCGGCGAAAGCGCGTTGGTATCCACGCCTTGCTTCGGCCCCGGTGGAGGCAGTAGATGCACGGCAATCGTCACTCGAGCGGCATCGCGGAGAGCGTCATGAACGAGAAAGAATGGGACAAGCGTCTACTGGATTTCGTCAAGCGGACAGGGGAGGACATCAAGGCGGAAACGCAGCGTCTGCTCGAGGAGGTCCGAGACCCGGCCAAGCAGCGGAAAGTGAAGGAGACCCTGCGAGAATTCGGCACCTGGGCCAAGCAGACAGCCGAGGAGGCGGCGGAGATGGTGGAGACGGCGGTCAAGAAGGCCGAAACCGCCTTCACCCAGCGCGTCCAGGGGCCGCCCGCGCCGACTCACACCCCCTCTGCCGAGGATGGGAATCCGGAGGCGAGGCGTACCAAATCACCCCGAGTGCGCGCCGGTCCTCGTCGCCAGGGGCAGAAAACGGTAGGCCAGGGTAAGCGATCCGGCGCAGGAAAACCCCGAACGAGCCACACCTCAAAGACGATCGGGAAGAAGAAGTAGCTCTCCCGGCGGGATTGGTCGCCTACCATTCTCCGTGACATAGTTATTGGAGTGTCCGAGCCAGAAAAAGGCAAGTTCTCGGCAGACATCAGCCGGAAAGTCATCGACGAAGCGCTCGAGAGCGTGAAGAGCGCGCTGTCTGGACAGCACGAGGATCGCGCGCCAGGGCCGGTCGCTGCTCCAAACGCGGATGCCGCCGCCACCCAGACAGCAAGTGAAGTGGACGAGCTTCGAGACCAGCTCAAACTCTCCCAGGAGAAGGGGAGAGAGACGATGTCCAGGTTGCAGGAGGTTCACGAGCGGATGCTTCGCTCGGTCGCGGATCTGGAGAACTACCGGAAGCGGGCGCAAAAAGAAAAAGAGCAGGTGCAGAAGTTCGGGATGGAGAAGATCCTTTCGGACTTTCTACCCGTCCTGGACAACCTGGTTCGAGCGGTCGATCACGGGAACAGCTCTCCGGATTTTGGCAGTCTGATGGAGGGGATCTCGATGACGCGCAAGCTCTTCGAAGACGCCTTCGCCAAGCACGGCGTTCGCCCGATCCCCGCGGTGGGACATCCGTTCGATCCTCACATCCACGAAGCGATCCAGCAGGTGGAGAGCGCCGAGCTGCCTCCGAACCAGGTGCTCTCGGAGTTGGCGCACGGGTACACTCTCAACGATCGGTTGCTCCGTCCGGCGCTGGTCATCGTCTCCAAGTCACCGGTCACCGGGACAGCCGAGCCGCCCGCCGCGACGTCGGAGACTGCAAAGCCGTCCAACGCTCAAGAGGAAGGAATCCCAGAGCAAAAGCCGTAGTCCGGGAGATGTGGGATGAGCAAAGTCATCGGGATTGATCTGGGTACCACCAACTCCTGCGTGGCAGTGATGGAGAGCGGCGAGCCGGTGGTGATCCCCAACAGCGAGGGGAGCCGCACGACGCCGTCGATGCTTGCCTTCACTGACGGCGGCGAGCGACTCGTCGGCCAGATCGCCAAGCGCCAGGCGGTGACCAATCCAGAGAATACCGTCTTCGCGGTGAAGCGGTTGATCGGCCGCAAGTTCGAAACCCCGGAGACGAAGAAGGCCCTCGCGGTGACGCCTTTCAAGGTGATCGCCGCGCCCAATGGGGACGCCTGGGTCGACGTGCGCGGCAAAGCGTACAGCCCTTCCGAGATCTCGGCGATGGTGCTGATGAAGATGAAGCAAACCGCGGAGGACTATCTCGGCGAGCCGGTGACTGAGGCGGTCGTGACGGTCCCCGCCTATTTCAATGACAGCCAGCGGCAGGCCACCAAGGACGCGGGCCGGATCGCCGGGCTGAACGTGTTGCGAATCATCAACGAGCCCACCGCGGCGGCGCTGGCCTACGGGCTCGACAAGCAGCAGGAGGGGAAAACCGAAAAGGTGGCGGTCTTCGATCTCGGCGGCGGCACCTTCGACATTTCGGTGCTCGAGCTCACCGCCGGAGTGTTCGAGGTCAAATCGACGAACGGCGACACCTTCCTCGGGGGCGAGGATTTCGATCAGCGACTGATGGATTACCTCGCGGACAACTTCCAAAAGGCGATGAAGATCGACCTGCGGAAGGACCGGATGGCCCTACAGCGGCTCAAAGAAGCGTCCGAGCGAGCAAAGCACGAGCTGTCGTCAGCCACCGAGACGGACATCAATCTGCCCTTCATCACCGCAGATGCCAGCGGCCCCAAGCACCTGACCGAGACCATCGACCGCGCAAAATTTGAATCGCTGGTGAAAGACCTGGTCGATAGGACCATCGAGCCGTGCCGAATCGCCCTCAAGGACGCCGGACTGACCCCTCAGCAGCTCAACCAGGTGCTGTTGGTCGGTGGAATGACGCGGATGCCGAGGATTCAGGCGGTGGTGAAGGAGTTCTTCGGCCGCGAGCCGCACAAGGGCATCAATCCCGACGAGGTGGTGGCGGTGGGCGCGGCGATCCAGGGCGGCGTGCTGAAAGGCGAGGTCAAAGACGTCCTTCTGCTCGACGTCACGCCGCTCTCCCTCGGCGTCGAAACCGCGGGAGGCGTGTTCACCAAGATCATCGACAAGAACACCACCATCCCTTGCAAAAGGGCGCAGGTATTCTCCACCGCGGTGGACAACCAGCCGCTGGTGAACGTGCATGTTCTGCAGGGCGAACGGGAGATGGCGGTCGACAACCGGACCCTCGCGCGCTTCGAATTGGTGGGCATTCCTCCGGCGCCTCGCGGCGTGCCACAGATCGAGGTGTCATTCGACATCGATGCGAACGGAATCGTCCATGTCTCGGCGAAGGATCTCGGAACCGGCAAATCGCAGGCGGTGAGGGTGATCAGCAACTCCGGCCTGAGCGAGCAGGAGATCCAGAAGATGGTGTCGGACGCGCAGGCAAATGAGAGCCAGGACAAGAGAAAGCGCGAGCTGGCCGACCTCAAGAATGGCGCGGAAGGATTGATTTACACCACGGAGCGTTCGGTCGAGGAATACGCCCATCTGCTCAAGCCCGCCGAGCGGGATGAGATTCTTCGCGACGTCGAAGCGCTGAAGAAGGTGTTGCCCGGCACGGAGCCCGCCACGATCAAAGAAGCCATCCAAAGACTGGAAGGTTCGGCTTACCGGATAGCGGACGCCATCTACCTGGATCAGCAGAAAGCGCCGGCGTAGGCCCCGCGGGGTTTCCGCCCGCGAACAACCCGAATCAGGCGGCATTGAGTACAAAGGCGCTGTAGGTTGTGCCCGATGGACGCCTCGGCACGCACTCGCCAGCTGGATGCCATTCGCAGTTTCTGCGCCCAGGAGCCCATCGGAGTCCTGTTTGATGAGGCGGGCGAGTTGCTGATGGACGTCTTCTCCGGGAAGGCGGTTCCCCTCGCCCTCCAACACCTGGTTTCCGTGGAGCAGCGGGCAAGAAAGGGGACGAACGCTCCCTACCTTGTGCTCACCTACGACGATGGCCGGGAGATGGCCCTGGCCGACGTGGGAATCGCGTTTGCGCCCGACGTCGCCAATACCGGTGCCCTCGAGGAACTACCCGCCGTCGTTTGCTTCCGAGACTATGCGACGCTGGTCGGTCGCCTCAAACACGAGCTTTTCGGGCACTCCGACCGGGAGCCCACTCAAGCAACGACCACCCTTCTGATGACCTGCCTGGCGATTCTCGACGGGGCCCGAAGGATGGGCTTCGAGATCGGTCGTGAGGAGCGGGAGCTGGAGGCTTACCTGGCCGAATTGGAAAAACGCGTCGGTGCGCCCCCAAGGAGTCCTTGACCCACTCCGCCGATCCCTCATAGAAGACCGGGCCAGTCCCTGGAGGGCTCCGATGTGGCGGAATTCATTGATGCTGCTGGGTTTGGTCGCGCTTCTTGCATCGGCGTGTGAACGGAAGGCCGAGGAGCCAGCCAGATCTGCGCAAAGCGCAACCTCCGGCGCGACAGCATCGACCGGGCCTGGCGCATCGACCCCAACCGCGGCGCAGCCGCATGCCGCCACGCCGGCCGAGACCGGAGGAGCCGCGCCTGGATCGTCGGACGTCATACTCCTGGGCGAAGTGGGATCGCTCACCGGCGCCGAAGCCTCCTTCGGAATCTCGACGCGCAATGGAGTCGAGCTGGCGCTCAACCAGACGAACGACAGCGGTGGTGTGAAGGGAAAGAAGGTCGCGGTTCGGGTCTACGACGATCAGAGCAAGCCGGAAGAGGCCGCCAACGCCGCGACGCGGCTGATCAACCAGGATCGGGTCAAGGTCATCCTCGGCGAAGTAGCGTCCACCAACTCCCTGGCGATGGCGCCCATTGCCCAGGCCGCGGGCGTCCCGATGATTTCCCCTTCATCGACGAATCCCAAGGTCACCCTGGTTGGGAACTACATCTTCCGCGTCTGCTTCATCGATCCCTTCCAGGGGTACGTGATGGCCCGCTTCGCCCACGATCACCTGAAAATCAGCCGTGCTGCGGTGCTCAAGGACCAGAAGAGCGACTACTCGCTGGGTTTGACCGAGTTCTTCACCCGTAAGTTTACCGAGATGGGCGGCAAGATCGTTTCCACCGAGGCCTACGCCAAGGGCGACAGCGACTTCCGTGCCCAGCTGACCGCGATCAAGAGCCAGAAGCCGGAGGCGATCTACGTGCCCGGCTACTACAATGATGTCGGGATCATCGCCCGACAGGCGCGAGAGCTCGGAATCCCCACCAAGGTTCCACTGCTGGGTGGCGACGGCTGGCAATCGGCAAAGCTGTTCGAGCTGGGCGGCAGGGCGATCGACGGGAGCTATTTCTCGGACCATTACTCGCCCGACAATCCGTCGCCGACGGTCCAGAAGTTCATCGCCGAGTACAAGGCGGCCTACGGCACCGTCCCGGACTCGCTCGCCGGGCTCGGCTACGACGCCGCGCGCGTGGCGGTCGCGGCGATGAAGAAGGCGCCCGACCTTTCCGGCCCGGCGATCCGCGATGCGATTGCCCAAACGAAGGACTTTCCCGGCGTAACCGGGACGATCAGCCTCGACGAGACACGCAATGCGGTGAAGCCGGCCGTCGTGCTCGAGGTGGTGGAAGGCAAGCTGAAATACATCACGACCACCCCGCCGTAAATGGCAGACCTCCTTCAGCACCTGGTCAATGGCTTGGCCACCGGCACCATCTACGCGCTCGTCGCCTTGGGCTACACCATGGTCTACGGCGTGCTCAAGCTGATCAACTTCGCCCACGGCGATGTGATGATGGTCGGAGCCTACCTCGGATACGCAACCGCGCAGAAACTCGGCCGCCCGGCGCAGAGCTCGCTCGTCGGGGTGCTCCTGATTTTTCTCTGCGCGATGGCGGGGTGCGCATTGCTGGGCTTGGCGATCGAGCGATTCGCCTATCGGCCGCTGCGTGAGAAACCCCGGCTCACCTCCCTCATCACCGCGATCGGGATTTCTTTCACGCTGGAGTACGGCTTCCAGCTCGACTTCGGGCCCCTCCCCGGAGCCTCGCCCCGGGCATTCCCGGAGATCATCAGGGCCACCGAATGGTTCGTGTTCGGGGACCGGGACGTGGTGATCTGGAACTGGCAGGTGATCTCACTGCTGATCGCCCTGGCGCTGATGCTCACCTTGCAGTTCCTCGTCTTCAAGACGCGATTCGGCAGGGCCATGCGGGCGGTATCCTTCGATCACCGGATCGCCGCTTTGATGGGGATTCCCACCGACCGGGTCATCGCGGGCACCTTCATGCTCGGCTCCGCGCTCGCCGCCGGGGCCGGCATCCTCTATGCGATCAAAGACACGGCGATCCAACCGCTGATGGGTCTCTATGTCGGGCTCAAGGCGTTCGTCGCGGCGGTGATCGGCGGCATCGGCCACGTCCCCGGGGCGGTGGTCGGGGCGCTGCTTCTCGGTCTGGTGGAGGAGTTCGTGGTCGGCTACACCGCCTCAAGCTGGCGAGATGCGGTGGCATTCGGTTTTCTGATCATCATCCTTCTCGTTCGGCCTTCGGGTCTTTTCGGTCGAGTCGCGGCGGAGAAGGTTTGATGGAATCGGCGGCCCTCCCGGTCAGCTCGGGGTTGCCGCGAAGTTTGCGGGGCCTGGCCCCTTTCCTGATTGCCATCCCGGTCCTCGCCGGTCTTCAGCTCGTGGTGAGCCAGGCGCCCTTTCTGGTCTACCTGGCTTCGATCGTGGGGGTGAACATCATCCTCGCGGTCTCGCTCAACATCGTGAACGGGATGACCGGTCAGTTTTCAATCGGTCACGCCGGTTTCATGGCGGTGGGAGCCTATGTCTCGGGCAAATTCTCGCTGGAGACGAAGAACCTGGCCATCTCCCTGCTGCCGGTCGCTGCTTCGGATCAACTGATCTTCGTCGCCGCGCTGTTGATCGGCGGAAGCTTCGCCGCCCTCTGCGGCTTCATCGTTGGTCTTCCCTCTCTCCGACTGAGGGGCGACTACCTGGCGATCGTCACGCTTGGCTTCGGCGAGATCATCCGGGTGATCGTGCAGAACACCGAGGCCTTCGGGCGCGCCCTCGGCCTTTCCGGAATCCCTCAGCGCGCTACCTTTTTCATGGTGTACTTCTGGGTCTTTCTCACCATCGTCGTGGCCCGGCGCATCGCGGCATCGACCCACGGCCGCTCGCTTTGGGCCATCCGCGAGGACGAGGTGGCGGCGGAAGCGATGGGGGTGAACACCACCGGTTACAAGGTCCGCGCGTTCGTGATTTCCTCTTTCTTCGCCGGCGTGGCCGGGGGACTGTTCGCGCATTTCGTGCCGATCATCAACCCGGGCTCCTTCACCTTCGTCAAATCGATCGAGGTGGTGGTGATGGTGGTGGCGGGGGGCCTCGGGTCGACCACCGGGGCAATCCTCGCCGCCGTCGTGCTCACGCTCCTGCCCGAAGCGATGCGCAGCGCCTTCATCACCCTGAGCGGCGGACAGGCATCGCTGGCTCAGAAGGTGGATCAGATCCGGATGCCGATCTACGGAATCTTGCTCGTGGCCCTGATGCTCCTCAGGCCCCAGGGACTTTTTGGGAGTCGTGAGATTTGGGACGTGTTGCCCCGCTGGTTCCAGCGGCGTCGAAAGAGCGTCGTTTCATGAAAGAGTCGCTCCTCAAGACCGAAGACGTGAGCATCCATTTCGGCGGCCTCAAGGCGCTCTCGAACTTCAATCTCGAGATCTGCAAGGGGGACTTGAAGGGGCTGATCGGTCCGAACGGTGCGGGCAAGACGACCGCCTTCAACGTGTTGACCGGGGTCTACGCGCCCAGCTCCGGGACCGTTTTGGTGGGGAGCCAACGGGTAAACGGCTGGATGCCGCACGAGATCAATCATCTCGGTCTGGCGCGAACGTTCCAGAACATCCGCCTGTTCCGGGCGCTGAGCGCGCTCGACAACGTGCGGGTCGCCTGTCGCGCGGCCTCTGCCCACCTGGACCAGGAACGGCTGATCGAGCTTCGCAAGAGTGGATCGTTCGGGAATGTCGGCGCGAACCTCCTCGACGCGATGAGCAATTACCGCGACTGGTGGCGCGCGCTGCTGTTGAGCCCGGGCTTTCAGCGCGAAGAAGAGGAGATCCGCCTGCGCGCCGAGGAGCTGCTGGCGGTGATGGGACTTTCCCAACGGCGATTCGAGGAGGCGAGAAATCTCCCCTATGGCGAACAGCGCCGGCTCGAGATCGCACGGGCATTGGGCACCCGTCCCCGCGTGCTTCTGCTCGATGAGCCGGCTGCGGGTATGAACACCCGCGAGAAGGCCGATCTGATGGCGTTGATCCGGCAACTTCGGGATCAGTTCTCGCTGGGCATCCTGGTCATCGAGCACGACATGAAGCTGGTGATGGGGATCTGCGAGGAGATCACCGTGCTCGATCACGGAGAGACGATCGCGGTCGGATCGCCGGAACAGGTGCGAAAAAATCGGAAGGTGGTGGAGGCTTACCTTGGAGATTCGTACCTGGAAGCTCATGCCACGGTCGGCGCCGAGAGCGCGCGATGACCTTCGCCCCAGTTCGGAGGATACCCGGCAGTGACGGTTGCGAGTGATCCAGGGCACAAGACGCTTGGCAGGCGCGAGGCGCGAGACAAGCTGCTCGACGTGGAGGGACTGCACGTCGCCTACGGCGCCATCCTGGCGCTTCGCGGGGTGACGCTTTCGGTAGGCAAGGGTGAGGTGGTGGCTCTGATCGGCGCCAACGGGGCCGGCAAGTCCAGCACTCTGCGCGCGGTGAGCGGGATGCTCCGACCGACCGCGGGGAAGATTCGGCTCGAAGCCGAGGACATCACCGGCATCAAGGCCCATCTCCTGGTACCCAAGGGAATGGCCCATGCGCCGGAGGGAAGGGGGATCTTCCTCAATCTCTCGGTCGAGGAGAACCTCGAGCTCGGAGCGTACCTGCGAAAGGACCAGGCCGGAATCCGGGAGGATACCGAGTACTGCTTCAAGCTCTTCCCGGTGCTGCGCGAGCGCCGCAAGCAGCTGTGCGCCACGCTTTCGGGGGGAGAGCAACAGATGCTGGCCATCTCCCGATCTTTGATGAGCCGTCCCAAGCTTCTGCTCCTCGACGAGCCGTCGCTCGGACTGGCGCCGCAGCTGGTGGAGACGATTTTCCGCACCCTTCGCGAAGTGAATCAGCGAGGGGTATCCATTCTTCTCGTCGAGCAGAACGCACATCTCGCCCTCTCCCTGGCTCACTACGGCTATGTCCTGGAAACCGGCGAGGTGTTCATGTCCGGGCCGGGTCGCGAGCTCCTCGCAAGTCCCGAGGTGCGAAAGGCGTACCTCGGCGAGTAACGATCTCCTGCCGCACCAAGCTGGGTGCTCAAGCTTGGCGCGCCGTTGGGACAAGCGTTGGGAATCTGTTCCAACGCTCGCCCCGGCTGGTGGCCCGACCATCAAGAATTCCCAACGCTCACCGCGCTGGTGGCCCGGCCACCACTTATCCACAGGCCTTCTCACGTCGGATCGTTCTTCGGTGTGGAGGTGTGTGACGTCTGCGGCCCGCGCGGACCAGAAATGTCGCACAGCTCGCCGCTGTCACCGACGCGTGGCACGGGTCGAGCCCGGGGCATAATCCGACCGCTTCGGGCTGGGCGTCCTTCGCCTACGCGGCGACTGTGGTGCTTTTCGTAGTGGGGCTGGCTCCGCCGCTGGCGGGGGAGCCTGATTGCGCTGGTGGTGTTGCCGATCGGCCTGGGTGGCACCCGGCGTTCGTGCGGCCCGCCCCTGACTACGAGGCTGCGCCCGGCGCCGGTCCCGCAGGCTTCGCGTCTTCGCCCTTTTCGTGGCGGTCCCATTTCTGCTGGAACTCGAGGCCGAGGTCCTCGAACTTCGGATAGATCTCCTTCTTGGTGACGATCTCGCGGCAGTAGGTGCATTGATGCTTTCCACCGTCCACGGCCTTGAGCCAGGTCACATGATGAATGCAGGAGAGCATCGCCATGGCGGCCCTCATTACCTCATTTCGTCGCGCTCGGAAACGTCCGCCTTCGGCCGGTGAGCCGCGGCTCCCAGAGGGCGGTATACCTGGCGCCCTTCGGGGAGAGGTCGCTTCGAAACAAGATCAGTCGACTCACCTCTGCCGGGCCAGACGAGATGATCCGGGACGACCGGATGCACCGAGCGAGTCCCGAATCACCGTTGGGCATTCGCGCTCGGGCGAGCGTGAGATGGGGCTTGAACGCCCGCTTTTCGGGCTGGTAGCCAAAAGGGGTCAGCCTCTCCTCGAGATCCGTCTTGATCGACGCCAGCGGCTCGATATCTCCGGTCAGACCAGCCCAGAGGACGCGCGGCCTTGCCGAGCTGCCGAACCCGCCGATTCCCTCGACTTTGAGCTCCAGGGGTGCGTGTCGGCCGGCGACCTCCGAGACGATCGCCTTCACCTGTTCCGCGCGGGCATCTTCGACGCGGCCGAGAAACGCCAGTGTGACGTGGACGCCTTCCGCCTTGACCCACCTGGCATTGGGGGCCAGATCGCGAAGTCTTTCGATTTCCTTATCCACCAGGGCGCGTACCGTTTGGCCCAGATCGATCGCGATGAACAACCGCATGGACGATCACCCGTTGTCGTCGCCTGTTTTCAGCAGCCCTGAGCTATCATGCAGGCCCGTGGCTCGCGATGAAACCCGCCTTGAGCAGAGAATCCGACGGCACCACGAGCGTGGGGAGCTGAAGGAAGCGGCGACCGCGGCAATCGAAGGATTCGGCCCGGAGATTCTTGGATTCCTCAAGGCCGTGGTGAGGGACGAGCAACTCGCCGGCGAGGTTTTCGCTCACTTCTGCGAAGATGTGTGGACCGGGCTTTCGGGTTTCCGGTGGGAGAGCAGCTTTCGAACCTGGGGCTACACCCTGGCGCGAGCCGCGTGGCTGCGACAGCGCCGCGAGCCCCACTTCCGCAAGACGGTAGCGCTGCCGGACGCACCGGACAATTTCAGGCAAGAGCAGCCCGGCCGCACGCTGGCGCTCCCCGCAGTGGAGCCGGACGAGAAACAGGAGTTGGCGCGGCTCCGGCAAAGCCTGGACCCGGATGATCAGGCGATGCTCATCCTTCGCATCGATCGGCGAATGTCCTGGAGTGAGATCGCGAGGGTCATGCTCGGCGCGGATGAACCGAGAGACGAAGCGGCGCTGGCCCGGAAAGCGACCGCGGTGCAGAGACGATTCGAGCAGGTGGAGGGCGATCTCAAGCGGCTCGCTCGCGAGAGCAACCTGCTCGGCGACGATTAGCGCTTGAGCTTACTTAGTACGCCTTGGCGAAGACCATCCGGCCGGGCGACTCCTGTCCGCAGACGGCGCAGGAGCCCCTTCCCTGCTTCAGATTAAAGGGCCGGCACCGGCTCGTCGCGCCGGTCTCCTCCTTGATCCTTGCCTCGCATTCCGGCCGTTCACACCAGTGGACGAGCAAGAAACCATCGTCCGCCCTGGCCTTCAGCTCCTGAAGCGAATTGACCTCGAAGGTGTTCTCGTCGCGAAGCTTCTTCGCCTTCGCGAAAAGCGCCTGCTGCATCGACTCGAGTAGCTCCTTCACCTTCGCCACCGCGCCGGCAAGCGGGACGAACTCCTTCTGGCGACTGTCCCGCCTCACCACCACGCACTGCTCTTTCGCGATGTCCTTCGGTCCGAGCTCGATCCGCAGGCACACCCCCACCAGCTCGTACTGGTAGAACTTGAAGCCCGGGCCCTTCGTTTCATCGTTGTCCACCAGGACGCCGAGGCCCGCCTTTCGCAGATCCGCCGCGAGCGCCTCCGCCCGGGCCAGGATCGGCGCCCGTTCCTCCGGACCCTTGCCGATCACGATGATCACTACGTGATCCGCCGCCAGTCGGGGCGGCACGACAAGTCCGCCGTCGTCGGAGTGGGTCATCACCAGCGCCCCGACCAGGCGGGTCGAAACTCCCCAGGAGGTCTGCCAGACGTGGGACTGCTTTCCATCTCGTCCCTGGAAGGTGGTGTTGAAGGCCTTGGCGAAATTCTGACCGAGGTGGTGAGAAGTGCCCGCCTGCAACGCCTTCTTGTCCTGCATCATCGCCTCGATCGAGTAGGTTCGAAGCGCCCCGGCAAACTTTTCGCTGTCCGATTTCTGACCGGCGAGCACCGGCATCGCCATGTATTCCTCGGCGAAGGTACGATAGACCTCGAGCATCTGGAGCGTTTCCCGCTCCGCCTCCTCCTCGGTCTCGTGGCAGGTGTGGCCCTCCTGCCAGAGAAACTCGCTGGTGCGCAGGAAGAGCCGGGTCCGCATCTCCCAACGCATCACATTGGCCCACTGATTGATCAACATCGGTAGATCCCGGTAGCTCTGGATCCAGCGGGCGAATGCCGAATTGATGATCGTCTCCGAGGTGGGACGAATCACCAAGGGCTCCTCCAGTTTCTTTCCACCCGCATGGGTCACCACCGCCAGCTGGGGAGCGAAGCCCTCGACGTGCTCCGCTTCCTTCCGGATGAACGATTCCGGGATGAGCAGCGGAAAATAGGCGTTCCGGTGTCCGGTCTCCTTGAACATCCGGTCCAGTACGCGCTGCATGTTCTCCCAGATCGCGTACCCGTTGGGGCGGATCACCATGCAGCCCTTCACGTCGGAGTAATCCGCCAGCTGGGCCTTGAGGACGAGGTCCACATACCATTCGGAGAAATTCTGCGCCCTGGGAATGAGCTTCTCTGCCATCCATCAACCTCGTGTGAAAACGAGCCAGCGTTCACGTACGATCCGGGCGCCGAGAAAGCAATGGGGATGTAGGTCAACGCCGCTCACCAGCGCCGGAGGAAACAGGTTTGGTATCCTCCAACTCGGATGCCGCTGATCCTCGTGGTGGACGACAACCAGGAGCTGCTCGTGTTGATGACGCGGCTCTTCCAACAGGCCGGTTACCAGGTGATCTCGGCGAGCAGGGGGAAACAGGGGGTCGAAGCCGGGCGCTCGAAAGCCCCCGATCTGGCGGTGATCGACATCCTGCTCCCGGACATGATGGGCCAGCAGGTCGCGGAGATGCTTCGCCAGGATGATCCGAAGATTCCGCTAATCTTCGTCACCGGGGTGTTCAAGGCGGGGCGCCATGCGATCGACGCGCGAAACAAATTCGGCCCGGTGGGGTACTTCGAAAAGCCGTTCGAAGGGGAGAAGCTGCTGGAAGCGGTCCGGAAGATCCTTCCACTCGAAAAGCCGATCGCCGCGGTGGCGGAAGATCCCTTCGACGTAGAGCTGGACGTCAGCGTTCAGGAGGACGACCCTTCCCAGAACGCGATGGAGCTCACCGGGGTAATCAAGGTATCCGGCGGAGGCAATCTGGTCGCGGAGATACGGGGAGACAACCTTTCGGCCTCTCGGGTCAGTCCGACCGCCGCGGAGCGAGCCGCATCGCCGGCCGCGCCCGAGAAGCCCGCAACGGTGCCCTTCCCGCCGGGCGCCCCACACCAGCGCGGACAGCTCCAGGACAACCTCCCGGCCCTGATCACCGCTTTCTACCTCTCCGGCCAAACCGGCGAGCTCGGGGTTCAGCGGGGCACGGTGAAGAAGGTGATCTACTTTCACCGGGGACAGCCGGCATTCGCGATGTCCAATCTGCTCTCCGAGCGGTTCGGGCAGTTCCTCGCCCGGGTCGGCAAGGTCAAGCCCGGGCAGCTTCAAGAGATCATCGCCGCTGCCAAGTCAACCCAGCGCCGGACTGGCGACGTGCTCATCGAGCGCGGGGTGCTCAAGGATACGGAGCGGCTCTACTACGTCGGCCAGCAGGTGAAATCGATCATCTACTCGCTCTTCGGCTGGGAAGACGGCGCTTACGTGCTCACCTTCAAGGACAAGGCGATCTCCGAGCCGATCAAGCTGGACGTACACCCGGCGACGATGATCCTGCGGGGCATCAAGAAGTTCTACAAACCAGAACGGCTGCGCCGGCTGCTGCAGGCGGAAGATCTCCTCATCCCCTCGCTTCAGCCGGCCTATCAACTGCACGAGCTCCAGCTGCAGAACTGGGAGGCCGAGCTGCTGGCGAAAATCGACGGCTCGCGTCCGGTGAGCCAGCTGGTGGAGCTGTCGCGCCAGGAGCCGCAGATCGCCCACGGATTCCTCTACTCGATGGTCGCCCTGACCATCCTCGAGCGACGGAGCTGACCTCGACGATCAGCTTTCGCTGGTCAGCCCGTACAAGAATGCCATCGCCAGCCGTTGCCAGGTGCGCCCATCCACCGTTTTGGCAGGGCGCGCGGTGGAAGCCGCCCTGGCGCGCCGCGGGGGCTTTCTTCCAGATCGGGGGCTGGGTGCCTGTCTCTTTGCCGTCAGGAACTCGGCGCGAAGTTGGTCGTACTGGGCGCGCAGCTCGGCGTTGAGGAGGATCTTCGCCCGGACGATTTGCTGCGTCTTGACCGTGGAGCGGTTCTTGCCCGTGTTGAGGTCGGGGTGGACCTTGCGAATCGCTCGATAAAACGCCCGCTTCACCTCCTCGTTCGCCGCGGCAGGACTGACCTCGAGCAGAGCGTAGAGGTCCGACTCCGGTTCATAGGGTTCTAGGATCATGGCCGCCAAGCTGCGCCGAATTACATCCCTGTCAAGGCGGTCAAATCCAGCTGCGCCGCGCGGTGGGATCCGGTCCAACCGCTCCGCCCCTAAACCCCTCGGACATCCGGCGGTGTTCGGCGCCACCCAGCGACGCGAGCAAATCCTCGGGGGGGTGGGCGAACTTCGCCGCCAGAGCGTCCAGCCGCCGCACGGACTCCTCGATCCGGCGTCGCGGCACGACCCCCGATTCAACCGCCCGGACGAGGGCTGCGATCGCGCGATGCTGTAAGGAGGGGTGCTCGCAGACCAAAAACAGATCGACGCCGGCGATCGTCCCGCGAACCACGGCCTCTTCCAGCGGGTAGTTATCGGCGATCGCCTTCATCTCCAGGTCGTCGCTCACGATCACCCCCTCGAACCCCAGCTCTCCCCGAAGCACATCCTCGAGCACCCGGCGGCTCATCGTCGCCGGTACCCCGGGGTCGACCGCCTCGAAGATCACGTGCGCCGTCATCAGCGCGGCGAGCCCCCCCTCGGCGTACGCCCGGAAAGGCACCAGCTCGACGCTGCGAAGGCGCTGCATGTCGTGCGGAAGCCGGGGCAGCATCAAATGCGAATCGCTGGCGGTATCTCCGTGCCCCGGAAAGTGCTTGCCGCAGGAGGCCACCCCGCCGCTTTCCAGGCCGCGCGCCAACGCGACTCCCATGCAGGCCACCTGCGAAGCTTCGCTGTGCAGCGCCCGATCTCCGATCACCGGATTCTTCGGATTGCTGTCCACGTCCAGGACGGGAGCGAAATTCCAATCGAAGCCGACCGCACGCAGCTCGAAAGCGAGCAACCGGCCGCATCGCTCCGCAAGGTCGATGTCCGCTCGAGCGCCAATCTCCCGCATCGGGGGAAGCGCGGTGAACGGTGGCCCCCGGAGCCGAGCCACGCGGCCGCCCTCTTGATCCAGCGCCAAGGCGATCGGCGCGGAGGCGCGCCGTTTGATCCGCCGGCCAAGGTCAGCGACCTCTTCCGCAGTCCCGATGTTCCGCGCAAAAAAAATCGCTCCGAAGATCCCCTCGTCGAGCAGCTCCTCGAAGCCCGGGTCCAACTCCCGGCCGACAAAGCCAACCATGAACATCCGGGCGCACTGGCGATGAAGGTCGCTGGGCATCTGCTACTCTCGCAACAACACGCCCTCGAAGAAGAACGCCACCGCCGCCGCCACGATCAACCAGCTCCAGAATGGAAGGCGGCGCTGTTTGCTGTCCGGACCCGAATCCTTGACCGATCCTTCGCCGAAATAGGCAGACAGGTCATCGGGCTTGATCCGCGCCAGATCGCTCTCCGAGGGATCGAGAACTGCGGCAAACGCAAGGTCGGGCAGCGGCCGCCCATCTGCATCCTGGACTTGATGAACTCCGGGCTCCTCGGTCGGTCCCACCAGGAAGCGTCCCTCGTCCAGCGCCCGAACGGGCAGCGTCGCCCCGGAGGGAGATCGGACGCTGGCGACCACTTCATGGCCGGGAGAGGACAGAGAGACCGACTCACCGACGCGGGCCTTGATGTCCTCACGTTCTTCCAGCGAGCCGCTCAGAAAAGCGGAAAAGCGCTGCATCAATGGGAGGAAGCTGGTCCGGATCGCAAAGTCGGCCCAGTCCCGGTCGACCGTCGACGTATACAGGAGCACCCGGCCCTGGCCGCGCCGGGCGATTGCGACCGCGGGAGCTCCGTCTTCAAAGGTGGCCAGCACCACCGGGGCGCCGTTGCCCGGGTTACCACCCGGGGCCGGCTCGAGCAGCATGTACCGATAGAAACGCGCGCTCATCAATCCCTCGCGTGCCTGTCCGGTAAACAGGGAAAAGATCGGATGGTCAACCGAGATCTTACCTATCTTGGCGGCCTTCTTGTCCGCGTCAGGCTCCTCTGGATCCACCGCCGTCTTGATCATCCGCAGCGGCAGAGGCAGCAGCTCCGCCAATTGCTTATTGTAGAGATCCGGTTCGACGTGGTCGCCCAGAGAGATCAACAGGCCGCCTCCACGACGGACGAAGTCGACCAACCGTTGCGAAACTTCCGGGCCTGGCGCGCTCACGTTTAGCAGGAGGATCAGCTCGTATTGATCGAACGAATCGTGGAAGGCCGCCTCGGCGTCCTTGGTTATCTCCCGCACCGGGGACCCGGGCGCGCTGAGAGCGGCCTCCACGAAAAAGGCCTCGTCGCGGTAGCGGACGGTGTTCGGCTGCCCGTTGACGATCAGCGCCCGCAGCTCCTTGGGGACATTGACGATGAAGGCACGCTGGTCGTCCGCCGCCAGATTGTCTCCGGAGATCACCACCTCTCCCGGAAATACTCCGCCCGAGGTGAAGCGGTAGCTGAGCGATTTTTGGGCGGCTCCATTCGCCGGAATATCCAAGAACCCCTTGGCTACCACCTGCCCCATCAGCTTGAGCGAGGCTTCCAGATCGTGGACCGGCTCCGGCGAGAAGTTTCGTACGGTGAAGGTGAACTGAAACGCCCGAGGACCGAGCTGCAGGGCCGGATCGATCCTCAGATCCACCACCGCTCGGTTGGGGAGGGACTGCTTTCCAGCGGCGGCATCTCGAATCACGACCTCCGGCACCAGCCGTTCTCCGTTGGGCCCTTCCAGCGTCGGCGGCGGCAGGTTCAGGTGCAACGCGTTGGCGGTCAGGTCCGAGATCAACACCAGCCGCTTGCCGGGCATCGGATTCTCCTCGAGCGAGCGGGCCGCCATATCGAGGCATCGATTGATGTCCACGGATCCGAAGGTCGGTTTCGCCGAATCGATCATCGACCTCAGTTGGCCCCGATCGAATGAGGGCGAGGCGGGCGCTAAGGCTCCCGGGGCGCAAATCAGGACGTTGGCGGGCTCATCCGGGAGCAGGTCCCGCAGCGCATCCCGCGCTTGTTCCCGTCCGCGCTCAAAGAGCGTCGTCCCGCCGTCCCGGTAGCGCATGGACAGCGAGGCATCGATGATGATCGACGTGGCGGCCGGCCCGCGGACGACGGATGCGATCTGGGCGTTGCGCCTGAGCTCCGGCCTGGCCAACGCCACCGGAAGGGCAATCAGAATCGCGGTGCGCAGCAGATAGAGCAGCAGCCTCCTCAGCCGCAGCCGTGAAGCGGTCCGGCGTTGACTCCGCAGAACGAAGGAAATCGCACCAAATGGGTGCGGGCGCGGACGCCGGCGATCGAACAGGTGGATCAGGAGCGGAATCAGGGCGGCCAGCGCGCCGAGCAGCATCCAGGGATGGGCGAAGGTCATCTCCGCCTCTCCTGCCGCCGGGCGAGGAATCGCAGCAGCACCGCGTCCAGGCTTTCGTCGGTTCGGACGAGCTCGTAGTCCACGTCCGCTTCGGCGCAAGTGGTGCGAACGCCTTTCAAGAAGGCCCCGAATTCTTCCAGATAGCTCTGTTTGATCTCGCGGGGGTTGACCTCGATTCGCCGCTCGTCCTCCATCGACAAGAAGAGCGTGGGATCGTCGAACGGGAAGGTCAGCTCCGCCGGATCCACAATCTGAAATATCGCCAGGTCGTTCTTGCGCGCTCTGAGATGAAGAATCCTCTTCAGCGCTTCTTGGCGATCGTCGAATAGATCCGAAAACACCGCCACCAGCGATCGCCGGGAGATTTTTTCCGCCAGGTGATCGGCGGCGCCGAACAGATCGGTCGTTCCCAACGGGACGACGCCCTCCAACTCGTCCAACACCAGCCTCAAATGGCCTGCCGCCGCGCGCGCCGGAAGATCCTTGAACCCTTCTCCGGTCACCACCGCCAGACCCGCGGCGTCCTGCTGGCGAACGAGGAGGTACGCGAGCGCACCGGAAAGGATCTTCGCCACTTCCAGCTTGGACAGGGCGCCGCTCTGGTAGCCCATCGATGCGGAGCCATCCAGGACCAGCACCGCGTGGAGGTTGGTCTCGTGCTCGAACCGCTTGATGTAATACTTGTCGAACTTTCCGAACGCCTTCCAGTCGAGGTGGCGTATCTCATCGCCCGGGGCGTACTCCTTGTGCTCGGCGAACTCGACGCTTTGGCCCTGGTGCGGGCTCTTGTGCAAACCCGAGAGCACGCCGTCCACCACCGCCCGGGCGCGAAGCTTCACCCCGGCCAGCTTCGAGAGTGTTTGTGCGTTGAGCAGTTCCACCGAAATCCGCCTGGCGGCGAGAGAATCTACGATTTGATCAAGGTCAACAGGCGTTCGATCAACTTGGTCGAAGTAATCCCCTCCGACTCGGCATGGAAGTTCGGCAACACGCGATGCCGAAGCACCGGCTTGGCAAAGGCCTTCACGTCGTCCACGGTCGCGACGTAGCGCCCGTGGAGGATCGCGCGCGCCTTTGCAGCAATGACCAGGTATTGGCTGGCGCGAGGTCCCGCTCCCCATGCCACGTTTTTCTGGATGAAATCCGGGACCCCACTTTCTTTTGGCCGGGTGTGCCGCACCAGATCCACCGCGTAGTGCACCACGTGATCCGGCACCGGCACCCGCCGGACCAATTCCTGGAGCGAAACGATCTGTTCCGGAGAGAGGACCTTGCTCAGCACCGGCCGGCTGGCCCCGGTGGTGCTCTTGACGATTTGGACCTCCTCTTCCGCGCTCGGATAACCCACGTCCACCAGGAACATGAAGCGGTCCAGCTGCGCTTCGGGGAGCGGGTAGGTGCCTTCCTGCTCAATCGGGTTCTGCGTGGCGAATACCAGGAACGGCAAGTCGAGCGGAAAGGTCTGTCCGCCGGCGGTGACTCGGTACTCCTGCATCGCCTGGAGGAGCGCCGCCTGGGTCTTCGGAGGGGTGCGGTTCACTTCATCCGCGAGGACGATATTTGCGAAGAGCGGGCCGCGGACAAAACGGAACTCGCGGCGCCCGGTGCTCCGATCCTCTTCGAGGATCTCGGTCCCGGTAATGTCCGAGGGCATCAAGTCCGGGGTGAACTGGACCCGATTGAAGGTCAGATTGAGCACGTCGGCCAGGGTGGAGATGAGCAGCGTTTTCGCCAGCCCGGGGACTCCGACGAAGAGGCAATGGCCGCGGGAGAACAGCGAGACGAGCAGGTGCTCGATCACCTCCTGCTGGCCGACGACGCGTTTTTCGATCTGCTCGAGGAGCTGCTTGCGGGCCACGGACAGCTCCTGGACGGCTTTCAAATCGTCCGCTGAGCCAGCCTCTTCCATCCGATCGATCGCTGTTATCGCCACGTCGTTCATCCAACGCCTCTTAGCCTGTTCGCAGCCATTGCCAAAGTTGAGCGAGACTCGGTGTCGCCCCCGTCGCAAGCAGGGCCACCCGGAAAACCCGGGCGCAGACGCGGATCACCAAGCTTGCACTGATCGTAAGGACAAGCAGTGAAAGGCCAAATTCCCACCAGGGAAGGGCGTCCGCCCCGAACCGCAAGAGCCCGGTGATCGGCGCGGTAAAAGGGATGTAGGTCAGAATGCGCGCCAGAACGCCGCGGGGCTGGGAGAGCAAGGGGGTCAGCATCATCAGCGGAAGAACACCACTCAGCGAGCACACCACGCTGAGCTGCTGGGTGTACTTCTGGGTGTTTCCGATGGCGCCGACCGTCAAGAGCACTGCTCCGAAAAAGAAGAATCCCAAGATGAAGTAACACAAACCTACCAGGCCGTGGACCAGGTTGAGTCCCAGTGCGGAGTAGGCCAGCCCGGCGGGTGCCGCGACCGCCATTAGATAAAGCAGGAACTGTAAAAGCGCCGCCGCGCCCAAACCCAACAACTTTCCCCAGAAGAGCTGATCCGGCGTCAATGACGTGAGCAGAAGCTCGAGCGCACGGTTCTGTTTCTCCTCAGCGAGCGCGGTGGCCAGGTATGAGGCGCTGGTGAACACCGACAACAGCAGCAGAATCGCGAATCCAATCGGAACGATCAAGGGTCGGATCTCCCGGATCAGATCGGCGGGAGCGACCCCCCCCTTCGCATCGATCACCAGGCGCTCAATCAGCGCCGGATCAGCCGCCCGCGCAGCGATCGCCGGGTCGATCCTGCCTTTCAAGAGTCCCCGCACGAGCCATGGCCTGAGCAGGGATCCAGCGGCGACCTGGCCCGAGGACAAATCGAACTCGCGCTTCGGGCCGAGGAACTCTTGGAGCTTCCCGCTGCCGACGTAGTCCGCCGGGATCCGAACAATACTCGCCACCTGCCCGGCTTGAAGGGCCGCATGGGCCTGCTGAAGGGAGGAGAACCGCTTGAGCTCCGTCTTCCGCACGCGGCTCGGCATGTCCCTCATGTTGCCGATCTTCCCCAGTTCGGGAAAGAGCTCGGTCTCGATGCTCTCCGGAGACGACGAGAAAAGGCCGCTCTCATCGACAACACCGATGCTTCGCGTCCTCGAGAGGCTCTCCCTCGCCGATCGAACCGTCGCCAGCGACGAAAGCGCCAACAGACAGGCCATGAACACCGGCATCCCGATCAAGGTTACGAGGTACCCCAGCCGGGTGATCGCGCCGATGAACTCGTACTCGGCCACCGCCCAGATCTTATGGCTGGCGTGCATCAGGCTTCTCCACCGCATGGACGAAGATCTCCTCGAGGGTCGGGACGTGGGGCGAAAACGAGGTGAGCGAAAGGTTCCGGTCGATGACCTGACGCAGGAGATCATCCGCAGTCACACCCGTGCGGAGGAAAAGGCGGATCGGCCGCTCCCCATTGCCCTCGATGTGCCGAGTCAGCCGTTCCACGCCCGGGAGCGCGCCGAAGTCCCCTGTCCCATTGACCAGGATGCTTCCATCCGAGTGGCTCCGGCGCACCGCACCCACCTCTCCCTCCAGGACGACCCGTCCCCGGTTGAGCAGCAGCAGGCGTTGGCAAAGCTGCTCCACGTGCTGTAACTGATGCGTCGAAATGAGCACCGCCTTGCCCTGGGCGACGCTTTCTTTGAGCAGGTCGATCGCCAGGCTCCGGTTCACCGGGTCAAGGCCGCTAAAAGGCTCATCGACGAGCAAAATCTGCGGATCGCCCATCAGCGCCGAAGCGAGCTGAATCTTCTGTTGATTCCCCTTGGAAAGCTCGCCGATCTTCGAGGTTTCTCGAACGTCGAGCTCCATCCTCTTGAGCAATCGGCGCGCCTGGTTGCGAGAATCAGACCGGCTCAGGCTCTTGAGCTCGCCGAGGTAGGTCAGAAAGTTGAGCAGCCGCGCGCGGGTGGGCAAGCCACGCTCCTCGGGCAGGTAACCCATCCTCGCCAGGGCCGCGGGACGAGGAGAGTCTCCCAGGAGAATCACGCTCCCGGAGTCCGGCCGAAGCAGATCTACTCCCATTCGAAGGAGGGTTGTCTTCCCCGCGCCATTGGGTCCGAGCAGACCAAAGATTTCGCCGGGCCAGAGCACCAGCGATACGTCATCCACGGCGACGTGGGAACCGAAGCGCTTGCTGACACGTCGCAGTTCCAACAGCGGAGCCAGGCTGGCGCCTTGGGGTGTCGAAGGCGGTGTCAACTGTCTCAAGGGATCGGGGATGGGCCTACAGTATCAGAACTCGTGCCTCAAGGGCCCGCGTCGGGAGGATGGGCGAGATCGGCCTTCGTCCGCCGGGAGTCGTCTTCGGGAACGCTGACCTCCGCCAGGGCGCGATTCTCCTTGCCCAAGGCCGCGGCAACTCTGTCCACCTTGTCCGGCGCAAGACCCGTCAGCAGCACTGAGGCATCCCGAGCCCGCTGGGCGAGGTCCTTGGCGCCCAGCGCCGTATGAATCCGAAGCAGCGACAGATGGATCTCCTCGTCGAATGGATCCGAGGCCAGCGCCTCGAGATAGGCGCCTTTGGCCTTGTTCATGTCCTTTCGCCACAAATAGATGCGTCCCAGATGCACATTCGTCGCCGGTGAGCCGGGGTGAACGCCGAGAAGGCTCTGCAGAACCCGCTCGGCCTCTTCCAGTCGGCGAAGCTCGAGCAGAGAAAGAGCGTATTTGTTGGAAATGGATTCGTACTTGTCGCCCACCAGAGTTCGCGCCTTGGCGAATTCCTCCGCCGCCGCGCCGGCGCGCCCCCGCTCTCGCATCAGCTCGCCCAGGTGGGCGAATTTACGGGCGGGCACTTCGGAGACCTCGGCAAAATCGGTAAAGCTGATCTCCTTGCCCTTCTTCTCGCTTTCCTTCTTGGCCCCGGGCGCCTGGTCCTTGAGAACGACCTTCTCCTCCGACATCGGAATCATCCCTTTGGGGAAGGGCTGAGACTTGACGTGGGCGAGCCAAGACCTTTCCCAAGCAGCAAAGGACTTGTGGGTGACAGCTTCGACCGCCTTCCGGTCATCTTTGCCACTCGCAAGCTCTTCGATCACGCTCCTCAATGCAGCTGGCCCTTGCTCGCGGTAAAGCAGGTCGACGGCGAAGAACACCTCTGCGAACGCGGTGGCGGCATCTTCGGGAGATGGAAGCAGGGCAATCGACGGATGCATTCGCTCGAAAGCGATCAGCTTGTCTTTCTTCACCCGATCGCCGAGCAGCGCCAGGGTGGAGGGTGAGATCGATAGGGCCGCCGGGCCCCTCCAGCGGGACTCGAGGTACTTCGCCAAGCCCTCATGCAGCCAGATCGGTACCGTGTTGTGACTCTTTTGCGATACCACCAGATGCACGAATTCGTGCGCCAGGGTGTCCCGCCAGTCATATCCGTGGAGCACCGCCTTCGGGCTGGTGATCATCAGCTTGTTGAACTTGCAAATCGCGATCGTCCCCGTGGTGATGATCTGTTTGTAGGTGAGGGTCGAAACCTTGGAGAGCTCGCGCGCGTCATTCACCACTTCCACCCTGACCTTGCCCGATGGAGCAAAGCCCAAGTCCTGCGACAGCGCCTGGCGGATGGATTCGAGCGTTTCCAGAGCGTAGGGCGCGAGGATCTCGTCCTTTCCCTTGGGATAGAAAAAGATGAAGTGCGCGCTCTCCGCCCGCCGATGTTCCTGCATGATCTTCTGGGTGTCTTTTGCCAGCCGCAGATAGGATCCTTGCTTCTCATCCAGTCCGGACGAGGAAAACAGCTCCACCGCTTCGGCGTAGCGGCCTTCTTCGAAAGCGATCCGGCCCTGAAAGTACTGCAGCGAATCGACGTTCTCCGGGCCGAGCTTCTCCAGCTCGGCCAGCTCCTTCTTGGCGGCCGGCAGATCCCAGTCGTTGATCGCCTGATCCAGGCTCTGCAGTCGCGAGCGGACTTCGGATCGAAGCTCATCCCCCGCCGCCTCGGGGGGGCTCAGCGAGGTCGCGAGCCCGACGCAAAGAATCAGGTACCCGGCGCCGCCCCGGCGCCAGACGACCCACGGGCCCAAGCTCACTTCACCAGCTCCTCGTAATAGCGCTTCACCTGGTCCTTGTATTTCTCCGGAGCGCCCTGCTTCATCGCATCCAACAAGTCCTTCCTGAATTCCTTGGGCGCCTGATCCGGCCCGGGGATTGGGACCGGCTCATGCGAGGTGCTTTGGCCAAGCTCGCCGTTGCGATTGCCGGCGTACATCGGCAGCGGCAAGCCACGACCGCCTTTCCCCTTGCTCTGTGCCTCTCGCATCTGCTGCTGGAATTTCTGGAGCTCCTCGAGGGCCGCCTTCTCCTCGTTATAGCCCCGGTTGGGGTCTTTAGACTCGAGCCGCTGCGACGCTTCCCCCATCCGCCGCGCGATCTGATTCATTTGGTCCGAGGCGTCGTCCCCGAACACCGGCGCCATCTGGGCCATCTCGTCCATTCGTTGCTGGAGGCCCTGAGCTTTCTTCTGCAGTTGGCGCTCGTCCCCGGATTGTTGACCGAGGTTCTGGCGATCTTCCTCGCTGAGCATCGAACCGGGCGGAGGAAAAAGCTGCTGCAGTTTCTGGTTGATGTCCCGGACACGCTGAGCGTTCTTGGTCATTCTTTCCGCCAGCTGCTTGGATTGGCCGGACTCCGACGGATTACCAAACCGCTGGTCGAACTGCTTTTTCATCTCCGCGTGGGTCGAGACCTCCGATGACGAGCGCTCGGCCCGCGTCGCGGCTTCCGCGGCCAGGTCGTAGTCTTCCACCTTGAGCGCATTGCGCAGGTTCTCGAGCTGGCTCTGGGTCTCCTCGAGCTGCTTTTCCGCCTTGGTAATCTCATCCGGTCCTACCTGGCGATAGTCCCGGGCAAGCTCCTCGGACTCCTTCATCAGTTGATCCCTGAGCGAGCGCCCCTTCTGCGACAGCCGTTGTTTGGTTTCAGTCTTGTACCGGTCTCGGATCTCCTTGGTTTGATCCGCGACCCGCTTTTGCTCTTGGGTGGTCTGACGAAGCTCATCCATGAACTGTTGAAACTTTGCCGCCAATTCCGGGTATTGATTCTCGCCAAACTGGCTATCCGAGCGCTCGAGGCCCTTGAGCATTTCCTCCATTTGCTGGGCCATCTCCTGGAGCTTGGCCAGCGCCTCGTCCGCTTTCCCCTCGCGCATCAGCCGCTCGACATCGTCGAGCTCCGACTGCATGTTCTTCTCGGGCATCATGTGGCTGAGGGCCTCGGCGTTCAGATGCTCGTCGCGGATGCCCTTGGCAAGCTCGGCCATCCGGTGCATCGCCTCATTGATTCGTTCCCTCAGCGCCTGCACCCGGCGCAGGATGCTTTCCTGCAGCTTCGGGTCGTGCGTCTGCTTGAATTGCTCGACGAGCGAGGCCAGCTCGCGCCGGTCGTTGGCGAGTTGTTTCGCCATCTCCTTGAGGTTCTGAATCTTCTCCCGGTCGAGAAGTGTTTCCAGGTAGAGGACGTCCTTCTCGGCCTCGGCGATCTCGTCCTCGACCGCTCTCGCGAGCCGCTTGGCCGGATCGGTATCGATCAGCCGCACCAGCTGACTGCGCATGAAAATGCGACGGTAGGTCGCCGTGTTCCGAACGCGCCTCTGGAATCCGTGAGCGATGTTGCTCAGCGCGGTCCACAATTCTTCGGGGCTGTCTCGCTGGCGGGAAAGCTCGCGCGATGTCTGGAGCATCTCCGATGCGAGCTCGCCCCCCGCCTGGTCCACGCTTGCCTGGGCGGCGACCTTCTCCGGTTCCCGGTCCGTATCGCGGTCGGGTCCCTCCAGCCTCGCCGCCAGATGGGCAACGAGCCGCTCCCAGAGGGCTTCCGCTTTCTTGACGGCTTCCCGCCGGTGCTCGGCCGCGCTGTAGATCTTGATCGATTGCGTTCGGGAGACCCCCAGTTTCCTGCCGGAGACCTCATCGTTGTCGCGTGCCGCCAGGTAGTACGAAACGCGCTCGCCGGCAGCCAACTTGAGTTGGCTGAGATCCCAGCGGAACTCTCCTTTCGACCGACGCTCGTCATCCAGCGGCAAGGGCAAATGTTGGTCTTCGCGATCGCGCGGAGTCCGATACACCAACTCGAGCGAGGTCAATCCATAGTCATCCGAAGCGGAATACTTGAGAATCACCTTTTGCCCAGGATCGATTTCCAGGTCATCCGCGGGCGAGAGAAGCGCGACTCTTGGAGGTTCGTCGGGTTCGACGACAATGGGTATCGCCGGGCCTTCGGCGATTCGGCGATTGGCCGGTTTGAGAAAGACGAAGTGGTAGGAGCCCGGCCTATCCACCACGAAGGTCCCGCCGAGATCCCGGCTGCCCGCCACTTGAAGCGGAAGAGGATTGCCGTTGACGATCAGCTCTGCCCGCGCGACGTCCCGATCCGCCCGGGTCTTGATTTGGACTTCGGTCCCGGCGAGCGCGGAAATGTCCCCGGCCGTGCCGGGGATGGTCTTGGGAGCCAGGCCGGTGTAAGCCGGGTAACGGTAGGTCAGCTCCACATCGCCGGTGATCGGTTCTCGTCGAGGTTCGGGGGACTTGGCGCGGCTCTGGAAGACGTTGGCGAGACCGCTGAACCAGGTATTGGCGGTGGCGAAGACGAGCAATCCGCTGGCCAGCCCGGCGACCACCAGCACCGCACCGGCCAACTGCACTCGCCGGGGATCCAGAGCGCGAGCTGAATCCTGACGAGATGCCCGCTGGTCGACTTCCTTGAGGAAAGCCTGGGCCAGATCAACGGAGAAACCATTCTCTTGCCCCAGCGCTCGCTTGAGCTCCACTGCGGCGAGCAGGTCGAGAGAAATCTCCGGCATTCGTTTGCTGAGCAGGCGGGCGGTCCGGACATCGTCGCCGAGCCTGTTTCGTCTCAAGAAGAGCCCGAAAAAACACGCAATCGCACCGCCCAAAATCGGCGAGGCGATGAGAAGGGCTCGACCCAGAGCCGGCAATCGTGACGCGACCGCGCCCGCGGAGGCCAAGATCAGCAGGCAAGCCGATGCGCCGTAAAGGGCGCCTTGCATCCACAGCTGGCGGCGAAGTCTTGCGCGAGCGGAGGCGATCAATCGCTCGTAACCGCCGGGCTGCGGGTTTGAGCTGCGCGGCGGCTCGAGAGGTGGCGGCGGGGGCGGGGGCGGAGGTACTGCCGGTACTGGGTATTCTGAACTCACGGGTGTGCCACGACGAACCGAAGCCAGGCGCGTCTATTCCTATGATACACAATGACGTCCGCGCACGCAGAGCCACGCTTGTCGGCCCTGTGCGTTCCGCGGCGTTGGCGTGTGTCGTGTGCCCCGGGATCCAGCTGGAGGGAGATAAACGCCAGGGCTGCACCCTCCGGGCGGGGAGGCCGGGGGGCAGCCCGGTCGGATTACCGCTTTTTCGACTTTTTGGAAGCCGCGCGGACCGCTTTGCGGACCAACTTCTCCGCCAGCTTGATGCTCGAGTCGCCACGCACGGTGATGAACGGCTTGACCCGGTCATAGCGCTTCTTGCTGAACCCTTTCACCTTCACCAGTTCCTCGGGACGGCTGAACGGATGCTTCGCGCGGTGAGCGATGATCTCCGCCACCGCCTTGTCCTTCACGCCGGGCAGCATCTTCAGCTGCTCGGGCGTCGCGTTGTTCAGGTTGACCACCCCGGTGACCCGAGGCGGAGCGGACTTGTTCGCCGCCTCTGCCGACAATGGATTGAACACGATGCCCGCAAACAACAGCACCAGCCACAGACCCCGGCTCATGGCTGCGCCCCCGCCACTGGGGCATCGAATCCCGGGTTTTCGCCATTCTTCTTCGCCGCCGGCGCTCCATCCTTCTTTTCTCCTGCCTCACGGACATGAAGCTTGCCATCGAGGGGAAGAACATCGAGCAATAGATTGAGCGACCCGTCTTTGTTGACGAAAGCGCTTCCGGCGCGAACCCAGATGCTCCCCCCCTTGTTTTCCCGGATGGAAAACACCGCCAGCCTTTTGCCTGCTACCAACACAACCGCCTCCTTCACCTTCCGCGCCGGAATTGACGCGGCCACCCGAATCTCGCGGGCGACCGCGGAGGAGCATCGGACGTGCCGGAGCTAACCGCCGAGACTTACGGCTCGGCG
>Ga0070708_100000477_pt1 | contig 30314 bp, 23 predicted proteins | sample KBSK5503metaG_FD_65469 | JGI IMG/M metagenome (GOLD analysis project Ga0070708, IMG submission 65469) | Corn, switchgrass and miscanthus rhizosphere microbial communities from Kellogg Biological Station, Michigan, USA - KBS K5-50-3 metaG | ecosystem: Host-associated > Plants > Roots >... | reverse complement strand
CGCACGTCGCGCCACCGCCACAAGCCCACGGGCTCCGGCTCGACGCGCGTCCGCGAGCCGTGGCGGAAGAGCGCGACGAGCGCAACGTTGCCCGCGCCAGGCTCGTCAAAGTTCGTCGCCTCGGGCGCGCCGGGGTACACCGTCGGAACGGGCAGGTCGGTGGTGACGTCGCGGAAGGAATGCGTATCGCCGATGGCCAAGTAATCGAGTCCACGCTGTACACCGGCGTCCTTGCGGATCGGGAAGTTGGTCTGGTACCCATCGATGTCGAATGTGCTGCCATGGACACACCCGATGCGGATCCTTGTATCTCCCTCCGCCCGGGCCGGGAGGGCCATCGCGAGATCGTTTTCCCCCGCTTTTGAGCGGCATGGACGTGCGTAGAGGACCGCCTCCGGCGTGATCTCGTAGGTGAAGTCGTCGCGGTCGACGACGTGAACCCACTGCGGGATTCGGGAGCGGAACGGATGCGAGGCCGCCCAGACGGATTCGGGCGTCAGCGGGTCGTGGTTGCCAGGCACTAGAAACACCGGAGCATGAGGCGCCGGATGCTCGCGGAGGATCTTTGCCAGTCCCTCCCAGAAATCGGGCGTCGGGTTCGGGTCGTCAAAAAGATCGCCCGCGCAGAGCACGGCCGCCACGGCATTCCGCCGCGCCACATCGAGGATCCGTGAGATCACCTCCATGCGCGCGCGGGACAGCTTCTTCTGCGCTTCCGCATGGAACGACGGAAAGCGCCGCCCGAGGTGCCAGTCCGCCGTGTGCAGCAGCCTCAGCACGACGTCGTCGGATCCGGTGGTTCGATTCGGAACGATGTCCGGAACAGCCGCCTCAGACTTGGTGGCTGATACCGAAGACCGTGGTATTCGTCCCGCCATTTCCGGTACACCTCGTCTTCCCTAGACTCCAGGGCTTCGATACGCCTCTCCAACGCCTCGTCCCGCGCTTGCAGCCGGCCGATCTCGGCCTCGATCCGCTCGCGGTCTGTCGATCCCACGACAGTGTCTCGGCGAGCCCGCGCCGCCCTCAGCTTCTCAGCAAGGCTCGCTCTCTCGCGACGGCAAACGAGGATCTTGTCCTCCACGTACCGTTCGAGCTGCCCGAGAGCCTGCTCGAAGTGCGTCTGCTCGCCCTTCTCGATGTCGCGCTGGTCGACAAATGCGGCTTCGTCCACAGCATCGTTGAGCCACGGTGGGTCGACGGTTACGTCGAACGGTGGACCGTCACTAGCTGGTAGATGCGCGATTCGTGCGGCGAGTGCAGGGTCGATCGGAAGGCCATCCACGACCGCAGCGGCGATGACACGCTGCACCGGTTCAAAGCCTCCGTAGTCTGCCAAGGCGATCCCCAGGACGCCGGTCTTGCCACTGAGGGCGGCGAGATCGGGGGCCGCATCCTTCGGGAGGCTGAGCAACACGGAGCCGCCCGCCCAGGTACGTGCGTCGTCCAGCGCCGCCTGGACCAGTGGATGCGCTAGATTCAGGGGCTCGGTGTCCTTCACTCCCCTGACGTCACCCGTTGCGAAACGATGGCCCCCGCCGAGCTCGGCCGGCAATCCATCGTTGCCCAGATCGAAGATGACACGGCCTTTGTCCTCGGATCGTCGGTAGTCGATCCGCCGCGCGTCCAGGTACCCGTCCACGAGACTTGCGATGTCCCGATCAAGCTGCGCCAGCGCGTCAGGCATATCGTCGCGCAGCCGCTTGAACACCTTGCGGACCTCTTCGTCGAAGCGTGACTCGATAATCTGCGAGGTGCGCGTGTACTCCTTCTCGTAGGCGTCCCGCCGGTCCGCGATCTTGTCGCGCAGGGCGGCGATCTCGCGTGTTACCTCGTCGACCGTGCGCGAGCGGCTGTAGATGCTGCGGAGATCGCTCTCGAACTCCACGGACACCGCCGACACGGCGATCTCGGGGGTGTCGGTTCGCGGCTCGTGCAGAACCGTGTCGGAGGCATCGAGCACGCGGCCGAAGAGATCCAGCTTCTGGCTGAGGATCTCGAACGTCAGGCGGTGGGCCTCGTTATCCTTGGCGATGAAGTTCACCACGGTGACATCACGTTGCTGGCTGTAGCGGTGGCAGCGACCGATGCGCTGCTCGATGCGTTGCGGATTCCAGGGCAGGTCGTAATTGATCACCGTCTCGCAGAACTGCAGGTTCAACCCCTTGGCGCCGGCTTCAGTGCAAACGAGGACCTTCGAACGCGTGCGGAACTCATGAACTAAGGCGAGCCGCACGGCGACTTGCCGACTCGGCCTGGATCCGGGAGCGAGGCGGGATCCTTCCTCTTCCATCCAGTGCGCGTGGGCCTCCGTCGCGCGCTCGTGGTCGTTGGCGCCGCGGAAGAGGGTGATCTCGTCGTCCCGGAGACCGATATCCAGGAGCAGTCGCCGCAGGTACTCTTGGGTGGTGATGGACTCGGTGAAGACAACCGCCTTGCCGCTCCCCCGCCCGTCTCGGCCCAGCTCAAGCACGACCCGGATCGCGTCCTGAAACGATCGCGCCTTCGCATCGTGGGGCAGTGAGTGCGCGCGGGATACGAAACGTTCGACACGCGCCAACTCGGCTGCGAGTGCCGCGCGGTCAACGGGGGCCGGCGCCTCCTCGGTCCCTTCCGGCTGCTCCTCGTCATCCTCGAGGTCACGATTGATCTCCGTCGCCGTGTCATCCGGAGGCAGGCCGGCCTCGAGTCGGCGCAGTCGTGCGGCGACCCTATCCAGGCTCGCGGCAAGGGCGGGAATGGACGACGCCATAAGGCGGTGAAACCCAATCAGCAGCAACCGGCGCTGCCGGCCAGCGAACGCGAACAGCATGGGTTCGAGGAGGTACTCAGTGACGTCGTCGTAGAGCGACCGCTCGTCCGCGCTCATCGCGTACTCGTATAGCCGGCACCTGCGCTGCGTGAATGGACGGTCGAGGAACTCCTGAGCCTGGCGCCGCAATGTGCGCCGTTGAACAATCGCCAGCCGCCGCTGCAGCTCGTGCTCCTGGCCGGGGACAAGCGTCCGGTCGTCGTCCTCGCAGAAGACGTCGCGAAATGTGGTGATGTCGCCAAGCAGGGTGCCGGTTCGCTCCACGTACTGCACGAGCCCCCACAGTTCGGCCAGGGAGTTCTGCATCGGCGTCGCGGTAAGCAGCAAGACCGGGGAGGTCCGCAGGAACCCACGGACACGGTGGGCCATCAGCGCATCATCTGAGGCCTCGTCATACACGCCGTCACGCCCGTAACGCTTGTGAAGGCCCGCGAAAATCTCGTGGGCCTCGTCGATGACGACCAGGTCGAACGGCGGTGCTGTTCCAAGGGCCGTTGCACCCCGCTCGCTGCCGGCGAACTCCCGCCCGACCAGGTAGACGCCAGGAGCGAAGAAATGGGCCTGATCCTCGCGGGCCTGGATGGCGAAGAGAGTGAACAGCTCGTTCTGCCATTGTCCTATGAGCGATTTCGGCACGATGAGCAGGATGCGCTTGGCGCCTTCCGCACGCCTCTGCGCGATGACCAGACCGGCTTCGATGGTCTTCCCGAGCCCAACCTCATCGGCCAGGATGCAACCGCCCTCCCGCAGCCGGCGCAGCGCAAAGATGACGGCGTCGACCTGGTGCGGGTTTGGGTCGATGCGCGCCTGCCGCTGCGAAGCGGCGTAGCGCTCACGGTCGTCCGGGCGCCGGACGCGGACGAGTCCCTCGGCCAGGAGCCGCCGGTTAAATGGATGGAGACTCATCGATCAACTGTCCCAAACAAAGGCAGGCTGCCATCTCTGGCTGCACTAGCTACAGCTCGGGCACGCCGGTGATTGACACCTTGAACCCCAGCCGTTTCAGTCGATCGGCCGCATTGCAAAGGTTGACCTGGCTGAAGAACGGAAGAGTCTTCGGCCAGCTATCCATCCGCCTAGCTATAACTGCGTAGGCCACTTCGTATTGGTCGGCAGGAGGACGAGCCGTCGGGATGACATCCACCATCGATCGCTTCCGCGCCTCAATCAGATCCCGCGCATCCTGCCGGAACACTGCGTCGTACAGGAAGGACTCCGCGGCGACAACTCCCTGCGCAAAGAGATGGCTGAGTGTGGCTGACCGTGTCTTCCGCTTGACATGGACGAATTGGCGATCGGCCGTGAGCAAGTCGCACACTTCGATGGGGGACGTCGCCCCATCGCACCGGGCCAGTTCACCATCCAAAACGACGTGGCCAAGTCGGCGCCCGACTCGAGAATTGTAGTGCGGCTCGGTCTCTCCTACTTTGGCCGGCAGCAGCTCTAATGGATTCGAAGCGATCTCCTGAACGCGCGCCGTCGTTTGAGCGGCGAACGCGCGATCCGCTTCGAACCACTCACCGCCGGACAGAACGAACAGTCCATCTGCTTCTTCAATCTCCGCCGTCAGGCACTCGAGGACAGTCCATGTCTCGACTGCAGCGCCCTCCGCGAAGTGAACAGTGACGTAGTTGCGCCGCAAGGCGTCCACGTAAGTAGTCCCGGACCGCTTGTTGAGCGTAGACAGGAACTCCGCAAGGTCAAAGTCGGGAAATGTCCGGTCTGGTTCTGTCGAGTAGCTGACTCCTTCCACGCTTTCAGGGTTCGTAATCTCAGGAGGCGCTAGATGCATTCTGTCGAACTGCGCGGAGTTGAAGTGACTCTCCAGCTTCTCCTCGAGCTGCTGAATCCGCCCAGGGTCCGTGATTCGGCGGAGCCGATCTACGAAAGGGAAATGCTTCCTGTAAGTGCTCCGACCGTGCATTTCGAGGAGCGCCTCACACTTCCGCGCCAGATCCTCGAACTCGACACGCGACGTAAAGGCGAGCGCGTCAGACCCCGCAAGCCGGTGTGCAAACGCCTCGTCCTCCGGATCGCCCGCTACTGCCCGCACTAGGTCATGACTCACGTTCAGGCCGAATGCGTCCAAGGACGATGCGCGGCTAGTCTGCCGTCGCGTTAGGAGCGTCAGGGGGGACTCAAACGTCTTCGCATCGATACTGCGGAGGCCTTCCGGGTTGACAGCGTTCAGCGTGATCTTGAGCCCGAAGTCCCGTTCAAATGCGCTTCGGTCGAGCACAGCCCCCCCGTAACCGAAGACAAAGGCAAACCACCTCCCTGCGGCTTCCACGAGCAGAACTGCCGCAGACGTCGAGGTCACTACAACCAAGTCAGGTGTGACGTTCGGAGCGACAAAGTCCGCCCAGCTCGCCTTGCCGGGTCGCTGTGGGCGGACCCACAGCGATCCCTTGAACGGCAACCTAGGGCGAATACCGTGGCGAGCAAGTTGGTTAGGTTTCTTGAGTGCGCTCCTCGGGAGCCCAGACCGATCCTTGAGAAGGAACACCCGGAGCGGCCGCAGTTTTGGACGGACCATGGCGGGGGATCGGCGGGTATTGTATGCCATTCGACTATTCGTATTGCGTGGCTCATCTATGCGTTATGCACTCCACTACCTAGTGCCCGCGAGTTGTCGTGCTCGATCAACCTGCCCGTCGCGGACTGGCGGCTGACTCGTGGTGGCCCTACGGGTTTGTCGTGCGGCCCACGAATACTTCCTTGCCTGTCACGAGATCGAGAAACACGTCGAGATTGCCTTCACGTCGGATGAATCTCATGCGAGCTGGAAGGCCGTCGGTCGGAACAAATGAAGATTGCCGAGTCAGCGATTCACCAAACACCCAGCCGTCCGGCACCGCAATTTGAGGGTCCTTACTTCCGGGGGTGCGGCATGCCGCCACCTCCCCGCCGCAATCAGCGAGACCGACGCGGCCGAACTGCAACCAATCACATGGCGTTGTTGGACCCTCGTTTTGATCGACGATGACGATGTCGACCGACTTGCCATCAGCCAGGAAGCGAAGTCCAACTTGCTCAAGATGCTTCACGAACGTCTCTACGTCTTGCGGCGTCATGAATCCCACGCGCGCGAGCTCGGTGTCCGCGCACAGCGTGCGGTTTGGCGCGCCACGTACGAAGGCATCCCAGCCTCCGGGATAGACCGCCACGATTGCGTCCCGTTTGACGATTACCGAGATTCCTTCAACCAGGACGGCCATGGACCTAGCTCTTGCCGTCCAAAGAGCGGAGAGCGAGGTAGAGAGCCCGCCAGGGGCCCACCCGTTGCTCCGATAGCTTCATGAGAAGTCGCTGGCGAAGGTCGCCAGAAAGGTTGGCAAGCTCTTCTTGGGTCAGGGACGCCCACGTTTCGGGATAGAAGCCGATGGGCCGCATCGGATCTGAGGCGACCGCTTCGAGTCGCTGCCCCGCGCTCAGGAGAGAAAGTTTATCGATGAGCTCGCGCCGGACGTCGGCAGCGACGTGCCTTCGCGCATGGAGCGCATTAAGGTTCTCGCGCTCCTCCCGTCGGATTGTTGCCTCCGCCGAGAGCTCAGCCTGCTTTCGCAGATGGCGCTCCCCGCGCGCCTGACACCGCGCCTCGTACTCCTCATCCAAGCGCCGGAATTCCTCCAGCGACCTCGCGCCATGGTTCGGGCGGCCAAAGGGAAGATATGGGTTGCGAGTCCGCGCCAGAACCCAATCACCTACTTCTGTCGCGAGAAGAGGATCGCGGCGTTGAAGCTCGTGAAACACCCAGATCGCCGCCGCGACGGATCCGCCAATCCAATTGAGCCGGTGCTCGGTCACAACCAGACCCTTGATGAGCGCGATCACGTCCTGCGTCGCCAACCCGCCTGCAGCCGCCTCCCAGAGATCACTTCCGGTGCGATTGATCCAGTCGTGGTCCTTGAGCACCTCGAGGTCGGCCCCTTCCATCGCCTCGGGAGGCTGGTTTCCCAACGCGATGAGAGCCTCCACGGTCTCGACAGGGATCGTCACCGGCCGGCCGGCCTTGACATCGAGTTGTCGCAATCAGGTTCGTGGTGAGTGTGCATCCTCTATCCCCACAGAGCCGTCGATCAGGGCGACGCGTCGGGTGCGATTCGTCAGTCCGCTTCGAAACCTTGTGCGCGGAACTTCAGGGTCCGGGCGTTCTCCGTCACCGTTCGGATGACGGTCTCAGGGGCGCCATCCGGCAGGTCTGCTTCAATTTCGAGCGTCAAACTGACGCTCGCGCCTCTTAGGGTCGTGAGGTGCTGAACGATCTCCTCGGCGATGCGTCCGGCATCGCGGCCAAGCCGGTCGGGGTCCAGGGACACCGATCCGTGGAACCGGCGCATGACGAGGGGAGGAGGAGCCTGCGGTGGTAGGACACCCGCTGGCCCAATCCGTCGCGTGGGATCGCCCTCACCTGGGTCGATCGGTGGCTCATCGGGCCTCCGTTGGGCCCCGATCTGGCGCCCGGCCACGTCAGGCCGGACCAGAAGACCGCCTGAGTCCGATGAAACGCGCGTGGCCTCGCCACCGCGAAGGCCGACATACGAGCCCTTCTTCTCATCCCACGAATCTGCGAACCCAAACGTCTCGGGATTCCACGTTAGGCGCGCGAGCCCGTCACGCGCCGCCTCAGTCAACACCTCCGGATCGCGCAGCCGCGGCAGATACAAGTACCGGCCAAAATCGTCGATGAGCTGCTTGACGGCCACGTGGTCCCCGCGCCAAAGCGGAACGTCGTCCATGGCCTTGCGGAGCATCGTGCCGGCGTAGTCCAACACCAGCAGCTCGTCGTTCTTGAGCTTGCGGCTCGCTCGGACGGCGAGGGCATCCTGACCCGTCAACCGGACCGCCGAAAGCTCAACCGGCGCCTGCGGCGTGGCCTGCGTCGGCACCAGCAGCCACTGGTACGTCTCCGGGATCCGGGAGGTCACGGCGTCGTCGGCCACCTTCCGCTGCGTCTCGGCCTGCTTCACTTGATGCGGGGAGAGATCGAGGAGCGTTTGCTCGGCGAGGATCGACTCCCAAGCCAGGACCCGGCGCGTCGCCTCGTCGAGGTCCTGCAACCGCGTCTTGTCAGCTGCGAGGAAAACGAGCGTGTTCTGGTACAGCCGCGGCGCGTTTCCGCGGGTCGTCAGGATGGCCCGTGCCGCGACCTCCGCCGGGCATCCGGCTTCCCTGACGTACGGATGGTCGACACTCAGGACGACGAGGCGGGCCTCCAGCTCGTCCGGCACGTCAGCGCTGGAGCCCGGCATTGGCTGGACGCGGGGAAAGTCCCCCATGCGGCGGAGGTCGGCACGAAGCCGTCCGTCCAGTTCCTGGACCACTTTGTCCGAGTCGCGCTTCAACTGTTCCGCGCGGTCCTCCGCCAGCTTCGTGACAGTCGGCTGCGTCGAGTACCAGTAGCGCGGGCCGTCCTGGTAGAGGTACGTCGCGGCGGCCGCCAGACGGCGCAGGGCGTCCCCGAAGACGTTAGGCGACTCCCCGGGCATCACGCAGCCGAGCTTGATGCGCCGGTCCTCGAGGCCGCGATGCGCGGCCGCCGCTGTGGGCGCCGAGCCCAGGTAGATCGTCCGTGCCACACGTCGGCACGCGGCGAATTTGCCGAGATTGGTCACTTCCGCGTCGATCCGCTGTGGAAGCGAGTTTGGACCGTCCACGTCCTTCTCGATGATCGGCACCCAGTTGTCGGAGAGATAGCGCGTCAGCTCGAACTGCACGCGCGGGTCGTCGATCGGGATGTTCGCGGGCAGGATCAGCGGGTTGCGATCGCCCTTCTCCCACAGGCTGTGGATCACCGCGGCCATCAGTCGCAACACGCCGCGGGTGCGCTGGAACTTAACGAGGGTCGACCAGTCGCTGTAGAGCCGGTCGAACACTTCGGGGTGGATCGGGTAGGCCGCTCTAAGGCGTGCCTCGTAGTCCCCCTCGTGGCATTCCGGCGGGAACTCTTGGTGCTGGTTCCGGTACAGGTCGGCGAACTGGCGGGCGACGACGTCGCGGTCCTTGAACTGGGCCGGATCGGCGAGCGGGTCGAAGAGACGGCGCCGGACGATCTCAAACCCCTCTTCGGCGCTCGCCGGCCGCCACGAGGATTCGACGCGGCCGACCACGTTCCGAAGCCGGTCCAGGGCTTCGCGGCCGCGCTGGCCGCCGACCTCGACGTCGTCGGCCTGAGTGTGCGGCGAACCCGACGTGTCAGAGGCAGGGAGGCTGATGACCAACAGGCAGTTCCCGGCCAGCTTGGCCGACTCGGTGAGCACCTGGGCGAATGTGAACTGCGTCTCGAAGCCCCCCGCCGGAAGATCGCTCTGGTCGTGGAGCTGCCGCGCGTAGGCCACCCATTCGTCGATCAGGACGAGGCATGGGCCGTACTCCTTGAACAGTTCGCGCAGCACGTCGCCGGGGCTCGTCGCTTTCTCGTCGTCGGCCTTGACCCGTGCGAATGCTTTCTTCGCTTCCTTGGCACCCCCTGCGGCGTACCCCAACTGCCAGGCCAGCTCGCCCCACAGCGTCCGAACCATGGTGCTGTCCGCCTTCTTCACCGGGTTGCCGGGCGAGATCTTGTTGCCGACTAGCACCACCCGCTTCGCCTCCGCGAGCTTCGCGGCTCCAGCCTCCCGCATGACTGCGTCGATCCCGACGAGATCGGCCGGCGGCGTGCCCGAGAACAGGTGATAGAGCGCCAGCATTGAGTGCGTCTTGCCGCCGCCAAAGTTGGTCTGAAGTTGAAGCACCGGGTCGCCGCCAAAGCCCCCGAGCCGGTTGACCCCATTCACCAGCAGCCGCTTCAGGCTCTCAGTCAGGTAGGTACGCCGGAAGAATTCGACGGGGTTACGGTACTCCTCCGAGCCTTCGCCCATGTGGACCTGCCACAGGTCCGCCGCGAACTCGGCCTGCTGATAGCGTCCGCTAGCCACATCCTTGTGCGGTGTCACGACCTCGCGCCATGGCTTCAGCCCGGCTGCCGCAGCGCTTTCGATCACTGCACCCGCGGTCTTCCGCTTCTCGCTACGTACCTGCTCGTCGAAACGCAGGCGCAGCAACTCCGTCTTGGCTTTCTCAATCTCATCGGATTGAGGCGCAGAAACGGCGGTCAGTAGACGGCCAGCGGAGTCGAGCGCGCGGTAGGTGTCATCGCTCGAGAACGCCTCCTGGTGGGCCCATTTGTTCCGGTGGTCGCGCAGTTCGCTGAGCAGGCTTCGCTCGGCCGGACCCAACACGCGTCGGAAGACGTCGTTCCAGGAGTCCCACATCAACTTCAGCAGAGCCGCGACGTCCCACTCGCCGACTGGCTTTTTCGCCTGCAGCCTGTCGTCCCCCAGATAGACGACCGCTTGGGTTTGCGCTCGATCCTTATAGGCACTCTGGAACTCACGCTCGACAAATGGCCCGATTCCGGCCTTGAGGAGTTCCAGCGCTTTACCGACACGGTCGTGGTTTGTGGTGGCCATCTTCCTTCCTCAGCTTGCGCTGGGGGTATTCAACGTGCCGCCCATTGGGCGTCGTCGACACGACCCTCCGGCGGATCCACACCGCGACATGCGGCAATCGGATTGCTCCCCGCTGGTGGCGTACGGGCTGACCCTAGCGCACCTCCAGCGCCCGCTAATGGAGCCGCGGCGCTCTCTTGGTCCCGCGCGCTCGGTTCGGTTCCGTCCGATGACCACGTCGAGAAGCAGCGCCACTGGCACAGGTTACTGCTCGCCGTCGTCGAACATCGCCGCCTGGGCTGGCCGCGGGGACACGCCCTCGCGAGCCAGGCGTGTGATCTCCGGCCAGCTCTGGACAAGCGCGTTATAGGAAAGCGCCTCTTGCGCCCGTTTCCTTCGCTCGCAGAGCGTGTAGAGGCGATAGGCCAGCTCTCGGGCGATGTCGGCTTTCCCGCCGAGTTTCTTGACAAGATCGGCCGCTGAGGCCTCGCCATGCTCCAGAGCGCGCACGAGGTGGTGCACCATTTCCCACGCGGTGAGCCGCTTGTCGCTCGCCGGATCCCAGTCGTCGGGCAACTCCTTAGGCTTGAGGAGGCGAACCCTGCCCGCCTTCGACACTACGACGCCGGCTTCCACCAGCCCCCCGATACTGCTGTTCTTCGCCCGCGCGAGGACATCGGCAACGCCGAACTCCCCGCCCGCGAAGCCCGATTGCTCGAACCAGGCCAGTGCCCAGCGACTATCGGCGTCGAAGTCGCCCTCCTGCTCCGTCAGTACCTCATCGAGCGTCTGGTTGATGAGGGCGAGCGCCTCGCGAACGGTCATCGGATTGCCAGTGGCGTCGAGCACGTGCGCATAGTGCGTGAAGACAGCCATCCCCGGACCAATGGCCGCCTGGGCAAGGTCCACCGGCGCGATGTTGCTACGTTGCAGAAGGGCTAGTGCGGCAGGAAGCTCGGCCTTGAGTGCGCTGACGAACTCGCGGCGCGTAGTGGTCGACGCATCCCTCGCCCGGGGACGGCACACCAGCACGATGCTTGAGGCGAGGGCATTTGTGCCAATCCCGGTCGACCGTGACCCGCGCTCGGTCCGAACCGGCCACGTGCCTGTAATAGCGAATCCTGCTCGGATCACCGCTTCAAGAAAGGTATCCCAACCAGTGCTCACGGTGCCGCGCTCTGCATCGGTGTCGGTCTCGGATTGTTTGAATGCGTAATAGACGGAGACCGGAAAGGCAGGGTGGGCTTGCTCGGCAAGGCGCTGCATCGCCTGTGTCATGCCCCGGAGGAAGAATGCGTCCGCACTCTCCTTACTGCCATGCCGGTAGGCAGCCGCAACAAGCTCGTCATCCTTCGGTACAGCGAGGGTGCTGAAGAGGTCTGGGAACGAGGGCTTGAGGGCGCGGCGGAGCCACACGTAGAAGAAGTCCGAAAGATCAGCGTACCCGATGTTGTCGTAGTAGGGCGGGTCGGTCGAGACGACTGGACGCGCTGCTAAGGCGTTCGGGATGCTTTCAGCGCCACGCGTAGCGTCTGCCTGAGAGACGACGCCGAGCGCTGCACTGGACAACGGAACGTCGACAGACCGCGCGATTGCCAGGACATTCTTCCCAAAAGATCCGCTTGAATCAGCGAAAGGGTTCGCTTCCCCGAAGTCCCACGTCATCGGCAGAGCCTGCCGCCGAAACGTGCTGACAACAAGCTCGTTCTTGGGTGCTGCGCTCCAGGTGCAAATGGTCGAGAGGCTCTCCGCCTCCTTATCCACAACGAACGCTAGGTACACAGCCAGCGCATCACTGTAGGCGATGGCACCGGTGCCGCCAGCCGTCAGTGGCTTGCCGTCATCGGGCAGCCCGGCGGCGAGCGCGTCGCGTTTTCCGCGTTCGCGCGCCTCGTGGACGAGGTCCGTGAACGTCGTCAATGCCACGAGTTGGCGGGGGGTGAAGAGGTCACCCCACGTGGTAAGACCGTACGGCACGCAGGTGCCGCCCGTCAGTCGCGAGGGTACGTCGCCTTCCGGCTTCCATTCAGGCCGGGCCCTGAGCGCGACCGCCTCCATGTCCGGCGTCGGTGACAAGTAGACGCGTGTACGCTCACCCTCGGCGGCGATCGCCATCATTCGCGCGCCCATCCGCCCGGCCTTGCCCTCTGCCTTGATGTAGTCGCCCGAGATCGGCGTGCCCGACATCAGGCATTGGAAGTTCGCCCCACGTGAGAGCTTGGTACCCCTCCTCGCCGCCTCGACGTCCTTCGGCTTACCCACCTTTACCGTGAAGCGGTAACCGCCGTGCTCGACCACCGGCTCGACGTATGTCTCTTTCCCTGGCTTCATCGAGAGCATGAACGTCGACGCCAGTGGCACGTCCACGCTTGCGAATGCCGGGTTCGGGCTCTTCACCGTCCGCGCCCAGAGCCAAGCGATCACAGTGAGCTTCCGGCCGACGAGCGGCTGCAGGTCTGGCCGCTCCTTCGCCATTCCTGCCGTGATCTCCACCTGGGGGTAGAGGTGTCCGATGCGCTTCTCGGCCTCTTCACCCATCCACTGGCCGTAGTAGCGCACATCCTCAGCCAGGCCCTGCGTGCCGCGCCACGTCTTCTGGAACAGGGCCTTGTCCTTCCGAGCCTGGGGGTTCATCGGCGGTCGCCCCGCGAACTTCGGCGGGATCTCAATCATTGCCTTGTTGATAAGCACCGCTACCGGATTGAGATCGCTGGCGTGAGCCTCCAGCCCGAGTCGCTGCGCCTCGAGCGGCAACGCTCCGCCGCCCGCGAAAGGGTCGTGGAAGGCGGGGAGCTTGTGCCGGTCGAATAGCTGATCTGCCCTTGGGTGGTCGGCATTCTCGGCGCAGGTCGAACGCCAGCTCTGCCAGATCTCATCCCGCGCCCTCTGAAGGACCTCCTCGTTCGTTGTGTTCGCCCACTGAACGAGGTCTTCCATGATCTTGAACAACCGCTGTCGCTCTTTTTCTTGTGCCTTCTCCGTCTTGAAGATGTCCGCGTGCGCCGACGGATCGTCCACCATCTGCGCGAATATCACCGCCCGGGCTGCCGCCAACGGCCGGCGCGCCCACCACAGGTGCAGCGTGGACGGATGCCCGTGCCTGATCGACTTCTCCCTCGCAGAGGCGACGTTGATGGCCTCGAGGGGCAGGGCGACCTCGATCAACTTCTTCTTCATGGAATCAAGGCCGCCTCTCAGAATGGCAGGTCTTCGTCATCACGCCCGGCGACCTTGTGGGTGGCAACCGTCGTGCGCAAGGCGAGGTCGATGAGGTCCCCGCTGGCGGTGAGAGCATCCAGAGCTTTCAGTTGTGGCAGTTCCTCGCCGGCGGTCGTGCTCAGGTACACCCAATCGAGCGCACGCGCAGCGCCGACGAAGAGGAGTGATTCCGTGTCGGCCATCCTTCCGTAGGCTCGCGCGGTGAGCCGTGGCAGCAGAACGGAATCGAAGGAAAGGCCCTTGGCGCCGTGAATGGTGAGTGCCTTGGGTGTGAGGTCGTTGAAGTTCGCCCGGTCGGCCTCCCAAGCGACGATCGTGTCGATGTCGACTCCGAACGCTGCCAGTCGCTTGCACGTTACCCCGACAAGATGATTCGTCGGAAGCAGGAGGGCCACACGCGCATTCCGCTCGATCTCGCCGCGGACCACAGTTGCCAGCCGCTCCCATTCGGCGTCTTCGCTGGGCGCGCGAAAGAACGCCGGAATGCGGACTGTGCCCGCCTGGAGCTGATGGCCAGCCTTCAGGTACCCCTCACGGCGTTCCTCGGGTAGAAATGCGGCCGCAACGCGAGCCACCTTCTCGTTGTTGCGGAGGTTGCGAAGGAGGTTCGCGGATTGGCGGCTCAGGCCCAGGGCCGCTACCGCCTGCGCCAAGTCCGCGCCATTTTCATAGAGCCGCTGAACCTGATCTGCGAACACGGTGACGTGGCGCGCGCAGAGCGTAAGAAGGCGGTAGGCCTTTGGTGGCAGGTCCTGGCCTTCATCCACCAGCGCCACGTCGATAAAGGGCGCCGGGCGTGTCTGCTCGAGGTGCTCGAGCACGGTGTCGAGCGCGAGCGCAAAGCGCTGGTCGAAATCCTTGGCGTATGGAAGCCGCAATCGCTGTTCGCGGGCCACGGTGAACACCCAGGAGAAGAACGACTGGACGATCTCGTGCGGCAACTCGAGGGCCTCGACTCCGGACTTAATGTATTCACGCAGCACCTTCGTGTAGACCAGGACGCGAAGACGATCCGGGGAAACGCCTTTTTCCAGCAGATGGCGGGCTCGGTGCAAAGCCAGCAGGGTCTTCCCGGATCCGGCTGGTCCACAAACCAGATGATGACTGGACGTGTCGAGGTTCACGACGCGGCGCTGCTCGGGCGTCAGGCTTCCGACGCCGATGACCCACGTACGTTGCGTGCCGCGAGTCCCGGGGGCATCACCCACGTCGGGCCTCCTCGACAAGCTCCAAGACTGGCCGGCTGACGATGACGTCGTCCAAGAGCCAGCCCGGACGGACTACTCGGTAGACGGCCGCGCCCGCGATGGGTGTTCCCCGCACCTCGAACTCGGTGAGGTGATCGAGAGTGAGCAGCAGGAGTTCACCGCGGTCGGGGATCGCCACGAGTCCCAAAGCGCTCTGGATGCGGTCGAGGACGGCACGGCAGGTACGCTGCGTTTCACTCGATTCTCCCTGCGCCGCCGCGAGCAGCAGGTTCATGACTCCGCCGTCATCCCCCTCAGTCAGTCGGCGTGCCACTTCGAGGCGGGCCATCTGGCCGCCCCAGGCGCGGAGCGAGCGAAGCTCAGAGGTCGCCCTTTCCAGCGAGCGCTGGGCCTGCGTCACCTGCCGCTGCGCCGCCTCGGACTCGCTCACAGCCGTGGCCCAGGACGGAGGCCGGCCCGTCTGTCCGTCCTTCGAGCTGCTCATGGCCTCGTCTTAGTGAGGGCCGCCGCTTGCGCCGGTAGCTTGCTGGCGTCATAGGTCGGGACGCCAGCGTCGTGGAGTCCCGCCTGCGCCTCGAGCTTCCTTGCGGTGACCTCGTCTCCGAGGGCTCGGGCGGCGATGATGCGCCAGGCACGATGAAACGAAGAGAAGGGGACAGCACGATCCAGGTGATCGACGCCGGCTTGGAATGCGCCAGGGGCGTCGGAGTCGCGGCCGAGCTTCCTGAATAGCCGTCCCCTTTGGACGTGGTAGGCGCCCTCGGTTGGCTGAAGGCGGACCGCTTCGTCGACTCGCTGCAGGGCCTCATCGAATTGGCCCTGGCGGTCGAGCAGCAGTGAGAGGTTGAAGTGCGATGCAGTCGATGAGGGCGCCAACCGAATGGCTTCTCGATAGTGCTTCTCGGCGCGGTCCGGCGCACCCAAGCGGTCATAGCAGAGGCCGATCAAGTTCAGGAGGAGGACAGAGGGGCGGCCGTCCGCCTTCATGGCGTGGCGAGCCCATTCGATCGCCTTCTCGTAACGCTCCTCCTCATATTGAAGACCAGCGAGTTCCTCCATCGCCGAAGAGAGCTCGGGAAGCGGCCGCCGCGCGGCCTGGGCTCTGACGACCTTCTCTTCCAGCTCGAGAATGCGGCGGTGACGTTCGTTTCGAAACCCTGTGGCGCTCAATGGATTCTCGAGGACGACTTCGCAGTGAGCGTCAGGGAAGTTCGTCAGGTGAGCTTGAACCTCGAGGAGCTTGTTGGCATCGATGCGCCAACGGATGGAGATCGGCTCTCCGCCGCTCTTGATCTCGTTGATCCGGAGCACCTCGACACCGAGTACCTTCTCCCGCCCGTCTGCGGCCAACACGATCTGAACCTCGCGCATGAGGTCTCGCGGCACGGTCAAGCCCGAGAAATCCGCAAAGCCACCACCAACCGGGTGCGGCAGCTCTGTACCGCGCGCGATCAACTCGGCGAAACCGCCGTCCTTCGTGAGGACACCAATACTCTCCTGAGCGATCGGCTTGAGCAGCGGTATCCCAAGGCCGTGCAGGAAGAAGGAGTGGAGAGCAGCGCCGCGAGCCACGGCAACCAGCGTGCGGTCGTTGTCCGGGAACCGAAGCTGCGTGGCGCCCTCGAAATACGCCGCGAGGGCCTTCTGGACCTGTGGAATCAGACTGCTTCCACCGGCCAGGAGGACGCCATCGATGTCGGTCGGGCGGAGGGCCGCGCGGTCCAGAGCATCCTCGACGGGACCGAAGATCGACCGGACGACGTTCAACTCGGTGTCTCTCGGATGCAGAAGATCCACATCCAAGAAGGGTTTCAGCAGGGCATCGAATCGGGCCAAGGTGAGCGAGGGTCTTTCCAGGATCCTCGAACGCATGGGTTCCCCTTCGCGGGCGGGAAGGTCTACCTGCACCGAGGGTTGGACTGCCGCCAGCGAGCGATCCACAGCCGAGTCCTTCTTCAGCCCAAGCTGCGCCGCGTACTCCGCACAGATGCCGAGCTTGAGTGCCTCCGCCGTTCCGAGAAGCTGTGGTAGCAGTCGATTCTTCTTGTCCGAGAACGAGAGATCTAGACGGTCGAGGCTGTTCTGCTCGAGGAACAAGGGCAGGAGCACCTCGTCGACGATAGCGATGTCGATATTGTCCCCACCAAGCTGTTCGTAGCGCGCCACAGCCAGGTTCGCCAGCTCAAGTCGCCCGCTGCCGGCGTCGACGCGAACGCGCAGGATCGACACATCGCAGGTCCCGCCGCCGAAATCGAATACGAGCACGGTGCGCGGGGTCGAGAAGTCGAGGCTCTTCTCGCCTGAAGTGCCGGCTCCCGATCCGGTGAGAACAAAGTCCAGGAACGCCGCGTTCGGCTCGTCGAGTAGTGCCCGTTCGGCGAGCTCGATTCCGCCGAGCTTCGCGGCGCGGAATGTGTCGCGCCTCGCGGCGAGCTGGAAGGATGCGGGAACCGTGACGACAGCCTTGTCCAACGCCACGGGGCCGAGGTCGTCCACAACGGCCGCACCCAGGGTCTGGATGATGCGGCCGGCGACCTTGTACGGGGCGTCGAGTTGCGCGGACGCGGCAAAGGGATAGAACGGCTCCCGGCCTAGTCCCATCTCGGACTTGCATGAGTAGAAGATCTGCCGCCCTCGTAACAGACCCCGACGCCGGAGCTCCTTTGCGCCTTGTCCCACCGACCACATGTCCGTATCGACCATAGCGACCGCTGAGGCCAACAACGGGCTGTAGACGGCCCCGCTCTCCATCTCCTGACGCACAGAGAGCACCCGTACGGCACTCGCGACATCCCCTTCGAGCAGCGCTTGGGCGTCCACGAAAGCGAGAGTTGAGTTGGTGGTGCCGAGATCGATGCCAACGAAATACCGGCTCTCTTCGAGTCGGCGCTCCAGTGCGGCTCGCTGCGCGCTGGCGATCGTGCCGAGAACGGTGCTCACGCGTTCCGCTCCAGGAGCTGGCGAAGATCGTAGTTGACGCTGGTGACGTGGAAGTCTGGCTCCCTCGTGAATGGTCGGCTGAGATAACGCGGCTCGCCCGCGAGGTCCCCGTCGACCTGGACGATCGCAAGAATGAAATCGTCCGGCTTGTTGAGCGCCGTGAGGATTTCGTTCCGGGTGACCGTGATGGTGTTGCCGTCTTTGTGCCGGCCCTTCACCTCGATGAACCTCAACTGGCCTCCCGGCGGCACACGCGACTCGACGTCGTATCCGCAACGATCGGCGCTGACGTCGCGAGGTTCGAAGCCCATCCGGCGCTCGGCCGCCATCACCGCGTCCATCGCAAGGTGTTCGATGCGCGCCGTCTCTCTGGCTTCGGCCTCCTGGTGTGTTGCCCCGCGAAGATGGGCGAGCACGCCCGCAGGGACCACAAGCGCGCCGCCGACGACGATGGGGGGCATCGCGCTCAATTGCCGCTCCAGTTCGAGGTCGGCCAGCCGCTTCTTGAGTCGTCCTTGCAGCTCATCGGCCCGCTGCCGCGCCTTGGCCGAATTGAGCCGCGGCGTTCGGCCCGCCTGTTCCTGCGCCCTCAGCTCCTCGGCCCGGTGGTCCCAGTAGTTGATCTCCTTGCTGAGCCGATCCTTCACCGCCACCTTTGTCTTCTCCACCAGTTCCTCGCGCCGAGTGCGCACCTCGTCCAGGTGCTTCGGGACAAGATCGGCCACAGCGTGACCCACGGCACGTGACTCCAGGTCCTCACGGAGCCAGGGATCTCCGAGAATCTTGGCGGTGAGCGGGCGCTCTTCGTCTGTGAGTGGCCGGTAGTCGAGGTAGGGCGCGTAGCCGGAAGCGTGGACGGCGCCTTCCCGGTCGGTCTCGATGAAGTGGACCTGCCGCGAGGAGACACGCCGCTGCCCGTTGGCGTCGAGCCGTCCGTCGGTGATCGAGTGTTCGAGATAGTAGAGGACACGCACGTCGTCGCCCGGGTCGTCCGGGTCGACGAGGATGGCCCCACGCTTGAAGAGGTCGCGGTAACGCTCCTGTACAAGGTCCAGCGTTGCGTCGAGCAGCGGGTGGCCCGGGCAGACGAAGGCGGCGAGAGGCAGACCCGGCACCGCGATGAGGGCCTTCTCGAATGTGATGCGCTCGTAGCGGTCGAGTACCGGACTGCCGCGCCCAATCTGGCGGTCGCGACCGCGGATGACCGACGGCACGCGGGTGATCTCGAACCGCTTCTCTTCGCGCTGGTGGCACGTGCCGCCGAGCAGCTTGAACGCCTCGAGGAAAAACGTGGCGATGTAGTGCGGCTGCAGGCGGCGTGCATCGGCGCGCTCCATGTCTTCGCGGATGCGCCGGACGGACGCCGCGTCCATGCTGTCGCGGGCGAGAGCGCGCTCTTCGAGAAGATCGCGGCAGCGCTCGCGGTCGACCAGGTTGTCGACGGCCTGCTTGAGCTTGGCCCTCACCTCGGGGCGGTCGCCATACCGGATCGCCTCGATGAGCAGCTCGCGCAGCGGCTGGTCGCGAAAGAGCTTTCCGAGGATGTCGAAGACTCCCCCGCCGAGGGCCTTGCGCTCCTCCTCCAGCTTCTCCAACAGCCGCTTCCAGACCTCGCCCTCCCGCGTCTCCTCGGCGACGAGGTTCCAGAGGTGGCAGACCTCGGTCTGGCCGATTCGATGGATGCGGCCGAACCGTTGCTCCAGCCGGTTCGGGTTCCAGGGAAGGTCGTAGTTGACCATCAGGTGAGCGCGCTGGAGATTGATGCCCTCGCCCGCCGCGTCGGTGGCCACCAGGATCTCGACCGTCTTGTCGTTGGTGAAGCGTTCTTGGATCTTTCGCCGTTCGTCTCGTCCGATTCCGCCGTGGATCGCGACGATCGCGTCCGGACGGCCGATCAGCCCGCCGATGCGGTCGATGAGGTAGTTGAGCGTGTCGCGATGCTCCGTGAAGATGACCAGCTTTCGGCGATGCCCATGCGCGTCGAACATTTCCCCTTGGTTGAGCAGGAGGGTCCGCAGTTCGTCCCACTTCCGATCGTTTCCGCTGTGGCGAACGCGGCGGGCTTGCTCCTCGAGGCCCTTCAGGATCTCGATCTCGGCTTTCAGCTCGGCGACCGTGCGAGCCGCCGTGGCCTGATCGAGGATCTCCTCTTCTTTCTCCTCGATCTCGCCTTCGGGCGCCTCATCGAGGTCATCCAAGTCTTCAAGGGTCAAGTCAACAACATCCTGAGGCTTGACGAGTTGGATCTGTGCTCCCCGGTTCAGGAGTTCCTGCTCGGTGAGGCGCTTCTCGAGACGTTCGCGGCGCCGTCTCAGCGACTGGTAGATCGCCTCGGGTGAGGAGGCGAGCCGCCGCTGCAAGATCGTCAGGGCGAAGCCGACTGTGCCCTTTCGGCCTTCGTCGAGGGCGTCTGCGCGGTTGAACTCCTCGCGGACGTAGTCGGTGACGTCCTTGTAGAGCTTTGCCTCGGCATCCGAGAGCTTGTAGCCCGGCGAGTAGGCCCGCCGCTCGGGGAAAAGCGGCGTCCCGTCGAACTTGAGGATCTGCTCCTTCACGAGGCGCCGCATCATGTCGGCAGGGTCGATGACATGGACGCCGTCCCGGAACTTGCCCTCGAAGCGGTCGCCGTCGAGGAGGGCCATGAAGAGCTGGAAGTCCTCTTCCTTGCCGTTGTGCGGCGTGGCGGTCATCAGGAGGAAGTGGCGGGTGATGCGGCCCACCAGCTTGCCTAGCTTGTAGCGCTTCGTCTCCTTCACTTCGCCCGAGAAGAAGGACGCCGACATCTTGTGGGCCTCATCTACGACCACAAGGTCCCAGTCACGGCTGGCCTCAAGCTTGGCCTGGACGTCCTCATTGCGGCTCAGCTTGTCGAGGCGCGCGATGACGAGGTCGTTCTCGTCGAACCAATTTCCTGTGCGGGCCGATTCGAGTTTGTCGTTGGTCAGGATCTCGAACGGGAGCTGGAACTTGTCGTTGAGCTCGTCCTGCCACTGCTCGGCTAGCGAGCCGGGGCAAATGATCAGGGCGCGCTTGAGATCGCCTCGGGCGACCAACTCCTTGATGAACAAGCCAGCCATGATCGTCTTGCCGGCGCCAGGATCGTCGGCCAGCAGGAAGCGCAGAGGCTGGCGCGGAAGCATCTCGCCATAGACGGCCATGATCTGGTGCGGCAGAGGGTCAACCAGGCTGGTGTGGACGGCCAGGAGCGGGTCGAAGAGGTAGGCCAGCTTGATGCGGTAGGCCTCCGAGACGAGCCGAAACAGATCGCCGTCGGCGTCGAAGCTCCAGATGGGCCCGCGGGTGACGACCTCAAGCCGGGCTTGGTCGGTACGATACAGAAGCTCATTGCCCGGCTTGCCTTGAATGTCCTTGAACGTCAGCTCGATGGCGTTCGTGCCGAACCACTTGACGTCGAGCACCTCGACCGCGCCATCGGCGCGGATGCCCCTGACCTGGCTGCCTCTCGTAAGCTCTTCGAGACGGGCCATTCGTAGTCCCTCAGATGAACCGAATAGCATACGCGCTCGGCAGGCGCTCCCGGGTCCATCTCGGAGGAGGGATTCGCAGAGACTTCATGTTCGAAACCTGCCGTTTGGTCCCAGCGAGGAGTCGGGATGGTTCGGGAGCTGGCGCCCGGGCGGCGGCACGCCATCGAGACCATATGCGATTTAGGGATAGCCGTGCAACGCCTGCGGGTGTCGAGAGCCAGCAAGCGAGCCAAGATCGGAAACGGTGGAGGAGTTGACGTTGAAGCGAGCGCAGCCGGCCACCTCCCTCCATCGCCGTCTTCTGCGGGAGGGCGCCTCGGCTCAGACCGATCCGGGAACCACGAGTACTTTGGCTAGGGCGGCGGCTCGTCGAGTCGCGGCCTCGGTGACGGGTCGGTCGATCGGTGGTACAAGACCCCTCATGACTGGGCAGGCGGGCGTGTGCAGGCGCTGCGGACTCGGCCACACGAAGGGCCGATGCCCGGAGGAGCCGGCGTCCGCGGCGGTGGAGTGTCCGCACTGCGGAGCGCTCGTCGCGTCAGCCTCGGGCTTGGAGGAGCACGCGGGCCGGTGGCACCGAAGCTGGCGCGGCCAGACAAACACGGCGCGCCGGGAACGCGGGCCGGATGAGCCGCCGCGCAAGGGCGGCCCGTTCGTCAGCGGCGGCCGCCCGGAGTCCAGCCGGCGTCGCCACTAACGAAGCCCGCGAAGTCTAGAACGGCGCGGTCTTCGGAGCGTATCTCGGTTGTTGGCGGAGGCTCTTGAGGAGTTTAGCTATCGACCGGCTCACCACCACGATCGAGCGGGAATGGCTTGCCCAGATCGTAGCCGGAGCCAAGAAGACGGAGTACCGCGAAATCAAGCCGTACTGGACGAAGAGGCTGGAAGCGGTTTCGCGGCCGTTCGAGCTTCGCCTCATCAACGGAATGCAGAAGGATGCGCCCGAGGTTACGGTCCTGGTGGATAGGGTTCGGGGTAACAGACGCACGCACCAGTACGAGCTACACATTGCTAGGGTTCTAAGGCACTCGAATTGGGACAAGCGTCGACGTGCGCCGAAGTGAGTTGCGCGGGCCCGCGGAAGGCACCCTCGTAGAGAAAGCACCGACGTGCCTGCTCCCGGAAGTCTGTCGTCCGACCCCTGGCGCGGCACAATGAGATGCAGCGAACCCGTGCTCCAACAGTCCTGTCCACTCGGCGTGAACGTGGGCGTTCGCTACTGAACGGATGGGTGACGCGCTCTCGGTGGACGGAGGCGGTCCTCACCCCTCCGCGACGGAAGGCGCCAACTTCCCGAGATGCAACTTGAGGCGCTCCTCCACCTGGAGGAAGCGCATCACGGTTGAGCCCATCTCCTTGGTCTCTCCGCGAGCGTGGGTACGAAGCTCGTCGAGCACCTCCTGGAAGCGCTTATTGATGACCGGCACGACCTCGACGCCAGGATCCTGGGCGAGGGCCGCGACGATGGTTTGCACGTCGTTCGCCTGGTTGTGTTTGGCCCCTAGACGTTGGTTCCTGACCACGGGCGACCACAGCATGAGGAGATGCTGGTAATCGGGGAAAGCCTTGCGGAGGTACGCGATGTCCTTCCGGAGTTTGGCCGTGAGCCGCACTACGTTGTCTGGCTGATTCGCCCTCACGTACTGAAGGCCGGTCACGAGGTGGACGGCAACCTCGCAGGCATACACCGCACGCTTCTCCAAGTTAATCCCAACCACGTCGATCTCGCCCTGGACCTCAGTGGTCCTGACGTTGTACTGGACGAAGTCGCAGCCCTTCAGGTGACGCAGCCACTCGCCGCAGATTTCCTCGCCGATGTTCATGGTGCTTTCCCTCTGCTCCGCAAAGATGATGCGCCCTTTGTCTTATTGCGTCATGTTCCCCCCCAAGCTGAGCAACGCCTGGTGCGCCGGGGCTCCCGTCATGGCACGAACCGCACACTGACGGCGTTTGAGCCGACGCCGTCAACGGAACACCAGACGGTAAACAGTCCAGGCGCCGCGATGCTGTACGTCGGGGTGAAGGTGTTTCCTTGGCCACCGCTCACCAGCTCCGGATTCGAAGGGTGCCACGCTGGCCATGTGAGCGGGCTGGTGGGTGCACCAGAACCGTCGCGCGGGGTGGCATTGAGGTGCAAGCGACAGCCGACGGGCGCCTGGGTCGCGCCGCCGGAATCCTCGACATGATGGCCGCCGCATTCGACGAAATAGACGGCCAAACTCACCCAGGCGACCGGGTTCTGGTTGTTCGTGATGGAGTCGGGACGGTCGGGATCCGGTGTTGGTGAAGGTGACGACGCTGGGGTGGGCGCAGCCGACGGCTGCGGCGTGGGGCTGGGTACCGGCCTTTGCTCGGTGACCTGCGACGACGGCCCGAGCAGGAAGTCGCGTAGGCCGTCCTGCTGACATCCGCCGAGCGCGACGGAGACGACCAACACCGATCCGACTTCCCTGACTGCAGCGTGCATCATCCTCTCCTAGCTGGCGCCACAAGGTAGGCAAGACGCGCACCCGCCGCCGATGGACGGCAAGCGATTGATTAGATGGGCTATGGTCCTAGGGCCGCCGTGTCGTGCCGGGCGAGAACGCCTCTGCGCTGCGATCTGGAGTGCGTCTTCGCTACCGCCGAGGGCGGTCGAGGCTCTCGCCGGCGATTCGCAGCGGAAGGTCGAGGGCATGCCCGAGGCCCAGACGAGCGAAGACGGTGCCGTCCAGAGCAGCCGCTACGGCGCAGCAGCGCTTCGCGTCGGCCGACCGGCCTATCCGCTCGAAGACATATGCCAGCCGCACGTGTGCATCGGCACTCGCTGGCTCCAGCAGAGCGGCGGCCCTGACGTGGTCGAGCGCCGCCTCCGCGTCACCTTGATCGAGGAGAAGGCGAGCCAATAGCGTGTGCGAGTCGGCGTGCATGGGATCGAGGGCAATCGTGCGCCGTAGCTCCTCGCATGCTTCACGATTTCGGCCATCGGCCTCGAGCGCCAGAGCCCGATCCATCGCCACAGCGGGCGTTCCCGGAGCGTGTGTCGCGGCCGTCGAGAAGAACGATGCTGCTTCAGCATTACGGCCAACCTGCGCGAGGATCCGAGCGAGCAGGTAGTGGCCCGTGGCGTCGTCGGCTGCGAGCTCGATGGCTCGCCGCGCGGCTTCGGACGCGTCCTTCCCCCGGCCCAGATCCTGGAGTGCCTCAGCGTGCTTCCGCCGGGCGGCGGGATCGAGAGGATGGCTCTCGGTCAGCGTGATCGCACGACGGAGCTGCTCCTCAAGATCGACGACTTCGACTGGCATCAGTAGGCCTGTCTCTCGGAAATCGTCGCGCTGTCCAGGGCCTCACTCAGGAACTTTGCCTCGGCGTGACTGGTGCGACAGCATGGCCCGCGCCGCCCTCCATCAACCTCAGCGCTCCCGACGACCCACACCTGCTGCGCCGGGTCCCACGACGTCGCGAGACTCAGCGTGCTCCACGGCGCGCTGGAGACGGCCGATCAACTCGGCCGCGGTCGCCTGGTAACCCCTGACGGTCTTGTCGAGCCGCTCAATCGGATCCAAAGCCTGTCCGCGACGGGAGAGCTCGTTCTCAAGGGCGGCCGCGAGAACCTCGCCAATACGCAGGCCGTTGCGACGAGCCTCCGCAGCGTAGACATCCCACACCGGCATCGGGATTGGAACCGTCCAGTGCTTGATCGTGGTCGCCCGCGCTGTTGCGCGATCGAGGTGGTCGACGATCATTTGACGGAAATCGTCGCCGAGCGTGGGGTCGCCTTCGATCATCTCTCTTACGACCTTCACGCGAGCCGAATTGAGTGCGAGAACGACGGCGACCTCGCCTGAGGTAGCGTCGCCCGCAAGACCACGTCCGAGGCGACTCTCCGCCCTTTCGCGAGTGAGACGATACATTTCAAAGTACGCCATCGGCCACCCTCACTCGTCCGGCTGCCGCAGGAACCCGAGTGCCCGCGAGATGGCCCTGATGGTGCGGAGCGGGCTCGGTATGCGTGAAAAGATCGCGGATTCGGCGAGTGTGCGGGCCGGGGAATGGACGACTCGGCTGACGTCCACGGCACCGCGCACGCCTCGTCCGAGGGTCCGCAACAGACCTCCCATTGGTCTTGAAGCAGGAAGAGGAGAGAGAGGCTTTCCTCCCCCGCCGTAGACCACAAAGGCCCGCTGGATCTCGTGCGCGAATCGGAACTGGAAGAGCGGCCTCTCGAGTTGCTGGCGCGTCCAGCCAAACCGCGTCGGTACCGTCACGCGGACATGCAGGGCGTTGCCGTCCGAAAGTACTGCGAACTGCGTCGCTGAGCGTTGCCCCACCAGGAATGGAAACGCCCGTTCAACGGCCGCCCGGACCACGTCCCGTCGACTCTCTGCGGGCACTGCGGCCAGATACTCGACGCCGCGCGTGAGTCGCAAGCGAACCTCGATGAATCCCGCAATCGCGGGCGACGGAAGCGGCGCAACACGGGCTCGTGAAGGCGTGTCGCGGGTAGGGACCGCCTCCCATGACGCTCGAACGAGATCCACGTTCCCGAGCTCGCCGACCGTGCCGGCCAGGCGAGAGTCGTACTGCCTGGCCTTGTCAGGAATCTCGGCCCGAAGATGGGCCAACAAGGCGGTCGACACCTCGTTCGGATCGACCTCGCGGCCGGCATTCTCGGCCCGGCGATTGAAGAGGACAAAGACTTGGAGGTCCCCGCCGGCATTCCGGCACACGGTCTCGACCTTCACCTGAAGGCCAGCACGCCCGATGGCAGCCTCTGTCGCCTGCTGCAGCACTGTACGCACGTCTTGCGGATCCCAGCGATGAAGGTACTGGTGCCCGTCTTTGATACGGAACCGCAGGACACTCGGAGTGGTCCTCGGCGGCTCTTCGGCTCCACGGCGTGACACATCCGGATAGCGCACAAGCTCCGGCATCGCCAGTTCGACCGAGCGTCGCGGCTCCGCCCGAAGGTGCGCCGAGCGGTAGGCCTCCGTCGCCCTTTCAGCGTGCGTCGCGGCCCCTCGAAGGTCTTCTTGGCTTGTTTCCCCGCGCATTCGAGCAGACATGACGTCCGTGAACCGCCTCATCGCGCGGTCCATTTCCGTTCGCAGCTCGTGTTCGTGCGGCGGGTCTGGCCTCCGACCCGATTCGAGGTTCCGCGTAAGGCCGAAGGCGACTTGGACCGTACGATCCCACTTGGCTTCCAGCCGCGCGATATCGGCGCGGCCTAGAAGCGGCGCCGTGCCACCGTCGCGAAGCCTCGGGCTCAACACGGCCTGGACTGCCGGAATCGAGTCCGGTCCCTGACGCACGAGAGTCAGGACGCCCTGGTGACGCGGCAGCTGCGAAGCGATCGCCCTCTTGGCGGCCTCCAGCATGCGGCGCGCCGCCGCATCCGAGTCGACACCCCGCACCGCCTCATGCCACTCGGGCGCCAGCGTCATGCGCAGCTTCGTGAAGGCGCCGGCGGGATTCGCGCCGCGGTCTTCGGCGAGCTGTGCCCGAGCCCTTGCGAGCAACTCACCAGCTGCTTCCCTCTCGTGGTCGTCCCTCTCGTACGGTTGCCCCAGGCCCGTGCCGCCGCGTGCCTCTGCGAGCCACCGATCGGGCCCATCCAGCTCCCGCGCGTGCGTCGCTTCGATGTCGAACATGAGGAGACCTCAGCGCGAAGGGATGCCGATCGCCGCCGTCTCGGCCGACCATCGACCCGCCGCGACCCGGTCCAACTCCTGCGAGATCTCGTCCTCGTCGACTTCGACGCCTTCGGACTTGCTCGCCCAGTGCACCATGAGAAGGTTGGAACCGAATACGGCTTTGCCGACGATGTGGACGAGTGCCTTCAGGTCTCGGATCTCCGCCGCCATCTCCGCGAGCTGATCGGCTTTCTCGACGGCCCGCCCCTCGCACAGCTCGAGCCCGACGTGCAGCGCCATTTGGAGAGCCTCTTCGACCGGGATGCCCTCCGCCTGCGCCAGGGCAGACAGCCGCGCTTCGGTTACGGGATCGTGTTCGGCCCCGGCGCTGGCTCGTATCGGCGATGCCATCTGACTCCTCCTTGTCGTTAGTCTTCTGATCCCCGGCGGCCGAACATCCGGGCAAGAGCCAATCCGGCCCGAAGGGGTGCGGGGAGTGCGCGCCTGGCAAGACGAAGGCTTGCGTTCTTGATGCCGCGCCGCGGGGACCGCGCGGCGGACCGAGCACGGTCCCCCGCCGTCACGACGTTCGCGACCGTCGGTGCGTATGTCCTCAGGAGCGGCCGAAGAAGGCCAAGACCCGCACGACGCCCGCTCGTTGTGCGCCGCGGTGAGTGACCTGGTCGGAGGCCGTGGCTCTCGCGGCTGGGAACGGGCCGCGCACGATCGATGGCGCGGTCCAGGGCTCTCTGGATCTCCCGTTCCCAGGTCCTCTTGAAGATCGCCAGGCGCTCCGGCAGGAGAAAAAACCGCCGGCCGTTGCCCAGGGCTGGACTCAACCGGACGTGGACGTGAGGGTGTCCATAGGGTCGCGAGGCTCCGCCATGAAGATGGATGACGTACACGCCCTGCGAGTGCCGCAAGGCGGTGCGGAAGGTCCGGTCCACGGCGTCACGGATGACGCGTTCCCGGTACTGCTCCGGAACGCTCAGGAGGCGGCGCGCGGCCTGGTCGTCAACCGTCAGCTTCGCGCGGTAGAAGAGCGGACTCCGGAGGTTCCGACGGTCGTCCCAAAGCTTACGGATGATGGCAGCCTCATCCCCGCGAAGGGCCTTGTAGCGGTCGCCAATCCCGTACAGCGTCCGCGTGCGCCCACCGGGTAGCCCCTCTTCGCGGTGGGAGATGTAGGCGATACCCTTTTGCAGGCCCTTGCGGTCCGGAGGCGTGTAGCTGAACTGGACGAAGTAGCCCATCAGCGGCCGCTCTCTTGGTCGAGAAGTGGGTTCTCACGCGCGTTGTCGGCCGCGGTCTCCTGGCGCAGGGCCCAGGCCTGTTCGCCAGCGGCCCATGCCTCGTCGACAAGCTCGTCCTCGTCGACCTCGAGTCCCCCACCCTGCGTTGCCCAATGCGCAACCAGGCTGAGGATGCCAAGCACGCCGGGACCGATCTCCCCCAGCAGGTCGCGCAGCTGGACCAGCCGTTCGTCGATGTCATCGGCTTTCGTGGCGGGCAGGTTCTCGCCGAGGTCCTCGTCGTCGAGCGCGGTCGTGACGAGCTCAGCGATGGCCGAGGAAAGGTCCCGGCAGCCCTTCCGGAGCGCGAACGCTTCGATGCGGCGTTTCTCGTCCGTTCCGATGCGAAAGCGCATCTGTTCGAGGGCTTCGGGCGACCGCTTGCGAGTGAGCTTGGCGTCCGTCTTCGACTCCTGCTCGCGCGGATCGAGGGCGCCGATGCCTTGCTCGAGCGCCGTCTTCAGGACAGCGTTACGGGTCGTCTGACGCGCTGCGGCGATCGCGCTCGCCCTATCGACGAGGCTTGAAGGGATGCAGATCCCGAGGCGCCGAAGTGTGTCCGTCTGGCGACCGGCGCTCGGCGATTCTGCATGGCCGATGGCTGCGCGATCAGCCCTCCTGGCCTGCGTTATCGCGCTCACGACAGTACCCGCCGCCCGCTGTTTTCCGCCCGACGGGAAGGGCAGGTCGCGGAAGGGAAGGCCTTTCGGTTGGTGCACCCGTGAGGCAAGGCCGGTGCACCGCTTAACTCCTTGCCGTCCCGCGGAGTGGACACGGAGCGGACTGGCATCTGCCCCGCTGCCTTATCTTGCCGTCTCTCTGTCCAGACATACCCCTCCCCATCTCTCCCCTTAGCGAGCTCTTCCACTCGAAGAACATCGTTTCCCTTCTCAACCCCCGACCGCCTTCCACGCGAATAACTCCTCCTCGAGCTCGTCTCCGTCTTCGCGCTGTATGACAACGTGTAGTCATCTAGCCCGTCCCCAGCACCCGACATCAATAGACATGCCGCGACGAGTGCCCGGCTGATCCGAGACGCCCGCGCGCTGGCTCTACTGAGCATCGGACCCAGCCTCGGTGGTGCGGAGCCTCATCTCACCGCCGGAGTCCTGGTAGGCGGCGATGACTCGTCCCTTGAGGTCCTTGATGACCTCCATGCGGCCGTCCACAGAGCGCACGAGGTCGAAGTGCCACTCCTTGCCCTTCGTGTCCGCGACCTTGCGTGCCGGCAACGTGACGAGCACGTCGCCGTCGTCGCCTAGCCAGAGCGCGGTACCGACCAACTTGAGACCGACGAGGGCCGGCTCGGCCTCGTCGAACACGATCTCGACGTCCGCCAGGTGGCGGGCGGGTCGCTTGCGGCCGTTGTCCCTTGGGTCCCGAAACACGAGTCGCACGGTCGCTCCCTGCCGGCCTTAGGCGCTACCGTGCGGCTTGGAGTCGGGGGGTGTCGAGATCCGCGGACCGCCGTGCGAGGGTGTGGTCGTGGCCGGCCGGCTCTCGGCGACCGTCGAGCGGCCAGCGGCGGGCGTGGGGGTGGCGCGCAGCGTGCGCTGGTAGCCTCGATCCTTCGCGATGGCGTGGCGCACGGCCTCGACGATCACGTAGGAACGATCCGACGCACCCCCGAGGTACTTGCAATAGGCGTCGAGGTCCGACAGGACCTCCTTGGGAAACCGCGTCGTGACGACGTCCAGCTCGACCACCGGCTTTGGCGCGATCGGCATACTGGCCAACCTCCTTGCGCCTCATGAGAGGCAAAGGAGCGGCCACGCCCGTGCGAGACCCCTGATCCAGGGATCCGCCATCCGCGAACTCTTTGACCGACTGGCACTACGCCGCTAATTCCAGATCGGTGCCGACTCGGGTTCCTCGTCGGCGTGCGGGCAACTGTGCGCGCAGATGACGCGCCGGGATGCAAAACTGCACCCGGCCGGCGGTCATCGGTCGGGCCGAACGTACGACGCGGGCTTCTTCGAAGGCGGGGGTGCGGGGGCAAGGCCCCCGCGCCGGTGGCCGCGTGACGGGTGCCCTCACGCGCCGCGAGGGCGGCGCGTTCTCAGCGGGAGCGCTCGTCCTCCGCTGGCTCGAGCTTGAGATCCCGCATCGAGACACAACAGACGAGGTCGTCGGCGTCCCACGCCACGTAGACAAGACCGCCACCAGGTCCGGCGAGGTACGTCCGCAGGCCTCCGGTCGCGTGGACTGCGGTCACCGTGCCCCGGGTTCCGGGGTCCGGCACTGGGTAGGAATAGGGGATGGGGGCGACGGGATGCGGGCTGAAGACGACGCGAAGTCCTTGCACCATGGCGA
>Ga0070708_100000474_pt1 | contig 30352 bp, 25 predicted proteins | sample KBSK5503metaG_FD_65469 | JGI IMG/M metagenome (GOLD analysis project Ga0070708, IMG submission 65469) | Corn, switchgrass and miscanthus rhizosphere microbial communities from Kellogg Biological Station, Michigan, USA - KBS K5-50-3 metaG | ecosystem: Host-associated > Plants > Roots >... | reverse complement strand
AGCGCCGGGGTCCGCTTCTGCGAACTCGAGTCCTCCGTTCAAGATCGTCGCCGGCGCCACCGGTGTCCTCGGCTGCGTCTTCTCGGGAGCGGGTAAGAACAATACCGGGGGCGTCATCAACGTGGATGCGGATAATGCCTTCGGTCCCGGCGATCCCATCAACAACAACCAGTGGGGATTGACCCGCGGGTCGAATCCGGACGGCACGGCGTGCCTCGCGGTCCCGTACCAATTCACGCTGAACACGACCAACAACACCGCGAGCTTCATCGTTCTGGACAAGCTTGGTCAGCCGTACATTGCGGTCGAGTACACGGTGGTCTGGGGCCCGGTGTTCGTCGACGCCTACCCGGCTTCGTACACCGCGGGGGCAAACTTGACGGCGGGCTGGACGCAAAGCCGCCTGCAGTTCGCATGGGGAGCGGGCCTCACCACCCCGCCGACGTTACCGGGGCAATTCGTTCCGGCCTTGGCGTGCGTGATCGACAGCCTGAGCGCCGGGTTTGGTGCGCTTCCGTTCTTCCCGAACGCGGATCCGTTCGTGGGAAATACGTATCCTCAGTACAACTTCGTAGCGAGCCCGGGCGCGCCGCCGTCGGGGCAGGCGCGGATGTGCGTCGCGCAGCAGGGATGGACGTCGATTGGCGCCTCTGGTGGCAGGACGCAAGTCTTGAACTGGAACAAGATCATCGACATGAGCGACAGCTACATCAAGGGACCAGGCTAAGATCCCTCAAGCACGTGAAGAGCGGCCCAGCCGGGCCGCTCTTTTTTTGCCTAACAGTTCGTTGAAAAATCTCACTGTGTCATCCCGAGGAGCGCGTGCTCCGAGGGATCTGCTTCACGCAATTGACACCGGGTTGCAGGTCCGTCCGCGAATTTCAACGAACTGCTAATGCGCAGGCAACGGCACGGGCGGAACGGCGCGGACCTTGAGGCTCGCGAGCAGCGAGCGGCTCTCGTTCACTACTTCGAGCGGAGGCTCGACACCCTCGAGACGGTCGAGCTCGACCATGGAGAGCAGTGTCAACGCCACCTCGAACTGGTCCTTGCGCTCACGAGCCGCGGCGAGGCTCGCTTCCAGCGCGTCGCGCGCGCCCCACAAGTCGCCCCGCGTCAACAGCGCGTGCGCCTGAACACGTTCCAGCAACGACACCACCCGGGCCACGCCACTCGATTCGCTGGCGCGGCCGAGCATCCCACCGACCAGTTCAAGGGCGGCATCGATATCGCCCATAGCGACCCGACATTCCGCGATTCTGGCATCGATGAGCGGCACTTCCTCTTCCGCGCCGACGGTCAGAAAATTTGACTTCGATTCTTCGAGCTGACTGAGCGCGCCCTCGGGGCGACCCAGGCGCAGCGACACTCGTCCAAGAAAGTGGAGGCAGCCGCCCAGATAGTAGCGCCACTGCGACGCTTTCCACAGCGGCAGCGTTTGCAACAGTAGCGCCTCGGCTTCGGCCCACTCGCCACGATCGGTCAGGACTTCGGCCATGTTGACGCGCGCGAGGGCCGCGCCCACGGTGTCGCCAATCTTCAAGGCGTCCTCGCGGCCGCGCTCCCAATAGGACAGGGCCTCGTCCCAGCGGCCCGACCAGTGGCAGATCGCACCGAGGCTCAGCAACACGTCCGCCTGTCTCGGAAGATTGCCCGCGCGCCGGTACGCTTCCAACGAGCGCTGCATGAACGCTTCGCCTCCGTCCTTGCCGAGATCGCCGTAGGCCCAACCGATCACGAAATACGCATCAGCGAGTGCTTCCGGGTCGTCGATGGCCTCCGCTTCGGTCACTGTCTGCTCCGCCCGCTCGATCGCGTCGGCGTGGCGGCCTTCATACTGGAGCAGGATCGCGTACCACGCGCTCGCTCGCGCTGCTTCGCGGGCCGCTTCGGCGCCCTCCAATCCTTGCAACGTCGTGCGCCCCTGTTCCGCCCACTGCTTAGCCAACTCATACTTGCCGAGCTTCTCCTCGATGTGCGAGAGCTTCAACAGCAGTTCGGCGTCCGCGAACGGATCGTTTTCGACGAGCTTGCGAGCCGCAGTGTAAGGCTCGGACGCCTTGCGGAATTCGCCTGCCCGGCGCCATGCATCCCCCAGCGCCTCGTGCACAGTGGCGATTTCCTTGCCGTCCACATCCGGAAGTTGCCGCCCGGCCTCGAGTGCACGCGAGTACAGTCCTGCGGCTTCGACATACGCATAGACGCCTTCCGCATTCTTCGCGGCCGCATTGGCATACCGCCAGGCTGGACCGTACTCGCCGGCTTCGAAGTAATGGAGCGACAGCGTGGCCGCGGCTTCCTCCGGGAAATCCATTTCTTCTTCCATATGCGCCGCGACCGCGGCGTGGAGTTGTCGCCGGAGCTTGAACGGCAGCCCCTCGTAGGCCGAGTCGCGCAACAGCGTCTGGCGAAAGCGCAGGTATCCGTCGGGTTCCTCGTCGAACAATTCGTGCAAGTTGACGAGCGCCGAAGCATCGGGTGCCGGGCCGTCTTCTTCGGAATAGAGCCACGACAACATCCGCGGATGGAACGTGATACCGAGCACGGCGACGCGGCGGACCAATGCGCGATCCTCCGGCGCCAGCGTGTCGATCCGCGTCATCGTTGCCGCTTCCGCAGACTCGGGCAGGTCCGCAGCGCCGCCGGACTCAATCGCCGAGCGCAACAGGTCGCGTAGGAATTGTGGATTGCCACCCGATCGTTTCGCGACCACATCGAGCACATGCGGAGGAAGCGGACTTTGCGCGGTCGCGAGTTGAGCCAAGCGCAGCGCATCCTGCGGCGCAATCGGCTTCAAATCGATTCTGACAACTTCGGGCGTCTCGACCGCCTCGAATCCGGTGCTCAATGGACGGCGCCCGATGGCGAACAGCCACGGACGGCTGGCGACCCCGCTCATCATGTGCGCCAGGAGTTCGGCCGAGGCCTTGTCCATGTGGTGTGCGTCGTCGATCTCGACCAGCAGCTTGTCGGGCACCACGGCCTCGAGGAACCGAGCGACGGTCTCGTGCAATTTGGCGCGGCGGTTTTTTTCCGCCAGCAGCAGGACTTCGGGCGTGGCCGTGATTTCAACGTCGAATACCGCGGCGAGCAGCGGCAACCACGGTGCGAGGTCGGGCGCCTTGCTCGCCACCTCCGCGCGGATGCGCTCCTCGATTGCCGCGTCGGGCGTGTCGCGGCCGAACTCGTACATCTCGCGCAGGAGCTCGCGCCACACGACATACGGGATCGACGACGTGTAGGCCTCGCACGTGGCGTGGAGTTTCTGGAATCCCGCGACCGCGTCGCGCAGCGCTTCGAGCAGCCGGGTCTTGCCGATTCCGGTGTCGCCAATGATTTCGATCAGGCGGCCCGCGCCTCCGCGCGCGCTGGTGAACGCCTTTCGGATCACGCCGAGTTCGGCGTTGCGTCCCGTCAGCGGCAGGCGTTGCACCGTCACTTGCCGCGTTCGCGAGCCTTGGGCGCGACCGACGGACCACGCCTGGATCGGATCCTCCTTGCCTTTCACGGCGAAGGGCTCGAGCTGCGTGGTATCGAACAGCGTGTTGGATCGCTCGAGCACGTCGCCGGTCGCGTAAATCTGGCCCGGCTCGGCCTTGGCCATCACGCGCGCGGCGAGGTTCACGGCGTCGCCCATGACCGTATAGGTGCGACGGTACGGAGGCCCGATGTCGCCGGCGAACACCGAGCCGCGGTGGACGCCGATGCGGATCGGCAGCGAAAACCTGCTTTCGGCAATCTTGCGCAGCGCGAGGAGCATGTGTTCCTCGCTGTCGCCGGAGGCCTTCGGCGCGCCCGCGGTCAGGATCAGCTTGCCGCCATCGTGATCGACGTCGGAGCCTAAGAACGCGACTTCGAATTCCTCGGTCGCGGCTTCGACGACGCTCACCAGTTGGTGCAACGCGTCTGCGGCCGCGCCTTCGCCGCTTTGCTCGATCAGCGCGTCCGTCCCTTCGTAGCGGATGAACGCGATGGTGACCGGGCGATGCTCGGAGGCGCCGCCGCCGCTGACGACGTGCGCGCGGATCGCGGGCGACAGGCAACGCAGCGTCAGCTCCGGCGGTGAATTCGGCCGCGGAATGTACGCAATCGTTGCTTCGGTGCCCGACGGCTCGTGCAGCAGCAGCACGCCCGACTCTTTCGATTCGCCCAGGCAATCACCCGGGAGGAGCGCGGCCATTTCGGCGCTGACAAGGATTTCGCCGGCCCCCGCCGCATGTTCCATCGCAACCGTGCGGCTCCACGCCGGACCCGTCGGCAACATCTCGAGATGGGACGTGCCGACGGCGAAGAAATGAAACGTTCCCGTATGCGCGCCCTGTGACATCCGCAGCGTGACATTGGCGCCAGGTAGCTCGATGTGGCCGACCTCGTCGAGCGCGGCACGCATCCGTACCGCCGCGGCGCAGGCGCGACCGGCATGGCCTTCGCCCTGGAACCACAACAACAGCGCATCGCCACCGAACTTGAGCAGGCTGGCGCCGTTCTCGTAGGCGACTTTCAGGATCGACGCGAAACTGCCGCCGATCGTGTCGGTGATCTGTTCCGCGCCCTCGCGGCCGCCCTTTCTTGCCAGTTGCTCGGATAGCTGCGTGAAGCCGGAAATATCCGCGAACAGTGCCGAGCCTTCCGCGGTCCAGCTTCGACCTTCCGGATCGTCGATCAGGTGCTGCTGGAGAATCCGCGCAAGATACGGTACCGCGCGTTCGGCGTTGGACGCAGGCATCGTCATGACGGGTCGTTAGTCCTGGGCCGAAAGCAGATCCATGAATCGTCGCGGCTGAAAAACGGTGGATCTGGGCGGCGGGCTCGCCACCAGCGCATTGTCGCCGGTCACCAACACGCAATTCGCCTCGCTCTGAACAAGGGACCAGACGTGATCATCCTTCGTGTCCGGCGCGCCCGTTCGAGGCTGCGGCTCGCGAATGATTGCGTTAGCCGCAAGCACCGTCAGCAAGACGTCGACCTCGTGCTCGCTCAAGGCGTGTAGCGTCCGTATCTTCCTGCGCAACAGCACCTCCCGGTACTCCGCGAGGAGCGCGGTGGACAGAAGAAACGGAAATGCGCCTTTGCACATCCCGTCGAGAATCGCGGCGGTGGGGGACAGGGCGTTGCCGGTAAGCAGTCCCGCGACGACGACATTCGTATCGATGACTGCCGCCGAGAACCTCATCGACGCCGGACGGCGCGCGTCTCGGCCACCGCGAGTCGCAAGGCCTCGGCTTCGCTCTGCGAGGCCCGGGCCCGCGCCTTTGCCACGAGCCTTTCTGCGCTGCGCGCCGTCTTGATGCCGTAGTACTCCAGGCTTTCCTCGATCAACTGCCCGATCGTCTTGCGGCGGGTTGCGGCAGCCTCGCGCAGGGCGCGGTGGCGCTCGTCACTCAAAGTGATGGTCAGTCGGGCCATGGGTGTCTTGGTGGGTTAGCACCAACACATCATAGCACGCCTGCCGGGCGGCGAAATCAGAATCGGGTCGTCAGTTCGTTAAGCCACGCTGGCGAAATCTTGACCAGGTAGGCTTCGAGCGATCGGTCCCAGCCCGTCACGATGAGCAACCCCAGCGCGGCGATCAACGCACCCAGGCGTCCAGCGGGCCACCCGGATCGGTGTGGGTCGCGCGGTCGATCGCGCCCGGTGACATGCATCCATGCGTCACCTGTCGGCGCGCCCGGAATGCGTGCGGGGCGAACATGGCCGCCAGCAGGAAAACCAGCGCTGCCGTCACCATCAATGAAGTGAAACTGGACAACACGGGAATGGGGGCTGCCTGCGCCGGAGGAGGAGGCGCTGCCGACACACCGGCTCCGCCGGGGTCTGCCAGCGCGCCATTCACGCTCCAGTCGTCGTCACCCTGCTGGCCGTCGGTCAGCGTGAACGTAATCTGGTTTCCCGCGACGTTCGCGCCGGGCAGCATGTACCAGCTTGGCACGGCGCCCTTCGCCGCAGGACCGTATTTCCAGTAGACCGTGCCGGGAGGCAGCGACTGCGGAAACGTCAGCGTCACCGTTACCGAGATCCCGGTCATCGCGCAGTTGCCGATCTGCAACGCGACAAGACCCTGCGGAAAGGAGACACCGCCCGGCGGCGCCGAAGGCACCGACGCGACCGGCACGAACCCGCCGCCGGTGAAGCCACAGGCCGGTCCGCCGTTCGCGGTCGACATCGTCGCCGTCGCGGTGCCCGTTCCCGTCGCGGTCGGACCGGAGAACATCAGTTGCGCGACGCCCAGGACCGCCGTTGCGGCATTGCCGGTGCCGCCATTCGCCGACGTCACGTTACCGGTGACGTTCGTATCGAGGCCGAGCGCCGTCGCCGTCACGTCCACCGAGAATTGGCATGACCCGGCTGCGGGTATCGCTGCCCCGGCAAGCGTCACGAGAACGGCGCCCTGCGCCGCGGCGATGGCGCCTCCGCCGCAAGATCCGGTGAGGTTGGTCGGTGTCGCCACCGCAAGTCCCGGCGGCAGCGTGTCCGTGAAAGCTACGCCGGTCAGCGCAATGGCCGCATTGGGATTGGTGATTGTGAAAGTCAGCGATGTCTTGCCATTGAGGGCAATCGACGTCGCACCGAACGCCGCAGCAAGCACCGGTGGCGTGGCCACCGGGGACGCCAGCGTTGTCACGTTGAATGCGCCCGTAACACCGCCGATGGTCAGCGTCGCCGTCGTGAGTGCGCTGTAGCTAGCCGACGAAGTCTGCTGCAGCGTGACCGTGTTGCCGTTGTTCACGCTGCCGGCGGCAGCCGTGTAAGCGCCACCGTTGATCGAGTAGCTTCCGCCGACGATGGAAATCGGGGCCGCGGCGTTGATCCCGGATACGGTGATCGTGTTGGACGTCGCGACCGTGGACAATGCGACCCCGACCTGCGGCGTGAAGCTGAACGGATCGGGCGTCGTGTCCGGTGCCAGAATGTCGAAATTGTCGCCGGGCTGTCCTCCGCGCACGACGCGCGCGAAGCTTTTGTCCGCTTGCAGCGTCATATCGAGGGTGTTGAAGTCGCCCGTCTGGAAAAAGACGGCCCAGACAGAGCCATCGTGCACCATCAGCGTGGAAGACCAGTACCACTGCGTGAGATCAGTGTTGGGAAACGCCACGTCGTCGATCGCGGGATTGGTGAGGCTGATCTTGACCAGCGATTCCAGCTCCCTGATGCTGGGCAGTCGCCAGTCGTTGTGGCTCTTGTAATTGATTCCGTTGAGAGCGACCGTCTGCACGAGCGCGTTCGCCCAGGTGAACCGCAATGCGCTGCCGCCCGAGCAATCGTTCGCGGTCTGTCCGTACGGGCACTTGTCCCACATCAACCCCGTGACGGTATCCGTGACCGTGCCATCGCCGTTGTCGACAAAGGCCGCAAGCACCGGCAGCGGAGCCAGGGACGCCAGCAGCGCCAGCGCCGGAACGAGCAAGCATCGCATCGCGCGGTTCATCATGGTCCGTCGTGCACGAGGCGCACGTGCATGACCCGTCCCGGCCCCGACGCGAGGTAGGAGAGGCCCGACTGAAATTCGATCGCCCAGACGAAGATGGAGAACGGAGACCCGGGGCCCTGTTCGCTCGTCCAGTACAGCGGGACGTTGAGAATTTCAGTGTTGGGAAAGTAATTCAGGTCGATCGATGGGTTATAGGCGCCATAGTCGACGATCGAAAACAGCTCGCGTCGCGTGGGCAGCCGCCAGCCGGTATTGAGGCCGCAGAGCCCGGACGCGTTGACGTCCGCGGCATATTTGAACGTGTCGCACCGCGCGCCATTGAAGCAGTGGTCGCTCAATACGCCGATGCCGGTGTCGGGCGCGCCGTTCGTTCCGTCGTACCAGGTGTACCACCAGTTCTGGTCGCGCAGGCTGCCGTCGGCGGTCTTCACCTCCCAGATGAGGTTGGCGACGTTGTCGTGTTCGCACGCCGGCGTCGCGGACGGCACCGCGGGCGAGCCCGCAAGCGGTATGACATTGCCGGCCGCGTCCAGCGGTGTGTAGTCGAAGCCCGCGGCACCACCGCCGACCTTGGACAGGGCGCCCGCCGAAGCCGCGGCATCGCGGCCGAAGCGTCCGTCCTGCCGTGGGTGTTGTGCCGCGTCACCCGTGTTGGCGGCGGCGCACGGCGCGAGCGCGTTCGTGTTGGTCAGGCACAGATTGAATCCGGTGTCGTTCAGGAAGCCGGTGGGGCCGCCCGGTTGGAACCAGCCATTGCTGTTGCTGCCCTTCACCGAGTGAAAGGATGCGGCAGGCCCGGGGCCGATCGGTTGCGCCGTCGCATGGTTGTCGGCGACGTCCACGTAGTCGATGGTTTGCGACGCGCCGATTACAAGCGCGAGGTTTCCGGCGGCACCCGCGCTGTTGCTGCGGATCGTGACCAGCGCGCCTGCAACGCCGGTGAGCGTCAGCGCATGCGCGACCGACTGGGTTTGACCGGCCGGAAAGACGAGCGAACGCCCAGTCGCCGTGCCAGCGCTGAATCCATAGAAATTAGTGGCGCCATTGAATGTGCTCGTTGTCGTGGCGCAGCCGTCGCCGACCTGTACGGCGCCCGTGCCGGCAACAAATATTCCGGATTGGCTGAAGTTGCCGGAAAGACCGATCACGCCCGACCCACCGTCGAGCGTCCCGCCGCCTGCTACCACCACATCGCGCGCGCCGGCGAGTTGCCCAGCGCCCGCGGCGAGCGTGCCGGCGACGCTGACGTCCGCGCAGGAAACGTTGAGCGTAGCGCCGCCAAGGTTCAACGCCGTGCCCGCGGGCACCGTGATCTGTGCGGCGGCCGGCGCAGCGACGAGCGCCAGCGACAGCCACGCCCATGTGGAGCCGTTCGACATCGTCAGGGGCGGAGCGCGGCGTCGTGCCATTGAGCTGGCGCGGCATTGCGCTTCAGCGCCGCGAGCTGCGCGCGGATCTCGCTCATGTCGGCGGCCAGGTTTTCGAGCTTGGAGACGCGCGCCTGCTGCTTCGCCAGTTGCTCGCGCAGTTCGGCGAGCTGCGCGTCCTTGTCGGCGACGAACGCCGCGAGGTCCGCCTGCTGCTTCGCCAGCCGTTTGGCGATCTCCTGCGTCGCGGAGATGTTGAGGGTGGTCAGGCCTTCGTAGTCGATAGTGCGGAAGTCATTGACCTCCTCGCCATAGACGAAGACCTTGTCGCCGTTCAACTGCGCCACGTCGATCACCACGTCGCGCGCAAACGGAATCGACACGATGCCGAGCTGCTGCATCACATTGTCGCCGGGCGTAAGCAGTCTGAGGCGCTTGGCACCGGCGCTCAGTCCATGCGCATTGTCGAAATGCAGCAGCGTGCCGGCCGCGGTCTTCGTGACCGTGCTGGCGGTTCGATACACGTTGGGGATGAAGTCGGCGTGCTGCGAGACGATCTGGGGAAACACTTTCTCGACCTGCTGCGCGATCACCTTCTTGAACGGCTTGTTGCCGTTCTTGGCCTTGTCCTTGAGTGTGTAGTCGGTGACTTCGATCGTGTCGATCGTTGCGAGGTCGCGCGCGGAGTCGCTGATCCCGCGAATGTCCTTGATGCGGGCGTCCGAAAAGGTGTCGAATTCCAATGCCATTACGTTTTGTTCCGCATATATGGTCACAATCGCGGTACAGGGAACGCAGAGCCCGCCAACGTCGGGGCCAAAGGGGACGTTGTCGCTCTTCTTGAAATAGTCGTATGAGTCTTGGCCGCTACCACCTACGACAAAGTCACGCACTTCCAATGGAACGCCGGGGTTCTGCGTATTGATGCCCACTCGGCCGTGGCCATTGCCGCGGGGCATCAGCGCAATGTCGGTTGTGGAAGCCCACTGCGCGATGGTTGCGGTCTGCACGATTCCCGACGCCTGCGTGCCGTTGCCGAACGCGATGTCGTTGCCGTTGTATCCCGACGCTCCAACGGAACCGACCTGCAGCTTGCTGGCCGGCGACGTCGTGCCGACGCCCACGTTGCCGTTGCCGCCGATCCAGAGGTGCGGCCGCGCGACCCCGCCGACCGAAATCTGGAACGCGTCGACCGGACTGACCTCCAGGCGGTTGGTGTACCGCGAGATCGTCGCAGACGCACCGTTTGAATTGTTGACGAGGCCGATCTGCGCGTTGGTCCCAAACACGTCGAGGTTGTGGGTCGGGATGCCGCCAACGCCCGCCAGCGTGTCACCGACGGTCGATTGCAGCGAGAAGCCGGTGTTGCTGTACCAGATCGATGCGCTGGACGTAACCGAAAACGACATGGCCTGGGCGCCGTTGCCGAGCGCAAGCTGGTTGCCGCTGAATCCGGGTGTATCGCCCACTTGCAGCTGGTTGACCGGTGACAACCCGCCAATGCCGACGTTGCCGCCGCTTTGGTGCACGACGGAGTTCACCAGCGTTGTCGGACCGCTCCAGAGCGGCAGGAAGCCCGCGGTACCGCTGCCGCCCACCGACCCGCCGCCGCCTCCGCTGCCGCAGATCCACGCCGCACCGCTCCATTGGGGCACCTGGTTCGCTGCGCACGCCTGCGGCAACTGGTACGGCGCGGCCACGGAGAACGTTGAACCAGTTAGCGACAAGCCGGTTCCCGCGCTGTAGGTTCCGCCGCCACCGCCCGCGCATGGACCCAACAAGCCCGACGCGGCGATGCACAAGCTCTGCGGCTGCGTCGCGGCCGCCGGCACCGCCGGCAGGCTGACCTGGCCGTTGTCCTGCACCCGAAAGCGGTCGGTCGCGCCGCCGCTATCCTTGACCACGAATCCGCTGCCGGAGGCGGGCTGCACCGTGACGTCGGCGGCGGTGGCCAGCGATGCCGCACCCCAAAGCAGTGCGCCGAGGATCCAGACGCACGCCGGGGGTTCCAACATCCTGCTCGCTGCATTCACGAAATGGCGATCGGTCATATTGGTATCCTTCTGGCAGTCATCCGGGTTGCATGGGACGTGCGCGGAGCGCGCTCTTCGCGCCTCCTGCTCCGCCTCATTGCGTCGCTTCCAGCAGTTCAAACGCGAATCCGGCGGCAATTCGGACATCGCGCCCAAATCTTTGCGTCCGGGTTGCTACAATCCGGGCGAGCCGGTTCGAACCCCGAAGACGAGTCCAGGACGTGGCCTGCGCCGCCATTCCCCCCATTTGTGCCGCACAAGTCCACAGACTCATCTGCGGCGGGTCCGGCCGTGGGTGAGTTCACACGACTTATCGCTGAAGGCGCCAACGCCGACGGTGTGCCCGTCGATGCGCTTTGGAGCGCTGCGTATTCGGAACTGAAGGTCCTCGCCCACTCCCGCCTCTATCGCGACGGCCAGTCGACGCTTCTCGACACCACTTCGCTGGTCAACGAGTCGTACGTGAAGTTGGCTGGTAACAAGACTCTGCGCATCGACGACCGTCGTGGCTTTTTTGCGTACGCGTCGCGCGTGATGCGCTCGGTCATCGTCGACCTCGTGCGTGAGCGAATGTCGCAGCGCCGCGGCGGCGGCGCCGAGCACTTCGGGTTGACGATAACCATCGCGGATCCGGGGGCGACCGACGAGCCGCTGCGCATCCACGAGGCGCTGTGCGAGTTGGAGGCGCTCGAGCCCCGACTCTCGCAGGTCGTCGAGATGCGCTACTTCGGGGGCCTATCGGACCCGGAGATCGCGGAAATCCTGGGCGTGACCGTGCGCACCGTCGGGCGCGACTGGGACAAGGCGCGCCTGTTGCTGAGGGAGATGCTCGGCCCGTGAGCGACGCGTCGCTGCCGCACGAGCGCTGGCCGGAACTCTCGCGTCTGCTCGACGATGCGCTCGAGTTGCCGGACGCCGCGCGCGCGGACTGGCTGGCCGCGCAGGAGTCCCGCGATCCCGAAGCTGGCGCGTGGTTGCGCCGCGTGCTGGGTCACGCGAGCGCCGCGACCGCGCCGGAGTATCTCGAGCGCCCTCGCATCGACCGCGGACCCGACGACGACGTGCAACCCGGCGCCACGATCGGCGTCTATCGCCTCCTGCGCGAAATCGGCACGGGCGGGATGGGCGTCGTATGGCTTGCGAGGCGCGCCGACGGTCAGCTCGACCGTGACGTGGCCCTGAAGCTGCCGCACGTGCACCTGCTTGCGGGCGCGGTGCGCGAGCGCTTCGCGCGCGAACGCAACATCCTCGCGCGCCTCAATCACCCGCACATCGCCACGCTCTACGACGCGGGGCTCGCGGCCAACGGCCGGCCGTATCTCGCGCTGGAATATGTCGATGGCGTGCCGATGACGCAGTGGTGCCGCGAACGCGGCGCGGGCATCGACGCGCGGCTCGAACTGATGCGACAAGTGATGGATGCCGTCGAATTCGCGCATGCGCGGCTGGTCGTGCATCGTGACCTCAAGCCTTCGAACGTGCTCGTCACCGCGGACGGGTCGGTCAAGCTCCTCGACTTCGGCATCGCCAAGATGCTCGCGGCGGACGATGCTTCTGAGGCGAGCGGAACTCTGACGCGCATCGGTCACCGCATGGCTACCCCGGGCTATTCGGCGCCTGAGCAACTTGCCGGAATGGCCGTCACAACGCGCGCGGACGTCTACGCACTTGGAGTCATGCTCTACGAGTTGCTGTGCGGGCAGCGCCCATTCGCCGACATTCAGGCATCGGCGCCGGCGCCGGACGCAGAGCCGCCCCGTTGCTCGACGAAGGTTGATCCGGATTTCGCGGCCACGGTCGGCGGCAGCGACGGCGCGACGCTTCGGCGAGCGCTGCGCGGCGATCTCGACGCGATCCTGGCCAAGGCGATCGACCCATCGCCCGATCTCCGCTACGGGTCGGTCGAGGCATTCGCGGCCGACTTGCAGCGTTACCGCGCACACGAGCCGATCATGGCGCAGCGCATCGGGCGCGTCGCCGTCGCGGCAAAATTCGTGCGCCGGCATCGGCTGGGTACTGCGTTTGCCGCCGCGCTGGTCATCGCGATCGGCACCGGTGTGGGACTGGTCGCGTGGGAGGCGAACGAAGCCGCGCAGCAGGCGCGGCGCGCCGAAGCCGCCAAGGCGTTCCTCGTCGACATCTTCAGCGCCAGCGATCCTCGTATCGCGAGCAACACACCGCGCGGCCAGATCACGGCCCGCGACTTGCTGGATCTCGGTGCGACGCGCATCGAGCGCGAATTCGCCGACGACCCGCGCACGCAAATCGATCTCCTCGGCACGGTGGCAGATATCTACCGCGAGCTCGGCGCCGCCGATCGCAGCGCTGCGCTCAATTCGCGCAAGATCGAGCTGGCCAAGAAGACCTATGGCGAGTTGAGCCAGCCGGTTCTCGACGATGCCGTCCAGCAGGCATCGCATGCATGCGTGGACCAATCGGATCGCTGCGCCAGCTTGCTGCGGGAGGCGGATGCTCTGCTCAATCGCGCCGGCCGCAATGACAGCACGCAGCGCGCCGACTGGTGGGTGGCCGAAGGGCAACGGCTGCGTCCCGAAAAGGGCAAGGATATCGAGCGCCGCGCCGCGTTTGAGAAGGGTGTTTCCATTTACAGGACCGCTGCACCGCGCAATACCGGCTACGTGACCGCCATCGAGGAACTCGCGAGCGACCATCAGATGCGCGGGGATTTCCAGGGCTCGATCGCGTTGCACAAAGAAGCGCTGGATGTCGCGACCGGCCTACCGGTGCGTAACGATGCAGAGTTGCAGGTCATCTTCGGCAATCTTGCCGTTGTTTATCAGCAGACGGGCGAGTTGCTCAACGCAGGCACAACCTTTGCCAAGGCAGCAGAAATCGCCGAGCGAACCAGTGGTCCGGATTTCGTCACCTATTGGGACGTGGGTGGGAATGCAGCGCGCACATTGCATCTTGCGGGCGAGCGCGAACGGGCCGATGCGCAGTTCGAGACGCTGATGACGCATTTGCCGCCGCCGTCGCAGCATGTGATCGGCGCCACCTACGTTCGCGAACTGTATGGCGAGCGCCTCGCGGCCGAGGGTCGTCCTGCGCTTGCCGTGCCGCTGCTCGAAGTCGTCGAACGCGACTTTGTCGTGCATCCACGCGACGAATTCGACCTGCGCCTCGCACGCTTTCGGCTCGGTGATGCGCTCGACCGGCTCGGCCGTGCTGCGGAAGCGCGGACCATGCTTTCCAAGTCGCTCGACGATTACATCGCGCACGCGAAGCCGGAACAGCAGCCGGTGCTCGCCGTGCGCGAGCGCTGGGGGCGCTTCCTCCTTGGCCAGGGCGACTTGGTGGCGGCTGGTCAACAATTCGAGGAAATCGTCCGGCAAGCGCACGAACGCAGGCTTTCCCACATCGCGCTCGCGCACGGCGATCTCGCGCGGGTCGCACTGGCGCGAAGGAACGTCGATGTCGCATTGACCGAAAGCGCGGTGGCGCTCGACCTCTGGGATCATCGGCAAGGCTTCTACGACGTGCGCATGGGGCCATACCTGCAGCGGATCCGCGCCGACGCGCTTCTCGAGGCGGGCAAGATCGACGAAGCGCAGCGCCTCGAGGACGCAGCTTGGGCGGCGAGCGAGAAGTTCGACGCGCCGGAAAGCCCGACGCGCCGGCATCGCCGGTTCAGCCGTTCAAATTGACGGCCCGCGATGCGCCGTCACAGCCTCGGCCACAAGCGGATGTTCCGTCGTGAATCTCGTGCAAGCCACTTCCAATAAATCCGCGTGGCGACGTTACTGGATTGAAGACGCATGGTGCAGCCGCATCCGCTGGATATCGCGCTGGGGCGGTTCACCGAACAGGCGGCTGTATTCGCGGCTGAACTGGGAGGGGCTTTCATAACCCACGAGCCCACCGGCGTTACTCGCGTCAACATTCTGGTTGAGCATCAACTGCCGTGCTTCTTGCAGTCGCAGTTGCTTCTGGAACTGCAACGGACTCGTACCGGTGATGGCGCGGAAATGCTGCCGGAAGGTGGATGGACTCATGTGCGCGCGTGCAGCCAGTTCGTCCACGTGCAGCGCATGTGTGAAGTTTCGCTTTAGCCAAGTGACGGCTTTTGCGATCTGTTGGCTCGGGGATCCGGCGGCGACGAGGTGCCGCAGATGCGCGCCGTGCGGGCCAGCCAGCAGGCGGGTGGTGATCTCCTGCTGGATCAGCGGCGCCAGCGATGGCACAAGTGCCGGTTCGTCCAACACTTCAACCAACCGGACCAGAGCATCGACCAGGGCCTCGTCCAGCGATTCGATCGAGATGGACTGATAGGCGCGTTCGCGCGGGTGCTGCGGCAGGTCCAACTCGGAAACCAGCTGCGTGATGTGGCGCGCATCCAGCGTCAGCATCAGGCCTAGAAACGGCTCCCGCACGCTGGCTTGCGTGACGTGCGCGACGACCGGCAAATCGATAGTGGTCAGCATGGATTGCCCGGGCGTGTAGTCGAGCAATTCGCTCCCGAGCAAGACCTGCTTGGCTCCCTGCGCGATGACGCCGAGACCGAGGCTGTAGACGCAGTGCAGCGGCTCCGTAGGCGCCCTGCGGCGGTGGAGACTAAGAGCCGGAACGGCGGTGGCGTGATCGCCGTCGAGTCGGGCAATGTGCTCGATTGCGCGCGCCAGCCGGGAGAGGGCGAGTCTGCCAGAGTCTTTCCGCGTAAATTGCTTGTTCATAGGGGGTTGCGTGAGTTTTGCGAGGGGTCAAGCGTAGCACCCGCCGATTCTGCACGCGCGCACTTTCGATCACAAATCGGCGTTTCAGGCAATAACACCGGCGAATCCGGCAAACGGTCGTGGCGCGATGCGCGGACACTGCCCACATCGAATTCGACCTGGAGCAAATCACCATGAAGCACATCTCGATCGGCGGACTCGACGTCTCCCGCATTGGACTCGGCGCCATGTCGATGGCCGGCTACTACAACATCGGCGTTGGAAGCGACGGCGAATCCATTCGCACCATCCACCGCGCGCTCGACCTGGGCGTCACCCACATCGACACGGCCGAGATCTACGGTCCCTTCGCCAACGAAGAACTAGTCGGCCGGGCCGTCAAAGGCCGCCGCGACCAGGTCGTGCTGGCGACGAAGTTCGGCCTTGTCTCGCACTCCGGCGGCGGCCCCGGCGTCTTCGACAGTAGCCCGGCGAACATTCGCACCGCCGTCGAGGGCTCGCTGAAGCGGCTCGGCACCGACCACATCGATCTGTACTACCAGCATCGGGTCGATCCGAACACGCCCATCGAAGATACCGTGGGCGCTCTGGCCGAGCTGGTCATCGCGGGCAAGATCCGCAACATCGGCCTGTCCGAAGCCAGCCCCGCCACGATCCGCCGTGCGCATGCCGTGCATCCAATCGCCGCGCTGCAGACCGAATACTCCCTGTGGACCCGTGACCCGGAGGCCGAACTGCTGCCGCTGCTGCGCGAGTTGGGTATCGGCTTTGTTCCCTACTCACCGCTCGGCCACGGCTTTCTCACCGGCGAGATCCGCTCGCCCGAGCAGCTCTCCGACGACGATTGGCGCAAGACCAACCCGCGCTTCATCGGCGAGAACTTTCAGCGCAACTTGCGCATCGTCGACGAAGTCAAGGCCGTTGCCGCAGAGGCAGGTGCAGCACCAGCACAGATCGCTCTGGCTTGGTTGCTCGCGCAGGGCGATGACATCGCTCCGATTCCCGGCACCAAACGCGTCGCCCGTGTCGAGGAGAACACCGCCGCTGACCAACTCGAGCTAAGCGCCGAGCAGATCAAGCGGCTGAACAATCTCACGCCGGCCACCGGCGAGCGACACGACGAAGGGAACATGGCCGCCATCGACCGCTGACCACGCAGCGGGGTGCGCCGCCGGTATGTCCGGCATCGCCCTGTTGCGGGTCGCGCAATGCGCTGTCTGTCACCGGTCTTTCCTTCTCGTGGACCGGGGTGATCTTGGAAAGCATGATGAGGGGCGACTTCGAAGTGGATGGCTTCAACCATCGCGGACGCGGTCGCCTGCATGGCCAGGCATTGCTGAACGACTCTCTCGAGTACAATCACATCGGGTTCAATCGCGGCATCAACCACAAGAGTCTAAGCACCCAAATGAAATCTATCAGGCAGTCGCGCGACCTTCGGCAACTTTGATAGCGGAGCTCCGAGGTGACAGCAAAGACCAACAAGCTGGTCATGCGCCGTTTTACGGAGTTCATCAACACGCCAAGCGAAAGGCTCGCTGAAGAACTCATCTCCCCCGAGGCGATATTCCGCGTCCCAGGACACTCCGAGCCGATGCGGGGTCCGGCTGGCTACCTGGCAATCATCGGGATGATGCGAAGGGGTTTCCCCGATATCCAGTGGACCTTGGAAGAAATGATCGCTGAGGGGGACAAGGTTGCAGCACGCTTCACTATGCGAGGAACACACAGCGGTCCCTTCTTTGGCGTCCCACCGACTGGGAAGACAATCGCAGTGCAGGCGATGAATTTCTACCGACTGGCCGGCGGCCAATTCGTCGAAGAACGCGGGCAACCCGATCTACTTGGGTTGCTACAGCAGATCGGCGCGGCTCCCTCGGCGTAGAGCAATGCTGCCTAAATCTCTCGGTGCAACAGGTGTCGCGAGATTTGGCCACATAGCGGCTCCTAAACTCAAACATTGACCGGCTGCTTCCTGGAGGCCAGCCGCGTCTGCTTTCGGAAACGCGCCAGGTCAGCTAAGGGTCACCCGCCGCTGGGATTTTCGGGCGTGGTGCTGAGCGCGCACGAGTTGGCCGCCGCGTGTGCGCTTTGTGTGCACTGACAATCTAGGTGCGCGAATTCGAATCCCACCGTAGAGTGTTTAGCCGCAGCGCAACGAAGGCAGTCGCGCTCGCTTGGCGATAGAATGTTCAATCGCTCCAATGGTTGACTGGACCGACTGGACTTCAAGAAATTTCGAACGAATGAATGATTTGTCGCACCGATTGTGCGTAGCGCCTATGATGGACTGGACGGACCGGCACTGCCGTTACTTCCTGCGCCTCATCTCGCGTCATGCGCGCCTCTATACCGAAATGGTGACTGCGCCGGCGCTGCTGCACGGCGACGTGCCGCGCCATCTCGATTTCGATCCCGCGGAACATCCGGTGGCATTGCAACTGGGCGGTGGCGATCCCGCGATGCTCGCCCACGGCGCGCGGCTGGGAGAACAATGGGGTTACGACGAGATCAACTTCAATTGCGGCTGCCCTTCCGAGCGCGTGCAGACAGGCAGCTTCGGGGCGTGCCTCATGGGTGACCCGGGACTCGTGGCTGATTGTGTAAAGGCTATGCGGGACGCGGTGGACATCCCGGTGACGGTCAAGCACAGGATCGGCCTCGACGACGGCGAGGATTACGAGTTCGTCCGCGACTTCGTAGGAACGGTCGCCGGCGCAGGCTGCAGCGTGTTCATCGCGCATGCACGCAATGCGGTGCTCAAGGGTCTGTCGCCCAAGGAGAATCGCGAGGTCCCGCGGTTGCGCTACGACGTCGTGCATCGGCTGAAGCGCGACTTTCCGCAGTTGACGATCATCCTGAACGGCGGGCTCGATGACTGGCCGGCAATCGAGCGTGAACTCGATCGCGTCGACGGCGTGATGCTTGGGCGGGCGGCGTATCACGATCCCTATGTGCTCGCGCCCGCCGATTGGCGCTTGTTCGGCGATGAATCACGTCCACCAACGCGCGCAGCGGTCCTGCGCGCGCTGATGCCCTACGTTGCCGCGCAACGCGAGCGCGGCACGCCAATGCGGTCGATCGTGCGGCACATCCTGGGCCTCTATCATGGGCGCCCCGGAGGCCGGCGCTTCCGGCAGATCCTGTCGGATTCGGCGCGATTGCAGAATGCCGGTCCCGAACTCCTGGAAGAGGCGCTCGCGGCGGCCGAACCGGCGGAGAGCGAATTGTTGGTCGAGTAATGCGGGTTACTGCTTGGGCATGTCGTCCGCGATGTACGCGCGCACGATGCTCGTGAAATCTGTGTCGGCTTTCATGCCCAGTGCCGGTCCGAGTTTCGGCGCGAAATTCTGCGGCCACGTCGCGACGATCTTGCCGATGACCGGGTCGTAGTTCCACTTGACGCGATCGGCGACGGCGTCGCCGGCGACTTCGCGCAGCGCCGCCACCATGTCGGTCACCGATACGCAGATCCCGGGCACATTGACCGATCGCGTATGCGCAAACGAAGAGGCGGGAGCCTCGTGGCCGATGATCAGGTTCTCGATAACCGTGCGCGGCGACTGCACCCACATCTTCGTCGTCGGCGGCACTGGGCAGGGTGCGTCGATGCCGGCCAAGGGCTCGCGGATGATGCCGCTCGCGAACGACGATGCGGCGAGGTTCGGCTTGCCTGGCCGCACGGTGATCGTCGGCAGGCGCAGCGAGCGGCCGTCGATGAAACCCTTGCGCGTCATGTCGTATACGAGATATTCGCCGATCAATTTCTGAGCGCCGTACGAGGCTTGCGGCGTGACCGGCGAATCGTCATCCACCGGGTCGGGCAACGGGCCGCCATAGACAGCGAGCGAACTCGTGAACACGAACTTGGGCGGCGCGGCCAGCGTGCGGCAACGCTCGAGAAGAAGGCGCGTGGCGTCCAAGTTCACCCGCATGCCGATGTCGAAATCGGCTTCCGCTTGGCCGCTCACGACGGCGGCCAGATGAAACACCGTGTCGGTCTCGCGCGTCACTGCGTTTTCGATGACGGCGGGATCGGCGAGATCTCCCGCGATGGTCACGAGACGCGGATCGGGACGCAACGTCGCCGGAACGACATCGAGCAGCGACAGCCTGGAAATCTCGCGCGATTTGCCGCGCGCGTCCGTCAGCGTGCCGCGCTCGAGCAATCGGCTGGCGAGGCGGCGGCCGAGAAATCCGGCGCCACCGGTGATGACGACGCGCATCGGAGGACCCTGCTGAAGGGAAGGCGCTATCATAGCCGGCTTGCCGTCCACTGAAGGAAAACAGCCATGCAACGCCCCGTCCATTTCGAAATCCACGCGGAAAACACCGACCGCGCGATCGCCTTCTACACGAAGCTCTTCGGCTGGGAGTTCTCGCAGTGGGCCGGACAACCGTATTGGCTTATCAAGACCGGCGAAAAGGGAACGCCGGGGATCGATGGAGGCCTTCTGCCGCGGCAAGGTCCGGGTCCCGTCGGCATGGCGCCCGTCAACGGTTTTGTCTGCACGATCGACGTGGCCGAACTGGACGCCATGGTCGAGAAGGCCGTTGCCGCCGGCGCCACCATCGCGCTGCCGAAAATGGCGATTCCGACCGTGGGCTGGCTCGCGTATTGCAAGGATACGGAGGGCAACACCTTCGGAATGATGGAGATGAACGCAAATGCCGCTTAAGCGCGGAACGCAAATGCCGCTTAAGCGCGGAACGAAAATGCCGCTTGAGCGCGGGACGAAAATGCCGCTTGAGCGCGGAACGCAAAGGCCGCTTCAGCGCGGGATGCGAGCGCCGCGCAACGGCAACGGCTGATGATTCCCGCGCTCGTGCCGCGCCGGCTGCGGATCGCGACCCGCGAGTCCGCGCTCGCGCTCTGGCAGGCCGAGCACATCCGGGCGCGGCTTGTCGCGCGCTATCCCGGAATGACGGTCGACCTGCTGGGAGTGACGACGAAGGGCGACCGCGTCGTCGATCAGCCGCTCGCGGACATTGGCGGCAAAGGGCTCTTCATCAAGGAACTCGAAATCGCGATGGACGAGGGCCGGGCCGATCTCGCCGTGCATTCGCTGAAGGATGTGCCGATGGAAATGCCGCCGGGATTCGTGTTGGCGTCCATCACGGCGCGCGAGGACCCGCGCGACGCGCTGGTGTCCGAAAAATACGCGAGCCTCTCGGATTTGCCGCCGGGTGCGGTCGTCGGCACGTCGAGTCTGCGGCGCGAGGCGCAGCTGCGCGAGCGGCATCCGCACCTTCGGGTCGAACCGCTGCGCGGCAACGTCAATACGCGGCTGCGCAAGCTCGACATCGGAGGCTACGACGCCGTCATTCTGGCTGCGGCGGGATTGAAGCGCTTGGGATTCGCCACGCGAATCGCGGCATTGCTGGACCCGGATGACAGCTTGCCGGCGCCGGGGCAAGGCGCGCTGGCACTCGAGTGTCGCGTCGACCGCGCCAATATCGTCGCGGCGCTGGCGCCCCTTGCCGACTTCGGAACAACGCTCGCCACCACGGCCGAGCGCGCGTTCTCCACCGCCCTCGGCGGCAGTTGCAACACGCCGCTCGCGGCCTACGCGGAATGGGAGGAGGGGACCCTGTGGCTTCGCGGTCTCATCGCGGGCCGCGACGGCAAAGACGTCCTGCGCGGCGAGATCGAGGGTGACGTAGCGGATGCGGACGGCGCCGCGCGGTTGGGGTCCGATCTTGCCGACGATTTCCTGGCGCGCGGTGCGGCGCGATTCATCACGACATGACGCGCCCGATTCGACGATGAGCGTTCCTTCGCCGAAGAAGACGGCCGCGCCGAGAGGTCCGCTGGCCGGTGTCGGCGTGATCGTGACCCGGCCCGCGCGCCAGGCCGCGGGACTCGCGCAGCAACTGGCGGCGCTCGGCGCGACACCCATCGTGTTTCCCGCAATCGTCATTCTGCCGCCCGCGGATCGTGCCCCGCTCGATCGCGTGCACGCATCTCTTTCGGCGTACGACATGGCAATCTTCGTGTCGGCCAATGCCGTCGAATACGGCGTGCCCGCGCCGCACGTATGGCCGGCAATACTTCCCACGTTTGCCCCGGGACCGGGCACGGCTGCCGCGCTGGCCGCGACCGGCATCGCCAACGTGCGCATTCCCGCGACGACGTTCGACAGCGAAGGCCTCCTCGCGTTGCCGGAATTCGAGGCCGTCGCCGGCAGACGCGTCGTCATTTTCCGCGGCGAAGGAGGGCGCGGCCGTCTCGGCGACGCGTTGCGAGCGCGCGGCGCCGATGTGACGTACGTCGAATGCTATCGCCGCGCGGCGCCGTCGACGGGCGCTGCAGGATTGAGCGAGGTGCTGCGGCAACGGCGCGCCCATGCATTGACGCTGACGTCGAATGAAGGCCTCGACAATCTCTGCGCGCTGCTCGACGCCGCGGATCGGCAAAGGCTCGAGCAGGTGCCGGCGTTCGCGCCGCATCCGCGAATTGCCGAACACGCGCGCCAACTCGGATTCACCGCGGTCGAAACCGGCGCCACCGACGCCGGTCTCATCGCTGGATTGCTAGAATGGTTCGCACATCATCCGATCACCTGAATGCCGAACAGGAAAAAACTTCATGGCCCAACCTGATCTCATCGTCACCGCACCGCTGCCGCCGTTTCTCTACGATCCGCTGAAGGCCGGCTATCACTGCCACGATTACTATCAGGCGAGCCACAAGCCGGGCTTGCTCGCGGCGGAGGGCCAGCGCATTCGCGGCCTTGTGCAAGGCGGCGGAACGGTGACGCCGACGCCGCTGCTCGATGCGCTGCCCAAACTCGAAATCATCTCGGTGTTCGGCGTCGGTTACGACGGCGTGCCGGTCGACTATTGCCGGTCCCGCGGGATCAAGGTGACCAACACGCCGGATGTCCTCACCGAAGACGTGGCCGACGCAGCGCTGGGTCTCATCATGATGACCGGCCGTGGCTTCGTTCGCGCCAATCGCTTCGTGCAGGCGGGCGAGTGGGAAAAGCGCGGCCCCGAGCTCACGATGAAGCTCGCGGGAAAGCGCGTCGGCATTCTTGGGCTGGGACGCATCGGCAAGGCGATCGCCGAGCGTGTGCGGGCGCTCGGCATGCACGTTTCCTACACCGGCCGCAAGCCGCAGGACGTGCCCTATCGTTTCGTACCCGACCTCACGGGACTAGCGGCGGAATCGGATTTTCTCGTCGTGTCGTGTCCGGGCGGTGCGGCGACAAAGCACATCGTCAACGCCGGCGTGCTCGCCGCGCTGGGAAAGAAAGGCACGATCGTCAACATCGCGCGCGGCTCGATCATCGACGAACCAGCCCTGGTGGCGGCGCTGCAGGCCGGAGCGATCAAGGGCGCCGGCCTCGACGTTTTCGCCGATGAACCGCACATTCCCGCGCCGCTCCTGTCGATGGACAACGTCGTATTGCTGCCGCATGTCGGCAGCGCGACGCACGAGACGCGCAAAGCGATGGGCGACCTGTGCAAGGCGAATCTCGACGCGTGGTTCGCGGGCAAGCCGGTGTTGACGCTGATCCCGGAATTGGCCTAGGGCGACGGCTCCGACGCCGTCGCCGGAGGCCGCGCTTTTTGCGAAGGCTGCGACAGCACCGCAAAGAGCGAGCCCAGAACGAACGCCAATGCGGTGAATTCGGCGACGCCCGGCCGCTCGCCCAGGAACAGCATGCCCGCGAACACGCCGACCACAGGCACAGGCAGCGAGGACAGCGACGACACGGCGACCGGCAGCGTGCGCGCGAGCGTGAACCACGCCCAGTGCGCGATGGTCCCGGCCAGGAAGATGTTGTAGGTGATCGCGAACCACGCCTTGCCCGACAGCGTGGTCAGGTACGACGCCGGATGCGGATCGAAAAACGGCGCGAGAATCGCGAGCGGCAGCCAGCCCAGCAGCATCATCCAGCCTGAGAGCGCGTTCTGCGCGAACGGCGGCTTCCATTTGCGCAGCAGGACGGTTCCCAAAGCCCAGAGGATGGCCGCGGCGAGGATCATCAGCGCGCCGGTCGGCGCGGTACGGATGTGGCGGATGTCGTCGCCCAGCAGGATGGCCATGCCGATCATGCCTAGCAGCAAGCCGGCGAACTTGCGGCGATTGAGCGGCTCGTGCAGCACGGCCATGCTGATCAGCGTGGCCCAGATCGGCATCGTGTAGGCGATGATCGCGCTGCGGCCACTCGGAAGCTGCTGCACGCCGAAGAGCACGAAGCCGTTCCAGCCTGCGATGTTGAGAAATGCGAGCGTCGCCACCCGGCCCCACCATGCGCGCGGGATGCGGATGGACTCGCGGCTCCAGCGCGTGATCGCGAACATGCCCAGCGCCGCGAATGGCAGCGTGAGCGAGCGAAACGTCAGCGGCGCGATCTCGGTCACGCCGATTTTCAGCACCACCCAATTGCAGCCCCACACGAGTGTGAGGATGAGGATCGGCAGCAGCGCGGGCGCCAATGGATGCGCGGCGCTGCGCGCAGTCCGATTTATCATCGCGTAACACGTCTCATTCGATTTCCCGGTCCGCGCGCAAACGAATCGCGGATGGAACGGCAAATCCAAGCGCCTTGGCCGCCTTCATGTTGATCACGAATTCGAACGTCGTCGGTCGCTCGATCGGAATGTCGGCGGGTTTGGCGCCTTTGAGGATCTTGTCGACGAAGACGGCGGCGCGGCGATAGAGTGCGAGAGTGTTCGGGCCATAGCCGAAGAGTCCCCCGGCATCGGCATACTCGACCAAGCTGATCGAGGGAAGGCGTTGCTTGGCCGCCAGCTCCGCAATCTTCTTGTTGCTGGGGATGAGGATTATGTCCTCGATCACCGCAAGCGCGTCGACGTTTTCCTTCGCCATCGCGGCGAAAGCGCCGTCCAGGTCTGCGGGACCCCGCGCATGAAAGTTTGGCAACGCCACGTTCAGTGCCTTGGCTGCGACTTCCATGGCTTGGAGGGACCGTCCCGTTCCGGCGTTGTCCGGATTCGCGAGGACCGCCACCCGGCGCACGCGTGGGATCGCATCCTTTAGCACTTCGAGCCGCTTCGCCACGAGCTCGGTAAGGAAGAAGGTGTCGCCGGTGATGTTGCCGCCGGGGCGCGCGAGGCTCGCGACGATACCGTTCCCAACGGCGTCGCCGACGTTGGTCATGACCACCGGGATCGGATTCGTCGCGGTTGCCTGCTTCGCGGCGAGGGCGCCCGGTACCGTGTGCGTCACGATGACATCGACCTTGAGGCGGACGAGTTCGGCGGCGAGCTCGGGAAGACGGTCAAACTGACCTTCCGCAAACCGGAACTCGATGACGATATTCTTGCCCTCGACATAACCCAAATCGCGCAATCCCGCCCGAATGGCCTCGACGCGCGTGGCCCATGCCGCGGGCGTGGACACGCCCAGGAATCCGATCCGAGGGATGGTCGCAGTTCGCTGCTGGGCGAAGCTCGGGAGCGGCGACGCGAATAGCGCACCCGCGACGAACAAGAACTGTCTGCGTCGGGCTTGATCAGGCATATGACGTGCGGTCTGACGCCTAACGCGCAGTCAGCGTCTCTCCGTACTTGGACTGGTGCAGTTCACGCGCCTGCGTGACCCAGCCGTCGCGGCGGATGCGTCCCGGAAACTCGGGGAGCTTGGCGTCGATCTCGTCGATCTCGCGGTCGCTCCACTGCGCGATCTGCCGGAAAGTCGATACACCGAGGCGCTGCAGCATGCGCTCCAATACCGGGCCGATGCCGACGACGAGCTTCAGGTCGTCGAACATCGTGGGGCCGTCGAGCAGCGCAGGAAGCGCGTTGTTCTCGAGGTCGATGACGAGGTCGCGATAGCGCGCCGTGTCGGCCTTCGCCTGCGCGCATTCTCGCAACAGACGCCGGCGATCGTCGGCGAAGTCGGCGAGCTGGACGCACAACGCTTCACCCGTCGTCGCGGCGCGCCGCAATGCATCGTTTTCCGCGACGAGGCCGCGCACGATGCGCGCCTTTTCGGCGGCGACACGATCGTTGTCGCCGACAGGGGTGACGGGTTCAGGTGAAGGCGCGTCCGGGGCGGCTGCCGGTGGCGGCGTATTGGTCACTGCAGCGCGCAGCGGGAGTGCGGCTTCCGCCTCGCGGTGGCCTCGCCGTGCGCCCATCCGGTATGCGATCAGGATGCCGATCGCGAGGACGATAAGGAAGAGCAGCGTCAGGCCGTTCACTTAGGGACGGAATCCGTACGGGTTGGCTTTGGCGTCGACGAAGGGGATTGTATGCGACCCGGCGGGTTCGCGGCCAGCGTTGCCCCGTGCGCTGCTAAAATGAAACAGGAAAGCGAGAGATGGATCCCGTTCCCCCCGTCCCTGGCAGTGAATCGCGCGCCGGCATCCCTGGTCCGGCCTCATCGCTGCCGCCCGCCACGCCGTTCGCAAAGCCGGTCTCGCGCGGGGTCGCGGTGGTCGTTGCCCTGGTGCTTGCCGTCCTCGCGGGACTCGCGTGGCTCGACGCGCGAAGCGCAGCGGACGGCGTGCGCGCGGAGTTGACGAAGCGCCTGATGGACGAAGACGCGGCGCTCGCGCAGGCGAAGGCTCGCGATTCCGACCAGACGGGCGAACTTCGCGAGGCGGGCGCCAAGCTCGCGTTGGTCGAGACGCGATTGGCGGAGTTGCAGGCGCAGCAGGCGTCGCTGGAGGCCCTGTACCGGGACATCGCTCCCTCGCGCGACGAAATCCTGCTCACCGAAGTGGAACAGATGCTGCTGCTCGCGAGTCAGCAACTGTCGCTGGCGGCAAACGTGCCTGCAGCGCTTGCCGCGTTGAAGTTGGCCGACGGCCGGCTTGCCGGAACGAATCGCGTGCAGCTCGTGCCGCTGCGGCGTGCACTGGGCCAGGACATGGACCGCCTGAAAGCCGTTCCCAGTGTCGATGTTCCCGGCGTGGCCCTGAAGCTCGACCGTGCGATCGCGACGATCGACTCGCTGCCGCTTGCGCAAGACGAGCGGCTGCCGCCGGCGCCGCCTGCCGCAGCACCCCGCAGCGAACCGGCGTGGCTTGCATTCCTGTACCGCGCGTGGGACGACGTGAAATCGCTTGTTCGCATCGAAGTGTCGGACCGCGCCGCAGCGCCGCTCCTGCTTCCGTCGCAGCAATACTTCCTGCGCCAGAACCTGCGGTTGCGGCTGCTGGCGGCGCGCGTGGCGCTTCTCTCGCGCGATGAAACGAGTTTCAAGGCCGATGTTTCGGCGGCCAATGCGTGGCTGAAGTCGTACTTCGATACTCGCGTGAGTTCCGTCCAGGCGCTCTCGGCGACGCTCTCGCAAATCGGGGCGACGGTGATCCCCGCCGATCTGCCGGACGTCAACGAGAGCCTGACGGCGTTGCGCACGCTGAAGGCGGTTCGCGATCGCGCCGGCACGAAGCCCGCAGCGTCGCAGCCGCTGCCGGCGCGCGCCCCTTAGACCACGCATCGACCGCGATGCGCGCCCTGTTCGCGTTCCTTTTCCTGGCCGTGCTCGCGGTTGTCGCCGCGTTGTTCTTCAAGCACAGCACCGGTTACGCGCTCTTCGTCGCGCCGCCGTATCGCGTCGAGCTTTCCTTGAATGCTTTTTTTGTCTTCGCGGCGCTCGCCTTCGTGGTGATCTACCTCGTCTTGCGGCTGTCGGCAAGGTTCGCGCGCCTGCCGGGCGAGGTGCGCGAGGCAAGGCGCCGCCGAAACGTCGAGCGTGCGCGCGCCAAGCAGGACTCGGCGGTCGTCGCGCTGCTCGAAGGGCGCTACGGCAAGGCGCGTCAATATGCCGACGAAGCGCTCGCCATTCCGCACTCGTCGGGACTGTCGGCGTTGGCCGCCGCGCGTGCATCGATCGACACGCGAGAGTTCGATAGGGCGGAAAGTTATCTCGGGAGGCCCGATGCCGGCGTCGGAAGCCTTGCTGTCCCGCGCCTCATGCTCATGGCCGAATCGGCGCTGGAACGCGGACAACCGGGCGAGGCGCTCAACCAGTTAGCGGAATTGCGGCGCGAGGCGGGCCTGCACACCGCGGCATTGCGACTCGAGCTTCGGGCGCTGACCGCGGCCGGCCGTCATGCGGAAATTCCCCCGCTGGTCGACCAACTGGTGAAGCGCAAGGTCTACGACGCCGCACAAGGTGATCTCGTCCGCGCCGGCGCGCATGCGGAAGCGCTCGCGGCACTGCGCTACGACGCAGCGGGCCTGCGCGCCTACTGGAACCGACTGCCCGATGCGGAAAAGCAGACTCCGCGGGTCGCGCGGGCCGGCGCAGCGAGCTTTCTCATGCTGGGCGGCGATCGCGAGGCGGCGGAGATCATCGTCCGCTGCCTGGAGCGCGCGTGGGATTCCGATCTCACGACGTTGTACGCGCAGTGCCGGACGCCCGACCCCACGCGGCAACTCGAGACGGCCGAGCATTGGCTGCTGCAGCACAGCCAGGATGCAACACTCCTGTACGCGCTGGGCAAACTGTGCGAGCGCGAGACGCTCTGGGGCAAGGCGCAGACTTATCTCGAAGCGAGCCTTGCCCTCGACGATCACTGGCGCGCGCACGTTGCGCTGGGCGAAATGCACGGACGGCTGGGACGCAGCGACAAGGCCAACGCCCACCTCGCCGCCGCGCTCAAACTTGCGCTCGCCGACCTCGAACGCCCGCGCTCGGATTTTCTCTAGACCACGCGCGCTTCGGCTTCGGCGGCGTAAGTGAAGCTGTCGGCGAAGAATTCCTCCGCCGGCAACCGGTGATTTTTCGTGAACGCGCTGCGCGCCGCGTCGATCATCAGCGGGCCGCCGCACGCGTAAACCTGATAACCCGAGAGGTCCGGGAAATCGGCCGCCACGGCGGCATGCACGAAACCGGTCCGGCCGGGCCACGCGTCTTCCGGCAGCGGATCGGACAACACCGGTATGAACGTGAAGTTGCGGTGCTGCGATTGCCATTGCCCCGGCAGGTGCGGCATGTACAAGTCGCGCAGCGAGCGCACGCCCCAGTACAGCACCAGCTCGCGGTCGAGCTGGTGGTAGAGCGCGTGTTCGATGATGGCCTTGATCGGCGCGAAACCGGTTCCGCCGGCGACGAAAATGGCCGGCTTGTCGGAGTCTTCACGCAGATAGAACGCGCCGAGCGGCCCTTCGAAGCGCAGGATCTCGCGTCCCTTGTATTGCGAGAACAATAGATCGGTGAAGAATCCGTTCGGCACGTGCCTTATGTGGAGCTCGAGCATCGCGTCGTCGTGCGGAGGTGTCGCGAGCGAGAAGCTGCGGCGCTTGCCGTCCTTCAGCAGGAAATCGACGTACTGGCCGGCGAGATATTGCAGGCGCTCGTTCGCCGGGAGCTTGAAGCGCACGATCGCAACATCCGGTGCGGCCTTTTCGATCGACTCGATGCGGCACGGCAGCCGCTTGATCTGGATGTCGCCCGCACGCCGCACTTCGCGAACCTCGATGACGAGGTCGGTCAACGGCCGGGCGCAGCAGAAGAGTGCCAGGCCTGCGCGCTTGTCGTCGTCGGTGAGTGTCGACGCCTGGTGCGGACCGTAGTCGACCTCGCCCGCGAGGATCTTGCCTTTGCACGTGCCGCAGGCGCCATTGCGGCAGCCGTACGGCAGCATGAGGTCGTTGCGTATCGCCGCCGCGAGCACGGTCTCGCCGTCCTCGCACGCGTACGAATGGTCGCTGGGCTTTATGGTAATCTTTTGCGTCATCCTTGGGCCGGACGTGATCAGGGTACTGTTGATCGGATGCGGTGACGTGGCACTGCGCGTAGCACTTCTGTTGCGCGGCCGCGTCCGGCTCTACGGACTTACGCGCCGCGTTGCGGACGGTCCCAAGTTGCGCGCCCACGGCATCCTTCCGCTCGAAGGCGACCTCGACGACTATACAACTCTCGGGCGATTGCGCACCGCGCCGTTCGGCGTCCTGCATTTCGCGCCGCCGCCAGCCGATGGCCGCGACGATCCGCGCATGCAGAAACTCATCGCCGCGCTGGCAGGGGCGCGGATTATACCCCAGCGCTTCGTCTACATTTCGACGTCCGGCGTCTACGGCGATTGCGCTGGCGCGCGCGTGCCCGAAACGCATGCGCGGCGCGTGCAGACGCCGCGCGCGCGGCGTCGGGTCGCGGCCGAAAATCGCCTGCGTGCGTGGGCGCGGCGCTGCGGCGTTCAGCTCGCGATATTGCGCGCACCGGGCATCTACGCGGAAACGCGACTGCCGCTCGAGCGGATCCGGCAGGGGACGCCGGTCCTGGTCGACGACGACGACGTGTACACCAACCACATTCATGCCGACGATCTCGCGCGCGCCACCGTCGCCGCGCTGTTCCACGGCCTCCCGAATCGCGCGTACAACGTGACCGACGACGCGCAGTGGAAGATGGGCGGCTGGTTCGACGCCGTTGCCGATGCCTTCCATCTGCCGCGCCCCCCGCGCGTGACGTGGGATGAAGCCGAGCAACGGATCGCGCCGATGTTGCTGTCGTTCATGAGCGAATCGCGAAGGCTCACCAATGACAGGATGAAGCGCGAACTGCGCGTGCGCCTGCGCCATTCGTCGCCCGAGGCGATGCTCGAGAAAATCGCGCCTCGGAACCTGAAGAAGCAGCTTGCGTTGCCCCTATGACGGAGGCGCCGGCCGCTCATGCGTCGGGCGCATGGAAGCAACGGATCGATGCCTACGAACGGCTGGTCCGGCTCGACAAGCCGATCGGCATCTTGCTTCTGCTATGGCCCACGCTCACGGCGCTCTGGCTCGCGACCGCGGGCATGCCCAGAATCACATTGGTCGTCGTGTTCACCGTCGGCACGATCGTGATGCGCTGTGCCGGCTGCGCGCTGAACGACTGGGCCGACCGCGACTTCGATGCGCACG
>Ga0070708_100000473_pt1 | contig 30359 bp, 15 predicted proteins | sample KBSK5503metaG_FD_65469 | JGI IMG/M metagenome (GOLD analysis project Ga0070708, IMG submission 65469) | Corn, switchgrass and miscanthus rhizosphere microbial communities from Kellogg Biological Station, Michigan, USA - KBS K5-50-3 metaG | ecosystem: Host-associated > Plants > Roots >... | reverse complement strand
ATTGGATACTCGGGATGAGGGTCAGAGTTTCAGGCAGCGCCGCCATAAAGAGGACCCTCAGAGTGGTGCGACGTCACAAACTCGGGTGCGCCCGGGACGATCATTCTCCCCCTCCCTGGGCCCAAGCCCCGGCTCGCGTAGGGTGAGCGCCACAGGGGCAGGCGTCAGGGAGAGCGCCGTCTTCCGACGCCGCGTGAGGGCTAGCGCCCCCGATGCCTGCCCCCCCGCCCCACCCGTGCCTCATGAGCGACCCTCTCCCGCCGCTCTCCGTCCGCGCGCCCGCCCTGGCCCAGTTGGCGCCGCAGGTTATCGAGGGTATCCGAGCGCAGCGCCTCGCGTTTGCCACGCACCACCGTGAACCGCACCGGCCGGTCGAATGGGGGGAGATCCTGCGCCTGGAGTCGCCGCGCCTGGCCCTCCTTGAGCCGCACCCGCACGATCCCCACGCCGTTCTCCACCTCGTAGTCCAGGGGGACTCGATCGCCGTACAGGTGGACCGACGAAGGCAGCGCCTCGAGTGCCTGCCGCGCGGCGACGGGGATGGTCTCGTCGACGTCGAGGGTAATCCGCGTTTCGACGAAGTCCTGCCAGGACGCCACGCTGCCGAGCTGCCGCCCGAGCCACACGGCAACCTGCTCGGTCGCGGCCTCTGCCAGCCGGCCGCCAGAGCGGCGCCAGTAAAACCCGAACCGCTCGAGCGCCCGCCGGACCCGCGCCTGATCGGGGTGAGGCGTGTGGCCCGCGAGCAGGGCATCGACCAGCGCGGCCCGTGCCGCGCCCGCGAGCTCCTGCGGGAACGGGTTCGGCAGGGGCTCGGCATCCCGCTCGAGGAGGAAGCCGGAGTATTCCACGGTCCGGATCACCATGAGCCCCTCCCGCCGTCGCTGCCGCTCGAACGCGACCGTGGGCGCTCCGCGCCGGCTGTAGCGGCGGATGGCGCGGGCGGGGAGGTGGGTGCCTTCGATGCTCGCGCGGGGTACGCCGAAGCGGTCGGCGAAGTAGCGCAGCGTGCCCGCGACCGCTCCCCAGGTGCCGCACATGGAGCCCCGGCTCACACGGACTTCGCGGCCGTCGGCGGTCTCTTCATCGATCACCAAGTCGAACGGCATCACGCGCGCGACGAGGTCGGCGAACGCGGCGACGGTCTTCTCCCCCGCGTAGGGCAGCCTCTCGGGCAGACTGAGCTCGAGCTGGCGGTACACGGATGCGGTTCCGAGCGCCACGTCCTCGATCGCCTTCACGAGCACGCCGCGCCCTTCCGCCCAGGAGTCAACCGACTCGTGGAACAGATGGCGCGGCAGGCCGTAGACCTCCCCCAGGTAGCCGTGCTTGTTGACCGCCTCGGCGTAGACGTTGTAGGCCGTCAGATGATCACTTCCCGCCACGGCGAGGCCACGCAGGTTCCGCTCCTCACGGGTCATACGGTGCAGGGACTCGATGTTCGCGGCCACCGCAACGACCGGGATCAAGTCCGCATCCGCGTGATACAGCAACTCGCCCCACGGACGCTCGACCGGCATCGCCTCGACCTCGCGCCCGTAGCGTGTCAGCCGTGCGTTTTCGACGAGCCCCCGCTCGGTCAGGAGCTCTACCGCATCCCGGTAGGCCCGCCGGTCCAGCGGCACAGGGAGATCGAGATCCCGCGCATCGACGCCCAGCGCGGCGCACGTGATCGCCACCCGCTCCGCGTCCCCGGCGAGTTGGAACTCGGGTGCGGTGGGCCGGAGTTGCTCGAAGACGAGATCGCGATCGCTCAGGATGTAGACCTCGCCGCGTTCCACACGCCCGTGCACCCGACCCGCCATCTGGAGGATCTCATTGGCGCCGAGATAAAGCCGCGTCAGCACGTTGCGGCCGCGCTCGACGACGTTGGCGTAGCGCGCGTCGTAGATCACGACGGTGTCGAGCCCGCGGATGTTGAGGGCGGACTGGCCGGCGGCGGTCATGGCCAGGAGAAATGGGCGCCTCACCTGGCCGTCCAGAAAGGGGCGGATGACGCGGATCGGCTCCCCTCCGTGGTAGAAGGCGGTCGCCAGAGCCTGCCACCGGTCGCCAAGCTCCTTCGCGATCTGCTCCACCTCCGCCCGCGTGGGGACGAACACCGCCACCCCCCGACGCTCGCGGATCACCCGCCGAATGAAGGGTTCGTTGAGAAACTCCAGCGCCTGCTCCGGGAGCACGCGCACATCGGCGGCCCTGGCCGGATCGAACGCGTGCGTCTCGAGCACCTCGATCGAGGCGAGGTAGCGCGCGTAGAACGTCGGGTCCACGGTCGCCGACAGCCAGATGAAGCGGCACCGCGCCCGCTTGCCGAGCGCGAGGCAGAGCTCGAGCTCCGCCGAGGTCTGATGGATCTCGTCCACGACCAGGGTGTCCCGCTCGGTGATGAGCCCGTCCTCGAACCAGCGCCGCGCGATGCCGGTGGTGACGATGACGACGTTCCAGGTGGGCGTCTCGGGGGTCGCCTCGCGCTCGCGGTTCACCACCCCGACTTTGAGCGGCGCGCCCAGGATCCTCGCCGCGATCGGCCGGATGGCGAGGGTTTTCCCGGTCCCCGTCCCGGCCACGATCCCGAACCCGCGGCCCGACGCCGCGAGACGCCGGATGTCGCCGCCGTGCTCCCGTTCGAGCAGCGTCTCGATGTCCAGGGTCATGGCAAGCTCGATCGTCTCGCACGCCGCCCGGGTGGGGGCGATGACGATGACCCGTCCGGTCGCGGGTTCCGCCGCGAGGAACGCTTGAGGATCGGGGGGGAGAAAATGATCGCGGGAGATGCGCACGCCTGAATAGAAGGTAACCGGTGCGGCAAGCGCAAACGGCCCGAGCGGCCGTGGCGCGGCGGTCGGTGCCCCCTCAGTCTCCCAGGCTGATACCGAGATCCCGGGCCGTGGCGATGGTGTCGGAGTCGAGCGGCACGCGTTTGGGCGTGGCGAGCGCCTCCTCGATGGCCACCGAGTCGATCGTCGGGGGCCGGAGGGCGACCATGTTCCCGAACTTGCCCTCGGCGATGAGGCGCACCGCGGCGGCGCCGAACCGCAGCCCGAGCAGGCGATCGAACGTCGTGGGACTCCCGCCACGCTGCAGGTGGCCGAGCACCAGAGTGCGTGTCTCCTTGCCGGTCATTCTCTCGATCGAGTTCGCGACCTTGTCGGCCACGCCGCCCAGGCGCTCGTGCTCCGGGTCGATGAGCGATACGGTCCCACCCCTGGGCGCCGCCCCCTCCGCCGCCACCACGATGCTGAAGTGGCGGCCCTCGACTTCGCGCCGGCGGATCTTCTCGCACACCTTCGCGAGATCGAAGGGGATTTCAGGGATCAGAATCACGTCGGCCGAGCCGGCTATCCCCGAGTGCAGCGCGATCCACCCGGCATGCCGGCCCATAACCTCGACCACCATGACGCGCTCGTGGCTCTCGGCCGTCGAATGGACTTTGTCGATCGCGTCGGTGGCGGTCTGGACCGCGGTGTCGAACCCGAAGGTCGCGACCGTGCCGCCGACGTCGTTGTCGATGGTCTTCGGAACGCCGACGACCGGGATGCCCTTTTCGCGGAACAGCCGCTGCGCAATGCGCAGCGAGCCGTCTCCGCCGATGGCGATCAGGGCGTCGATCTCGAGCGTCCGGAACGCCACAACGAGCTCGCCGGAGCGGTCGCGCTCGACCGAGGCACCACCGGACCGGGGTGCAGGCCACCGGAAGGGATCGCCGCGATTGGTGGTGCCCAGGATGGTGCCGCCGAGATGGGTGATGCCGCGCACCGCGTTCGCGTCGAGCGGGACGACGCGATCCTCCCCGAGCAGCCCGCCGTAGCCGCGTCGGATTCCGACGCATTCCCAACCGCGATGGAGCGAAGCGAGGACGGCGCCGCGGATGACGGCATTGAGGCCCGGCGCGTCGCCGCCGCCGGTGGAGATGGCGATCTTCAACGCGAGGGAGGCGGTGCAACCTGCTGCATCAGCCGCAGCACTTCTCCCGGCTCGGCGTGGCGCCCCACGGCCTTTTTCGAGAAGATCCGGCGCCCGTCTAACTCGACCTCGAACACGCCGCCGGAAGACTGGATGAGCTTCACGTCGGCGTGCGGATACACCTTTCGCACTTCGGCCGCCAGACCGGCGGCCCGGGGCTCATAGTTTCAGACGACGCAGTATTCGATCGTGACTCGCATACGAACGATGAAGAATAGTCGCGCTTGACACCCGGCGCCACAGTCCCGACCTTGCGCCACAATCCATGAGCCTGCTCCTCCGCCTGAAGGCGTCTCCGGGGTTGCTGGTGCAGGGGCTCGTGTCGCTCGCGGCCGGGCTCGCGTCCGGATGGGCGGCGATTGGGTACGCTTCGGGGCGGGCGAACGTCGGGTCCACGCTCGGGCTCGAGTTCCTCGTCCTCGTCGGGGTTGGCGTGTTGACCCGAGGGTACGGCATCGCGCTCCCGGGCAACGGCTTCTCTTCCTACGTCCTGGGCGTGACGACGTTCGCAGTGCTCGACGGCACGTGGAGGCTCGCCGCCGTCGTCGCGCCGCTCGCGCTCGCGACCGGCGACTTGCTCCTGCGGCGGCTGCCCCTCTCCAGAGCGCTTACCAACGCCGCCCACGTGACGGCCGGGAGCGCCGTCGCCGGGCTCGTATACGAGCGGCTGGGCGGCGCCACGGGCGCGCAGGCACTGACAACCGTGAACCTCGGCGCGCTGGCCGCCCTGCTCGTGCTGCTGCCGGTCGCGGTCAATGCCACGCTGTACCTCGAGCTCGCGCTCGGCCGCCCGCTCGCGTCGTTGGACTCCGGGCTCACGGCGCGCTGGGAGGCGATTGTGTACGCGTGCTCCGCGGCGCTGGCACTGGGGTGGCTGCGCCTGACCCACGCCGGCCTCGAGAGCGCGGACGCGCTCACCCTGGCCGCCGTGCTCGCGGTTGCGACCGTCACGAGCGTCTACGTGATCCGCAGAGCGGTACGCGCCGACGAGCTGGAGCTGCTCCAGGGGCTGTCGCAAGCAATTGCCGGGGACTTGAGCCTCGCCAGGAGCTTCGCGCGCATCCAGAGTCTCACCCGGCGGCTGGTCCCCTGGGAGCAGATGGGCTTTGCGCGCTACGACCCGCGCACCAATCAGATGGAGCTCGTCGCCGACACCGCGGCCGGAGCGAGGGGCGGAGCAGCGGGAGCGGCCGTCGCAGCCGGGCGCCCGCGGCTCGGGTTCGATGCGGGCGGCGGGGCGGCCGTCGAGGCGGTGCGGCTGCGGCGTCCGGTGGTCGCCCATGCGTCCGGGGCCGGCCGGGGAGGGGAGATCGTCCCCGGGCGAGATACACCCGGTTCCGAAGTTCTCGTGCCCCTGTACCACGCCGGCGAGCTCGTCGGACTGTGGAGCGTGCGCCATTCCCGACCCCGGATCTACCAGGATAGGGACGCGGCGCTCTTGGCGCTGCTCGCGCCGCAGCTGGCGCTTCTGCTCGCGATCGATGCCTCCGTGCAGCCGGTGGCGGGGGCTTCGGAGCGGACCGGCGCGTTCGTCCAGACGCTCCGCGCCACGGCGCGGCAGATCCACGCCTCGAGTCAGGGCGTGACGGCGGCAGCGCAGCGCTCGAGCCACGCTGCCCGGCAGGTCGCGGGCATCCTGACCTCGCTCGGGCGTGAGGCTGAGCAGCTGCAGCGCCACGCCGGAGCGGTGGCCGAGGCCGGAAACCTGACCCGGCAGTCGGGCGCGCAGATGGACAAGACCACCGACAGGGTCCGGCTCGCCACGCAGGCCGCCGTCCGCCGTCTCGCCGACCTGGGCGCGACGACCGACGAAAGCGCAAATGAAGTCCGCCGGCTGCGGGACGTCGCCGAGCAGGTGGAGAAGTTCTCGGAGACGATCGGCCTCGTCGCGAATCAGACTAACCTGCTGGCCCTCAACGCCACGATCGAGGCCGCCCGCGCCGGCGTGCACGGGCGCGGCTTCGGGGTCGTCGCCGACGAAGTCCACAAGCTGGCGGAGGCGAGCGGGCGCGAGGCGCGCAACGTCGGCAAATCCGCTCAGGACACTCGAAAAGCCCTCGACCGGGCGGCGCAACTCCTAGAGCGGATCCGCGCGGAACTGAGCGCAGTCGCCCAGGGCTCGGCGGACTGGGTCCGAGACCTCGACCACATCGCCGAGGCCGCTTCGGGGACCGCCCGCGCCGGAAAACAGGTCGCAGACCTGGCGGGCGGGATCGTGGACCTCTCGGCCAAGATCAGCCGGGCGCTCGAGCACGCGCAGTCGGGCGCGCAATCTTCCGCCCAGGAGGCGGAGGCCGTCGCGGCGGGGGCGGCGGAGCAGCTCACGGCCATCGAGGACCTCGCCCGCGGCGCGACCGAGCTGGCGCAGCTCGCCGACAGCCTCGCCAGAGCGGTGCGCGTCATCCGGGGTGAGAACGGGCATCCGTAGGCACCGGGTGACGGATGGCACCCTGGCGCCGTGACCGCGGGCACAGGAATCCGGGGCACGGGTTTTTAGCTTACCGGCACACTTATTACCGTAGGCCCACGCCCTGGGGCTAAGGAGCAGCCGTGCGGACACTTGTCATCCTGGGAATGGGTTTGATCGGCGGGGCCTCCCACCTCCACGCGCAGCGTGTTCACCAGTTCGAATTCGGCGGGTTCGCGTCGTTCACGCGATACGATCGGGCGTTCGACCTCAAGAACCAGATCGGGGGCGGCGGCCGGATCGGCTACTTCTTCACCAGACTCCTGAGCGCGGAGCTCGAGGGAGGCTACCAGAGCCCGAACCCGAGGACGGGGACCGCGTCCCCAACTCTGGCGTTCGGCAGCGCGAGCCTTGTCTTCAATTTCGCGAGCGGCGACCAGCAGCTGTTCTATATCCTCGGTGGGGTCTCGCGGCTCGACTTCGAGAAGTCGTCGCCGTACCGGTTCACGGATAACGCCGCCCACGCGGGCATCGGCGACCGCGTGTTCCTTGGCAACTGGGGCGCGTTGCGCGTGGAGGCACGCGCCATCTATGCGCCCAGCACCGGGTTCGCCGGCGCGGACTGGGCCGGCCACGTCGTCGGCTCGCTCGGCCTGTCCGTCTTCACGGGCGGGGGCGCGGTCTCGGATCTCGACCACGACGGAGTTCCTGACAACCGGGACGCTTGCCCGAACACGCCAGCCGGCGCGAAGGTGGATGCCAAGGGCTGCCCGTTCGACTCGGACAAGGACGGCGTAGCCGACGGCTTCGATCAGTGCCCCGACACTCCGTTGGGTGCGCGCGTGGACGCGAAGGGTTGCCCGATGGACTCCGACAACGACGGTGTCTACGACGGGATCGACCAGTGCCCGAACACGCCGGCAGGAGCGCACGTAGACGCGAGGGGCTGCCCCTCGGACGCGGACGGCGACGGCGTGCCCGACGGCATCGACAAATGCCCGAATACACCCGCGGGCGCCACTGTGGACGCCACGGGTTGCCCCTCCGACTCGGATAAGGACGGGGTGTTCGACGGGATTGACCAGTGCCCCAATACGCCCGTGGGCGCCACAGTAGACGCCAAGGGCTGCCCCTCGGACTCGGACGGCGACGGCGTGCCCGACGGCATCGACAAGTGCCCGAACACGCCGCGGGGGGTCGAGGTGGACAGCGTCGGGTGCCAGCGCTTCAAGGATTCCGACGGCGACGGTGTGGACGACTCCAAGGACAAGTGCCCCGGGACGCCGGCCGGCATGCGCGTCGACGCCAACGGCTGCCCGATTCTGTTCACTCCGGAGCGCACGCCGGTGATCTTGCGCGGCGTGGTCTTCGAAACCGGCAAGTCGATCCTGAAGGCCGAGTCGTTCACGGTGCTCGACATCGTGGCGCAGTCGCTCCTCGCGAATCCGCAGATCCGGATCGAAGTGGCGGGCTACACGGATATCACCGGCTCTGCGCCGCTGAACCTGAGACTGTCCCGGGCGCGGGCGGACGCGGTGCGCACGTACCTCGCCCGCAAGGGCGTCGCGCCGTCCCGCATGATCGCGCGAGGTTATGGCCCGGGGAACCCGGTCGCACCGAACACGACGCCCGAGGGGCGCGCGCTGAACCGGCGCGTGGAGCTGCATCAGTTACCGTAGACGCGTGGGCGCCCGGTCACCGCGCAGGCCGCGGATGAACCGGGGGAGGAGGAGCCAGCTCCAGCAGCGTGTCGCGCTGCTGGGGCTGGCGCTGGCCGGCGTCGCGCCCCCACTCCGGGCGCAGCACGCCGGGCAGTTCGAAGTCGGCGCGTTCGGCTCTTACACCCGCTACGACAAAGCCTTCGGCCTCGACAACCGGGCGGGCGGCGGCGCCCGCCTCGGCTACTTCTTCGGGAACGTCGTCGGGCTCGAAGCGGAGGCCCTGTTCCAACCCAACTACACCGTCGGCGCCGGTGGCGCGGCGACCACCCTCGAGCCCCTGATTGCGAGCGGCAGTGTCGTGTTCAACGCGCTGCGGGGCCCCCGCGTGACACTGTACGCCCTCGGCGGCTATTCGCTCCTCGACTTCGGAACGCGCGCGCCGTACCGCTTCACCGACAATGCGGCACACGCCGCCGGCGGCGCGCGGATCTTCTTGACTAACCGGATCGCCCTTCGCGTCGAAGGGCGGGCGATTTACACGCTCAGCACTAAGTCCACTTTCGGAACCACCACCGCCACCCATTACGTGGCGACGGCCGGGCTTTCGGTGTTCCACCTGGGCGCGCCGCCGCAATACTCCGACAAGGACGCGGCCGCTGCGACGAAGGCGACCTGCCCCAACGCAGCCGGCTGTCCGCCCGGCTCGGACTCGGACAAGGACGGAGTACCCGACGGACTCGACAGGTGCCCCGACACGCCCGCCGGCGCGCACGTGGACGGCGTCGGCTGCCCGACCGACGCCGATCAGGACGGCGTACCGGACGGAATCGACCAATGCCCGGACACGCCCCTGGGCGCGGTCGTCGACGCCAGGGGCTGCCCGGTGGACTCGGACGGTGACGGCGTACCGGACGGCATCGACCAATGCCCCAATACGCCCGCAGGCGCGACGGTGGACACGAAGGGGTGCCCAACGGATGCAGACCACGACGGCGTGCCGGATGGCATCGATCAGTGCCCCAACACGCCCGCGGGCGCGACCGTGGACCCGAAGGGCTGTCCAGCGGACTCCGATCTCGATGGGGTGCCGGACGGCGTCGATCGCTGTCCCAATACGCCGCCGGGCACCCGCGTGGACGCGACCGGCTGCCCGCTGAAGGAAGTCATTCGGGACTCCGACGGCGACGGCGTTCCCGACAACCTTGACAAGTGTCCGAACACGCCGCCGGGGTCGCGCGTGGACGCGAGCGGCTGCATCATCTTGTTCCAACCGGAGGCCGTGCGCCGGCCTGCGCCCGGCGCCCCGCCCCGTCCCACCTTGATCCTGCAAGGAGTGAACTTCGAGTGGGGCAGATCGGCCCTGACGCCCGACTCGTACGCTCTTCTCGACCAGGTGGCGGGCTCGCTGATCGCCAACCCCGAGATCCGAATTGAGATCGCGGGCTACACCGACAACACAGGCTCGCCCGTGCTCAACGTGCGACTGTCGCAGGCGCGGGCGGGTGCCGTGCGGGCGTACCTCGCCCGTCAGGGGGTGTCGCCCGGTCGTATGATCGCGAGGGGATACGGGGCCGCGGCCTTCGTTGCGCCGAACACCACGGCGGCGGGGCGGGCCCAGAACCGGCGGGTCGAGCTGCACAAGCTACCCTAACTACTAGACGCACAGACGCAGCAGACGCACAGACGCACAGGGGTGAGCAGAGCGGCCGTTCTCCTCTGTGCGTCTGCTGCGTCTGCTGCGTCTGTGCGTCTGGCAGGTAGTGGCGCATGCCCGTATTTTCTTGACTCCTGCTCCGCCGATGAGTGCAACCATGAACATCTGCAGTTTGCTCGTCCCGTTCGTGGCCGCTTCCCTGAGCGCCCAGTCAGTCGCCAGTTCCCCCCGCCCTCCCGCTCGCCCCCACCCCTTCCAGGCCACCGACTACTACCGTCTCGTTTCAGTCGCCGAACCGCGCCTCGCGCCCGACGGCCGGCGGCTCGCGCTCACGGTAACGACCGTGGTCGAGGACAAAGATCGTCGCCACTCCGAGATCTGGATGGTCCCGACCGACGGCCTGACGCCCGCGTTCCGTTACACCAGCCCCGCCGCGGAGGCGTCGCAGCCGGTGTGGTCACCGGACGGCTCGCTGCTCGCGTTCTCGAGCAAGCGAGAGGGCTTCCCCGACGACATCTGGTTCCTGCGCGCGACTCCGCCCGGAGGCGAGGCGTTCCAGGTCCAGGGCGTGCACGCGCTGCCGGTCTTCTCGCAGGACGGCAAGTGGCTGCTCTATAGCTGGCGCGGCCCCGAGCCGGACAGTGCCAAGCTGGATAAGTGGCGCGAGCGCATCTCGCCGACGGCGATCACCCGTGGGCCCGACCCGAAGCGCTTTGACGGGCGGGTGTACACCTCGCTCCCGTTCGTGGAGGACGAGCGCGGCCTCGTGCCGCCGCGCGAGGCTCGGCGGCCGAGCCATCTCTACCGCGCGCCCGTTGGGGGCGGTGAGCCGAAGCAGCTCACGAGCGGCGACCTGAGCCAGCGCGATCCTGACTGGTCTCCCGACGGGAAGGCGGTCGTATTCGTGCAGGACTCTACCGAGCTCGACGAGGTCAGGAGCGAGCCGCGACCGCAGCTGTACGTGCTCACCGTGGCGGACGGCGTCCCGCGCCGGCTCGCCACGCCATTCGTCGAGAACCGAGCGCCCGCTTGGTCGCCCGATGGAAAGTCCATCGCGTTCGTCTGCTCGAAGGGCCGGGGTGAGGAGAACGACGTGTGCGTGATCCCCGCCGACGGCGGAGCGGTCCGCAACCTCACGACGGCATGGGACCTCGATCCGAGCGCTCCGTTCTGGGCGCCGGACGGCAGGATCATCTACTGCAGGGCCGAAATCCGGGGCAACATCCACGTCTTCGCGATCCCCGTGGCGGGCGGCGCGGCCCGTCAAGTGACGAGGGGCGAGCGCCAGCTCGGCGGCTTCGACATTTCGCGCGACGGGAAGTGGCTCGCCTACAGCGCGAGCGACATCACGCACCCGGACGAGGCGTACGTGACCGAGCTCGGCGCCCGGGGGGCGGGCTCGGAGCGGCGGCTGACCTCGTTCAACGACTCGCTCGTGGCCGAGCTCGTGACCATCCCCGCGGATACGTTTTGGTTCTCGAGCGTAGGCGGTTTGCGCATCGAGGCGTTCCTGATGCGCCCTTACGGCTATCGCCCGGAGAAGACCTATCCCCTGATCCTCTACATTCACGGTGGCCCGCACTGGAACTACGGCAACGTATTCTTCCCCGAGTTCCAGATGCTCGCGGGCCAGGGGTACTGGGTGCTGCTGGTGAACCCGCGCGGCTCGACCGGATACGGCCATGCGTTCACGTTCGCCACCCGGGGGCGCTGGGGGCTCGAGGACTACGAGGACCTGATGAAGGCCGTGGACCTGGCGATCGCGCGGGGCGGCGTGGACAGCACGCGGCTCGGCGTCGCGGGCGGCTCCTACGGCGGCTTCATGACCAACTGGGTGGTCGGGCACACGGGCCGCTTCGCGGCGGCGGAGAGCGATCGTTCGATCTACGACTGGTTCTCGTGGTACGGCTCGTCCGACGCGCAGGGCCTCACCGACTACGAGTTCTACGGGCCGCCCTGGAAGGAGGACTCGCTGTACCGCGCGCTGTCGCCCAGGACGTACGCGGGCAACATCCACACGCCGATGCTCATCGTGCACAGTGAAGACGACCGCCGCACGCCGATCGCGGACGCCGAGCAGCTATTCGTGATACTGCGGCGACGCGGCGTGCCGGCCGAGTTCGTCCGCTACCCGCGGTCCTTCCACGGGCTCTCTCGCACCGGGCCGCCGTGGCTGCTAGTGGACCGGCTGGAGCGAATCCGCACGTGGTTCGCCCACTGGCTGGGGAGCGGCGAGAGCCCGCCCGCAGCCGGCGCCGTGCACTGAGCGCGTGACGCCCCGCGTCGTCTTCGCCCTCCTCGCGGCGGGGCTTCTCGTCGCGCCCCAGTCCGTGGCCGGACAGGAGCGGCGCGAGCAGGCCACGCCGCGCCGCCTCCGGGCGCCGGCGACCGGGAGGCGGGCGCCCCCGACCCCCAGGTCGGTGCTGGGCTTCGAGCCGGGCGACGACCGAAAGCTCGCCGACTGGCCCACCCTGGTGCGCTACTACCAGGCGCTTGCCAAAGGGAGCGATCGTGTCCGTTACCACGAGCTCGGAAAGAGCACCTTGGGCGCGCCGTTCGTGGCGCTCGCGATCTCGAGCGCGCGGAACCTGAAGCGGCTTGACTATTACCGACGCCTCAACGCCAGGCTCGCCGATCCCCGATCCGCGAAGGGAAACCACGACCTGGCGGAAGCGCTGCGCCGCGGCAGGACCATCGTGTTGATCACCGCGGGGATCCATTCGACCGAGGTGGGCGGGGACCTCACGCCCACGCTCCTCGCCTACCGGCTGGCGAGCGATACGAGCGCCGCCACGCGCGCCATCCTCGACGCCGTCATCCTGTGGCTGGTCCCGTCGCTCAACCCCGATGGCGTCACGCTCGTCACGCGCTGGTACAACCGCACACTCGGCACGCCGGCCGAGGGCACCGACCCGCCGGAGCTGTACCACAACTACGCCGGGCATGACAACAATCGCGACTGGTACGCGTTCACCCAGGTCGAAACCCGGCTGATGGTGGACTCGATCCACAACGTGTGGCACCCGCAGATCGTTCACGACATCCATCAGCAGGACAGCGACGGGTCGCGGCTCTTCCTTCCACCATACCTCGATCCCATCGAGCCCAACGTAGACCCGCTGCTCGTGGACGGCGTAAACGCGCTCGGAACGGCGATGGCGTGGGAACTCGCCGGTCAGGGGAAGACCGGCATCGCTATCAACGCGATCTACGACGCCTGGACGCCCGCCCGGGCCTACCAGCATTACCACGGCGGAGTGCGGATCCTGGCGGAGGCGGCGAGCGCGAACCTCGCCTCGCCGATCGACATCCCGTTCGACCGGCTCGCCGCCCGCGGCCGGGGCTTCGATCCGCGCCAGCGGTCCTGGAACTTCACCGACCCCTGGCCCGGCGGCCGATGGACGCTGCGGGACATCGTCACCTACCAGAGCGACGGCGCCTACGCGCTGCTCGAGAACGCCGCGCGCTACCGCGACCGCTGGCTCGCGACCTTCCTCACCGTCCAATGGCGCGCCGTGCGCGGCTGGAAGGGGTGGCCCTACGCCTACGTGATCCCGCGCCAGCAGCGCGACACCGTCGGCCTGGCCACGCTGCTCGGCATCCTGCACCGCGGCGAGGTCGAGATCCGCACCGCACTGCATCCCATCACCCTGGGCGGGCAGCGCTTCGCGGCCGGCAGCTACGTCGTCGTGCTGCGCCAGCCCTACGCGGCGTTCGCGAAGACCCTGCTCGAGCCGCAGCACTACCCGGACCTCCGGTCCTATCCGGGCGCCCCGCCGGTGCCGCCGTACGACGCGACGGCGCACACGCTGCCCCTGTTGATGGGCGTGACCGCGCTGCCCGTGCGCGACTCGCTCCGCATCGGCCTTTCGGCGCCGGTCGAGCCGCCGAGCGCGACGCCCGGCTATCCCGGGTTCGCGGGGGCCGATGCGCCGCGCATCGGCCTGTATCGCTCGTACGACCCCGCGATCGACGAAGGCTGGACGCGGTGGGTGTTCGATACCTGGAAGGTGCCGTACGTATCGGTGGTCGATTCGGTGGTGCGCGCCGGCAAGCTGCGGGACCGGTTCGACGCGATCGTACTCCCCGATCAGTCGCGGCACGCGCTTCTGGAGGGGCTGCCGCTCAGTTACCCTCCACCCTACCCGGGCGGACTGGGACAGGACGGCGTGAAGGCGCTGCGGCAATTCGTGCAGGACGGGGGCACGCTCGTGGCGCTGAACGACGCGAGTCGCTTCGCGATCGCGGAGCTGCTCCTCCCGGTGCGCAACGTCCTCGAGGGCGTCGCGGACGACGACTTTTACGCGCCCGGCTCCCTGTTCCGGCTCGAGCTCGACACCGCTCAGGCGCTGGCGCGGGCCATGCCGGCCCAGAGCGTCGCGTGGTTCGAGAGCGGGCCAGCGTTCGACGTGCTGGACTCGAGCGCCGTGCGTGTGATCGGGCGTTATCCGGCGGACGCCGGCAAGGTGTTGCTGTCGGGGTGGGTGCTGCATCCCGAGCGCGTGGCGGGGCGCGCGGCCCTGGTGGAGGTGAAACAGGGTAAAGGGAGGGCCGTCCTGTTCGGTTTTCGGCCTCAGTACCGCGGCCAGAGCATTGCGACTTACCCCTTGTTGTTCAACAGTTTGCAGTTAACCACGCATTAGGTGATGGCCGCTCTTGTCTGATCCTCGGTTGTTTCCTATTCTTCGGTTCACTCCCATTCTATAGAATCGCATGACTGTGGTCCGCCAGGCAGGAGCCCTGTTGCTGGCCGCGCTCTCGATGAGTCGCGGCCTTTTTGCACAGGATGCCGCCGTCCCCGACACGCTGGCTGCGCCAATGGCGGCCGCCGACCAGGTGCGGGTGCTGTTGCGCCCCCTCGAGCTCCGTTACGTCCAGCAGGAACCCCTCCTCCAGCCGCGCGCGTCCTCGATCAAAGGCCTGTACGTGAACGCGTGGGCGTTCGGCTCGCGCAGGCTGTGGCAGCTCGTGCGACTCGCCGACGAAACCGAGATCAATGCGCTCGTCATCGACGTGAAGGACGACACGGGGTGCCTGCTGTACCCCTCGGCCGTGCCGACCGCCCAGCAAATCGGCGCCAACCAGTGCGTGCGCGCGAAAGACGCGCGGGCGCGGCTCGACACCATCGCGGCGCACGGGATCTACGCCATCGCGCGCATCGTCGTGGCCAAGGACCCGCGCCTCGCCGAGCGCAAGCCCGAGTGGTCGGTGCAGGAGCGGGGGACGGGCAAGCTGTGGCGCGATCGGATCGACATTGCATGGGTGGACGCCTACAACGATTCGGTGTGGATCTACGCCGCGCAGCTCGCCCAGGAAGCCGTTCACATGGGCTTCAACGAAGTGCAGTTCGATTACGTGCGTTTCCCCGATGAGCCGAGGAGTCGGATGGCGACGGCGGTCTTCCCGGCCCACCGTCCGGGCCAAACACAGCGCGACGCCGTGCGCGAGCACGTCGCGCTGTTGACGCGCCGGCTCAAGCCGCTCGGCGTCCCCGTCACCTTCGACATCTTCGGCCTCACGGCCTCGGCCACGGGCGATCTGGGGATCGGTCAGGTGTGGGAGGACTTCGCTACCGTCGCGGACGTGCTACTGCCGATGGTCTATCCGAGCCACTACTATCGCGGCGCGTTCGGCTTCGCCTGGCCCAACGGCCAGCCTTATCGCGTGGTCCACAGCGCGCTCTCCGATGCGTTGCAGCGCTCGCGCGCGCTCGCGGGCGCGGCGGAGATCCGGCCGTTCCTCCAGGCGTTCACACTCGGCCGCCGGCTCCCCCGCTATACGCCGTTCGAGATCCGCGAGCAGATTCGCGCAGTCGAGGATCTCGGAATCACGTCGTGGGTGTTATGGAATCCCCGCAGCGTGTATCAGCGGGAGGCACTGCGTCCCAAGCCAGGCGTCCCGGCGCGTGCCTCCCGGGCGAGGACCTCTCCAGCGGCGGCAGGAAGTCCGGAGGACTGCGACGCGCCTCACTCGGTAGACGCCGACGCCAACGCCATCCCGGGGTGCCACTCCGTGATGTAGCCCGCGATCGCCGAAGCCGCAACGGTGAACGGATTGGCGAGATACAGCCGGCCCGGCCCCGAGCGCCCCGGGAAGTTGCGGTTGATGGCGCTGATCGTCACTTCATCCCGCGACTTCGAGACGCCCGGCCCGGCGTTGATGCAGGCCCCGCATGACGGCTCGAGGAAGGTGGCGCCGACCTTCGTGAACAGCTCGAGATAGCCCCGCTCCTCGCAATAGCGCTTCACGTCCTGCGAGCCACACTGGATGTAGAACCGCACCCAGGGCGCGACCCGCTCCCCGCGTGCCGCGGCCTCCGACAGCACCCGGGCGTACATGTCCATGTCTTCTTTCTTTCCCGCCGTGCAGGACCCGGCGTAGGCGATATCTACGCGGACCCGCTCGCCGGCGTCGCCGAGCGAGAGCCCGTTGCCGGGGTCGCCCGGCAGCGCGAGCATCGGCCGCACGGCGCCGGCGTCGATCTCGATCACGTGGCAGTACTCGGCGCCGGGATCGCTTTCCAGCCCCTCACACAGCCGCTCCGCCGCGGCGCGCGACATGCCCCGGTACTCCATCAGATAGGCGACGGTCCGCGCGTCCGGAGCGACATACCCGGTGAACCCTCCGACCTCCGCCGTCATGTTCGTCATCGTGGCGCGCTCGTCCACCGACAGCGACTCGACCGCATCGCCGCTGTATTCGACCAGCTTGCCGATCGCCTGCCCGCTCTTCACGTAGGGATGGCGCAGGATCTCCAGCATGAAATCCTTCGCCGTCACGTTGTCGGGCTTCTTTCCCTGCACCACGATCTTCACCGTCTCCGGAACGCGGATGCGCACGTCCTTCGTGAGCCACGAGTTGAAGATCGCCGTCGTGCCGACCCCGAACGCCACGCACCCAATCGCACCCGCATGGGGCGTGTGAGAGTCGCTTCCGATGATCACCATCCCGGGTTGGGCATGACCCTCGAGAATCTTCGAGTGGCAGATCGCCTCCGAGCCGTGGCGGCCCAGCCTGAGCTCGCCGTAGAGCTTGATCCCCTGCTTCTCCGCGAAGCGCCGCTGCTTCTGCTCGAGCTGCATCGCGACGTCGAGTAATCCCTCTTTGACGCGCTCAGGCGTCATCGCCTCGCCCAGGAAGGTGAGGTGGTCGCGGAACATGAGGATCGAGCCCGGGTCGAACACCTTCTCGTCCGGTCCCACCAGCTGCTCGAAGAAGATGGCGGCCATCGGCGTCACATACTCGTGGCTGAAGCGGATGTCGGTGACGACGAAGCCCTCGTCCCCCGGCTTGACCGCCGGGACGCCGACCTTCCCACGCGACGGATCCACCACCCAGTGGCGGGCTATGATTTTTTCGCCGAGGGTCATCCGCCGCGGCGGCGTGGCGGGCGGCGTGAGCCGCACCCTGCCCTGCGAGCGGGCCACATTGAAGTTGAATAGCCCGCCGTACTCGATGATCCCGCGGGTGATCTCGCCCTCACCGGCCGTGAAGGCCGACAAGGGGATCGCCTCGCCGCGCCGCACCCTGTCGATGATCGAGAAGTCGGTCGTCGTGAGCAAGCCCAAGTTCTGGCAGTTCTCCCGGTAAATCCGCTCGATGCTCTCCGCGATGACCAGCTTGATACCGGCACACATCTCGGCGTAGGGCGACTGCTCGCGCGAGGACCCCTTGCCCCGCCGCTTGCCGCTCACCGAGGCGACGAACCCGCCCCGCCGCACCGAGGCGCGAGCGACGGGAAACGCGTCGGCGCACTTGAGGCCGAGATAGGGGAATTCACCCAGGGTTTCGTCGTAGTAATAGCAGATGTAGGCGGGTGTGATCTCGTCGGTGGAGATGTCGTCGCGCAATTTCATCCCGGGGCGCCAGTCGAGGTCCGTCCCCTCGAGCTGCTGGCGCACCAGCGCGGGATCCTCCGCGAGGAACAAGATCCGGCCCTCGAGCCGGACCTCGTCCGGGAGCCGCTCGACCGGACGCGAGGTAAGCGCAGCGAGCATACGGGTAAGATCGCCAACGGGCTCTGGCTCGAGCAAGCGGACTTCGCGGGGCCACCCGTAAGTGCAGTTTGTTGCAGCACAGCCAATCGTCTGCCGCGCATCGAGTTAGCTCCCACCCTCCCGGTTTGGCTCTGTGCCTCTGGCCCGCGAGCAGGGACCCGGATAAGTTTGCGCCCGTTTTTTGACGGTCGCATCTGCCGGCCAACGGTCACTGCGGAGCGAGCACCTGGAACTCCCGACGTCGCATCGGTTGCCGCTGTCCTGGCTGCTCGAGGCGGCGAGCCCGCCGCTCCAGTATCGCGCTTACGCCGAGGTCGTCCCGGAGACCGCTCGCGATCCCGAGCGGCTGGCGGCATTGCAACGGGCCGTGCTCGAGTACAAGCCTGCGCAAGCGATCGCCCGCAGGCAGAAGCCGAACGGCCTGTGGGGTGGCAACGTGCTCGGGCCGACGGCGTCGAAAGCGCACGGCTGGAGCGAGCCCGGGACGGTCTACCAGTATCGGCGACTCCTCGAGCTCGGGTGGCCTCCCACCGAGCGGCCGTTCAGGGACGCGGACCGCTTCCTGTTCCAGATGCTCTCGCGCATCGAGCCGGACGACCCCGACCCGCGCGTCGCCCTGAAAGCGCAGGAGCTACTGGTCGAGTTTCAGAAGCCCGCCAAGGCCGACCACGGGCTGGGCCGCTGGGCGCGGCAGATGGGCCGGCAGGCGGCCGCCTGCGCCCTGGCACGCGGCAGCCACGTCGACGATCCGCGGGTGCGAGGCACGGCGCACAGCATCGCAAGCAACATCTCCCAGTATTTGCGCAGTGAGCTCGTGCACAAGCCGTTCCGGAAGGCGCAGGGCAAGACCGTGCTCGACCCGGCCGCCTTCCCGCCGACCATCTTCGCCGTCGAGATGCTCGCCTTCCTTCCCCCGGTGCAGCGGGAGCGCGCCGGTTTCATCGAGCGGCTTGGCAACTATCTTTCCACGCCATCGCCGCGGCGGGCGTTTTACATCCTGGCCGGGAGGAAGATTCTGAAGCCCGTGTTCGAGCTGCTCGGCGACCCGTTGCACGCGGACGCGGCCGGCCACGTGGGCGACGTCCCGTTCGCCCTGTACTGGCTCGAGCTGCTGGCCCGGCTCGGTTTGGCACGCCAGATCCCGACCGCGAGCCGCGTTCTTGCGCGGCTTTTCAGCGAGTGCGACGAGCAGGGGATCTGGAGCCCGAAGAGCCTGCGCGCGGCGCCCAAGACGAAGAGCCCCCTCACCGCACACTACTTCCCGCTCGAGGGACCGGGTAAGAGCCCGGCGCAGCGCCAGACGGACGTGACGTTCCGGCTGGCGCTCATCGCCCGCGTCATGAGCGTGCCAATCGAAGTGGTCTAGGGTCTCGCGTGAGGCCGTGGCTCGCGCTGCTCTCCGCCCCGGTCGTCGCGTGCTGCGTCGCACCGATTCCCGAGGCCGAGCGCTTTCCCGCCGGCACGCCGTTCACGGCGCGCTTTTACGAGATCGAGGGACGGAGGATTCGCTACATCGACGCAGGCAAGGGAACGGCCGTGATCTTCATTCACGGCCTGGGCGCTTCGATGTACGCGTGGCGCAAGAACCTCGCGCCCGTGCTGGCGGCGGGGTATCGCGTCGTGGCTTTCGACAACCTGGGATTCGGCTCATCCGACAAGCCGGCGCACGGTTACACGAACGCGGACTACGCTCACCTGCTCGTGACGCTGATGGACTCGCTGCGCGTGAGCGACGCCGCGCTGGTCGGGCACTCGATGGGCGGCGCCGTGGCCGCGGAGGTGGCGCTCCAGTCCCCGAAGCGGGTGAGCGCCCTGGCGCTGATCGACGCGGCCGGGCTGGGCACCCGCGAGCCAATGCTCTTCCGCGTCGCCCGCTGGCCGGTCCTCGGACCCGCTCTTCTCTCGTTCCGCGGACGCGGGCTCGTCGAGCGGCTCCTCAAGTCCACGTACGCCGATCCCAGCAAGGCGAGCGACGCCGACGTGGATCAGTACTACGCGCCGGTCGCCGACCGCGATTACGGTCGTGCGCTGCGAGGCGTGCTGCGCGAGTTCCGCTTTGACGCGCTCGACGGACGTCTCGGCGCGATCGCCGTGCCGACGCTCGTGCTGTGGGGAGAGGAGGACCGCTGGATCCCGATCGCGGCCGGCCGCGCCATGGCGACCCAGCTTCCGCGCTCCGCGTTCCTCTCGGTGCGGCACGCCGGGCACTCGGTCCAGGAGGAGGCGCCCGACGAGGTGAATCACCTCCTCATCAAGTTCCTCGAGGAGGGCCTGCCACGCGTTCCAGAGAACCTGGCAGGGTCGGAGTCTCGATCCCCACGCCCGTCCCCACCCACTCCCACGGGCATCCAGAAGAGACCGAGCCTCCTGGTGTGGCGGTCAGAACGGCACTAGCTTGATTCAACCGTTCGGTTGATACTGGCGAGGGTGCCGCTCAAGTTTCGCAGCAACAGAGCGTTACAGATAGTCACAGCGGCCCGCGACGAGTTCGCGCGCCATGGGTTCGACGGCGCTCGGGTGGATCGGATCGCGCGCCGGGCCGGCGTGAACAAGCAACTGCTGTTTCATTACTTCCACTCCAAGCGCGGGCTCTTCGACGCGGTCCTCACCTCGGGGGCAGCCGAGTTCGAGGAGGCTCTCGCGCAACTCGGCACTCGGGACGGCCGACCTCTCGACCGTCTTCGCGTCAATCTCGAAGCGCTGTTCGACTTCCTCGCCACGCACGCCGATCTGGTCACCCTGCTCACCCAAGCCCGGCGCACGGGAGCCGGGCCGTTCGCGCCAGCCATCAAGCGGTTGGTGGTGCTCCTGGCTGAGGGACAGGGCCTCGGGCAGGTACGCGACGACGTGGACCCGCACCTCGCCGCGGCGCAGGCGCTGGTCCTGATGGTCGCCTACCTGGGCCTCGAGCCCTTGATAGCGGCAAGCGCGCCCCCGCTCGGCGCCGACGAGCCGGCGCTGCGGGAGCGCTGGAAGGAGGCAGCCGTCAGGCTGGTGCTCCAAGGGGTCATGGCGCGCTGAGTCTCACCACGCGATCCAGTACGACGCTTTCACGAGGAAGGTGTTGTTGGGGTGCAGGCCGAACAGATCGCGGAAGTTGCCTGCAAACGAACGCGACCCCTCGAGCGGGGAGTAGTCGGAGCGCCCCTGCGTCCAGACGACGAACAGAGTCGAGCCGGGTCGGTACTCCCAGCGCAGTACGGCGGTCGAGTTGAACTCCTTGTCGTTGAACCCGTCGGGGGTGGCCGCATAGGGCTTGTACCGATCGTCGAACACCGCGGCGTTCGGGTCGGCCAGCTCGCGCAAGCTGGAGTAGGTGCCTTTGCTGATGAACGGTTGGGCATAGAGCTGCAAGGTGAGAACCGTCGAGAGCGTATAATCGATCCGGCCGGTGAGTGACAGCGTTTTCTGGTTCAGATGCGCAAAGGTGAAGTGCACGCCGGCCGAGTCCGTGATTGTGCCGTGCGGCTGTACATCGTTGACGTTGTGCGTCGCGCTCAAGGTCACGGACGTATTGACCTGGGAGGCCACGCGGAACGTGATCTGGGTATTGCCACTGAACTTCTCGGACCGGCCTCCGTCGCCGCGCCAGTAGTTGAACCACACGGACGGCACGAGTGCAGGGCGCGCGTCCCCGTCCACTTCCCCCCAGGCGGACAGGTACGGATCGACCCGCACGGCCGGCCCACCTCGCGAGCAGTTTCGATCGCAGAACGTTGTGCCGAGCTGGCCCGCCGTGACGCCCCCCATGACCCACCACCTGTTGTTGAGCTGGACGTGCCCGTTGGTGTTCGCCGCGCGCTCGACGGGCGTGCCGGCCGCCGTCCAGTACTGCCACCAGTTGAAGTTCCACCATGCTTGCTGGTACACCGATGTCGGATGCAACGACTGCACGCCGAACCAGGTATTCCAGCTCTGCTGGTCGGCCTGCAACAGGAAGCCCAGGTCGTTCACTTCGAAGCCGGGCGAGCGGCGCTGGTAGCTGGTCTCGAACCGCGTGACGCCCCCACCGACTTTGCCGAACAACAGCTCTTCCGCGTCGCCCGCGAGCGACGTCCGTGTCGGGTCGTAGGACACGCCGGCGCCGGGCCGCTGGTAGTAGTGGACCGGGTCCCGTTGGGTGAGCGCGATCGCCGCCGCCGTGCCGGCGAGGCGGCTCAGGTCGAAGGATCCGGAGATCTGGTAGTGGCTCCTCAAGAACCGGTGCCGGAAGTCCAAGGCGCTCACGTAGGCGTTCCGGCGCAGCAGGCTGTCGGTCCACCGGTCGAGGCTGCGATTCACCGCGGTGAACATGAGCCCGATGCTGCTTTCACCGTTCCGGAAATCCTGCTGCGTTCGCAGCACCGCGTAGTTGGTGGTCGGCTCCACCGTCCGGTCGAGCGTGCCTGCGGCGCGCTCGGTGACGGCGTCGAGGACGCCGATTGTCTGGCCGCCCCCGAGCCGGCCGGTCAGCTTCGCCGCGCCGTAAATGGTCGTCGCAGTGGGCGATTTTGGGTCGCCGTCGCTGAGCTGCGGCGCGCGCCCGATGCGTCGCGAGTAGAACAGGCCTTCGCTGTTACAGTTCACCTGGCTGCAATTGACGTCGAACCGGAAGATCCCCGCGCCCTGGACGAAGAACGGCCGCCGTTCCTGAAAGAACGACTCGAAGACGGTGAGGTTGAGCACCGCCGGATCCGCTTCCACCTGCCCGAAATCGGGGTTCACCGTGCCGTCGAGCGTCAAGTTGGGCGTGAGACCGTACTTCAGGTCCGCGCCCGCGGTGAGTTTCTGTGATCGGTCAAAGCTCGTGCCGGTGGGCACCGAAACGTTCTTCGTCACGACATATGGCGCGACCTCGGGCCGGCGCGGCGAAGGTAGGCCAACGAGGCCGGTCAGCTCCCCAAGCTGTGACGAGATTCCAGCCTGGGAATTGCGGTACACCGGCCAGCTGACGCGCTCGGAATACCGCTGGATATCGCGCCAAACCCCAAACCCGAACGTGTTCGTACCCCGAGGCACGTACCGCAGCTGAGACAACGGGACCCGGAACTCGGCCGTCCATCCGAGGGAGTCTACCGTCGTGGCGACCTCCCACACGGCGTCCCAGGCGTCGTCCTCTTGTTGATCGTTGTAGATCGCGTAGTCGCGCTTCACGCCGGCCGGATTCACGGCGAACTCGTAGCCGGAGCGTCGATCGTGATAGGAGTCAATCATGATCTTCAGCTGATCGGTGGCAGCGCGGACGTCACGCCGCGCGAGGAGCTTGAGAATCGAGTCGGGATGCGGGTCGAATGCCCGAATGAAGACGTAGATGTTACGGTCGTCGTAGGCAACTTTGGCTTCGGTCGAGAAGCGCGGATCCCCATCCTCCTTCGGCTGGAACTCGCGGAACTGAGTGATCGCCGGCGCCGTGCGCCAGACGTCGTCGTCGTCCCGGCCGTCGATCAGGGGCGCGTGGGCCGTGCGCACGGCCGTGGCCGTCGTAGCCGTCGCCGGGCGAACGGAGCCCCCGGTAGCGGGCGTGTGGGTCTGAACGACGAGGGCAAGCAATACGGCCGGCGGCATGGCACGCCCCGGGGGTGGTTGGAGTCTTAGACAGGTGATACGTCGAAAGGGTTGAGGTCGTTTCCGGGCGGGCACGAAAAACCCCGGGGGCGGTGCCCCCGGGGGTGTGGGTCGGACCGGTTCAGTTCTTCTTGGCTACGAGACTTGGTTCCACCGGCGCCGGACCCTCGAACACCAGGTGGCCCGCCTCGAAACGGGCACCGCGGAGCGCCAGGCTCAGCACCTCACCCAGGTCCTCCACCAGGTGGACCTGCAGAGACTTGCGGACCTCGTCGGGCAAGTCGTGCAGGTCGGGCTCGTTCTCCTTGGGCAGGATGATCGTCTTGATCCCTGCCCGAACGGCGCCCAGGATCTTCTCTTTCACGCCGCCGATCGGGAGCACACGTCCTCGCAGCGTGATCTCGCCGGTCATGGCGATGTCGTGGCGCGCAGGTCGTTTGGACAGCGCTGATACCAGGGCGGTCGCCATGGTCACGCCCGCCGACGGACCGTCCTTGGGGATCGCGCCCGCCGGGACGTGAACGTGAATGTCCACGTCCTTCAAAGCCTCCTCGTCGATGCCGAGCCGGTCGGCGTGCGACTTGGCGTAGGTCAGGGCGGCGCGTGCCGACTCCTTCATAACGTCTCCCAGCTGACCGGTGAGCATGAGCTCACCCTTGCCCTGCATGACGCTCGCCTCGACGAACATGATGTCGCCGCCCACGGGCGTGTAGTACATCCCGGTCGCGACGCCGACCTGGTCCTCGCCCGCCTTGTGCTCCGGATGTACTTTGGGCCGGCCGATCAGATCGTGCACGCCCAGAGCGGTGACGCTGACGCGCTCGGCCTCACCCGCCGCGATCCTGTGCGCGACTTTTCGGGCGAGTTTTCCGATCTCGCGCTCCAGTTGACGCACGCCCGCCTCGCGGGTGTAGCTCGCGATCATCTCGCTCAACGCCTCGTCCGTGACCTCGAGCTGCTCGGCCGTCAAGCCATTCTGTCGCAGCTGCCGCGGAACCAGGTAGCGCTTTGCGATCTCGAGCTTTTCGCGCTCGGTGTAGCCGGCGAAGCTCACCAGATCCATCCTGTCCACGAGTGGGCCGGGGATGGACTGCGGGAAGTTCGCCGTGGCGATGAACAGCACCTCCGACAGGTCGAACGGCACCCCGAGGTAGTGGTCCGTGAACGAGTCGTTCTGCGCCGGGTCGAGCACCTCGAGCAGCGCCGCCGCTGGATCGCCCTGGAACGACACGCCGAGCTTGTCCACCTCGTCGAGCAGGAAGACCGGGTTCTTGGCCGCGGCCTGCTTCATCCCCTGAATGATGCGGCCGGGCATGGCGCCCACATAGGTACGCCGGTGCCCGCGGATGTCGGCCTCGTCCCGGGCGCCACCGAGCGAGATGCGGACGTAGGGCCGCCCCATGGCGCGGGCGATGGACTTCGCGATCGAGGTCTTGCCCACGCCCGGCGGGCCGACGAACAGCAGGATGTGACCCCTCTGTTTGTCGTCGTCGTTGCCGCGCGGCGGCTTCCCCCCTTCGGACCCCACTTCCTCGGACTCGGGCGCGCGCTGCCGCTGGCGCAGCTGGCGGACGGCCAAGAATTCGAGGACCTGGTCCTTGACATCCTTGAGGCCGTAGTGATCCTCCTCGAGGATTTCGGCAGCGCTCTTCAGGTCCAGTGCTTCCTCGGCGCGCTTGTTCCAGGGGAGCTCCGCCATCGTCTCGAGATACGTGCGGATCACCTGCGCTTCCATGGAGTCCCGGTTTGCCCGCTCGAGCCGCCGCAGCTCGTTCTCCACTTCCTTCTTCGCCGCCTCCGGCAACCCGAGCATCGCAAACCGCTTGCGCAACTCCTCGACTTCGCCTCCTTCGTCCTCCTCTCCCAGCTCCTTGCGGATCGCCTTCATCTGCTCGCGCAACAGCATCTCGCGCTGCCGCTCGCCCAACTCTTCCTGGACCTGGGACTTGATGTGCTCCTGGGCGTCGAGCACCGCGATCTGGCGCTGGACGTGCACGAGAACGCGGCGCAGCCGCTCCTCGACCGAGAGCGTTTCGAGCAGGGCCTGGCGCTCGGCCGGCTTGATGTCGAGGTAACCCGCGACGAGATCGGCGAGCCGGCCAGGGTCGGTCACTCCGTCGAGCACCTGCCGCACGACCTCCTCAGGGAGGCCGGACTTCTGCCCCAGCTCAGCGGCCCGGTCCCGGGCCTCACGGTACAACGCGAGGAAGGCGGGGTCATCGGACTTCAGCGGCATCATGTCCGCGACCTCGCGGACCACCGCCTCCAGATGGCCTCCGGTCTCCACGAAGTGGACCGCTGCGCCGCGCGTCTCCCCATGCAGCAGCAGCTGCACGCCGCCCAGACCGCGCTGGATCTGGCTGATCTTGGCGATCGTCCCCATCGAATAGAGAACGCCCGGTGTGACATCATCGACGTTCTCGCGCTGCGCGACGGCAAGAATGAGTCGAGATTCGCTCTTCAGCGCCGCTTCGATCGCGCGGAGCGTCGGGGGACGGCCCGCGCCAACGGGCATCGAAACGCCAGGGAATAGCACCACCTCCCGGAGCGGGAGCACCGGAAGCGTCAGTCGCTCAGACATGGATTTGGCTCACTTTGAATTGTGTGTACCGCATCGTGCGTCTCCGCGTTTCGCATCGACCATGCCACCGGAAGAACGTCAGAAAGGGGGACTGCGTTCCTCCGCGGGCGGCCAATTAGGCAGAAGCTGCCGATTCTGCCACGCGTGACCAGCCTCGATGGCCTCGATCGCTCCCCTGTAAGTCGAGATGCGTTGGACGGTTGCACCGTCGCGCCACCGCAGCTAAATCTATGCGCCTACTCCTCTCGAGCTCGCATGAACGAGGCGGACAAGTCGCTGACCACGCGCCTGATCCAAGCGCTGGGAAACGCCTTCACCGTCGAGGGAGAGCTCGGTCGCGGTGGAATGGGCGTGGTGTTCAACGCCCGTGACGAGCGGCTCAAGCGCCAGGTGGCCATCAAGGTCCTCCCGCCAGAGTTGGCGTTCCGCGAGGAGATCCGCATTCGCTTCCTGCGCGAAGCCGAGACCGCCGCCCGGCTGTCGCACCCGCATATCGTCCCGATCCACTCCGTGGGCGAGAGTCCGGACGGGCTCGTCTATTTCGTCATGGCCTATGTGGACGGCGAGTCGCTGGCCGCGAGGCTCAGGCGACGGGGCCGGCTCCCCCCCGAGGAGACGCGGCGCATCATGCAGGAAACGGCGGATGCCATGGGCGCCGCGCACGCACTCGGCATCATCCACCGCGACGTGAAACCGGACAACATCCTGCTCGAGGGGAGCCGCGGCCGGGTGGTCGTGACCGACTTCGGGATCGCGAAAGCCCTTTCGTCGACGACGGGCCCCGCGACACTCACCGCGACGGGAGTGGCGATCGGCACGCCGCAGTACATGAGCCCGGAGCAGGCGGCAGGAGATCGCGAGATCGACGGGCGCTCGGATATCTACAGCCTGGGCGTCGTGGCCTACCAGATGCTCACGGGTGAACTGCCGTTCCAGGCGCCGACGGTCCCGGGCCTCTTGATGAAGCACATCACCGAGCGGGCGCCGCTCGTCACGGCGCTGTGCCCCGAGTGCCCCGAGGATCTCGCGGCCTGCGTGGCCCGTTGTCTCGAGAAGGACCCTGACGACCGCTGGCCCACCGCCGATGCGCTGAGGCGCGCGCTGGAATCGCGAAGCGCGACGGTCCAGTCGTCTCGACACTCGGGCCCGGCGGCGGCGCGCGGACCGCGGCTCCCGACGCTTCCTGAGCCGCCCGCCCTCCGAGTCCCTCCCGCCCGGCGCGGCGCCCCTGGACCGCCTGCCGGCCGGCGGTCGAGCCGTCGGCCGCGCGAACCGGCGCAGCTTTCCCCCACGGGCGAGCCCGAAATCGTGCGCAAGGCCCGCTCGAGCTTCGTCTCGTGGGCGTCCGTGGCCGGGGGCTGCATGGTGCTCGATGCCGCGACCGGGTCGCATGGATGGTGGCTGTTCGTAGCGGTCCCATGGGCCGCCTTCGGTCTCCTGCCGATGTACATGAAACTCTGGAACGCGGGCTACTCCTGGCGTGACGTGCTGCGCCGCCCAGCGGCGTCGGACGCCGTGGAGGCACGCCTCAGCGCGCGCTCGCCGGACCTCCCGCCCGCCCGGGCGGACGAGTTCGGCCGTCAGGCGGGCGCCGTGCAGCAAGCTCGCAGCGACCGCAAGGCGATCCTCCAGATCATGGAGCGACTCCCCCAGTCCGAGAAGCAATTGCTTCCGGATGTCGCCGCCACGGTCGACGGCCTGCTCAGGCGGGCGGAGGAGCTGGCGCGGACGCTGCACTCGATGAGCGCTGAGGTGGATCAGGGCGCCCTGGTCCGACTCGAGCAGAAGATCGAGGCGACGAAAAGGCAGCCCGAAGGCCCGGAGCGCGAGCGTCAGCTGGGCCTGCTACAGCGGCAGCGCCAGGCGTTGACCGACCTGGTGACGCGCCGCCAGCTGGTCGAGGATCAGATCGAGTCCTGCGTGCTGGCGATGCAGAACGTGCGGTTCGACCTGCTGCGGCTCAGGTCGGCGGGGGTGGCCGCCGTGCTCGACGACCTCACGCACGCCACCCAGCAGGCGCGCGCGCTGTCGCGCGACGTCGACCACGCGATCGCCGCGGCCGGGGAGATCCGGGAGGCGCTCGGAGAGGCCCCGCCCTCTTAGAAGGCTTCGCCGCGCCGGCACCGTTGCAAGAGCGCCGGGCCGTCCTCGCGCGCCATGCCGAACTGCAGCAGCTCCCGCAGCTCGCGCAGGCCCGTCGCACAGTCGCCCGCCCGCAGCGCCGCCAGCGCATGCAGGTTGCGCAACGCGGCCCAGCTGGGGAGCCTCTCGACGGCCTCGGCGAGGAGCGGCTGCGCCTCGCGCGGCGGGCCGGACACGGCCAAGCGGGTCATCGCTTCCGTGAGGCCGGGTCGCGGGTATGGATGGCGCAACGTGCCTCGCGCCGCCGCCAGCGCGCCGCGGACCTGTATGACAGCGTCGGTCCAGCGGCCCTCGCGAGCCGCGACCACCGCGAGATCGGCGCGCGTCTCTGCCGTGTCCGCCCCCGCGGCGAGGGCGCGCTCCAGCAGCACGCGGGCTCGATCCGTGTGGTTCCGTCGCAGCGCGAGGACTCCGGTCAACAGCACGGCATCGGGGTCGGGCCTCACCGCCAGCAAGGGCGCAAGGGCGGAGTCGGCGAAGCCGGATTGGCCCAGCGCGAGGCGCATCCCGGCGGTCTGAACGGTCCAATAGGGATCGTGCGGATCGAGCCGGCGCGCCGCATCGACGTACTCGAGGCCGGTGGGGTCCCAGCGGCGCAGGGTGAGCGCTTTTGCGAGCAGGAGACCGGAACCCAGCCTGGCGCTGTCGGAGCTTCCGCGAAACCAGAGGAGCGAGTCGAGCACGGGCGCGTCGACCGGCATGTCGAGAAACCGCCGTGCGGCGACAAACTCGAGCTGTGGACGGTCGTCCCGGTGAACGACACTCGCCGCGCGCGCCAGCTCTGCGGCGCCACGTTCGTCCAACAGCAGCCGCCCGAAGTAGTCACGGGGCGTATCGACCCTCAAATACTCGCGCGCCAGGTCCCGTAACGATCCGCTCGGCCCGACCAGCTGCTCGAGCCAGGCCGGCTCGTACCGGAACGGACGGGTCGCGCCGAGGACCATGAGGTCTCCCGGCCCGCCGAGCCACACCTGTACGTGTGGAAACACCGCCCCCACGTTCGCCACGATGCTCGCGATCACGCCCACGGGAAGTTGGTAGGTCTGCACCCACTGGCAGAACACGCCGTCGTCCGCGAGGCGCGAGCGGACGATCCGGAAGAACTCCGGGGTATACAGGGTCGCCACGCCGGCAAGCCACGGGTTGGACGGCTCGGAGACGATGACGTCGTACTCCGCCCGGTCGAGCTGCAGCGCGCTGCGCGCGTCGTCGACGACCACGGACACGGTCGGACGGAACAGCGCCGAGTCGTTGACGCGCGTGAAGAAGCGGCTCATCGCGAGGACGGCGGGCTCGATCTCCACCACGCGCACACGCCGGATCCCCGGGACTGCCGCGACCACCCGCGTGGTGACGCCACTGCCGTACCCGATGACGAGGGCCGACGCGGTGTTCGGCCGGGCGGCCACCGGCGCCAGGCCCAGCATCACCTGGGTGTCCATGTCGGCGTCGTCCGAGGCATCGGTCTTCCCATTCACGCGGAGGGTCCGGCCGATGTCACCTTCCCACACGGAGACCGTGGCGTTGCGACCTTCGTGGAACGCCAGCTGGCGGGCGCCTCGGTGCTCCAGGAACGCACGCCGCGCGGCCGGAGGCAGGGGCTCGCGGACGTAGATGGCGGGACCGAGGTCGAGGAGCTGGCTGTCCCACCGCGGGCCGAGCACCGCCGTCATCAACCCGGCGCCAGCCAGGAAGCCCGCGCTCAGCACTCGGGGGCGGAGCTGCCGGTGCTCCCCGGCCGCCTCCGGGACTCCCAGCGCGGCTCCGACGGCGAGCACGAGGGTCGCTGCGACGCTCAGCAGCACACCGAGGCGCAGCGTAGTCTCGGTGCCGTAGGCCGTGACGAGGACGAACCCCGTCAGCGCCGCGCCCGCGATGCTGCCCACAGTGTTGAGGGCGTAGGCGTGCCCGACGTCGGCGCTGCGCGCCTCTCCCTCCCGCGCGGCGAGCTCGGTGAGGAGCGGGAAGGTCATCCCCATCCCCACGGCCGGCACCAGCACGACGGCACCGACGGCGCCGCCGAGCAACACCAGCCTCGCCACCGCGCCGAGCTGCTGCGGTTGGAAGACGAGGATGATGTATTCCGGGAGCAGGCTCAACAGGAAGAACAGCAGCGCGGCGCCGGCTGCGGTCACGCCCTGCGCGAGAGCCGCATCCGCCGCGGTGCGGCGCGCCGCCCCGCCCCCTCTCGCAACGAGCACGCTACCCACCCCGATCCCGAGCAGGAAGACGAGGAGGACGAGGGTGAACGCGTAGCTCGACCCTCCGACGAGCATCGCCAGCACTCGAGTCCAGGCGATCTCGTCCAAGAGCGATACAAACGCGGTGATGATGAGCAATGCGAGGGCAATGGGACGAAGGGCGGTCGACCAAGAGTCCCCGGGGTCAGGGGAGGATCGGGAGTCCGGGT
>Ga0070708_100000472_pt1 | contig 30366 bp, 25 predicted proteins | sample KBSK5503metaG_FD_65469 | JGI IMG/M metagenome (GOLD analysis project Ga0070708, IMG submission 65469) | Corn, switchgrass and miscanthus rhizosphere microbial communities from Kellogg Biological Station, Michigan, USA - KBS K5-50-3 metaG | ecosystem: Host-associated > Plants > Roots >... | reverse complement strand
AGTCTCCATGAGCGTTCCCAACGGCGTCAAACTTAGGCTCGAAGCTGCGGAAGGACCACATGGTCTTTATTATTGCTCGCGATGATGAGGCCACGCGCCAGCTGGCATTGAAGGGCGGCCCGATGGATCTTCTCCGCAAGCCGATATGCCGTGAAGCTTTACTCACTGCCTCACTGCCGTACATTTGGCGTTGCAACAGAACGACGGACGATGATGTCTGTATTACTGCTAGGCGACGGATGGGAAGACCCCTAAGGCGCGTGAAATCGCGCCACCATGGAGGGTAGAAATATGAGTTCAGTTTCCACGTCAAGAGTCAACACCTCATTGGAAGATTCAATTCCAGAAGCCGGGGCTTCGCTAGAGTCGATCCTCTGCACCGAGGAGTTGCAGCGCCGCTCATCGCGTCCTCCTGATTATGAAAAAGAGAATCGCGCGCTCGTGGCACTGATGAGCGCACTCGCCGATTCACCAGGCACCATTTTTCAGACGCTGGCTGAAACGATTCTGGATATCACCCAGTGTGACTCCGCTGGCCTTAGCCTGCTGACAAGGGATGGCAAAAAACCGGACGTTTGCGGCAAAAGGTTCTATTGGCCAGCTATCGCCGGCATGTGGAATCCGCACGTCGGAGGTGGGACCCCGCGCAACTTCGGCCCGTGTGGAGACGTGCTTGATCAAAATCGTACCCTGCTGTTCAGACATTTCGAACGCCGCTACCCCTATTTGATGCCGGTAATTCCAGCGGCCGAAGAATGCCTGCTGGTCCCGTTTTACGTCGCCGGCGAGGCGGTCGGAACCATCTGGGCGATCATGCACAGCGATCGCCGCAAGTTCGACGCAGAAGATGATCGGGTCATGGCGTCTCTAGGGAAGTTTGCCTCTTCCGCGTATCGAGCGCTGGCACATATCGAAGACCTGGAATTCCAGGTCTCCGAGCGCGAAAAGGCGGAAGCAGAGGTCCTTGAATTGGCAAGAGGGTTGGAAGCGAAGATCCGGCGTCTGGTCGAGGCCAATGTTGTGGGAATTGTCATGTGGAATCTCGAAGGAGCGATCACCGGGGCCAACGAAGCATTTCTCCGCATGGTGCAATACGACATTGAGGATATCGCTTCCGGTCGTGTGCGCTGGACGGAGCTCACACCCGCCGAATGGCGCGATCGTGACAAACGGGCAATAACCGAGCTCAAGACTACTGGCATCTTTCAACCCTTCGAGAAGGAGTACTTCCGGAAAGATGGCAGCCGCGTGCCTGTACTTCTCGGCGGCGCATTCTTCGAAGGAGATGGGAACGACGGTGTTGCTTTCGTGCTCGATTTGACCGAGCAAAAGCGAGCGCAAGAAAAGCTTCAAGAGGCCCAACAATCCCTGTACGCAACTCAAGTGGACCTTGCTCGGGTGTCCCGGCTGACAACTATGGGCGAATTGGCAGCTTCCATAGCCCATGAAGTTAACCAACCTCTGACCGCAGTAACAAATAACGCTAGCGCATGCCTCAGGCTGCTCACCGATCGTAATCTCGATCCTGAGGTTCTCCGACGGGCACTCGAAGAAATTGTTGCGGATGCCACTCGTGCGAGTGCTGTTATAGCTCGCATTCGCACATTCATAAAGAAGGCGCCTGCGGAAAAGAGGGAACTGGATATAAACGAGGTTATTCAGGAGGTGTTGGCTCTAGCTGACCATGAGCTTCAGAAGAAACGAATCTTTGTCGAGTACCAATTGACCAAAACATTGCCCCTCGTCCTGGCTGATCGCGTTCAGTTGCAGCAGGTCCTGCTGAACTTGATTATGAATGGCATCGAAGCGATGACCGCGGTTACAGACCGCCCTCGCGTGCTTTGGGTGCAATCCCAGACGGATGAGTCTGGCGAAATACTGGTTGCAGTACGCGACGCCGGCATAGGCCTCGGCTCAGAGGCGGATCGTTTGTTCACCCCGTTCTTTACCACGAAGGCAAGCGGTATGGGGATGGGTCTGCCCATTAGCCGTTCACTCGTTGAAGGTCATGGTGGCCGATTGTGGGTCACACCCAATTCTCCTCATGGTGCGATGTTTTCGTTCACGCTGCCGGTTGCTGGCGGGAGTCCTTCATGACTGAGCCTCGCATAGTATTTGCTGTCGATGACGACCCATCGGTACGCTCTTCGCTCAAGTTCCTCTTAAGCACGGTGGGTCTGCAGGCGGAAACCTTTGATTCAGCAGATAGCTTTCTGCGCAAAGAGCTGCCCGATGTTCCCAGCTGCCTTGTACTGGACGTCAGGCTTCCGGGATTGAGTGGGCTCGAATTCCAACGCGAGCTTGCGGCGAGAAACATTCCCATCCCAATAGTCTTTCTCACCGGGCACGGCGATATTCCCATGAGTGTTCGAGCGATGAAGGCTGGTGCCGTTGAATTCTTGACTAAACCATTTCGCGATCAGGACCTACTGGATGCTGTTCTTGCCGCACTCGATCGGGATCGTGCCAGACGCGAACAGGAGGAAAAGGTGGCGGACCTTCGGCGGCGCTTCGACTCTCTGACTTCTCGCGAACAGGAAGTGGTTTCCATGGTCGTTGCGGGAATGCTCAACAAACAAATTGCTGCTGAACTCGGAACCGCGGAAAACACCGTGAAGGTTCATCGCAGCAGGGCGATGGAGAAAATGCACGCGCAATCCCTGGCTGATCTCGTAGTAATGATGCAAACACTTAAGCATCTTCCGAAAAAGGCGTTTGTAAACTAAAGCACTACCCACAGTCTCCTTTCTGGCCACCATAAATCTACCAAAACCCAATAGATTCCTTCTCCAAATAAGAATACCTTGACTTCACTGGGGGATTTCTCAAAGTGGCCAGCAATCTGATCTCGATCGTTGATGATGATGAGTCCGTGCGCCGGACCACAAAACTGCTCGTCGAGGCTTTTGGTTATCAAGCCGCAGTTTTTGAATCTGCCGAGAGTTTCTTGAAATCCGACCAACTTTACGACACGTCCTGTCTCGTGGTGGACGTACAGATGCCGGAAATGAACGGATTACAGCTCCAAAGCCACCTCGCCGGCGAGGGCTACTCTATCCCTACCATTTTCATAACAGCTTACGGGGACAAAGAATCTCGTCGCCAAGCAATGGAGGCTGGTGCTGTCGCGTTCCTGGACAAGCCTTTTAGTGACGAGCAGTTGCTAAAAAGTATTCGTTCAGCCTTACAGCGAGACAAGACGAACGTGTGACTATGCAGTTTACAAAGAGCCTTTAGGGGGTGGGCCATGGAAAATCTAAACAAAGTTGCGTCGAGTCCACAGGACGTTATCGAAAGTAGGTTTCAACCGATCATCGGCAATAGTCCTGCTCTTAAACTTGCTCTTGCGGAAGTGGAACGAGTAGCGCCGACAGATTCCACGGTGCTGATTCTGGGAGAAACGGGTACTGGCAAAGAGCTGATTGCGCGTGCAGTGCATGATCTTAGCGCGCGTTACGGACGCCCGTTGGTCAAAGTAAACTGCTCTGCCATTCCCTTCGACTTGTTGGAAAGCGAATTGTTCGGGCACGAGAAGGGGGCTTTCACGGGCGCGGTCGGGCAGAAAATCGGCCGCTTTGAATTGGCACATACTGGCACCTTGTTTCTGGATGAGATCGGAGATTTGCCGCTGGCTTTGCAGCCCAAGCTGCTGCGCGTATTGCAGGAGCAGGAGTTTGAGCGCCTGGGCAGCAGCCGGACTCATCACATCAACGTCCGTGTGCTGACAGCAACTCACCGCAACCTGGCGGAGATGGTGAAGCGCAACGAATTCCGCAGTGATCTCTATTATCGGCTAAACGTGTTTCCGGTCGTGTTGCCCCCGCTGCGGGAACGGTGCCAGGACATTCCAGCATTGGTGTTCCACTTTGTCGAAATGTTTTCTCAGCGCATGGGTAAGCACATCGATTCCATACCCGACGACACGCTGGCTGCGTTGAAGGCCTACTCCTGGCCCGGGAACGTGCGCGAGCTGCAAAACTTGATCGAGCGAGCTGTGATTCGCGCCGACAACGGAGTGCTCCCCAATCCACTGCCCATATCGGAGAACAATCCTATGCCAATGGCGCGAACCGGAACCGCGTTCCGCGATTCACAACGAGAAGTGATCCTGACGGCACTGCGGACGACCAGTTGGGTGATCGGGGGACCGCGCGGAGCCGCAGCGCGGTTGGGACTGAAACGCACTACTTTAATCACGAAAATGAAGAAGCTCGGAATCTCGCGGCCTATGCGGCAAGATGATACGGATGAGCTCCCCGGGAAGCCGGAGAACGAGCGCTTGTGGCAAGTGGCGGGGTGAAAGCTCTTTCGAAAGCGGGATAGGCGATGAGTGTCGATTTCGGTCCAATCAGAATTATGAACGTCAGATTGATCCCAGGCCGCCGTCAACGGGCAGGTCAATGCCTGTGACATAACTGCTTTCGTTCGAAGCCAGGAACAATGCTGCCGAAGCGACTTCCTCTGCAAGTCCCATTCGGCCAAGCGGAATATTCGCCTTGAATTGTTCCCTCAACGCATCAGCGGCTTCTTTAGTTGAAAACTGTCGGTCAAAGATGGGCGTTTCGATCGGTCCCGGGCTGATCACGTTCGCGCGGATTCCTCGTCGCGCAAACTCGGCTGCCCAAGTGCGAACATAAGAGCGAAGAGCCGCCTTGGTCGCGGCATAGCTGCCGTAGATCGGCATGCCCTTATGCCACACAACTGAGCCGGTCAAAATGATCGAAGCACCGTCATTGAGCAGTGGTAATGCCTTCTGCACAGTAAAGTACACGCCCCGCGCATTGGTGTTGAATGTTCTGTCGAAATGCTCGGGAGTAGCTGCCGATGTCTCCACTGTCTCCACAATACCGGCGTTTGCAAAGAGGATGTCGATTTTGCCTTTTTTGGCTGCGACCTCTTTATAAAGGCGATCGAGATCTTCCAGTTTGGATACATCACTTCTCACGGCCACGACATTCTTTCCGATTTCGTTTACGGCTTTGTCTAACTCGGCTTGTCGGCGGCCCGTGATAAAAACAAACGCTCCCTCCGCAACAAAGCGCTTGGCGCTAGCGAGGCCGATTCCGCTGTTACCGCCTGTGATCACAGCGACCTTACCTTCTAACGCTCGCTTCATTCCACCGGCTTTGTATCCTGCCCGTTCCTCCATAGTGAATCTCCCTTTTCGGTTCTTGTAATAGCAAGAGGTGGGCCAATGCCAACAACCTTTTTGCACTCCAAGATTATCGCCAACGATATCTGTAACCCGGTCTGCCTCACACCTATTTGGCAAGCGTCAATCGGACGCCTTCGTGTCGTTATAACGTCACGGGCGTTGTTATATCGCCATGCCGAACTGCGGCATTAGAGAGAATGAATGGTTCTCTTGTCCCACGCGAAATCGATGTCTCCCGCTTGTTCATAGCGTTGCATTTGTCGGGCACAAGCATTGCCTACGAACCTGACCAGGCATTTTCAAGTGAGCACGCTATACAGGATGGTTGTGCTGGAAGTGGGTGGGCCTCTTGGGGGGGTGAGAAGTGGTCCACCTGCTCAAACGGCAGGTGATGTTATGAAAACTCCTATCAAAATAATGAAGCGAGACGACAGGAAAGTTACAGACGATGCAGAGACTTCTTCGGCGAGAACAAAGCGACAACGCACGACTGAGGTGATTGTTAAGAGCTGGATCATAGAGTCCCGTGAACGTCGTCGTGCCGATCTGAATCGTCTTCAGAATGCTCTGCGAAGCAAAGAGATTGAAGGCGTCACGTGTGGTTAGGAAATTTGAAAGCCCTGGAGTGAACGTTCGAGAGGAAACCAAAGCTGCTCTCAGTGATGCCAACGACATCGCTCGAGGGCAACTTGTACGATTTAGACGCCGGCTGGGTAGGTTGACACATGACCAGGAACTGCAAATCGAAAACTTGCTAATTTCGACAGTCACGAAGATCTCGTTAGTGACAGGAAGCGTCATGGAAGCACTGGCCGAAAATCCTCCTACGAAATTGAGTGGCTGAAAATGACGCGACACAAGCAAGATCCAGATGATTCATAAATCAGAAAGAAGAATGCTATGCAAATGCTTCAAGCTGACTACTTCGCTGCCTATCGCAGCATGAAGCTGACGCGTGATGCCAACGGTGTGCTGGTTGTCGAAGTTCACAACAACGGGGAGCCGTTCATTTTCACGGCCCAAGATCATACGGAGTTTGTCGACGCCTTTTACCGGATTGCGCAAGATCGAGCGAACCAGATCGTAATACTGACAGGAGCAGGCGGCGACTTCATTCCTGATATCGATTTTTCATCCTTCGGCAATGTCGCAGATCCCGGCGTTTGGAGCCAGGTCCACGACGAAGGCGTTCAGATTGTGGAAAACATCGCCAACATCCGCGTGCCAGTAATCGCGGCTATCGAGGGACGCGCTCATGTGCACTCAGAGTATGCGCTACTTGCCAGTGTGATTGTGGCCGCCGAGGGTGCGACCTTCCACGATGTGGCGCACTTCGCCGGCGGCATTGTGCCGGGTGATGGAATCTTTACCACTTGGAGTTATCGCGCTGGCGCATCACGAGCCGAGGCGTTCCTACTGAATCCACAGCCGCTGACAGCGCGTACCGCACACGAATGGGGAGTTGTTGCCGAGGTTGTGCCGAACGGTAAGGCGCTTGGTCGGGCAAAGGAATTGGCGGAGCTGTATTTGAAGGCGCCGGAAGTGACGCGCCGTAACACGCGCGTGCACTTCATTCAACCGCTGAAGGAGCGCATCGTGCGGGAAGTTGGGTACGGACTGTCACTCGAAGGAGCATCGGCGGCCGATCTCGTAAAATCAATGAATTGAGAAGGAACCATTAGAATGACCGAAAACGACGCGACACAGGCAGAGTCCAACGGACGCGTGCAAGTGAACATGATCGTGAATGGCTCAGCGCGCACGCTGACAGTCGAGCCGCGCATGACACTGCTCGATGCGCTGCGTGATGAATTAGGTTTGACTGGACCAAAGAAATCATGTGATCGAGGCGAATGTGGAGCATGCACCGTCCATATAGAAGATCGACGCGTTCTTTCCTGCATGACTCTGGCGGCGATGCACAATGGGCAAAGGATCACCACGATCGAAGGACTGGAGCGTGACGGTCAACTTCATCCAGTCCAAGAAGGATTCATCGAGTATGACGGGTTCCAGTGTGGCTTCTGTACATCGGGGCAAATTATGTCGGCGGTCGCGATGATCGAAGAGGCTAAGGCGGGTTGGCCAAGTGCTGCCACCACAGATGTCTCTCAGTCATTCAGTGTATCAGACCTATCCGACGTTGAGATTCGTGAGCGGCTGAGTGGCAATCTGTGTCGCTGCGCCTGCTATCCGAATATCGTTGATGCGGTGGCTCACGCAATTCGACGGAGTTGAACGATGCATCCTTTCACGCTTTCCAGGGCCATCGATTCCGCGTCAGCAATTTCAGCCGCTCAGGATCCGCATCTCGCTTTTATAGCGGGCGGGACAGACCTCATTGGGTTGATGAAGGACCGCGCGGCACGGCCCGAACGACTGTTGGACATAAACGGTTTGCCAGACATGGACCACGTTGAGCCGACATCCGATGGCGGGTTGCGCATCGGCGCGCTTGCGCGAATGAGCGATGTGGCAGCAGACGTCGAAGTACGACGTCGCTTTCCAGTCATCTCAGAAAGCCTTCTGTTCGCAGCGTCCGGACAACTCCGAAACATGGCTTCAATGGGCGGCAACATCGTGCAACGCACACGCTGTCCCTACTTTCGAGACGAAGATGGATTGCCTTGCAATAAGCGGCAACCCGGTTCCGGCTGCTCCGCGCGCTACGGCCTCAACCGAACTCAAGCGATCTTTGGATGGTCCGATGATTGTGTTGCCACCCATCCTTCTGATGTGGCTGTGGCCTTTGCGGCTTTGGATGCCAACGTCCTAGTACACGGGACAACCGGTGAACGATCGATCCCGTTTACGGAGTTTCACTGTCTGCCTGGCAATACACCTGAGCGTGACAATGTGCTTAGGAGAGGTGATTTGATCGTTGCCATCGAAGTACCGGCAAGAATTGAGGGACGGGCCTCATATTATCTTAAGGTTCGTGATCGACAATCGTATGAATTTGCGCTCGTCTCTACGGCAGTCGCAGTAGCAGTTAACAGTGGGCGAATCATGTCTGCGCGACTCGCCATGGGTGGTGTTGCGCATAAGCCGTGGCGCTTGACTGCCACAGAGGGCGAGCTGCGAGGATTGTCACTCAGCGATGTAGATGCGCTCAAGGCTGCAATCGCGACGTCGTTCACCGATGCACGCCCGCTCGCGCATAACGGCTTCAAAGTCGAACTTGGTCAACGCGTCGCATTGCGTGCGGTGCAGATAGCGGGAGGACGAGCGTGAAAGTCATTGGTCGGCCCCTCTCACGGATTGAGGGTCCTCTCAAGGTTACTGGTGGTTTGCACTACACAGCAGACATTAAGGTCGCCGGCGCGGCTCAGGGCGTCATCGTTAGCAGCACGATAGCAAACGGCCGGACGATGTCGATCGATACCAATGAGGCCGAAAGTGCGCCGGGAGTCTTGGCAGTTTTCACGCATCGCAACATGCCGAGAATGAACCCAACGCCAAAGCCCTGGAGTCATCTGCATCCGCATGGACAGTCATATCTACCCTTGCAGGACGACCAAATTCTCTACGCAGGCCAGCCGATCGCGCTTGTTGTTGCAGCGACGCTCAATGAAGCGACATACGCCGGCACTCTTATCAAAGTTGAGTATGACTCTGACCCGCCAGTTGTATTCGGACCAGAGACTCTTAAGGAAGCCGTTCAACCTCCACGATTCCTGTGGCCCGTCTCGTCATCAGTTGGTAACGCTGACGAGGCGATCGCCAGCAGCCCAGTCAAGATCGAACACACCTACTCGACGGCCGATCGACACCACAATCCGATGGAGCCGCACGCGACGATCGCGACCTGGGACGCCGACGGCACGCTGACTCTTTATGAAACAACCCAACATATCTTCGGAACGAAAGAGTTGGTGTCGATGGTGATCGGCGTACCCCCCGAAAAGGTCAACGTTGTATGTGAATTCCTGGGCGGTGGCTTCGGGTGCAAAGGTTATGTCTGGCCTCACACGTTTCTCACGGCTCTTGCTGCAAGGGAACTGAGGATGCCTGTTCGCGTCCAGCTTACTCGTGCGCAGATGTATTCGATGGTGGGCCATCAACCGGCAAGCGTTCAGACGATCGCACTGGGTGCGGCGACGAATGGCAAGTTGAATGGCATTCGCCATGACAGCGTTTCGCCGACGTCGGTCTTTGACAATTACATTGAGTATGCAGCGCTATGTCCACGCTCGCTGTGGGGTGCGAGTGGCGGCATCGCGACGAATCACCAGATCGTGCATGTCAACCGAAACACGCCAACGCCTCTTCGCGCCCCGCATGAGGCGCTTGGACATTTCGCGCTCGAGAGTGCGTTGGATGAACTCGCCTATGCAATCGGCATCGATCCAGTCGCGCTGCGCTTGATAAACGACATTGAAATAGACCCGGACAGTGGCCGGCCATTCTCCACACGCGCAATGCGGAAGTGCCTAATCGAGGGGGCTGCAAGATTCGGCTGGGAGAAACGGACACCTGAGCCACGCTCAATGCGCGACGGCCGATATCTCGTCGGGCAAGGTATGGCGGGCGCAATCTTCACGCACTGGCGTTGGCCGGCCCAAGCACAGGTCACACTGAGTGCAGATGGTTCTGCACTGGTTGAAGCTGGAACCCACGACCTTGGCACCGGCACGTACACCGTGATGCAACAGATAGCAGCTGATACACTCGGTCTGCCCGCAGAGAAAGTGAACGTGCGGCTTGGAAACACGCGACTTCCTAAATCGCACCCATCGATTGGTTCCGCGACACTGGCTAACGCCGGCGCTTCGGTCATGCTCGCGGCGAAGGCGGCACGTGACAAAGCAATCGAACTAGCCCGAACTGGTGAGGATGTGTTTGTTTACTCTAATGTAGACGAGATAGTTGTTAGAGACGGAAAGATTATTCTCGAAGGAAGGAATTTTGAGATCACGTATGAAGAGTTGCTCGCGCGAAACAATATTTCCTCGCTGACCGGTGATGGTAACTACGACCCAATTGCGGAAGGGCCAAAGGCCACATTCAGCTTCTCAGCAGTGTTTGCCGAAGTACACGTAGATCCCGATCTTGGGCTCGTGCGTCTGAGCCGCTTTGTGGGCGCCTATGATTGTGGCCGGGTCATCAATCCTAAGACCGCGCGTAGTCAAGCGATCGGCGGCATCATCTGGGGTGTTGGACATGCTCTGCTTGAACAGTCTGAAACTGATCCCGCCACGGGTCGATACCTCCACCAAAACTATTCGGGGTACCTCGTGCCTACCTCTGCGGATATCCCAAAGCTCGACGTAATTTTCGTGGGTGAGTTTGACGAAGAAGCCAGCCCGATCGGCGGAAAGGGATTGGGCGAACTCGCCTCTGTCTCGGTAGCGCCCGCGATTGCCAATGCCGTTTATCACGCGACCGGCAGACGAGTGCGCGACCTGCCTATCACCATAGAGAAGTTGTTATGAATGCGGGAGCGCAGCGTGAGGCCGTGTCTCATCGAGAGTGAGGGGATGGGATCGTTCACCGACAATCCGTTTGCCGTTCTCACTATCGTGGTGGCGCCTGCGATTCTAACCAACGCCGCGTCCATCCTGTCTATGGGAGTGGCTACTCACCTAGGACGAGTTCTGGACAGAAGGCGCATTGTTTCAACGCAACTATCCGGTCTAACAACGAGCTTAGAAGATCGGATGTTGTACCAGCGTCAGCTAATTGGGCTCGAGGTGCGCTCCAGACTCGTTCTGCGGGCTCTTAGATTCTTTTATTTGTCCGCAGGATCGTTTGGTGCGGCGGCCTTGATTTCGCTCCTCGGATCTATTTATGCCTTCTCCAGTCTTCACGTTGGTTTCACTACCATCGGTATTCTGGGACTTTTGTCTGGCACGGTAGGCGTTACGGGTCTCGTCGTCGGATGCACGATGATGGTCCAGGAAACGCGTTTAGCGGTGCACGGTCCAACGCAAGAAGTGCTGGCTGGTGATGAAAGCGAAACGACTCTTCGGCGAGAACAAACCGACAACGCATGACTGAGTTGATGGTATTCTCCCACCTTGCCGAGGGATGGAATGCGGAGGTCTGGCTTCGACTCCCTCTGCACTTAGACCAGCCACGATATAAACTGCTCAGAAAACGGATCCTCGCCGTAGGTTTCCTGTCCGCGTCTCCTGAGCGGGTCGCGAAAGATGTTGATATTGGGACTCCAGAATGTGAGGCCTTCATAGCGAGCGTGCTGATTATGACGAATGAACTCGTGATGCTTCGCGCGCGCTTCGGTCGAGTTCACATCGGTTCTGATTAAGTTGTTAGGATTCATTGGAAAACGGATTCGGGCGAAAGTCGCGCTCGTGATACTCGAAATAATCAAAATCCGCTGCGCGGGAAGATCCTGACAGGTCCTGACAACACATTCCGACGAAAGCGCCCGTGAAATTTGGCAGACCGGGCGCGGTCGCTTCATCTGAAAGAATGCTGGCGTCGAATTGTTCCGGCAGCCGGCGCCAATCACTCTCATCAAGCCGGTAAGCGAAATAGAGACGCTCGAAGTCAACCTCGACTCGCAGATGCACGGGCGCGCCCGAAGGAACTGAAATTGGCGCGGTGAACGCGTCGGTCTGCGCCTGATCGGGAAGAGCAGACATCACTCGCAGATGCTTGCCCACGGTCTCGTCGTGCGAGATGAAAAGACAGTGAAACTTTGAGCCGTTGTAGTAGCAAACCAGACCGGCCATCTGTTGAAAGTGCTCCGGCTCAAAGTCAACCACAGTGGTGGCGCTGAAGCAGTGCGATTGCTGCCGCCGCGCGACCAACGCCTGACGAAAAAGACTGCCTATCGATTCGTGGCCATAGAGCCGCAGGTGACCGGGCCGCGCGGTGAGGCTGAAGAGTTCTTCCGGCCACGGCGACCGCAGCCATTGAAAGTCGATGGGAAGTGAAGGCGAGCCGAAGTCTTCGCGGACGGCCGGCGCGTCGAACACACGGGCCAGCAAGTCAGGCGCTTCGACTGCCCTATAAGGCAAACCTTTTTCATCGGCGGTACGCAACCAGTCATCCGGTGACCATTTCATCTTTTGGATCGCCGTTTCGCGGCCCAATGTACACCGTCCCCGATTGCGCAAGGGACGCCCGCAAAGATGAACCAGGTAAGTCTCACCCGTTTGCGTCTCGACGAGATCGGCATGGCCAGCCCGCTGCAGCTCGATGTCAGGACGATGTCGCGAAGTCAGAACGTATTTATCCGGATGAAGCTCGTATGGTCCGGCCAGCTCACGCGATCGCGCCAGCGTGACGGCGTGTCCCCATCCGGTCCCGCCTTCAGCGGTCAATAAATAGTAATAGCCATTTCGCTTGTAAAGGTGCGGACCTTCGGTGAAACCGAGCGGCGTACCCTTGAAGATCAAGTGAGGCCGTCCAACTAATTTCCGATCTGCAGCCGAGTATTCCTGCAAAATAATCCCCGCAAATCGATTGTGACCCGGCCGGTGATCCCAGAGCATATTCAGCAAATACTTCCGGCCATCATCATCATGAAATAACGAGGGATCGAAACCGCTGCTGTTCAGATAAATCGGATCGGACCATTCGCCGTCAACGCTCGTACTCGTGACCAGATAGTTATGAAAGTCCCGCAGCGATGCGCCGGACGCGCCCCCGACTGTCGTGCGTCCGTAACGTTTCACATCGGTGTAAATCAGATAGAAGAGACCATCGGCATAACTCAAACCGGGCGCCCAAACGCCGCATGAATCGGGATCGCCGAGCAAATTCAGTTGGCTGGCTCGCCTCAACGGGCGCGTGAGCAATCGCCAGTGAATCAGATCCCTTGAATGATGAATCTGGACTCCCGGATACCATTCGAAGGTGGACGTGGCGATATAGTAATCCTCTCCGACGCGAATGATCGACGGGTCGGGATTGAATCCGCGCAGGATGGGATTTTGAATCGTCTTCGGCATCTGTTGTAGTGCTCTATCCCGATACAATTTCGCGTTGCCCAAACGGTTCGCGAACTACGGTCCAGAGAATTACCGCGCCAGCGAGATCGAATACTCCCAAGCAAATAAAGAATGGAGTGTAGCCGATCGAAGTTACCAATGCTCCGATCAATAAAGAGAACATCAGCACTCCCGCATTTCCCAAAGTTCCGGCCATGCCGGCCACAGTGGCGACTTCACTGCGCTTGAATAAATCAGATGACATGGTAATGACCGTAACCGACAGAGTCTGATGCGCGAATCCGGCCAGACTAATAAGCGCTATCGCCGCGTAAGGACTTGCGACAAAGCCGGCAAAACCGACGGCCACCATCATGCAAGCGCCCAAAGTAAACGCACCCCGGCGGGCATTGATGAGCCGGAGCCCGCCATGCTTTTGCAGCGCCGCCGTAACCGCCGGACCGAACAGACAACCGAGATCAGCAGCGAGGAAGGGCATCCAGGCAAACAATGCGATCTGTTTCAGATCAAAATGCCGCACGGTCTTCAAGTACAACGGCACCCAGAAGGTCAACGTTCCCCACGTCGGATCGGCGAGAAAGCGCGGCAGCGCGATGCCCCAAAAATTTCGCTGCTTGAGGATCTTTGACAGGGAAGGACGTCGACCATCGCCTTGCAGATGTTTCTCCTGGCCCGAAGTGATGTGATCACGCTCTCGTTCAGAAAGCCGGCGGTGTCTCTCCGGCGATTCGTAAAGCATCAGCCACAACGCGACCCAAGCCAATCCCATTCCACCAGTGATCACGAAGGCAGCCTGCCAGTTGTAGGTCAGGATGGCCCAGACTACGAGTGGCGGCGCAATCATCGAACCAACCGACGCGCCGATGTTGTAAACGCCGCCGGCCAATCCTCTCTCTTGCGCGGGAAACCATTCGGCGGTTGCTTTCATTCCCGCGGGATTTGCCGAACCTTCGCTGAATCCCAGCAGGGCTCGCAGACCCGCAAGCATCTGCCAGTTATGCGCCAGTCCGTGCGCCATGTTCACCAGCGACCACGCCGTCGCAAAGATCGCGAGCCCGATTCGCAAACCGAGCACATCCATCACATATCCAACGAATGGCTGGAACATGATGGCGATCTGAAACGCACCGACGATCAGTGAATATTGCTGTTCTGAAATGTGAAGGTCTTGCAGGAGTGTGGGCGCAGCAACTGCCAGCGTGCTGCGCGTCAGAAAGTTGAGGATCGAACCAAGCATGAGCAGGCCCATCATCCACCACCGCAATCCTCGGATCCGGGGCACTACCTTGTTCTTTCCTGAAGCGTGTTGCAGAATCGTTTGTCTCAAGTCAAGAATAATCGTTCGCCTGAGTCTTGCCGGTAATTTGAACGCTGGTCCATGAACAATCGACGACTAACAATCTGGTGCGATAACGACTTCTCTGCGGAGCAACAACCGGAACGCGATCTATTGGCCGAGGGAGTGGGCCCGCACCGGCTTTTGATGTTTGCGCAGAGTGACCTTGGAGCTCACAAGGCTATGCTCAGTGCCGAGATTGCGTTTGGCACCCCCGACGCTCGCGCGGTTTGCGAGTCCACAAACTTGCGCTGGGTTCACTTGAACTCAGCCGGCTACACCAGCTTTGACCAGTCGCACATCAAGAGCACGCTGACTGCACGCGGCACGATTGTCACCAACAGTTCCGACGTTTACGCCGAACCCTGTGCTCAGCACCTGCTGGCAATGATCACTAGTCTGGCTCGCGGTCTGCCGGTCGCGCTCGATGCGCAGCGCGGCGACCGGTCCTGGCGCATGTCTCTTCGTCCTACGTTGCCGTTGCTCAATGGTCAGACAGTTCTGCTGTTGGGCTTTGGCGCGATTGCCCGCCGCCTGCTCGAATTGCTGCACCCGCTCGAAATGAATCTCATTGCCGTTCGTCGTAGCGTCAAAGGCGGTGAACCGATTCGTGTGGTCACAGTTTCCGAGTTGGACGCGCTGCTCCCGACGGTCGACCACCTGGTGAACACTCTGCCGGCGAATGATCAAAGCGAAGGTTTCGTGAATGCCAAACGGCTGGCAAAGCTGAAAGCCGGAGCAATTGTCTACAACATCGGGCGTGGCGCCACGCTGGACCAGGACGCATTGATCAGAGAGTTGCGCGCCGGGCGACTTTCGGCTGCGTATCTCGACGTTACGAACCCGGAGCCTTTACCGCCGGATCATCCGCTTTGGGACGCGCCCAACTGTTTCATAACGCCACATCTGGCTGGCGGCCACCGGACCGAAAAAGAAAGACAGATCAGACACTTCCTCGACAATCTGCGACGCTTCGAACAAGGCGCGGCCCTGCGCAATCGAGTCATTTGAGAAATCTTCATTCAGCAAGAGTTACCACTCTCTCCCTTTGTATGATCGCGGGCCGCCAACGTAGTCAAAGTGATAATAGACTCCGGCGCCGCCCGAGCGCTTTCGTTCTTCGGCAGTCGGCAAGCGGCGAATGTTGCCCCAGTTGTCGTCGCACCACAACAGAGTCACATCGTCCGGCACACGCATTCCTTTTTCGTAATAGTCCTGCACTTCTTTGTAGAGCGCCCATAACTGCGGAACTCTCGTTACGTTCGCGTTGACGTTTTCGGCAATAATCTTCCGCTGATCGGCGACGATCCGCTCGAGCAATGCTGTGTTGGTCTCGCGCGACATCGGTAAATCGCCGTCCCCGCGCATGGCCAGCGTGATGATGCTTTCGTAATCCCGGTTGCGACGCACGCCCTCGGACCAAAAAGCCCGCAACACTTCGGCGTTCGCTGAATAATCCCAGGCGCCTTTGCCATGGCGTTTCCATTCCTGTTGTGCGCGCATCATCGGCTCGTGATGCGAAGTGCCCATGACGATGCCGTATTCATCGGCCATCTTCGGATTGAGCGGATCGTCCTCGATAAAAGCACTGTTCCACATCGCCGGCCACAGATAATTTGCTTTTAGACGGAGCAGCAGCTCAAAAACCTTTTCATAGAATTGATGATTGTAGGCGCCGAATTTTTCTCTGACCCAACCGGTAAGCGCGGGCGCTTCGTCATTAAGAAAAATTCCGCGGTACTTCACCGCTGTTTCACCCTGAACATAACGGCCCGGGCGAATGAACAACTGATCGTGAGGTTGGACCGGCACGTCGGCCCACCAATACCACGGTGAAATGCCAATCTGTTCGGGCACATCGTAAACGCTGTAAATCGTTCCCCGTTTGTCACTGCCGACTATAACCAGCGCGCGCTTTACCGCTGGCGACGGACGCGCGACGGTTTGAATCAGGAATGACTCCCAACGATTCTGAATCGGCGCGACATCGAGTTTGCCCGAGCGAGCCAAATCGTCGATCCATTGATTCTTGCCAAGTGTTCCGACGATGATCACCTCCGGCATTTCTCCGGCTGAGCTGGTCAGCAACGCCGGCTTCATTTTCGTTACGCGCTCAATATCTGTTTGCAGATCGCGAGCGGCGCGAATCACGCCGGGATAATCCTGCGAGTCAACCAGGATGGAAGCTGCCTGGCCTTTAGCCACAAGGGGAAAAGATGAGGGTGTCGGCAAGAACTCAACGTAGCGAGCTTGTCCGATTGCGTAAGTTGCAGGCACAGAGGCAAGCGCGCAGATCAATCCAATGGTTAGGCATGACAAATTGTGGCGAAGCTTGGGCACGGATCTAATCAATCGAAGCGTGTAATTTGCTATCTCACGCCAAACAAGATATCAACCGTTAGTTGATCCAGCCGTTCATACGGCAGCTTCTTCGCAGCTAACTCTGTTCGATCCAGCGGCAGCGCCTTGATCTTATCGGCTTTCGCCCGCGTATCACCGCTAAAAGGCTCTGCGTACTCCGGTGGCTGTTTGCGAATCTCAGCGAGTAATGCCTGGATCTCGGCGTCTTCATTGAACTGCCGCGCCTTTTCTTTGAGAATCAGATAATTTCGCATGCAGCCGGCAGCGAATTCCCAGACGCCTTCCTCGTTCTCGCTGCGATAAGAATGCGCGTCGAAGTGGCGTGGGCCATCGTAGGATTCTTCGAGCACTTTAACCAAGTTTGTCGGACATCGCATTGCAAGCTGGAAAGCAAACTCGACCAGCGCGCACGTAGTTACTCACTCGACGGCGATTCGGGGGTCGGAAGTCCGCGGACTCTCAAGCGTATTATCGGCCGTGTCAGATGACGGTTGCTGAAGACCAACCCAGGCACAGAAGTTTCCGGAGAACATTCGCGTTACGTCGCGCACGATTTCTTGACGCGTTACCGCGCGTCCACTCTGCAGCAGTCTCTCGTATGTCTCATACAACGACGCAGCGATGACGATGCGTGAATGCCGCCACTTGTAGATCAACTGTTCGAGCACACTCGCATCGGAATGTTGCGGAATAAAACTGGATCCCAGGAGTTCCAGGCGTTCGCGCGTGATCTCAGAAACGATGGACGGGTTGTTGAGAAACCACCAACAGCCAAACGGCATCAAGTTATTGAACTTCCGCGCGGACACACACAGTTCATGTTGGTTTTCGCGCGACAAAATAGTCGCGAGGAAACGCACGTCTGGATACTCGGCGCAAATGCGCTCCAGGGCGGTCACGTCCGCGCGCCCCATACCGTCACCTGCCACTCTTAGCGCCGGATTTACGCCGCGCCGGACGCCAATCATCAGGGCAAAGGCGAGAGCGTGCGCTCGCGCGGTCGTCAGGACAACTTCGCGGATCAGCCGGTTGCGGACATCCGTATCCGGAAACTTGAACTCGGCCGGGAGGGACACGGCCATGTAGAGCGGCTTGATGCGCACGATCCACTCATCGAGAAAACGACGCAGCTCGGCTACAGTTGAGCTGCTTAGTTCAGGGTCTACGGACAGGCCCTGGCGGGCAAGCGTCTGGATCGCTTCAGGCCAGTCGTTTAGCAATCCGTCGAGGCGCAGTGAGGCATGAAAGCGGTGGTCAGATTTCGTACCGTCGCTCCAGCGAAGGATCTCCCGCGCATTGAACGGGTCGTTAGTCATCACGACGTCACTTACGCAAGCAATTTCCAATACTCGATCGAGGTGCTCGTGCGAATCCTGCGAACGGAAGAAAGCACGCGCCTCTTCGAGGTCGGGCGACCGCGGGTCAAGGCCAAATGCGTCAAGGATGGAAACGATACCGCGAGCAGCTTCCGAAAGCGGGGTATTCTCGACAAAGAGTTTCTGCCAAACGAGGTCTGCCCGCTCTACCTTAGACATTCCCCAAAAACGCGCGTGCGAGAGATCAGTCGAGCGGAAAGTCTCGGCGATGAGATAGTGGTAAGTCAGCAGGTCATCAATACCATGGAGGAACAACCTGTCAAACTCCGGAGGAAAGACGTGTGTGTGAACATCAATAACAGGCGTTCTGACGGCGAGTTCAACCTCTCGTCTGAGTTCCGGGCCGTCCGTTATTAGCTCACCTCGCGCAGTGCGATTTTCCATCAGGCTTAGTATTGTTCCATCCCTTTATCTTAACTCTTCAAAGGCGAATGTTAGTGGGCCTACTTGCGTCGTTCGGATCGGCCCAGCGATCGGTCGGGATTATCGGCGTCCATCGCGGCCTGAGCGGATCCTGATCGTAGGGGTATGATCCCAACCAACGATAGAGCTCTTCATATTCGGCCAGTTTGTCTCGAGCAAGCCGCACGCCGAGGCCTGGCCCACAGGGTACGGCGATGACACCATCCTGGTAATTGACTCACCCTTCGCTTGAATCGGTTTACTTTCATCATCGTCTTCATGCTGCGCGGCGAGTGATATTAGGGCCGAACGTTGAGACGACTCGCAGAAGACTCCGACACCGTCCCGCGCGAGTGCGCGGGTGAATGTCGGAGATGAAAATCTACCGGCTGCGCGCCCTTCCCTTTGGAAGAGGAGCGTGGTCCGGAGCGGACAGTCCCGGGTCACGCCGCCGTCGACAATCAGAAGGAGACGCGCGCGCCGAAACGCCACTGGCGTGATTGGTTCGGCCCAGTGGTTCCCGTGATAAAGCCGAAGTTGCTGTTGTTGACATCGCTGGTCGGATTGGCGAAGTTCGCGTGGTTAGTCGCGTTCAGTGCCTCTGCGCGGAGCTGAAACTTAACTCTCTCCGAGAACGAGAACGTGCGGAAGATGCTCATGTCGGTCTCGAAGAACCCCGGACCACGAAGATTATTTCTGCCCACGCTTCCGAAGCGCGCGCCTGTCTCCTGTGCCCAGGCACAATTTGAAGTGCAGGTCACTCCTTGTATGGTTGTATTTAGCACTGTATTGTCGAACCATGGTCCAGCGGCTGAGCCGACCTGCGAGGCGGTCCCTATTCCGCCCAAAGTACGGATGACCGGGTTGGTTTGATTCGGCACTTGAGCACTTCCACCAGCCAGCAAATTCGGCGCACTGCCTTGAATGACATAGAACGGCAGACCGCTCATAATGCTCATCACGCCGCTGACCTGGAAGCCGCCAAAGACCTTGCCTGCCCAGCCCTCATGGGCCCACCGTTGCCCCTTGCCGAAAGGCAGGTCGTACACCAAGTATGACTGTAGGTTGTGCGTCCGGTCGTAGCTGGCCGGGCCGCGGTTCCGCTGTTTCTCCGGCAGGTATTGGATTCTCGGACCGCCGTCGTTGTCGGCAAAGTTGATAGCCTTGGACCACGTGTAGGCGGTCCCGAACAGCGAGCTGCCCCAGCGGCGCGTGAACAGCGCCTGGAGGCCGTCATAGGTCGTGGTCCCATAGGGAATGATCTCGTTGATGTCCGCTTGCAGACCAAACTTGATGAAGAGCGACCGACCGCTGTTCCCAGTCCCCGGTGGGCCAGAGTTGATGTTAATGAACCCCATTTGGCCGACTGCGCGCGTGCCCACGTAGCCAACCTGGCCCGTAAACTTCCACGGCAGTTCACGCTCGATGAAGAAGTTGAAGGAGTGAATTTCCTTGCGCATCGGCGTCTTCGGAAACGTCGTGGTGCCGGTGTTCGCCGGGAGTGGGATGCTGCCTTGGGTGAGATCGGGTGCAGTGCTTGTGTTAATCAGCCCCTGCCGAAGAGTGGTCACGGGGATGAATGAGTTGGTGGCGCCGTTGAAAGTGACTGCCGGCATCGACCAAATGTTGGCGATTGGGAAGGCATTCCTTACATCCTGGAAGGGCCTCGGGTCAGCGGATTGGCCGTAACCTCCGCGAATCACTGTCTTGTCGTTCCAGCGGAACGCAATACCTACGCGCGGCAGGAACTGACCTGTGCCAGTGCTTACCCCACTATCAAACGGAATACCAGTGAGTCCGCCGGTGATGACCTGTCCGGTGTCTGGGTCGAAGCGGTTGATACCTGTGTGGTCCTTCCTCGGGACACCAAAAAGCTCCCACCGCAGGCCGTAGGTCAGGGTCAGTCTGCGACCGATCTGCCAATGGTCGCGGGCGTAAAGCGCGTACTGCTTCCACCATACCGAATTGGGATTGCGAAGCTGGTCCACCTTGCCCGCAGTAGTCGGCAGCCCAAGCAGGAAGTCCGCCCAGCTATGGAAGAGCTGGCTCTCGGCGATGCTGCCAGCGTTACCTTGCTGGCGTGTAGCAGCGCCACTGAAACCGAACGTGCCACGCACAGTCTGGAAGGTTCCCCCCTGCGGCTGGAAGTGGTTGAGTCGTGGGTTCAGATAATCGGCGCCGAAGCGGAACGAGTGAACACCCTTCAACCATGAGAGGTTCGCCGCAGCCACATACTGGTTATCGCGGAAGAGGAACGGGTTTCCAGTGTTGTCGTTGCCGATGTTGGTCCATCCACCGTTGATCTGAAACGCGGGAACGCCACCCTGAAGGTGATCGGGGCCGTTGGTGCCGGGGATTTTCAGAACGTTCAGCCCGAAGTTCGAAACGATATCGAAGCCTTCCGCGCCGAGCCGCTGGCGCGTGTAGCCAACGTTTGCGTCCAGAACGACCGAGGAATTGAACGTGTAAGTCCCGCCAAAACCGATGACATTGATCAATCCTGGAGCGGTTCCCAATTGACCTCCATTCAAGGCAGGGCCGCTTACCTCTCCGAATATCGGGGGGTCAATGATCAGGGTGGGCGAACGGCTGTAGCGGCCAAAGAACGTGAACTTGTCCGCCACGTAGTTGATCTTGGTGTCGATGTTGGTGCGATTGAACTGGCCTACGCCAGCCGTTGCGAAGTTGTTTGTGAAGCCGGGTTGGTTCGGCAGCGGCAGGCGCTTCATTATTTCCACCGCCGCAATGTCAATCCTGTTTGCAGGAATCGTGTTGTTGGGGAAGGGCGTGCGCAGCGCCGGGTTAGGGTTAGACGCCGGGTCGTAGACTGTGATCCCAGTGCCAGTGAAGTTGACGTTGCCATTAGCGTCCGGACGCAGGCTCGTTGGCGCGACGCTGGCCGTGGCCCCCGCCGCATTCCGCTGTGTCGTGCGCTCGAGATCGGTGAAAAAGAAGAGCTTGTTCTTGCCACTCCAGATCTTCGGTCCACCCTCACCGAAGTGTGGCAGGATGATGGGCCCACTGAAGGCATAACCGAACTGGGCGAGGATGTTCTTCGGAATCTTCGCCTGGTTCGTGGGTTGAAAGAAGCGCCGCGACTGGAAGCGACTGTTCGTGTCGTAACCCCAGCCGACGCCGTGGAAGTCGTTCCCGCCCGTCTTGATGGTCAAGTTGATCGCCGCCCCGCCGGCAAGTCCCTGCTCGGCGTCGAAGGCGTTGGTGACGATGTTCACCTCCTGAATGGATTCCGCCGGCGGCACATAAACGGTGTTGGTTGGCAGCCACGGGTAAATGACGCTCGCACCGTCAATCCTCGTGTTGTTCTGCAAACGCGACACACCGTTGACGTTGTAGGAGATGGACCTCTGCGGGTTGCCGGCGGCTGAGTTTTCCTCTCCGCTACCGTTGCTGACAAACCCCTGGCTCCTTGAGGTGCCCGGAATTAGAATTAACACGCTCTGGTAGTTTCGACCGACACTGCCGAACAGCGGCAGGTTGTTGATCTGCCTTGCCGATTGCGTGACGTTCACGTCGCCCCGGTCGGTTTGTAGGGGCGCCTCCGTGGCTGCGCTGATCACCACCGTCTCCTTCACCTCACCCACTTGTAACTGGGCGTCGATGCGGCGAACCATATTGGCATCGATCTTCACCGCTTCTCGCAGCGAGGTTTTGAACGAAGCGTAAGTAACGGTCACGTTGTAAACACCCGGCACCAGATCGGTTACCGAGTAGGTGCCATCCTCATCTGTGGTGATGCTCCTAGTGGCCTGTGTGCCAACGTTGACCACATCGACTTTGGCCCCAGGGACTGCCGCCCCATTTGGGTCCGTGACGTGCCCTACCAGAGAGCCATATAAGACTTGCGCCTGCGTGGCGGTCGGCGCGAGCAGAAGTGACAGAATTAACAGGACCACAAATGAAGCAAACCGCCCGGGTGCTACTCGTGCTGAAGACGGTTCTGCCTCGCACCTTAGTCGGGGCAAATGGTACTTCGGTTTTGTCCCGATGGGACAGGCAGTGTTAAAGGTGAACATGACTCATTCTCCCCTCTTTCAGATTGAAGCCTTACTGACTCTTGGCGCCGTGCTTCTGCGGCGCTCGCTAATTAATTCGTGACCAAAACAAATTAAGCGGTTCAATTTACTTTCAGGCGACTGAAGGCGCACCGAAGTGTTTCTGCAAAACGAGCGCAATCGTGCCTCGCAAACGCGGTTGGGATGACGGGTCTGACGGAGCAATTCGCGTTTTGGCGCCCGTGAACGAATTTCTCTGCACGGTCTCGGTGATTACGGAGCCAACGTGATGCCAGGCACGCGTGACCTCTCCAATCACGACGATCACGTCGGGAGCTAAACCCGTGACCAGCAGAGCGATTCCTCTTCCGAGATAGTCGGCCATTCGATTCAAGGCTTCTAAAGCTTTTGCGTCTCCCTGCTCACTCAGGCGCAGCAAATCTTCAAAACGAAGATCGCGCGCAACTGTTCGCGAGCCGTTTCTGCCGTTACGAGCGCGCGATGCTGACTCCGCGTAATAACGCATTGCCGCCGAGTTTGAAGCGCAAACTTCCCAACAGCCTCGATTGCCACAACGGCACTTAACTCCGTCCTGAACAATGGTAGTGTGTCCGAACTCGCCCGCCATTCCGGTTGAACCTTGGAATAGCTGGTGGTTAAAAATCAGACCGCAGCCGATACCCTCAGATACCGTGATCGCAACTAGATTGCGCAAACCCTCGGGGTGCCGGCCAAACCAGATTTCTGCGAGAGCACACGAATTCGCGGCGTTTTCCAGCTCAACGGGCAGTCCGATGGCCTCCTCGAGCGGGGTCTTCAAGTCAAAGTCACTCCATCCCAGATTGGGCGCGAACATCAGATGTTTTGTTTCCAGATCGATACGACCGGGCAAGCTTACGCCGATCCCTTCGCAGATTATCTCTGGATGGGCGCGGATCAGATTGCGGACCCGAGGAATCAGTTCGGCTACAAACTCCTTTGGATCCAGGGTGGTTGCCAACGACTCCTGAGCCAGGAAATGCGCATCGAGATCGGCAAATGCGAGCGTCGTCATCGCAGGACGAATATTGATTCCGATAATGCCGACTCGGTCTTTATTCAGATGAAGAAAGCGTGGACGACGGCCCCGCAACGAATGGCCGTCCGCGCCTTCCGTTATCCATCTCTCTTCTAGCAGTTGTTCCGCAATCACCGATACGGTGCTCCGTTGAAGGCCAGAGTGCCTTGCCAGATCCGCACGTGAAATAGGTTGATGAGTGCGAATCAGGTTGAGAACGATACGCCGGTTGATGTCGCGCGCCGTCTCGCTGGTGGCAACTTGGAAATTTGTCAGATCAATCTTTCGCATGTGGGTTTAGCCCGGAAGACCGTGACCACGTTTTTCACCATTTCTTAACACAAACGTGATTCAGCGTTCCTATTTAGTTCGTGACGCGAACTAAATATCACTCTCGACTTGGGATGTCAACAGAAAACTTAACGCTGTTTGGGGAAACGCTGTTGTACTTTCCCTTCTTTACCAGTACTTTCACAGCTCCTCAACGGAATTGCATCAGGGCATCGTGTTTATGTTGGCATCAGGGCATTCCTCTCTTGCGCTTACGGTACGGTCTCCGGCAATTGCACTCTCAAAGTGGACTCCTTAGCGTGTCTTATCGGCGCCGCTTTCTGCTACTCCCGTTTTTTCTGTTGCTTCACATTTGCCATCAGTAACCGCTCTTGGCGAAAGAATCGGAGCGCATCTACACGTTGCTCGCAAAACTCTTGAGGTGGCGCCGCACTGAGAGCGAAGAAACCCCCTGATGCAGAAGTGCTGTATGATGCAGAGATAATTGGGAACAGAAGTTCATGAAAGACCGGCGACTACAATGCATCGGGCCAGTATCGATCTCGGGGGCTTTGATGACGGCCCTTCTGATGACAGCCCTTCTACTGGGTACGTCGTGTAATTCCAAAGAGTCGCCGCGGGCAGCATATGTGCCTGTGGCACAGTTGGAACAGACCTACGGTCGGCTCATTGCCGTGGCCAACTCCCCAACGCCCAACCAGAATGGGACTGGAGATCTTTTGGGGCTGTTCCGGGGTGATGACGGAACGGTCTGGGGAATTCCTCTGTCGGTAGGTAGTGATGGAACGGTCCTTGGTTGCGCGCCCCCAATGCTGCGAGAAGCTCCGGTGAGCGACACCTTACCGTCGGATGCAGTTGAGATCGTTGGAGCTGCGAATGAGCCAAATGGTTGGCGCGAAGGTACAGGAAGACTGGGACTGTTGCTTCGCGATGCCCAGGGTAAGCTCCGCTGGCACTTGGTAGAATCGGTAGAAATAAAGACCGGCCCACTATGTTGGTCCCAGTCAGAGCCCGTGCAAATCCTAAAACATTATCGCCTTGCCAACGCCGCAACTGCGCATTGAAACTATCTTGTCTGGGCTCAACGGACCCTTCTCAACGCACATCCGTTTGCCGGAACGTGCGATAAGCTGGGAGGTTTGCTCGGCTGATTACACCGAGTAAAAAGCTGATTTCGTTACCGGAGTATTTATCAAGGATGGATGGATTTAGTGCCGAATCGTTAGCGACGGCTCTGGCAATCATTGGCGTCGTCATAATCATATCCTCGTTGCTTTCAGGTTTGGTTGACCGCAGCGGACTACCGCAGGTCGCAGTCTTTCTCGCGCTCGGCGCAGCGCTCGGACCTTTCGGTCTCGGCGTTCTCGATCTCTCACTTCACTCTCCGTCGTTACGAGTTGTCGCTGTTTTGAGTCTTGCGCTCGTGCTTTTTACGGATGCCGTTTCACTAAACATCGCGGAGGTTCGGCGTCGGACTTCATTGACGCTGCGGCTATTGGGTCCAGGCACGTTGCTTACCGCAGCGATTATCGCGATCGCAGGCTGGTGGTTACTGGACTTATCAGCTCCAGCCGCGGCGATCCTTGGTGCAGCGCTCGCTTCAACTGATCCGGTATTGTTACGCGGACTATTACGCCGGCGCGACATACCGGAAGACGCACGGCATGCGCTGCAACTGGAGAGCGGACTCAATGACGCCGTCTTGTTGCCTGTTGTACTTGTTGCGCTTGTTTTTCTAAGTCAGGAAACAAAGCCCTCCGGCGCTGGATTTGCAAAACTCAGTCTCAGCCTGCTTATTCTCGGTCCAGGTGCAGGAGTGCTTGTCGGCTTAATTGGCGTTGCAACTCTCGATCTCGTAAGGAAGCGTCTTGGAGTTCGTCGTGATTATGAGTCTCTCTATTCTCTCGGCATCGCTTTTACCGCCTTTGCCGCTGCGGAAACCCTCCACGGCAGTGGATTCCTGGCCGCCTTCGCAGCCGGAATGACCATAGCGGCTCTTGACGTGGAACTCTGTGATTGCTTTGTCGAGTATGGCGCCGTAACGGCGGAGATGCTATTGCTCTTTACATTTGTGCTTCTGGGGAGTTCGCTGATATGGACTGGCTTTAAGGTGATTAGCGGTCCGACATTGTTGTTTGCGGCAATCGCAGTGCTGATAAGAACACCTGTTTACCTTCTGTCGCTCCTGGGCTCTGGTGTGGACGGGCGTGGACGTTTATTAATCGCATGGTTTGGGCCACGTGGTTTGAGTTCCTTGCTGCTGGTCCTATTGGCTGTGTTCGCGGGAGTACCAGGCGGTGATCAATTGTTTTCAGTTTGTTCTTTGGTAGTGCTCGTGTCGGTGGTCTTGCACGGTGGGTCCCCAATGCTGCTAGCTCGTGGGGCACGGAAACGCGCTCTGAAAGAAGCGCCGAAAAGTGCAAACGATGAAGCAGGCGCGCAGCCCTTGCCCGTTGAGAGAGAGGTCGCTGAGCATTCAGAAGGCAGCGAAGACGAAATCACCGTTTGCGCAGAGGCTTGTCCGCTCGCGTCGGAAGACGGCAATGAAGAAAAATCCGCGATTGCTGATCGCACGGCATCGGATCAGGTTTCTGGAAAAGGCGATGGAGTACAAGTCGGTTCGCAGAGTATTTCGATCGATGAGTTACGTCGTCTTTGGCAGGCGGAAGAGCCGGTTACGATCTTGGATGTACGCACTGATCGCAGCATCGAGGGCAGCGATTCTCAAGCTAAAGCGGCCGTGCGAATGCCCCCTGACCATGTAGCGGAACGTTCAATGGAACTCGGACTCAACCCGCAGACGTGGCTCGTGGCCTACTGTAGTTGACCAAACGAAGCCACAAGCGCCCGTGTGGCGCAGGAACTCAGACAGGCTGGTTACAAAAAGGCACGTGCCCTGATCGGAGGTTGGAAGGCTTGGCAGGAAGCAGGCTTACCGTTTGAGTCAAGGGTTACTGTCCCACAACAATAGTCGGTGAGGCAGATGGACTTTTTGGCGTATACGAAGCCAAGAGCAAGAGCCGCCGACCGAGTCTGGCGTACTGTGGCGACGACGAGCGTGGGAAAGGTGTGGTCGCTGAACTGATCCGCGATGTGGGTTTCGATCCGCTGGACGCTGGCCCTCTCCGGATCGCGCGATACACCGAGCCGTTCGCGATGCTCGTCGGCGAACTCGCGTACGAAGGAGAAGAAGGCCCGGAACTGGCTTACAGGTTCGAGTGGTTTAGGAAATAGAACGACCAAAAAAGAAGACTTCAAGCGGAGGAGTTCAGAAATGGACATTAAAAGAAATGGCTCACAGCCCTCCGGCAAAGGGCCGGCAGAATATTTCACTGGCGCTGTACGTATTGACCCGCTGATCCAGGCGTCCGATCCGGCACGTGTGCTCGCCGTCAGTGTCACGTTCGAGCCCGGCGCTCGGACAGCATGGCACACGCATCCGCTCGGGCAGACCCTGATCGTCACCTCCGGGTGTGGGTGGGTACAAAGCGAGGGCAGCCCGAAAGAGGAAATTCGGCCGGGTGATGTAGTCTGGTGCCCACCAGCTGAGAAGCATTGGCACGGAGCCACTTCAACCACGGCGATGACGCACATCGCCATCCTGGAACACCTTAATGGCAAGACTGTCGACTGGATGGAAAAGGTTAGCGACGAACAATATCAGGCCGCGTAACAGAAAAGATCTGACGCTACTTTGAGGAGACATAATGCAAAAGCGCAAACTCGGAAATAGCAACTTGGAAGTATCGGCCCTCGGCCTGGGCTGCATGGGAATGAGCTATGGCTACGGTCCGGCCGCAGACAAGCAGGAGATGATCTCCCTGATTCGAACGGCCGTAGAACGCGGCATAACGTTCTTCGACACTGCCGAAGTGTACGGCCCGTTCACAAACGAAGAACTTGTGGGCGAAGCGCTCGCTCCCTTTCGCGATCAAGTGGCTATCGCAACCAAATTCGGCTTCAAACTTGGTCCCAAGGGAGAGCAGATGGGCGTGGATAGTCGGCCCGAGCACATCAAGGAGGTCGCCGAAGCGTCGCTCAAGCGACTCAAGACCGATACCATCGATCTGTTCTATCAACATCGCGTTGATCCGGACGTGCCGATCGAAGACGTGGCGGGTGCGGTGAAGAAACTGATTCAGGAAGGTAAGGTCAAGCACTTCGGACTCTCTGAAGCAGGGGTGCAAACGATCCGTCGCGCGCACGCCGTCCATCCGGTCACGGCGCTCCAGAGCGAATACTCGCTGTGGTGGAGAAAGCCCGAAGTGGAAGTGCTACCGACCCTCGAGGAACTCGGCATCGGCTTCGTTCCCTTTAGTCCTCTTGGTAAAGGCTTCCTCACGGGAAAGATCGATGAGAACACTACGTTCGACAGTTCCGACTTTCGCAACATCGTTCCACGCTTTACGCCCGAGGCTCGGAAAGCGAATCAGGCGTTGGTTGATCTGCTTCGGTCGATCGGAGAGCGCAAGAATGCGACGCCGGCCCAGTTAGCGCTCGCCTGGCTGCTTGCCCAGAAGCCATGGATTGTTCCGATCCCAGGGACGACGAAACTGAATCGCCTGGACGAGAACGTCGGAGCAGTTTCAGTCGAACTTACCGCCGACGATCTCCGTGAGATTGATAGCGCCGCTTCAAAGATCGAAGTGCAAGGGGCCAGGTACCCCGAAGAGCTGGAGCGAAGGACCGGTCTGTGAGCTCACTTAGAGGCGAGGAGAAGCCAAGATTATGAGCAATAAGGTGGTCGCATGAGTGTTCCGCTCGTCGCGAACCTTATAGACCATGAAATTCACCGCAGAGACGCCGAGCACTCAGAGGGGCGCAGAGAATTTCAAAGTGTACAGTACCGCGAGCGAAGCGACCGGATGTTACACACGACTTCCCGATGTGATTCTCGTAATAGGCCAGCCGATCAATTAGTTAGTTGAACCGCAACATCCGGTCGCTTCGCTCGCGGTACTGTACTGATCGCGCTCCACGCGGCGGTAGTCAGCACTTTCTGTGCAAGGACAAAAAGGACTTTAAGAATGGAGAAATAGGCTCATGAAGCACAAAGTCGTTTTGATCACGGGCGCGCTTACGGGTATTACCGGCAGTGATGAAAGGAAGCTGTCCAAGCCAGCGAGACCGACCCGTTTGGTGTCCCGCTAAGGAATTGAGAATGCGCATAGTCGTGCTCAGATAACGTTGACGCGTCCGATTATGTTCACCGGTCTCCGGATCACTGAGACTCTGCTAAAATGCGCGGCCAATGACCCCCCGTCACTTCAATTGCCCTTCGTGCTCGAAAGAGATCAGCATCGACTCCGATACTTGCCCGAGTTGCGGCACTCCACTCGACGACGAAGCTACGCGGCGCTTCGAAGCCCCTAAAGCTCCCACTCAATCTTACGATTCTATTGACGACGCCCGCTTTGTTCCCGGCACAATCCTTAGCCAGAGATATCGAATTGTCGGTCTGCTGGGCAAAGGCGGCATGGGTGAGGTATATCGAGCCGATGATCTCAAGTTGGGCCAAGCCGTCGCGCTCAAGTTCCTGCCCAATCATCTCTTAAGCGACGGCGCAGCACTCGCACGGTTTCATCGTGAAGTCCGCGTGGCGAGACAAGTGAGTCACAAGAACGTTTGCCGCGTTTACGATATCGGTGAAACGGATGGACGTCACTTTCTGTCGATGGAATACATCAAGGGTGAGGAGCTCTCGTCTCTTATTCGACGCATCGGCAGTCTTCCCGTTGATAAATCCATTCAACTCGCGCGTCAAATTTGTGCAGGTCTCAACGCCGCTCACGATGTAGGTGTGCTGCACCGCGATCTAAAACCCGCGAACATAATGATCGACGGCGACGGTAACGCTCGTATTCTCGATTTCGGCCTGGCTGGTTTGTCGGAAGAGTTGCCGGAAAACGAGTTGGCCGCGGGCACACCTGCATACATGGCTCCCGAACAACTGCAGGGAAAAGAACAAACTGTTAAGACTGACATCTACTCGTTGGGTCTGGTGCTCTATGAGCTGTTCACCAGCAAGAAAGCTTTCGAAGCAAAAACGCTTGCAGAACTAATTGAGATGCGGCGCAACAACACCGCGCCGACGTCGTTATCTTCACTTGTCAAAGATCTTGATCCACTTATCGAACGAGTCGTCGAGCGTTGTCTGCAAACCGATCCGGCACTCCGTCCTTCGTCAGTCTTACAGGTTTCGGCTGCACTGCCCGGCGGTGATCCAATCGCCGCAGCTCTTGCGGCTGGTGAAACACCTTCACCAGAGATGGTGGCTGCAGCACCGAAACAAGGAATTCTTAGTCCACTCGTCGCCGGTAGTCTGCTCGCCGGATTCGTACTGTTGCTTGGTCTCGGTAGTTGGCTTACGAAATACACGGCAATCTATCGTCTCGCACCGCTTGGTGACTCTCCCGAAGTTTTGCGCGCACGTGCTCGCGATGTAGTGAAGAG